>Ga0335085_10003460_pt1 | contig 27313 bp, 23 predicted proteins | sample Lox_Sample_45_FD_206712 | JGI IMG/M metagenome (GOLD analysis project Ga0335085, IMG submission 206712) | Soil microbial communities from Loxahatchee National Wildlife Refuge, Florida, United States - Lox_Sample_4.5 | ecosystem: Environmental > Terrestrial > Soil > Wetlands | place: USA...
CAGGAGCTTCCCGAGCGCGCCGGGGCGCTCGGCCGCCGGCCCGATCGTCGCCACGATCTTCGTTGCCCGCCACCCGGCTCTCCGCCGCCCGCCCGGACCGTTCCGCTCCGCTCCGTCCATCCGCGCCCCCTCCGATTCCGTATGATGGGCCAAATGGACACGCGCCTCGCCCCGCACTCCCTCGACGCCGTCAGCGAGCACGAGAACGACCCGCGCGTCGAATTGATCGCCGCGCACCTGCGCGAGATCATCAAGATCCTCGGCCTGAGGCCAGACCGCGACCCGAACCTCCGCGACACCGATCGGCGCGTGGCGAAGATGTACCTCGACATCTTTTCCGGGCTCGACGAGGGAGCGCGGCCGAAGCTGACGACCTTCCCCAACGACGAGCACTACACGGCGATGGTCATGGAGAAGGAGATCCCCTTCTACTCCATGTGCTCGCACCACTTCGTCCCCTTCTACGGGCACGGGCACATCGCCTACATCCCCAACGAGCGGATCGTGGGACTGTCGAAGCTCCCCCGCCTCCTCGAGTTCTACGCGAAGCGGCCTCAGATCCAGGAGCGGCTGACGGAGCAGGTGGCGACCGTCCTCGACGAGGAGCTGAGGCCGCAGGGCGTCATGGTCGTCATCGAGGCCCGGCATCTCTGCGTCGAGATGCGGGGCGTGAAGAAGCCGGGCGCGGTCACGGTCACCTCTTCGATCCGAGGGATCTTCCTGGAGAAGCCCGTCCGGGAGGAGTTCCTGGATCTTCTTCGCCGGCGGGACTGAAGGAACGTCCGCCGCGGGAGGAGGCGATGCCGGAAGACCAGAAACGCCCGTCCCACGCCCTCGCCGAGGCCCCCCGGCCGCGCCCGGCGTGGCCCGCGGCGGCCACTCTTCCGGAGGACGCGCTGCTCCTCCGCTTCCTCCTGACGACGTCCGAGGCCGCGGGATTTCCCGAGGCGCTGCACGGGATTCTCCGCGACGTCTGCCGCGCCACGGGCTGGACGCTCGGGCAGGCCTGGGTGCCGGAGGAGGGCGAGAAGCAGCTCCGCCTCGCGGCGACCTTCCATCCGGCGGAGAAGCGGTTTGCCGACTTCTGCGCCGCCAGTGCGGCCCTTCCGCCGGCGCCGCTCCCGGGCATCCTGACGAGCGGCTTTCCCGGCGGGGAGCCTGCCTGGGACGGGGACCTGGTGAGCCGGTCGGAATTCCTCCTCGCGAACGCCGCAAACGCGGCGCGACTCCGCTGCGGCGTCGCCTACCCCCTGCGCGCCGGCTCCGACCTGATCGCGGTCCTCGCGTTTTTCTCGGCCGAGAACCGGGACGAGGACGCGCCGCTCGCGGACCGCCTGGCGGGCATCCTGCCGCGGACGGCGACCACGCTCGCGAACCGGCGCCGCGAGGCGGACCACCGGAATCGGTCCGAGGAGCTGGAGAAGCGTCTCAACGAGCGGACGCAGGAGATCGGCCGGCGGGGAGAGGCGGTCGCGCTCCTCAACGGCGTGACGGGGATGCTCCAGAGCGCCCGGAGCGTCTCCGACATCCTCGAGATCCTCCGCCAGGTCTCGCCCCGCCTCTTCCCCGGAGCGTGCGGCGGCCTCTACATCCTCGACCCGGCCCACCGGACGCTGGAGAGCGTCGTCGCCTGGGAGAGCCTCAGCGAGCCGTCCTTTCACGTGGACGACTGCTGGGCGCTTCGTCTGTCGCGCACCCACGTGGTCCGGCTTCCCTCGGGCGGGCCGCTCTGCCCGCACGTCCGCGGCACGCCCGCGGGGAAGGCCCTCTGCTTCCCTCTCCTGGCCCACGGCGAGGCGCACGGCCTCCTCCATCTGTCCGGCGCCGACGCCGACGAACGATTCGCCCTGAACGTGGCGAGCCAGATCGCGCTCGCGCTGGCCAACGTGAAGCTTCGCGAGTCGCTGCAGATGCAGGCCATCCGGGACCCTCTCACGGGCCTCTACAACCGCCGCTACCTCGAGCAGGCGCTCGAGCGGGAGCTTCGCCGCGCCGTGCGCGAGAAGTCGCCCGTCGGGATCCTCATGGCCGACATCGATTTCTTCAAGCGGATCAACGACACGGCGGGGCACGCGGCCGGGGACGAGGTCCTCCGCGAACTCGGCCGCTTCTTCACCCTTCACCTCCGGCCGTACGACGTCGCCTGCCGATTCGGCGGCGAGGAGTTCACGCTGATCCTCCCGGGAGCCACGCTCGAGACCGCCGCCCGGCACGCCGAGCGCCTCCGCGACTCGGTCCGCGGGCTGACTCCCTCGTACGAAGGAAGGCCCCTCGGCCAGCTCTCCCTCTCTCTCGGCGTGGCCGCCTTCCCCGAGGACGGCGACACCGCGGATGCGCTCCTTTCGGCCGCGGACGCGGCGCTCTACCGCGCCAAGGCCCTGGGCCGAAACCGCGTCGTGGCCGGACGCCCGCCCGCCGGCTGACACCCGTCCGGCCGCCGCCCGACCGGCCCCGGCCAACCTCCTCTCTCGCCGGCACTTGAGGCGTGATTGAAATGAATCATGGACGGGCGGCTCCCGTGAAGCGCAGCTTAGCGGTGGGAGCGCCCGGCGAAAGGGTCGTCGGCTCGCGAGGAGGGCTCGAGATGCGCAGGATCCTGACCACCTTCATCACCGTCTCCATCCTCGGCGGCGCGCTGGTCGCCGCCGCGCAGCAGGCCCCCCAGATCTCGCCGAAGCTGAAGGAAGTCGTCGACCGGATGAAGGCTTATGCCACGGCGAATCCGAAGTTCGTGAACCGGACGGCTCAGGGGGCGTTCTACTTCAAGTGGATCCAGTCGCCGCCGCCCGAGTATCAAAAGGCCTTCTTCCAGCTCGGCGAGCTGAACGTCGGGAAGAGGTTCCTTTCCCTCAAGCTGATCCGTCAGACGTCGGCCGGCGTCGAGCTGCTCGTCCTGAACGACAGCGACATGAACGGCAGCATCGAGGAGGCCTACAAGGCGACGGGGCGGACCCTGGCCGACGCCGACCGGGCGATGACGACCTCGTCCGACAAGCTCAAGATCCCCGTCACGCCGGAGATGACCGCCAGCTGGTCCGCGATGCTCGACGAGCTGAAGTGGGAGCTGAAGGCGGACTGACGCGCCGCACCTAGTGCGCCCAGCTCGGAGGCGCTCCGGCTTTCCGGGCCTCCTCGCCCAGTTCCGCGAGACGCCGGTTCGCGGCGTTGACACGCCCCCGGGCCCTCTCCTCCCGGTCTTTCAGACGCTGAAGCTCCGTTCCACGGTCGACGCCGGGGAGCGGCGTCGCCTTCTCGAACCGGACTCTCTCGTCCGAGGCGAGCTTGAGCTCCGCGTCCGCGTCGGCCAGCTCTTCCGTGACGGGAGCCGCCTTCCCCCGCCACCACGACTCGCCATGGCCGTTCCGGTCCACGGCGCCGGAGACCGGCTCGCCCCCGCCGACGGCTCCGGGGGCGCCAGCGGCCGGGCTCTTCGCCGGAGTCGGCGTTCCCTGCAGCGTCCGCTCGACCGTCCGGCGCCCCCCCTTCAGCTTCACCTTGTCCCCGAGCGGCGCCTGCGGACCGGCTGACTTGTAACGCGTGCCGATGTTCGTCTCGGTCGGCGGCGTGCCCCCGTGGCCTCCGGAATTCGCGGAGGCCGTCTTCTTGTCGTCCACGCTGGCGGCGGGAATCGAGACGAGCTGTCCCGACGGCCAGAGCTTCCCGACCCAGGCCGTGCCCTTGAGGGCCGGCGCCTTCTCGAAGCGGACGACCGAACCGTCCTTCTGGACGACGGCGTAACCGGCTGCCGTCGGCGTCGGCGTCGGCGTCCGCGCGGCGAGGACGGCAGCGAGGAGAAGAACGCCTAGCGGCATGACACGGCCCGGGCGGCGGCCGAGAGGGACGCCGCCGCGGCGAGCCCGCGAAGGGTCCGGACCCCGTGCCAGCACCAGTCGTCGCCGGGAACGAGGACGACGGGGCAGGACGCGGGAAGGCGCCGCCGCCAGTACTCGGCGTCCGGCTCGCGAAACGGAAACGGCTCGTCGGGAAGGACCAGGACGTCGGGCCGGGCGGCGATGATCGCCTCTTCGTCCGTGACCGGGTAATCGGATCCCCGGGGGTCTTCTTCGAATGAAGGGACGCCCCCCGCCAGCCGGATCAGATCGGCAATGTACGTCCGCGGGCCCGCGAGCATCCAGGGATTCTTCCAGACGAGATAGAGGCACCGAAACGCCGGCCGGGATTGTCGGGCCCGTTCGATTCGCTGCAACCCCTCTTCCACTTTCGCAGAAAACTCCTCGGCGATTCTCTCCGTCCCCGTTCGACGTCCGAAGTGCCGGAGGAGCGGCGGCACGTCCGCGACCCGCCGTGGATGCGAGACGTCGACGGCCAGATCGCGCTTGAGCGCGTCGAGGTCCTCGCGCCGGTTCTCCTCGGCGTTGGCAAAGACGAGGTCCGGCCCGAGGGACCGGATCGCGGCGAGATCGGGGTTCTTCGTCCCTCCGACCTTCGGGATCCCCGCCGTCGTCTCGCGCGGATGGACGCAGTAGCGCGTCACCCCGACGAGCTCCGAACCGAGGCCGAGGGCCACGAGGCTCTCCGTGATCGACGGGCAGAGGGAAACGATTCGCACGGAGCGATTATGGGCCGGGAAGAGCGGCTTGTGGCCCCTCCGTACAAGCGACGGCCCGCGCCGCGCGCCGCGTACAATCGGAAGGCGCCGCGGACGAGACGGAGTCTCACCCCACCTCTGCGGCGGGAAGAGGAACGACGGGCATGTCGAGCGTCATGACCCAGACGACCCGGGACGCCGGCGTCGGCGACGGGATCGTCGTGAACGATTTTTCCCTCCAGGTGGCGACGGCGAACGGCTCCGGATCGCAGACCGCCAACAACGTCCTGATGCGATCCATCTTCCGGATGGGCGTTCCCGTCTCGGGGAAGAATCTCTTCCCGTCGAACATCCAGGGGCTGCCGACGTGGTTCACGATCCGGGCGAACCGGGACGGCTACGTCGCCCGCAAGCGCGAGCTCGACGTCCTGGTCCTGATGAACCCGGAGACGGCCGAGGAAGACGTCCGGGCCGCGCGGAGCGGGGCGCACGTCATCTGCGAGAAGAAGCTCGGCGTCGAGACGAAGCGAAGCGACCTGACCTTCTACCCCGTGCCCTTCTCCGAGCTCGTCGTGAAGGTGACGGCCGGCTCGGACCAGGCCAAGCTCCGCAAGCTGATCGTCAACATGATCTACGTCGGCGTCGTGGCGGAGCTGATGGGGATCGAGCCGGTCGAGATCGAGGCGGCGATCAAGAAGCAGCTCCGGGGAAAACAGAAGGCGATCGACCTGAACCTCTCCGCGATGCGGCTCGGCCTCGAGTACGCGGCGGCCAGCTTCCCGGAAAAGATCCCCTTCCGCGTCGACCGGATGGACGCGACGCGCGGCAAGATCATCGTGGAGGGGAACACCGCCGCGGCGCTCGGCTCCCTCTTCGCCGGCGCGACCGTCTGCTGCTGGTATCCGATCACTCCCTCCTCTTCGCTCTGCGAGGCGTTCATCGACTTCTCCGCGGGTCACCGGGTCGACCCGGCGACCGGGAAGAAGACGGTCGCCGTCATCCAGGCCGAGGACGAGATCGCGTCGATCGGCATGGTCCTCGGCGCCGGATGGGCGGGCGCGCGGGCGTTCACGGCGACCTCCGGACCGGGCATCTCCCTCATGTCCGAGTTTCTCGGCCTCGGCTACTACGTCGAGGTGCCGGCCGTCGTCTGGGACATCCAGCGCGTCGGCCCCTCGACGGGACTTCCGACCCGGACCATGCAGGCGGACCTCCTTCTCGCCTACTACAACTCGCACGGCGACACGAAACACCCGGTTCTCTTCCCCGCGACGCCGGCGGAGTGCTTCGAGATGGCGATGGACGCCTTCGACCTCGCCGAGCAGCTCCAGACGCCCGTCTTCGTCCTGTCGGACCTCGACCTCGGGATGAACAACTGGATGTCCGATCCCTTCCCCTACCCGACGCGCGAATGGAAGAGGGGGAAGGTCCTGGACGAGGTCTCCCTCCGGTCGCTGAAGGATGCCTGGGGGCGCTACAGGGACGTGGACGGCGACGGCGTCCCGTACCGGACGCTGCCGGGGACGCCGAGCCCCTTCGCCGCCTATCTCGCCCGCGGCTCGGGGCACGACGCGATGGCGCAGTACTCCGAGAAACCGGGGGACTACGTCGCGAACGTCGACCGCCTGGCCCGGAAGTTCGAGACGGCCCGCGGGATGGTGCCGAAGCCGGAGATCGACGACCGCTTCGGCGTCGCCGACGGCCTCGTCGCCTTCGGGTCTTCTCATCACGGGACGGCGGAGGCGCGCGACCGGCTCGTCCGCGAGGCGGGTGTGAAGCTCGACTACCTTCGCCTCCGCGCCCTGCCGCCGGGCCCCGAGGTTCGCGGCTGGCTCGGCCGCCACGAGCGGATCTACGTCGTCGAGCAGAACCGGGACGGCCAGCTCCGGGCGATCCTCCGGGACGAGTATCCGGACCTCGCCGGCCGCTTCGTCTCGGTCCTCCAGTACGACGGACTGCCGCTCGACGCCACGACCGTCGTGGACGGGGTCGTCGCCGACCGCGCGGATCGGGGAAGGAGCAGCTCATGAGCGCCAGGACTCCGGCCGCCCCCGCGCCGAAGACGAACCGGCTGAGTCTCCCGAAGGCCGAGTACGAAGGGAGCAAGTCCACCCTCTGCCTCGGCTGCGGCCACGACGTCATCACGAAGCAGATCGTGAACGCCTTCTGGGAGATGGGGATCGAGCCCCATCGCGTCGCGAAGTTTTCGGGGATCGGCTGCTCCTCGAAGACGCCCGCCTACTTCCTGAACCGCGCCTCCGGGTTCAACGGCGTGCACGGCCGGATGCCGTCACTCGCGACCGGCGCGCTCGTGGCGAACTCGCGGCTCGTCGGGATCGGCGTCTCCGGCGACGGCGACACCGCGTCCATCGGGATCGGGCAGTTCGTCCACCTCGTCCGCCGGAACGTGCCGCTGGTCTACATCGTCGAGGACAACGGCGTCTACGGACTGACGAAGGGGCAGTTCTCGGCGACCGCCGACGTCGGAGCGACGCAGAAGAACGGGGCCGTGAACGACTACGTCCCGATCGACTGCTGCTCGCTGGCCATCGAGCTCGGCGGGTCTTTCGTGGCCCGCTCCTTTTCGGGCGACATGAAACAGCTCCAGACGATTCTCGAGGCGGCCCTGGCCCACCGGGGCACCTGCGTCATCGACGTCATCTCCCCCTGTGTCACCTTCAACGATCACGAGGGCTCGACGAAGAGCTACAAGTGGTCGAAGGAGCACGAGACGCCGGTCCACGAGATCGGCTTCGTCCCCTTCTTCGAGGAGACGCTCGCCGAGATCCCCGCCGGGGCGTCGAAGGACGTGAAGTTCCCCGACGGCTCGACGCTCCGCTTCCGCGGGGTCGGGCGCGACTACGACCCCACGGACCGGGACGGCGCGCTCGCGGCGATCCACGCGAGCCACGCCACCGGCGAGATCCTCACCGGCATCCTCTACGTCGAGCCGGAGAAGCCGTCGCTGCCCGACCTCCTCCATCTCGTCGACGAGCCGCTCCACTGCCTCCCGATGGAGCGTCTCCGTCCCTCGAAGGAGGCGCTCGAAGCCATCATGGAGTCGATGCGGTAGGGAGATCTCTCCTCACCGGACGGCCAGACAGGTCGGGTGGAGCTGGATGTCGCTGACCAGATTCACGTACTCGCGCCAGGTCTCCGGGGAGACCGGCCGGGACGAATCGTCGAGATTCCGCGCCTCCCACTGCCGCAGCTGCGCCCCCTTCGACGTGAGGAACTCCTGGCACTCGCGGAGGTCCTTCACGGGGCCGAAGTACCGGTACGCCGACCAGGCCATCGCCGCCGCCCCGGCGCCGATGACCGCCGCCTGCGCCCCGGCGTTCTCTTTCAGACTCCCCGCCGTGGCGCCGACCACGACCGCGGCCATCCCCCCGACGAAGACGATCCGCAGCGCCGAAAGCTGCCGCCGCTCGCTCATCTTCGCCTTGTCGAAGGTGAGGAGAAGGTCGTCCTCGAGGAACAGGTCCACGTCCTGTTGGAGTTCCTCGGAAGGCGGCGGCGGCTGCCGGAGCTTCACCTCGCGCCCCGCGGCGTAGAACGCCTGCTTCTCGGCGAGCTTCCCGGACGCGCAGCCCCCCGCTCCGAGGGCTGCCGCGACGAGGAGTGCGAGGCCGCGCCTCACGGACGTCAGTGGTAGAGCTGGTCGCGCCCGGGCCGGACCGTCACGAGGTCCGGGCGCTTCCGGACGACGCTCTCGACCACATGGCAGTTCCAGCAGGCCGCCCCGTGCGTCCGGAACACCTCCGGGAGCTGCTCGGGCCGGAGGTCCTTCCAGAGGATCGTCGCGCCGTCGGGCCGGATGAGCGCGGGAGCGTGGTCGGCCCAGCCGGACGTCTGGATCGGCTTGCCGCAGAAGGCGCAGCTTTTTCCTTCATACCACGCCACGACGAGCGACTTCACGAGGCAGCCGTCGGGCGAACTCTCGATCTGGCCGAGGCATTCCTGCCCGCAGTCCTGCCGCTCGGGCCAGCGGCTGCACGATGAAAGACGGAGTTCGGGAGAGGCCCCGAAGGCGGTCAGCGCGGCGTGGCCCGCGTCCACCTCGACCGTGTGGGGCTGGTTCGTCTCGGGACAGGTGATGACGCGCTGACCCCGCCACCTTCTCCAGGCCGGCACGATCCACCCGCCGAGGAGGACGACGGCCGCGGCGGCCAGGACGAGGACGACGAGACCCGTCGCTGTCATGTCGCTCACCTTCAGGCGCCGGGGCGCCTGCCTTTCCAGGGATGTTCTGGCCCCGCGGGGCAGCCGCCGTCCATGATGCGCCTCAATCACCCGCCGGATCGGGCCGGCGAACGACTACTCGGCCCGGAGCGCCTCGATCGGGTCGAGCGAGGCCGCCCGCCGGGCCGGCAGAACGCCCGAGACCAGCCCCACGGCGAGGCTGACGATCATCGCCAGGACGACGAATAGGGGGGGCGTCCGGAACGGCAGGCCCGGAAGAAGCGCCGAGAGGAGCCGTCCGATCCCGATCCCGGCCGCGAGCCCCGCGATCCCTCCGGCCAGCGACAGGAGCGCCGCCTCGATCAGGAAGAGCGCCAGCATCTGCCGTCGACTCGCCCCGATGGCCCTCGCGAGGCCGATCTCCTCCGTCCGCTCGCCGACCGAGATCCACATCATCGTCAGGATGCCGATGGCCCCGACGAGGAGCGAGATCGCCCCGATCCCGCCGATGGCGAAGCTGACGATCGAGAGGACGCGGTCGAGGACGCCGAGCATCTCGTTCTGCGTCGTGATCGTGAAATCCTCCTCGCCGCCGTGACGCGCGATCAGGAGCCGCCGGACCCCCTCCACGATCTTCTCCGGGGCGAGGTTCTCGGAGAAGAGCGTGTCGATCTCGAGGAGGTCCACCCGGTTGAAGAGCTGCTGGGCCGACGCGACGGGTATGTACGCCGCGTCGTCGATGTCGAAGCCGAGGAACTGTCCCTTGGGCTCGAGGACGCCGATGACGAGGAAGCGGAAGCTGCCGATCCGGATCCGCTCGCCGAGCGGGTTCGCCTCGCCGAACAGTTCCCGCTTCAGCTTCGGACCGAGGACGGCGAGCGGCGCCCCCCGCCCCGGATCGCCCGGGGGGAGGAACCGCCCCTGCGCCACGCGGTAGCGCCAGACCTCGGTCGCGCCTTCGGTCACGCCGTAGATGAAGACGCTGCGCGCCCGTTCCCCCGCCACGACGCGCGCGCTCCCGAAGGAGACCGGGACCGTCTTCAGGACCCCCGGAACGCGGAGCATCGCCCCGGCGTCCTCAACGGTCAGGAGGTGCGTCGTGCCGCCGACGGCCCCCGGAATCCCCTGCGTCTTCACGCGGCCCGGGGAGACGGCGAGAAGGTGGGTCCCGAATTGCGAGAACTCGGAGAGGACGTAGCGCCGCGTCCCCTCGCCGAGGGACGTCAGGAGGATGACCGAGGCGATGCCCACGACGATGCCGAGCGTCGTCAGGACCGACCGGAGCCGGTGCGCCGCCACGGAGGCGACGGCGAGGCGGAGGAGATCACCAGGGGACATCAGCGCCTCGAGAGGGCTGTCACCGGATCGAGGCGCGAAGCCCGCCGCGCCGGGAGCGCCCCGAAGAGAAGCCCGACGGCGAGCGAGACGAGGAGGGCCGCCGCCACGGCCCAGGGCGGGGGCGAGGCGGTGAAGTCGGGGTAGGCGACCGAGACGAGCCGGGCCGTGCCGATCCCGGCGGCGAGACCTGCGACGCCCCCGGCCGTCGAAAGGAGAGCCGCCTCCGCGAGGAAGAGCGCCAGCACCTGCCCCGATCCGGCGCCGACCGCCTTCAGAAGCCCGATCTCGCGTGTCCTTTCAGCCACCGAGACGAGCATGACGTTCATGATCAGGATCCCGGCGACGGAAAGGGAGATGGCCGCGATCCCGGAGAGAGCCGCTGTGAGGGCATCGAGGATCTTCCCGAACGTCGCGACGAGGGAGTCCTGCGTCAGGACCGTGATGTCCTCCTCCCCCTCGTGGCGCTCCTTGATGAGGGAGACGACCGCCTCCTTCGCCGCCTCCATCTCCTCCCGGGAGTTCACCTCGATCAGCATCCGGAAGATCGACCGCCGGTTGAACATCCGCATGTTCCGGACGACGGGAATGTGGACCACCTCGTCGAAGTTGAATCCGAGGCCCTGTCCTCGCCGCGCCATGACGCCGATGACGCGGTACCGCTCCTCTCCGATCCGGAGGATCTCGCCCACCGGGTTCGCCGCGCCGAACAGCTCCGTCCGGATCTTCGCCCCGAGGACGCAGACGCTCTCGGCGCGCTCGGCCTCGCCCCGCGGCAGGTATCTCCCGAGGGCCACGTGAAACCGCCGGACCGGCTCCATCTCCCAGGTCGTCCCGAAAACCGTGGTGTCCCTGCTCCTGCCCCCGAACTTGACCGGCGCCGTGCCGACGCCGATCGGCGCCACGTACCGGACCTGCCTCACGCGCCGCCGGATCGCCTCGGCGTCGGCGAGCGTCAGGTCGTGCGTCGTTCCTCCGATGGCCGGAATCATCCCCGTCGTCGTCGTCTTTCCCGGCAGGACGATGAGGAGGTTCGTCCCGAGGCCCGTGAACTCCCCCGTCACGTAATCGCGCGCCCCCTGTCCGAGGCTGGTCAGGACGATCACCGAGGCCACGCCGATGGCCACGCCGAGGAGCGAAAGGCCGGCCCGGAGGCGGTGGCCGCGGAGACCGGAGAAGGCAAACCGGAGAAGGTCGCCGCCCCTCAAGGCCGAACCTCTTCCACCACCGCACCGTCCACGAGCCGGACCCGGTGGCGGGCGCGCCCGCCGATGGCGGGGGCGTGGGTGACGACGACGAGCGTCAGACCGCCGGCGTTCATCGACTCCAGAAGCCGCACGATCTCTCCGCCGGAGACGGTATCCAGGTTCCCCGTCGGCTCGTCCGCGAGGAGGATCGACGGCCCCATGACGACGGCCCGCGCGATCGCCACGCGTTGCCGCTCCCCTCCCGAGAGCTGCTCGGGGCGATGCTCGGCCCGGGGGGAAAGGCCGACGGCGTCGAGCGCCTTCTTCGCCCGCTCGGCGCGCTCCCCTCTCTCGACGCCCGCGAAGATCATCGGCAACTCGACGTTGCCGAGCGCCGAAAGGCGGGGGACGAGGTGAAACGTCTGGAAGACGAAGCCGATCCGGTGCCGCCGGACGAGCGTCAGCTCCGCGTCGGTCAGGCGCGCCACCTCGCGCCCGTCGAGCCGGTACGACCCGGCGTCGGGCCGGTCGAGGCAGCCGAGCACGTTGAGCAGCGTCGACTTTCCGGAGCCCGAAGGCCCCATGACCGAGAGGTAGTCCCCGTCCGGAACGGTGAGCGTCACGTCGCGAAGGGCATGGACGGGCCGGTCGCCGACGAGGTAGGTCCTCGAGAGTCCCGTAAGCTCGATCACTTCGCCGGGCCCGGCGTGCCGGCGACCACGGCCCGGGCGCCCTCCTTCACTTCCGCCCGGTCGAGCGAGACGACGACGAGGTCCCCCTCCGAGAGCCCACCCGTGATCTCGACGAAGTCCCAGTTCTTCAGCCCCGTCTTCACCGGGACCCGCATGAGCCGCCCGCCCCGGAGCACGAGAACGTGATCCTCCTCGAGAAGGGCGTAGCCCGGTATCCGGAGGACGTTCTCCACCGTCCGGAGAACGACCGTCACGTCGGCCGAGAGGCCGGGCTTCAACGTCGCCGCGAAGGAAGAATCGTCGAGCGCCGCCTCCACGTCGAAGGTCCGGTTCTGCTCCTTCACGTCGAGGACGAACGGCGCCACGCGCGTCACCTTCCCGGCGAAGCTCCGGCCGGGATAGGCGTCGAACGTGATCCGGACGGGGAGGCCATCCTTCACCCTGGCCACGTCCACCTCGTCGAGCGGGGCGCTCACGTAGATCCCGGACGTGTCCAGGATCTCGATGACCGGCGGGATCGGCAGCCCCGGCGGCGACGGCGTGATCCACTCCCCCACCTCCGTCGTCACGTCCGCGATGACGCCGTCGAACGGGGCCTTGAGGACGGTCTTCTCCAGCGTCACGCGCGCGGCGTCCACGGCCGCCGCGGCCTGGCCCACGCCCGCCCGGGCGGCGTCGCACGAGGCCGCCGACGTGTCGCGGGCCGTCCGAAGCTGGTCGAGAACGTCCACGGAAACGATCTGATCCTTCGCGAGGTTCTCGTTCCGTGCCAGCTCCCGGGCGGCCTGCGCCGCCGACTGGCAGGCCTGGCGCTCGGCCGCCTTCGCGGAGACGAGCGCGCTCTCCTGGACGGCGAGCTGCGCCCGGTAGTCGGCGTCGACGACCTTGAGGAGCACGTCGCCAGCCCGGACCCTCTTTCCCTTCTTCGCGGGAAGGGCCGCGACCCGCCCTCCCAGCTCGGAGCTCAGCGTGGCACGGCGCCCGGCCTTGACGGTTCCCGCCCGGCTGTTCACGACTGTCTCCTCCACCCGCCCCTTCCCGACCCGATGGACCGTCACCGGCACCGGCGCGGGGCGAAAAACGGTCAGACGAAGAAGGACCGCGACGAGAACGATTCCGGCGAGGACGAGAATGCGGCGCGCGTTTCGGGACACGGAAACCTCACGGACAGAATGGGCTACGTCGCGCCCCGGCGGGAATGGTGCAGATGCCCCAGCCGGCCTCTGCGCTAGAGCCGGAGCCGCCGGAGACGGAGCGCGTTCGAGATGACCGAGAGCGAGCTCATGGTCATCGCCGCGCCGGCGATCACGGGCGAGAGGAGGATCCCGAAGAAGGGATAGAGAACGCCGGCCGCGACCGGGACGCCGACGGCGTTGTAGACGAAGGCGAAAAAGAGGTTCTGCCGGATGTTCCGGAGCGTCGCCTGCGAGAGCCTCCGCGCCCGGACGATCCCGGCGAGGTCGCCCCCGAGGAGCGTGATCCCGGCGCTCTCCATCGCCACGTCGGCCCCCGTTCCCATCGCGATCCCCACGTCGGCCGCCGCCAGCGCCGGCGCGTCGTTCACCCCGTCGCCGGCCATCGCCACGACGCGCCCTTCGGCCCGGAGCGATGCCACGACCTCGCTCTTTCCCGCCGGGAGCACCCCGGCCCGCACCTCGTCGATCCCCACCGCGCGGGCGACCGTCTCGGCGGCCTCGCGGCGGTCGCCGGTCAGCATGACGAGCCGGAGCCCGGCTGCATGCAGAGCGGCGACCGCGGGCGCCGCGGAAGGCTTGACGGGATCCGAAAGAAAGAGAACCCCCGAAAGTCTTTCTTCAAGGGAAAGATAAAGAGTCGTTTCTCCTGCAGCGGGCGACACGATTTCGCCGGATTTCGAAGAGAACGACCGGGAGCTTTCTTCGAATGACCCAAGAGCGCCCGAAGCCGCAGCATTCGTCGGACGCGACCCGCTTTCTTCACCTTCTAAGAAAATCTTCGTTCCGACGGCGACTCGCTTGCCCCCGATGACGGCCCTGACCCCCTGGCCGGGAACAGAAACAAAATCTTCCACGGGCGCAAGCGTCAGGTTCCGCTCCGCCGCCGCCGCGACCACGGCCGCCGCCAGGGGATGCTCGCTCGCTCTCTCCACGGACGCGGCGAGCCGCAGCAGTTCCTGTTCGTCCAGCCTGCCGAATGCCTGGATCGCGGTCACCTTCGGTTTTCCTTCCGTCAGCGTCCCCGTCTTGTCGAGGACGAGGGTGTCGACGGCCGCCAGCCGCTCCAGGGCCTCGGCGTTCTTCACGAGAACGCCCGAGAGCGCGCCGCGCCCCGTCGCCACCATGACCGACATCGGCGTGGCGAGGCCGAGGGCGCAGGGGCAGGCGATGATCAGGACGGCGACGGCGGCCACGAGGGCGTTCGGAAGGCGCGGCGGGGGTCCCACGAGGAGCCACGCGCCAAAGGCGATCAGCGCGACGGCGACACGAAGGGGACGAAGAGCGCCGCGACCGAGTCGGCGAGCCGCTGGACGGGGGCGCGGCTCCGCTGCGCCTCGCCCACCAGCCTCACGACCTGCGCGAGGACCGTCTCCTTCCCGACCCGCTCGGCGCGCATCAGGAACGAACCGGCGCCGTTCAGCGTCCCCCCCGTCACCCGGCCGCCGGCCGCCTTCGGGACGGGAAGCGGCTCTCCCGTCAGAAGCGACTCGTCCACGGCGGACGACCCCTCGAGGACGACGCCATCCACGGGCACCTTCTCGCCCGGCCGGACGCGCAGGACCGCTCCCCGCGTCACGTCGGCGAGGGGAACGTCCCGCTCGTCGCCGCCGTCGACGAGCCGCGCCGTCTTCGGCGAGAGATCCATGAGGGCCCGGATCGCATCCGAGGTCTTCCGCCGCGCCCTGAGCTCCAGCACCTGGCCGAGGAGGACGAGCGTCGTGATCCCGGCCGCCGCCTCGAAGTAGACGTCGTGACTCGAGTGAGGGAAGAGGGAATCTCTTGGAGGGATAAAGAAAACGAAGAGGGTCACGACGAGGCTGTAGAGATACGCCGTTCCGGTCCCGAGCCCGATGAGCGTGAACATGTTGAGGCGGCGGGTCCGGAGAGAAGTCCAGGCTCTCTCGAAGAAGGGGGCGCCCCCCCAGACGACGACCGGCGTGGCCAGAATCAACTGAAGAGCCAGCAAGAGGCGCGGCGAGACGGCGCCCGCAATCCCGGGCGACGACATCGCCACCATTTCGAAGAACATCAGAGGAACGGTCAGCACCAGGCTGACCCGGAAGCGCCGGGTCATGTCCCGAAGCTCGGGGTTCTCCTCCTCTTCTCCGGCCGTCGCCGCGACGTTCTCGGGTTCGAGCGCCATGCCGCAGACGGGACAGGGGCCGGGCTTTTTCTCGCGGACCCCCGGGTCCATCGGGCAGATCCAGTCGGTCCCCGCGGCCGCGACGGGGGCGCCGGCGCCGGTCTTCGCCCGTCTCCACTTTTCCGCGCAGCCGGCGGAACAGAAATAGACTTTCTTCCCGTCCTCCTCGAGAACGGCGGCGGCCCGCGCGGGATCGACGGTCATCCCGCAGACCGGGTCGATCTCTCCGCGCGGGGGGAGCGTGGGAAGAGACGGGAGGGAAGGACCCGGGCCGTTCAACGCCTCCTTACAATACCCGGCCTTGAGAGACTTCCGCCGCTTCTGGGCCTATTTCCGCCGCCGCCCCGCCCCGTACCTCTGGGGATTCCTCTCCATGGCGGGCTCGACGGCCTTCTTCCTCGCGATGCCGCGGCTCGTCCGGCGCGCCATCGAAGAGCTCTCCGGCGGCGTCACGACCGGCCGGATCGCGCGGGCGGCAGGGATCATCGTCCTCCTCGCGGTCGGGGACGCGATCTGCCTCTTCGTGACCCGCCGCCTGTTGATCGGCGCCTCGCGCGACATCGAGTTCGAGATGCGCGACGACCTCTTCGCGCACCTTCTCCGCCTCCCGCCGGTCTGGTACCGGAGAAACCGCGTGGGCGACCTGATGGCCCGCGCCGTGAACGACCTCTCGGCCGTCCGGATGATGATCGGCCCGGGGATCATGCAGGCCGCCAACACGCTCTTCGTCGGGAGCGTGGCGATCGTCCTGATGTTCCTCGTCTCGCCCCGGCTCTCGCTTGTCGGCCTCTCGGTGCTCCCCGTCGTCGCCATCGCGACCCAGGTCGTCGGTCAGGCGACGCACCGGCGCTTCACGCGGATCCAGGAGTTCTTCAGCGAGGTCTCGGCGGAGGCGCAGGAGAACTTCTCCGGCGCGCGTCTCGTCCGCGCCTTCGCCCGCGAAGCGGCGGAGGAAGCGCGGTTCGACGCGAAGAACCGCGAGCTCCGCCGCCGGAACCTCGGGCTCGCCCGGCTGAACGCCCTCTACTTCCCGGTGCTGCAGCTCATCGTCGGGTGCGGCTTCGCGGTGACGCTCTGGGCCGGCGGCCGTCAGATCCTCGCCGGGAGGATGTCGGTCGCCGAATACGTCGAGTTCACCCTCTACATGATGGAGCTGATCTGGCCCGCCACCGCGCTGGGCTGGGTCGTCAACCTCTGGCAGCGCGGCGCGGCGTCCTGGAACCGGATGGTCGAGATCTGGGAGGCGGAGCCGCTCCCGGAGGAAGGCGACCCTCCGGGACGCCTCTCGGGAGAGATCGAGTTCCGGGATTTGACCTTCGGCTACGGCGACAGCCGGCCCGTCCTGTCCGGCGTGACGTTCCGCGTGGCGGCCGGAGAGACGGTCGCGCTCGTCGGGCGGACCGGCGCGGGGAAGTCGACGGTCCTGTCGCTTCTCCTCCGGATGGACGAGCCGCCGCCGGGCACGATCTTCGTCGGCGGGCGCGATGTCGCCTCGGTTCCGCTCCCGGTCCTCCGCCGGAGCGTCGTGGCCGTCCCGCAGGAGACGTTTCTGTTCTCCGACACGCTCGCCGGAAACGTCGCCTTCTCCCGCCCCGGCGCCTCCCGCCCGGAGATCGAGCGCGCCGTGGCGGCCGCCGGCCTTTCGGGAGACCTGGACCGCTTCCCGAAGGGGCTCGAAACGATCGTCGGCGAGCGCGGCATCACCCTCTCGGGCGGGCAGAAGCAGCGGACGGCGCTCGCGCGCGCCCTGCTGAGCTCGGCCCCCGTCCTGCTCCTCGACGACGCGTTCTCCTCGGTGGACACCGAGACCGAAGCGCGGATCCTCTCCGGCCTGAAGGACGCCGCGGCGGGCCGGACCGTCCTCCTCGTCTCGCACCGCCTCTCGACGCTGAAGAACGCCGACCGGATCGTCGTCCTCGAGAACGGCTCTGTCGCCGAGACGGGCACCCACGACGAGCTCCTGGCACGGGGAGGCGTCTACGCCGGGCTGGCCGAGCGCCAGCGGCTCGCCGAGGAAGTGGAGGCCGCCTGATGGCCGAAGAGGCGTCCGAACACCGCGACGAGGAGTCGCTCGGCAAGGCCTTCGAGCCCCGGCTCTTCCGGCGGCTCCTGACGCTCGCGCGTCCCTACCGGCGTTACGTGGCCGGCTCCGTCGCCGTCCTCCTCCTCGAGTCGACCGTCCAGCTCTCGGGGCCCCTCCTGACGGCGGCGGCCGTCGACCTCCTCTTCACGCGGGAGAAGACGGAGGCGCCGGCCGCCGTGCGGGGCCTGGCGGCCTTCTTCGGCCTGTTCGGGATCGACCTGGCCGGGCCGCACGGGATCGAGTGGATCGCGGGGCTGTCCGTCGCGGCCGCCCTCCTCGGCTTCGGCCTGACGTTCGTCATGGTGACCTGGACGTCCCGGATGGGGCAGGGGGTGATGTACGACCTCCGGAAGGCGATCTTCGGCCACCTGCAGCGGGCCGACATCGCGTTCTTCGACCGGACGCCGGTCGGCCGCCTGATGACGCGGCTGACGACGGACGTCGACGCGCTCAACGAACTCTTCACGTCGGGCTTCGTCGCTCTCCTCGGCGACGTCGTCGTCCTCGGCGGGATCGTGGCCCTCCTCTTCACGATGAACGCGCCGCTCGCGGCGATCACGTTCGCGATCCTCCTGCCGATGCTCTGGGTGACGAACTGGTTCCGGAAGGGGGCGCGCGACACCTATCGCGACGTCCGCGTGAAGATCGCCCGCGTCAACGCCTTTCTCCAGGAGCACCTCTCCGGCATCGGCGTCGTCCAGCTCTTCCGGCGCGAGGCCGTCGCGCGCCGGGACTTCTCGGTCGTGAACGACGCCCACCGCGCCGCGAACATCGACTCGATCTTCTATTACGCGGTGTTCTACCCCGCCCTCGACTTCCTCTCGGCCGTCGGCATGGCGGCCATCATCTGGTACGGCGGTTTCCAGGTGGTCAAGGGCTCCATGACGATCGGCGCGGTCGTCGCGTTCCTCCAGTACTCGAAGCGCTTCTACCGGCCGCTGATGGACCTGTCGGAGAAATACAACATCCTCCAGGCCGCCATGGCCTCGTCGGAGCGGATCTTCCAGCTCCTCGACAAGGCGCCGGCCGTCACGGCGCCCTCCGAGCCGGCCCCCGTGAAAGATCCCCTTCGCGGCGAGGTCGTCTTCGAGGACGTCCGCTTCTCGTACAAGCCGGACGAGGAGATCCTGAAGGGAGTCTCGTTCCACGTTCCCCCGGGACAGACGGTCGCGCTCGTGGGGGCCACGGGCGCGGGGAAGTCGACGATCCTGAACCTCCTCCTCCGCTTCTACGACGTGACCTCCGGGCGCGTCCTCGTGGACGGCACGGACGTCCGCCGCTTCGACCCCCACCGGTTCCGCGAGAACGTCGGCATCGTCCAGCAGGACACCTTCCTCTTCACCGGCACGATCGCCGAGAACGTTTCTTTCTTCGACCCGAAGGTGCCGCGCGCGGCGGTCGAGGCGGCCTGCCGCGAGGTCGGTCTCGGGCGGCTCCTCGAACGGCTCCCCGAGGGGCTCGACACCCGCCTCTCCGAGCGGGGCGGCGGCCTCTCCGTCGGCGAGAAGCAGCTCGTGTCGTTCGCACGCGCCCTCGTCCGCGACCCGCGCCTCCTGATCCTCGACGAGGCGACGTCCAGCGTCGACCCCGAGACCGAGGCGGCGATCGAGCGGGCCGTGGCGCGCCTCCTCGCCGGCCGCACGTCGATCGTCGTCGCCCACCGCCTCTCCACGGTCGTCCGGGCCGAGAACATCCTCGTCTTCTCGCACGGCGAGGTCCGCGAATCGGGAACCCACGAGGCGCTCCTCTCGAAGGGGGGCCTCTACGCCCGTCTCTATGCGTTGCAGCTCAAGGACCGGGAAGCCGCGGCCTAGAATGCCGCCATGCCGGCGCGCCGTCCGTTCCGCGTCGAGGTTCTCGCGCGTCCTTCCGCCGGGGCGCGGGCGCTCGCGGCGCGGATCCAGGCGCTCGCCGGCGGGCGCGCCGCGGCGCGTTCGGCCGAGGCCGCGGTGGCCGGAGCGGTCGTCGTCGCCGTCCTGCCGGCCGTCCTGCCGAAGCTCGTCGAGCTCCTGGGCTCCTGGATGGCGCTCCGGCCGGGGCGGAGCGTCAAGGTGAAGGTCAGCCGCGGCGACGCCTCGATCGAGGTGGAGTTCGCCCCCGGCGAGCGGGGCGCGGAGGAGATCCTCGAGTTCGTGGCGCGGCTCGAGCGGCGTCTCGGGACGACAAAGCGAAAGGGCCGGGCGAACGGCCCGGCCCCGAAGTCGAGAGCGCGCTGACGGCCCCGCTCTACTGCTTGGGCGGCGCCGCCCCCTGCTTCTTCATCATCTCCTCGAGCATCTTCCGCTGCTCGGGCGTCATGTTCTCCATCGCCTTCTGGAGCTGCTTCTGGGCGTCCTCCATCTGCTTGGCCTGCTCCGGCGTCTGCGCGAAGTTGCCCATCATGCTGGTCTCCTTGTAGCCGGGCGGCACCGCGAACATCGACGCCGGGACGCTTCGGCGGTCGATCTTCGTGATCTCCATCAGGGTCTTCATCCCGGGCTGGTCCTTCATCGTCATGACCATCCGGACGGGGTACCCCTCGAGGCCGGCGTCCTTCAGCGCCTTCATCCAGTCGCCGCCGCGGCCGCCCCGGTTCATCGCCCGCAGCCACTCGCCGCTCAGGAACTCCTTCGAGACGCACGCCTCGATCTCCTGCTTGCCCTTCTCCTCGGTCACCCGGACGTTCTCGCACGGAAGGCCGGCGACGACGTCTTTTCCGAGCCTGGTCACGGTGAACTTCTTTTCCGGCTTCTCGATCTTCCCGGCCAGGTCCCGCATCTCCTTCGTGTTGATCACCGCGTACGTCTTCATGGTGTCGTTGATCGAGTAGGCGATGTCGGGCTCGGCCAGCTTTCCGAACATGACCATCCGGAACGACTTGCCGCCGGCCGCCTTCGTCATCTCGGGACTCGACATCTCGATCTCGCTCCGCCAGCCGACCTTCGAGATGTAGGTCTTCCCCAGGCCGTTCATCGTCGTCTCGCCGTGGCCGGCCCCGGTCGTCGTGATCTTCATCTCGGCGATCCCCTCGAACTGGGCGTTCGCGACGCCCGCGGCGAACAGGAGGGCGACCGCGCCCCTGAGGAAGGTCTTCACGTGATGAGCTCCTTTCATCGTCGGGGGGGAAGTCTACAACGCCATCCGGAGCGTCACCCGGCGCGGCGAAGGCGGGAGGCGGTCTCCGCGGCCTCCTCGAAGGAGACGACGACGAGCGTCTGGTCGTCCTCCGGAGGCCGGTTCCGCGTGAAGGACGCCACGGCGTCGAGGAGCGCGCGGCGGATCTCCTCCGACGGCTCCGCCCCGTGCTTCAGGAGGAGGGTCTCGAACCGGCCGAAGCCGAAGGGCTCCCCGTCGTCGTCCAGCGCCTCGATGAGGCCGTCGCTGTAGAGGATCAGGCGGTCGCCCGGCGCGAACGAGGTCTCGTGGAGCGCGAACGGCATCCGGCGCCTCACCCCGAGCGGGAAGCCCCAGGCCGACAGCTCCTCGAGCGTCCCCGTGGCCGCCCGGAAGACGTACGGGTCCAGGTGCCCGGCCGAGGAATAGGTCAGGTTCCGGCGGTCGAGGTCGAGGACGCCGAAGAAGAACGTCATCAGAATCCGCTTCGGCGCCGTCCGGAGGACCGTCTCGTTCAGGACCTCGAGCACCCGGCGCGGCGAGGCGTCGTAGCCCACCTGGACGAGCAGGGCGGACTTCGCCATCGCCATGACGATTCCGCTCGTCAGCCCGTGCCCCGAGACGTCGCCGAGGACGAGGCCGAGCTTCCCGCCGGGAACCGGCAGGAAATCGAAGTAGTCGCCCCCGATCTCGGTCGCCGCTCGGTAGTGCGATGCGATGGACGTGCCGGGAAGGTCGGGCGCGCCCTTCGGCAGGAGCGCCGACTGGATCCGGTTCGCCGCGTCGATCTCCGCCTTGATCCGCTCGCGCTCGACGATCCGCTTCACGTGCGGGGCGAGATCGTCGTACGCGTAAACAACGCGACGGCGTGTCGCGACGCCGGCGATCCCCGCGGCCACGAGGACCGCGAGCGGGAGAACGAGCGCCAGGACGGGGCCCAACCGCGCGCTCCCCGCGAGCCCGGGAAGGAGCGGAGCGAATCCGGAGATCAGGACGGCGCCGAAGATCGCCACGGCGGCCGCGAGGAGATCCGAAGCGAGAAAGACGGCGATCGCCGCCACGACGCCGCCGGCGCTCGCGGCGATCTCGGCCCACGTCGGGCCGATCGGGCTCGGGATGTTCATCGTGAAGACGCCCGCCACGACCGCGAGGACCACGCCCGCCGCGACCCGCCCCTTCCGCCAGAACGACCCGAGGACGCAGAGCAGGGCGATGGAGACCCCGGCGATCGCATCCAGCAAGGCGACGACGACACCCGTGAGGGAACCTCCCGAGGATCCGAGGACGACGGCCGACCCGTCTCCGAGCGCCGGGTAGCCTCTTCCCGAGAGAAGGAGCGGAAGACCGGCCAGCAGCGTCGCGGCCGCGATCGCCGGAGCCGCCGCCGCCCCCGAGAGCAGGGCGCTTCCCACGGTGGCGTTGAGGACGTCGCGCTTCAGGAGGGCGTCGAACGAGGCGAGTCGGGCTCCCCAGCGCTCGCGGGCGTTGCTCTCGCCCACGGACCACGCGGCGAAGACGAGGAGCGACAGCGGGAGATCGTAGAGGAGGAACCGGAATCCGCCCACGGCCCAGGTCGTCTGCCGCGCGTCGATGCTGCCGAGACCGGTGCCGTACCCCATGAGGGTCGCCAGGAGGACGTCGAAAAGAAGGCACGCCGCGACCATGACCCCGAAGACGACCCCGCCCGTCTCCACCCCGACCTCGCCCGCGTGGTACTTCTTCAGGAAGACGACGAGGAGTCCGATCAGGAGGGCGAAGGTCAGCCCGAACCGGACGAGCGTGAGGGCCACGTTCCCTCCGAAGTCGTCGCGGAAGCGACGGCCGTCGGCGTACTCCTCGAGGAGGATCCACCCGGCGAAGCTCTCTCCCGCGTACTGCACGCCGAGGTAGAAGACGACGTCTCCCGTCGCGAGGGCCGACCTCACGCGGTAGCGGAACAGGTGGTCGGTCCGGCCGCGCAGGACGGTCGGCCGCACGTCCTCGAAGACGGGATCCGGGGCGCCGGGGAAGGCGCGCGAGGCGACGAAGGCGTCGGCCCGCGGCCGGAGGAGGTCGGCCGTCGGGGCGGCGCCGGCGTCTTCCGCACGGTGGCGGCGCAGGGCCCAGAGGACGCGGCCGTCCATGCCGACGACGACCTCAGCGAAGGGGGGGAACTTCTCGAGCCCGAGCCGGAAGTAGGTCACCTTGTAGCCGCCGAGGCGCGGTCCCGCCACCGGATCCGTCGCCGCCGCGCGACGGCGCGCCGAGTCGAAGCGGAATTCCTTCTCGAGGATGTCGGAGTCTTCCCACGTCGTCACCCCGTACGCCCTCTCGAGGGGGACTCCGAGCCTTTCCGCCTCGGCATCGGCGATCCGCCGGGCGTCGCTCCGGCTGATCGCGAGCCCCCGCGGCTGGATGGCCGAGAAGCGCGGCAGGAGCACCCCGTAGACGGCGAGGCCCAGAAGCCCGGCGGCCGGGAGAACCCAGCGCCTCACAGGAGGTCCCCTCCTCCGAGTTTTCCGGGCCCCGGGCCGAACGAGATCCCCCCCATCCCCGGAGAATACGGAACCGGGCGGAAGATGTTTTTGCCCGCCCGGTTAGGATCGCGCCGTGCTCCATGCCCTCCTGCTGGCCGCTGCCCTCGCCGGCCGGGTCCCGGCTCTCGTCGAGTCGTACCTCGAGGCCTGGTTCGACACGTTTCCCTCCCGGGCCACCGAGGCCGGCAAGCCGGACTACGGTTGGAAGCTGGAGTCTCTCCCGGCCTCCCGGCGTGCGGAGTGGCTCGCGTTCAACCGCCGGACGGCCATGCGCCTCCGGGAGGCTCTCGCCGCGCCGGATCTCTCCCGCGACGACCGGCTCGACGCGGAACTCCTTCTCCACCATGTCGACCGCGTCCTCTTCGATTGGGGCGTCCGAAAGCGGCCCGAGCGCGACCCGCTCTTCTGGACGGAGATCCTCGCCGGCGCGCACGTTCATCTCCTCGTCCGCGACGACCTCCCGTTCGCCGAGCGGCATCTGCGGGCCCGGGCGCGGGCCCGGCAGATTCCCCGCCTCGCCGCGGAGGCCCGGGAGGCTCTCGCGACGACTCCCCCCTCCGACCTGGCCGCGGAACCCTGCCGTCTCGCGGCCTCGCAGGCCCGGGCGACGGCGGCCTTCTACGGCGACGGATTCATCGGCGCGGCGGCCGCCCTCGGTCCCGAGGCCGCGGGCGAGGCGGCCTCGGCCGGAGCCGCCGCGGCGACCAGCCTCCGCGCGCTCGCCGATTATCTGGACGGCGCCGCCCGGACGGCCACCGGCTCGTCCCGTCTCGGCTCGCTTTACGCCGAGAGCCTTCTCCGCGGCACCGGAGCCTCCGGGCCGGTCGACTCGCTCCTCGCCGCGGCCGAAGCCGCCCTCGTGGAGAAGCGGAAGGAGGCCGCGGCGTACGGGCGCTCGGTCTGGCCGGAGATCTTCCCCGCCGAACCGGCGCCCGACAGCGATCGCCTCCTCCTCGCGCGCCTCTTCGCCCGGATCGCGGAGGACCGGGCGCACAGCGTCCCGGAGTTCGTCGAGGACTACCGGCGGCAGGTGGCCGGGATCGAAGCCTTCCTGAAGGAGAAGGGGGTCGTCACCCTCCCCGACCCCCTGACGCTCGTCATCGACGTCTCGCCCCCCTATTTCTCGGGGCAGGCCGTCGGCGGCGTCTACCCGGCCGGTCCGTACGCGCCCGAGTCGAAGACCCTCTTCTTCCTTCCGACGCCCCCCGACGGCGCCACGCCGGCCGAGCGGGACGCCTTCTTCCGCGACTTCAACCACCACTTCAACGTCATGATCACCCCGCACGAAATCCTGCCGGGCCACTACCTGCAGGCGAAATGGGCGGCGCGGGGGCCGCGAAAGGTCCGGGCCCTCTTTCCGGACGAGGTCTTCGTGGAGGGGTGGGGGACGTTCTGCGAACGGCTCCTCCTCGACCTCGGCTGGGGCGGGCCGCTCGACCGCGTCGCCCACCTGAAGAAGCAGATGGAGAACATCGCCCGGACGATCGTCGACATCCGCGTCCACGCGAAGGGGATGACGCGCGAGGACGCGCTCCGGTTCGTGACGGAAGAAGCGCTCCAGGACGAACGCTTCGCGGCCAACATGTGGACGCGGGCGATCACGACGTCGCCCCAGATCACGACCTACTGGCTCGGCTACCGGGAGCTCATGTCGCTCTACGAGGAAGCGAAGGCGCGGGGGGGAGCCGCTTTCTCGTTGAAGGCTTTCCTCGACGGAGTCCTCGCGGCGGGGCCCCTGCCGGTCGCCCGGATCCGGGAATCGGTCCTGCCGAATCCGCCGGCGAGGTGACCGGGCGCGAATCCGGGTACGATTCAGCCGGAGACCGCATGAAGGGAATCATCCTTGCGGGAGGCTCGGGGACCCGCCTCTACCCGATCACGCTCGCCGTCAGCAAGCAGCTCTGCCCGGTCTACGACAAACCGATGGTCTATTACCCGCTCTCGACGCTGATGCACGCCGGAATCCGGGAGATTCTCCTGATCACGACGCCGGAGGACCAGGCCGGGTTCGTCCGGCTCCTCGGCGACGGCTCGGCGTTCGGGCTCCGCCTCTCCTACGCCGTCCAGCCGCGGCCGGAGGGGCTGGCGCAGGCGTTTCTCATCGGCCGCGACTTCGTCGGGACGGACGCCGTCGCGCTGGCGCTCGGCGACAACATCTTCTACGGGCACGGACTTCCGGAGCTCCTCCAGACCGCGGCCCGCCGTCCCTCGGGCGCCACGGTCTTCGCCTACCGCGTCCTCGATCCCGAGCGCTACGGCGTCGTGGAGTTCGGTCCGGACGGAAGGGCGGCCGGTCTCGAGGAGAAGCCGGCCCATCCGCGCTCCCACTTCGCCGTGACGGGCCTCTACTTCTACGACAACCGCGTGCTCGACATCGCCGCCTCTCTGAAGCCTTCCGGGCGCGGAGAGCTGGAGATCACCGACGTCAACCGCGTCTACCTGGCCTCCGGGGATCTTCACGTCGAGATCTTCGGGCGCGGCATGGCGTGGCTCGACACGGGCACGCCCGAGGCGCTCATGCTCGCGTCCACGTACATCCAGGCGATCGAGGCGCGGCAGGGGCTGAAGATCTCCTGCCCGGAGGAAGTCGCGTACCACATGGGGTGGATCACGGCCCGCGACGTCCGGAAGCTCGTCGAGCCGATGAAGAAGAGTGATTACGGCGTCTACCTGCTCCGGATGCTCGAGGAATCGACCCCCGCGACACGCCCTTGAGCGGCCACGCCGATCTGACCGAAGGCGACCGCCGCCAGATCGCGGCGCACGGCATGTCGGAAGAAGAGATCCTCCGGCAGATCGCCACCTTCCGGAACCCGCCGCCGCCCGCGCGGCTCCTCCGCCCGGCCACTTCCGGCGACGGGATCGTCCGCCTCGATCCGGCCCGATACCCGGGGCTCCTGGCCCGGTGGGAGATCGCGGCGGCCGACGGCCGCCTCCGCAAGTTCGTGCCGGCCTCCGGCGCCTCGACTCGGATGTTCGAGGATCTCCAGGGAACCGGCGAGGGAAGGGAACGGACGAAGAAGTTCTTCGAGGCGGTGGGACGCTTCCCGTTCCACGACGCGCTCGCCGCGGCCTGCCGGGCGCGCGGATTGGCGCTCCAGCCGGCGGTCGCCACCGGCGCCTTCGACGAGATCCTCTCGGTCATCTTCTCCCCTCCCCCGGCGGGCCTCGGCTACGGCTCGCTCCCGAAGGCCCTCGTCCCCTTCCACCACGGGCCCGGCGGCGCGCGGACTCCGTTCGAGGAGCACCTCGACGAGGCGATCGAAACCGTCCGCGACGTCCGCGGGGTCTGCCGCGTCCATTTCACGGTGGCCCCCGAATGCCGGAACGCGTTCAAGGCCGCCCTCCTCTCGATGGCTCCTCCCCTCGAAGCCGTCTCCGGGGCGGACCTGGAGGTGACCTTCTCGTCGCAGGATCCGTCGACCGACACCGTCGCGGCGGACGAGGAGAACCGCCCGTTCCGGCAGGAGGACGGGTCGCTCCTCTTCCGCCCCGGAGGACACGGGGCGCTCCTGCCGAACCTCGAAGCGACGAGGGGCGACCTCGTTTTCGTGAAGAACATCGACAACGTCCAGCCCCGGTCGCGTTCGGCGGAGACGATCCTCTGGAAGAAGCTCCTCGCCGGGCTTCTCGTCGAAACGCTCGAGACGCTCGGCGATCCGGGCCGGCCCGTCCGCGTCTGCGGGGTCGTCCGGAACGAGGGGGAGCCGGGGGGCGGGCCGTTCTGGGTGGCCGGAGCGGACGGCGCTTCCTCGCTCCAGATCGTCGAATCGTCCCAGGTGGATCACGCCGATCCGCGCCAGGAGGCCATCTGGCGGAGCTCGACGCACTTCAACCCCGTCGACCTCGTCTGCGCGCTCAGAGAGCCGGACGGGACGCCCTACCAGCTCGCCCGGTTCGTCGACCCGGCCACCGTCTTCATCTCGAAAAAGTCGAAGGACGGACGCGTCCTCAAGGCTCTCGAGCGGCCCGGTCTCTGGAACGGCGCCATGGCGGGCTGGCACACGGTCTTCGTGGAGGTCCCGATCGAGACGTTCACGCCCGTCAAGACGGTCTTCGACCTGCTCCGTCCGGAGCACCAGCCGGGCTGAAGGGAGTGAGGCGTGCCGACGTCGAAGGAGTCGAAATGAGAGGGACACGACACCCCTCGAGGCGGGAATTCCTGACGGCCTCGGCCTCGGCCGGGGGCTGGCTCCTCGCCGGCGCGGCGGGCCTGCTTCCGCACCGGCTCCGCGCCGGCGACGCCCCGACGAAGAAGACGCTCCTGATCCTGGGCGGGACCGGCTTCCTGGGTCCGCAGGTCGTCGACGCGGCGAAGAGGAGCGGATGGACGCTGA
>Ga0335085_10003461_pt1 | contig 27311 bp, 23 predicted proteins | sample Lox_Sample_45_FD_206712 | JGI IMG/M metagenome (GOLD analysis project Ga0335085, IMG submission 206712) | Soil microbial communities from Loxahatchee National Wildlife Refuge, Florida, United States - Lox_Sample_4.5 | ecosystem: Environmental > Terrestrial > Soil > Wetlands | place: USA...
TACGGCTGCTGGCGCATGACTCGGGGTCAGGGTGGATCGCTACTCCTTTCCTGTGAGGCTCTTTCATCCTCAACTCCAGGTCGGTTTATCCCGGCGCTTTCTTTAGGTTCGTTTTAGGTTCGTTTTTGGGCACTTTTGATGATTCTAAATAACTTCTCGGGTTCGTTTTTGAATTTAGGGCATACCCCCGGGGGGGTACCCGCCTGGCCGAAACAAGGCGGAGCCTGCCGCCGCGTCGTCGTCGGCCTTCTTGTAGCCTTCCAGCTAGCCCCCCTGGGCAGGGTCCCAGACTCAGGTGGTGGATGTCCCAGCAGCGGTCAAGGCCGCGAAGGCTGCTCCATAGAGCTGGGCACGGTCTCCGAGAGCAGTGAAGCAGACGGGCGGCGCGATGTCCGGATGAATGGTTTTGAGCACTCGGGTCACGACCTCGAGCATGAACTGTGGAGCGCCCTTCACCAGCCCACCGCCGAGCACGATGAGATCCGGGTCGAGCACGCACACCAGATCAGCCATGCCTACTCCCAATATGGTGAACGCGCGCTCCAGCACGCCGCGAGCGCGCGGATCTTTCCTCTTGAACGCCTCAAACACAAATTCAGCGCTGCGCGTCTGAACCAGGTTCCGCACGCCGCGCATCTGTCGCGCGCCCAGCGCCCGGCGGCCCGCGGCAGCGATACCCAGTCCCGCCACGTGCGCCTCAAAATATCCGGTGTCGGGAAAACCTTGAGCCCACCGCCGCCAGTCGACATTCAGCCGGTAGAGCTCGCCGGCATTTCCGGTGCGCCCGCGGCAGAGCCGCCCATCCACCACGATGCCCGTCCCAATTCCCGTTCCGAGAGCGACAAAGACGAAACTAGGCGCGTGCCGGGCTGCGCCCTTCCACTGCTCGCCGAGAGCGGCCATATTGGCGTCATTATCCACCACCACGGGGACCCGAAACTCCGATTCCAGCGCCCCGCGCACATCAATTTCCCGCCAGCCGGGAAGGTTATTTGCCCAACTCACCCGGCCAGTCCGCGGGTCAACAGCGCTCGGGACTCCGACGCCGATGGCGCCCAGGCGTGACGCAGCCGGGCTTCGATGCGGACCTCGGGACAACCGGCTGAGACTCTCAATGCCGGCCTTGATCTGCGCGATAACGCCCGCAGGACCTCCCTCAGGACGCACTCGCTCTGCTCCGCCAAGCCTGATTCCCCCGTGTGCATCCGCGCGCGCGAAGCGAAGATTGCTCGCGCCCATGTCAACCGCGGCCACCCAGCTTCCGTCCGGTAGGGGCGGCAACGCGGGCGACACAGGTCGCGGCTTCTTGCGCCGAACTGCGGATTCGACGGCTTTCAACATGCCAAAAACTCCGGCTCATCTTAACATGCCGCTCAGAGCAGGGGGCGCGCAGTCTTACCTGTAGCGCTCTCCGACGTGGCGGTACGAGCCTATCTGAAAAACTCGTGGATTCCCGCGTTCGCGGGAATGGACGCGCGTTTGGTCGAGCCCGTAAGTCCAACGGCGTCACCCTCGCGCACGCGAGGTCCACAGCGAACGCGCCGCTGGTACCGGTACCGACGGATCACCCACTGCCGTACTGCCGTGTCATCAGAAGTTCAGGCCACCGAACGATAAGCGGTTAAGGGAGGCGGCGTGCCTTCCGGAGTGGCAGACTGCGCAGACGAAAAGGCGCGGTCACCCGCGAAAATGGAGTGAGCAGGAGACCGGAATGATCAAGACATTCGCGCAATGCTCGGGAGATCATAAGCTCGACGTCTCTACCGAGTTTCCGATGGACCAGGGATGGGTTGTAGGATACGTAGAAAGTCAAACGGACGACACCCAAGGCTCGAGCACCACCGAAGGCACCGAGACGCCTAAGAGCGCGGGCCGCCGGAAGCGGATATGCATTGAGGCGTGGGCGGATGACGCCGCCTACAGACCCAACGTGGGCCACTATTGCTCGGTGGCCTGCGCGGTTGCCGACCTGGAGCGGGCTCTCGTCACCAGGCGATACAATGGCGCCGAATCGCAGGACCCGGACCTTTCCTCCGCCACCATTCCGTATCGGGTCTACCGTGCGGAAGCCTATTCCAACCAGTAGCGGCCTCTGCAACTGGGGTTGCGGCTGTCGTTGTAGCGGCGGTCTGCGACCGCCGTCTTTCGGCGCTCACAGAGCGCAGCCTGGAGTTTGTACATTTGCAGGATGGCCAAGATGGCCATGCCACGTGGCACCGGCTTTCCAGCCCGTGCTTCGGCGCTCACAGAGCGCCGCTACAGAAAGAGCAGAACCGCGCGGCTCTAAGCCTCCCGGTCCCTTCGAGTTTTTTCTTTCCCGCCGCGCCGTCACATCAGCAACTCATCGCCCATTTAATTCCCAAAGGCCTTAGCCCAGCTTGAGCCAAGCGTAAGCCCAGCTTCAGGGCTACCATCGCGCAACCTATAAGGCTAAACTTACTTGTGGGATTGGTACCGGCGATTGGGGAAAAGGGCGAACGTATATTAACGTATATAAGCCCTGCTTCTTGCTTGAGGTGAGCCGTTTTGGGCCTCCGGCAAAGAAGGATCGCGAGCCTCATCGAGCAGCCCAATGATTGCGCGTCCTCGACTCTCGGTGTCGTGCTGCGCGGTGGTGCTGTGCGCGCTGCTCGGGTTACCGTTTGCCCGCGCGCAACAGCAACATCCACCAACGCCCCTCACTGAAAACGCCATCCTCGGCCTTCTGAAGAACGGCGTTTCCTCCAGGCGTATCGCCGCGCTGGCACGCCAGCGGGGAGTGGACTTTAAGCTGACTCCTGAAGTGGAAAATCAACTTCGCCAGTCCGGAGCGGACATTTTTATCCTCGAAACTCTCCGCGAGCTATCGCCGATCCCCGTGGGATCTCCTGCAGGGCCCGCTCACACGGCTCCGGCTGATACCGGTTCGCCTTCGGCCGCCGGCAGCCGGCAAGATTCAAAAGCTTCCCCAACCGAGACCCACGCTGTTCCCTCGTCCGTGGCGTCCGGTGGCGCCGCGAACAGCGCGCCCACCCATGCTCCTCCAGCCACGGCGTACGAGGAGCCTTCCGATACCGTCAAGGGGACAAGCGACCATCAGGCGGCTTCCCAAATTGGCCAATCCGCCGAGGCACACGCCAGTCTTGGATTGGCAGCGGCGCGCAAAGGTGATTGGGCGAGCGCTGTCACGGAGGATCGGGAGGCCATCCGCCTGGACCCCAACAGGGCGGCGGCGCACGCCCAGTTGGGATCGGCGCTGGCCCAGCAGGCCGCCTGGGACGAGGCCATTGCCGAGGATCGCGAGGCCATCCGGCTTGATCCGAATTCTCCGCTGGGTCACCTAAGTCTCGGCGAGGCGCTGACGCAAAAAAATGACTGGGCCGGCGCTGTGGCCGAACTTCAGGAGGCGATCCGTCTTGACCCCAATAACGCCGACGCGCATTTCAACCTTGCCCTGGCGCTGATCCATCAGAAGGACTGGGACGACGCCGTAACCGAAGCGCGCGCCGTGATCAGCTTGCGGCCGGAGGATGCAGTTGCCCACTGCAAGCTGGGCCTCGCCTACCGGCGCACCGGTGACTACGTGAAGGCCGGCGCCGAAGAACGCGAAGCGATCCGCCTGAAGCCGGACCTGGCCGAAGCGCACTTTATCCTCGGTGTTGTGCTCGAATGGCAGGGCGACCTCGCGGGCGCGCTCGCGGAATGCCAGAAGGCGACCGAGCTTGACCCCAGCGACCCCATCTACCGCAAGACCGCCGAGAGGCTCTACGAAGACGTTCACCGGCATTAGCGCTCAGTTACGCACGTACCCATTACGACATCATTTTTTCTTTGCGCGTCCGGTTGCGGATGCAAGCCGGCCAAGCTTGACTGCTAAATTAGTTCAGATCTGGGAGGGTAAAGGGAGTAATGACTCACGGCAGTGGCTACTGGCCAACGGGCTTTAGGGCGACTGTGAGTTCTTGCGTTGTTGCTGAAGGTAATAAGATTGGCATGGCGTGTTCTTTAGTCCCGTCGGAGCCGTAGTACCACGTCTTGTATCCCGGCGCGGAACGAACAAGCGAAAAGGTTTCGTGGGCACCAAGGCGCTGAACTCGGCGCTGGAGTCAAGCTCCAAATCCATGTAGTTATGGTCGCCAGAGGCTTCGTAAAAGTACACCATAATCGGTCCGAGATGATGCGGGTCCTTGGTGTCATTGATCACGGGTTTGCCCGTCGCGGCGTCCATGATCTTTCCCTTAACTCTGGCAACCTTTGGTCCTACCTGGACCACGAGGTCTGGCACCTCGTCTCCGGCTTCCAGTTCGGTCTCAGGAAGCGGATTGCCGTCGGAATAGAAGGTGAGGCGCGGATCGGCGTAATACTCCTCGTCCTTGGTGGCAACCACAGTGTACAAACCAGGCGCCAGGTCGCACAACCTGAAAGTCCCGTCCTCAGCCGTCTTGGTGTTGGGGACAATGCCCTCGAAAGACCCGCTCACGACCCAAGCCTGCACCATCGCGGCCGCAAGCGGGTTGCCGCCAGAATCGATCACGACGCCCGACAAACATCCTGGGTGGGGTGGATCAGAAGACGGCGCGCTGTCGGCAAGAGCTTGTCCGAAGCCCCAAACGCCCAGCGCCGCGAAGGCTGCTAGAAACATCGTCGAGCGCTGCAAGTTCATCGGAATCCTCTCGCTCTCTGATGCCTAGTCCTCGAGCCGTCGTTGCCAACCATCTGCCCGCAGTTCAGCCATCCATAGAACACTTCTCCTCAGGGAGCCTCATTTTTCTACAGAACGTCGCGAGTCGGACCGTTACCCAACGGCCCGTGACTCTGAGTGTCAGTTAAAATTGATCATTTGGTGCTGTGCGTACACGGACCGGCGGCGCTCATTTCGTGAACGATCTCCACCAGCGCCGTCACGTTTTCGTAAGGCGTGTCGGGCAGAATGCCATGTCCGAGATTAAAGATGTGGCCGGGACGTCCGCCGGCCTGGCGAAGAATTCGCTCCACGCGCGGGCGGATCGCGTCCGCACCAGCGAGCAGTATGGAGGGGTCGAGATTGCCTTGAACCGCCACGTCGTAACCGACGCGGTGCCAGGCGGAGTCAAGCTCAACGTGAAAATCGAGGCCCATCACGTTGCCGCCTGCCTCGCGCATCAATTCCAGCAGCATCCCCGTGCCGGTTCCAAAGTGAATCAGCGGAAAGCCGCCGGGCAGCGCGCTAAAGAGCATGCGGCTCCACGGCAACACGAACTCGCCGTAGTCGGATGGGTTGAGGCAGCCCACCCAGGTGTCGAAAATCTGGATGGCCTGCACGCCGGCGTCGATCTGTCCTGCAACGTAGCTCGCCAGGTTGCGCGCCAGATGTTCCATCAGGGCGCGCCAGGCGCCGGAGTGAGAGTACATGAAGGCTTTGGTGCGCGCGTAGTTCCTTGATCCGCCGCCCTCGATGAGGTAAGAAGCAAGCGTAAACGGCGCTGCTGCGAAACCGAGCAACGGAAGCCGCGCATCGAGCGCCGCCCGCGTCCGCCGAATGCCTTCGAAGACATAAGCAAGCGCCCCCGGCTCCACTTCGCGCAATCGGTCCACGTCAGCGGCGTCGCGAATCGCCGGCCACACGCGTGGGCCCTCGTTCTTCTCGTATTCAAGCTTGAACCCCAGCGGTTCGACGATCAGCAGCAGATCGGCGAATAGAATGGCCGCGTCCACGCCCAACCGCTCGGCGGCACTCACCGTGATCTCAGCCACCAGGTCCGGACTTTTGCAAAGTTCGAGGAACGGAACGCGCGCCCGCAGTTCACGGTATTCCTTCATGTACCGGCCGGCCTGGCGCATCAGCCACACCGGCGTGGCGTCCACAGGCTCTCGACGGCAGGCCTTGAGAAGGCGCGAATCATGCCAGCGCCCGGCTCGAAGGTCACGGCTGGCGTCAGGCTTCGCTTGGAACGTAGTAGGGCTTGAAGGTCGCATTATCCACGCAGCGGCGAACTCGTTGATTATCCGGCTTGCTCAACCTCCGGGCTGGCCGTCACCGCTTCTCGGCCGGCGAGATAGGGGGCGAGATAGCGCCCGGTATAGGAATCAGGATGCTTCACGATCTCTTCCGGAGGGCCGGCAGCCACCAGAAAGCCGCCACGATCGCCGCCTTCGGGCCCAAGATCGATGATCCAGTCCGCCGTCTTCAGCACGTCGAGGTTGTGCTCGATCACCAGCACGCTCGCGCCGGCGTTAATCAACTTCTGGAAGGCCGCCAGAAGCTTGTGAATGTCGTCAAAATGCAAGCCGGTGGTAGGCTCGTCGAAAATGAAGAGCGCGTGCGGTGTGGCGCTGGGATCTTCCCGCAAGCCAGCGCGTTCGGCAATGTGCGCGGCCAGGCGAACGCGTTGTGCCTCTCCGCCCGAAAGAGTTGTCGCCGACTGACCCAGGCGCAGATAGCCGAGGCCTACTTCGTCGAGCACGCGCAGTTTGGCGGTGACCTTGGCGTGGCCGCTGAAGAAGGCCAGCGCCTCGCGAACGGTCATGCCCAGAACGTCATCAATATTGCGGCCCTTGTAACGAATGTCGAGGATGGCGGGCTTGAAGCGCCGCCCGCGGCATTCCTCGCAGACCAGCTCAACGTCGGCGAGGAACTGCATTTCCACGGTCACCGTGCCCGCGCCCTGGCAAGTCTCGCAGCGGCCGCCGGGCAAATTGAAAGAGAAGTGACCGGGCGTATACCCGTGCGCGCGAGCCTCGGGCGTGGCGGCGAAAATCTCGCGGATGCTGTCGTAGGCTTTGATGTACGTCACCGGATTCGAACGCGGACTGCGGCCGAGCGGGGATTGGTCCACCAGCACCACTTCGCCCACGCCGGCGTCGCCCTCGAGACGGTCATAATCGGCGCGCGTCGCGGGCAGGCCGCGGCCGGCGGCCAGCGCCTGGTAAAGCACATCGTGAACCATGGTCGATTTGCCGGAGCCGGAAACGCCACTCACCGCCACCATCAGGCCCAACGGAATCTCGACGTCGATGGATTTTAGATTATGCTCACGCGCCCCGCGCAAACGCAGCCACCGCGACCCTGGCCGCCGGCGCCGTGCGGGCACTTGAATCTGCAACTCGCCGGCAAGATAACGTCCCGTGAGGGAGTCGCGATTCGCCGTAATCTCCTCGAGGCCGCCGACGACCACCACGCGTCCGCCCCGCTCACCCGCGCCGGGACCGAGGTCGATCACGTGGTCGGCTTCCTGCATCATGGCCGGGTCATGCTCCACCACGAGGATAGTGTTGCCGAGGTCGCGCAAGCTTTTGAGAATGCCGATCAGGCGGCCGGTATCGCGGGCGTGCAGGCCGATGGAGGGCTCGTCGAGCACGTAAAGCGTGCCCACCAGGCTCGAGCCGAGGGCCGTGGCGAGTTGGATGCGTTGCGCCTCGCCGCCGGAAAGGGTGGAGGCCAGCCGGTCCAGGGTGAGGTATTCGAGTCCCACTTCAACCAAATACCGCAGCCGCGATCGCACCTCCTCAAGCACCTTGTCGGCCACGGCGGCATGGTGAGCCGCAAGCTGGAGGGTGGAAAAGAAGCGGTCAGCCTCCTCAATGGAGAGCGCGCAGAGCTCGCCGATGTTCTTGCCGGCCACTCTCACGTTCAGAGCTTCCCGCCGCAGCCGCCCTCCGTGGCAATCAGGGCAAGTTGCGTAGCCTCGGTAGCGGCTGAGGAAGATGCGCACGTGCAGCTTGTACTTCTTGCGCTCCAGGAATTCGAAAAAGCCGTTAACGCCGGGGAATTTCTCGTCGCCCTCCATCACCCAGCGGCGTTCGCTGGCGCTGAGCCGAAAATAGGGCACATCCAGGGGGATGCCGCGGTCGCGAGCCGCGCTCTTCATGTCGGCGAAGAACGCGCGATAGCGAGGCTTGCTCAAGGGTTCGACGGCTCCTTCGGCAAGCGTCTTCTTCTTGTCGGGCACTACGCGGTCCATATCGAAACCGATGGTGTTGCCGAAACCCTGGCAGCGCGGGCAGGCTCCAAACGGATTGTTGAAGGAGAATAGGCGGGGCTCCGGCTCCGTAAAGGCAATACCACAGCGCTTGCATTCAAAACGCTCGTTGAAAATCAAGCGCTCCGGCTCCGCACTGGCGTCTTGCGCCGCGTAACTTTTGACAACCCCCTCACCCCCGGCCCCTCTCCCCCAAGGGGGCGAGGGGAGTTCACTCCTTGCAACTGAATCCTCAAACTTGCTCACCCCTCGCCCCCTTGGGGGAGAGGGGCCGGGGGTGAGGGGGTTGTCAAAAACTGGCCGAGACACTGCACTAGCTTGCAGGCCGGTGCTGCCACCGCCTGCCGAAGACGCGTCTGCTGGCGTCTGCGGCTCGTTCTCTCGCGCGGCACCAGTTTCGGCCGGCACGAATTCGAGGACGGCTTCGCCGCTCTGGCGGTAACAGATCTCCGCCGAGTCAATCAAGCGCTGGCGGATGCCGGCGCCGACCGCAAGACGGTCGACGAGGACGAAGACAGGTTTAGAGAAATCGACATCAAGCAGTGACTCGGGCGTGGAAAACTCAAACACCCGGCCCTGTTGGTAGAGTCGGTTAAAGCCTTGCTCGCGAAGTTCAGAGAGCCGTGACTTGAGCGCCGCCAAATCAGCGTGCTGAGCAGGCGTTGAGGAAGCGCGGAGCTTTTTCTTCGTCGAACCGCGCGCTCCGGCGCCTTCACTTTCATCAGTTTTGGCTGAGGACGCGGGTGCGGTGGGGCTAGGGCCTCGCGTCTCCGCACTCTTGGTCTGCGCACTGCCAGGTTTCAATGGGAACAACACGTAGAAACGGCGTCCCGGCTCCAGCGCGAGAACGCGATCCGCGATCTCATCCACCGTGTCTCTCTTCACCACGCCGCCGCACTTCGAACAGGTGGTGACGCCGGCGCGGGCGAACAGCAACCGCAGGTAATCGTAAATCTCAGTCGCCGTGCCCACGGTGGAACGCGGGTTTCTGGTGGTGTTCTTCTGGCGGATGGCAACTGCGGGCGCGATGCCGTCGACGGAGTCCACGTCCGGCTTCTCCATCCGGTCGAGGAACTGGCGCGCGTAGGCGGAGAGGGATTCTACGTAGCGCCTTTGCCCCTCGGCGTAGACGGTGTCGAACGCCAGACTCGATTTGCCCGAGCCTGAGACGCCGGTGACCACCGTGAGGCGATTGTGAGGAATCTCGCAATCGATGTTTTTGAGGTTGTGGACACGCGCGCCCTTGATAACGATAGCGTCGGTCGGTGGACCAAGCCCATGCTCCGCAGCCGCCAGGAGCGACGCTGTGTTAGGAGGCCGCTCATCCTCCATGGCCACGGCCACCGAATCTGTCTCCAAAGGCTCAGACGTGGGAGAGACTTCGCCGTCCCGCTCGGGCGGCCTGCGAGCGCTTCGCTGGGGGGCGCCGTCGCCGCGAAATTTCGCTAGGCTGTCAGTCGTATTCTTCAAGTGAGGCTCTCGACGCTTCACGTGCGCCATATCGGCTCAGCGGTCCCAGTTGCAAGAGCAGTTGCCGTCGTAGTGCTCTCAGAAGCTTCGGCGCTAGGCGTTGAAACCTTTATTATAAACCTGCAGCGCCGGCTTCATGCCGCCATTGGAGTGGCCTGTAGTGTTTCAGTTTGACGTAGGGGCGGATAAACCCGCGCCTACAAGGCAAAGTACCTGGCTCCGCACGCGGCGTTCCTTGACTTCTTGGATGGCCGGTGACACTATCTCGGAGAAGGCTCCTTCGATCAGGCACTTCACGGACAAAAGGTGGCGGTTGTGGCGACCCTAAGCCAAGGGCAGGCACTGGTGGTATCGCAGCGGGCAGCAAAGCGGCGCGAGACCATCAGTTTTTGGGTGACGGCCCGCGAGGCTTTCTGGATCGCACTCGATGCAATCCGCGCCCACAAGCTGCGCTCTTTCCTGACGCTGCTCGGGGTGGTGATCGCCACCACCACTCTCATCGTGGTGATGTCCGTGGTGAACGGCATGAACCTGTACATCGCTACTCATATCGCCAACCTCGGTGTGAACACGTTCGTGCTGGCGCAGTTCCAGTGGGGACAAGGCTGGGAGGCGTTCGTCAAGGCACAGCGGACGAATCGCCCGGTGCGCATTGAAGACTACGACTTTCTGAAGGAGAACCTGCCGAGGGCAAAAACCCTTGCCGCGGCGGCCGCGCTCAGCACTGCGCCCGATGTTCGCTACGGCAATCACACTGTGAACCAAGTCGGGTTGAACGGAGTGACGCCGAGCACGATTGACGTGGGCTCTCTGAAGGTCGATGAAGGCCGCTACTTCACTGAGTCCGATTATGACCACAACGCGATGGTGTGCTTCATAGGTGCCGACCTGGTGAGCAAGCTCTTCGCTTCTCTTGACCCGCTCGGCAAGGATGTTCTCGTTTACGGCTTGCCTTTTCGCGTGATCGGGACGGCCCAATCTCTCGGCACCGCTTTCGGTCAGAGCCAGGACAATTTCCTGCAGATTCCGCTCAGCACGTTTCAGAAGACGTTCATCGCCCGTCCCTCGTTGAACATCTCGATTCAGGCTTACAACGCAGAGCAAATGCCCGAGCTTGAGGATGAGGTGAGGGCGCTAATGCGGGCGCGGCGGCACGTTCCCTATCGCGATGCCGATCCTTTCGGCATCAACGCGTCGGATACTCTGATGGCAACCTGGCAGGCGCTCACCGGGACCATTTTCGGCACCACCATCGGTGTGGTGGCCATTTTCATGGTGATCGGCGGCATCGTGATCATGAACATCATGCTGGCCAGCGTCACTGAGCGTACACACGAGATCGGCATCCGCAAGTCACTGGGCGCCCGGCGGCGCGACATCCTCTTGCAATTCGTGATTGAATCGGCTTCCATGGCGCTCGCGGGCGGAGTGATCGGCATCCTGCTGGCGACTGGAATCGCGCAGTTGGTGAACCTGGTTTTCACCGCCTCGGTGCCTGCTTCCGCGATCGTGGTGGGAGTGGTGCTCTCCAGCGGCGTCGGCCTTTTCTTTGGTATTTATCCGGCAAGTCAGGCTGCAAAACTGGATCCCATCGAGGCGCTGCGAACCGAGAAGTGAGAAGACAGAAGTCAGGAGTCAGAAGCCAGCTCAGCCACCGGCGACGCCGGATTGAACGGAATATGACTCTCAATTCCTCGAACGTTTAGAATCAGCAGGTTGACCGAGAGTCACAGGGCAGGAGCCAGAGGCAGAATGTCCTAACTGGTCGAAACTCATCGAAGTTTCGTGTGACAGTGATAACCGGATTTTATGGCTCCGTGACCCAACCGGCCAGGCGGAGATTATAGCTTCTGACTCCTGACTTCTGGCTTCTGAATTTGATATGAGACCCTACCATCATAGCGTACGTGAGAATCTCTGGCTGGCGCTCGACACGCTGCGCTCGCACAAGTTTCGCTCGTTTCTTACCGTGCTCGGGGTATTACTGGGCACAACCACTGTGATTCTGGTGGCTTCGCTGATTCAAGGCCTTGACAAGCAATTGGAAGACGCAGCATCGAGCTTTGGAAACCGGACAATTTCTGTCTACAAACTGCCGGCGTTCGACTTCAATCCCACCCGCGAGGAAAGGCTGCGTAAGCCACTCACGTATGAAGACGGCGAAGCAATAAAGACGGAGTGCGCCGACGTCGATGAGGTGGGCGTCGAGATCATCAACTGGGTGCCTCCCGCGCCGCCGTACGTCACTGCCCGGTACAAAGGTCAGGAGATCGTGGACCTGCAGATGGTGGGGTGGACGCCCAACGACTCGTCGATCATAAATCTGGACCTGGCGGATGGTCGCCTCTTAACCGATGCGGATAACCTGCACCGTCGCGACGTGGTGGTGATTGGCGATGAAGTGCGCAAGCGATTCTTTCAAAATGAGGATCCCATCGGGAAACTGGTGGTGATCGACGGTCACGAGTTTGAGGTGATTGGCGCCTTCGCGCGGCGCAAGGAAGTGCTGGGCAACACCCAGGGCGATACCATCGCCGTGATGCCGTACTTGACCTTCAAGAAGTACTATCCTTCGGTGAAGGACAACATCCTGATCATCCGCGCGCTGCCCGGCCGGATGCAAGAAGCGCAGGATGAAATCAGAGGGGTGCTGCGCCGGCGCCGGCATGTGAAGCCGACGGACCCTGACAACTTTGCCCTGAACACAGCCGAATCAGTGGTGCAACAGTTCCAACAAATTATCGGCACTGTGGCGTTGGTGATGGTCGTGCTGTCTTCGATTGGCCTGCTGGTGGGCGGGATCGGAGTGATGAACATTATGCTGGTATCGGTGACGGAGCGCACACGCGAAATCGGCGTGCGCAAAGCGATCGGCGCGCGACGCAGCGACATCACTTGGCAATTTTTGCTGGAAGCAATGACGCTGACCGGCGCGGGTGGCTTGATCGGCATCTCGATCGGATGGCTTTTCAGCTTCCTGATCCGCACGGCATTTCCCAGCATGCCAACCACTGTGCCCTTGTGGAGCGTGATTACAGGCTTCGTAGTGGCCGTGAGTGTGGGATTGTTCTTCGGAATGTGGCCCGCCATGAAGGCGTCGCGCCTGGACCCGATCGTGGCGTTGCGGTACGAGTAGAGCAGTCGACAGTTCACAGAGCAGTCGACAGTTCACAGTCAACAGTTGAAGGTTTTTGCTTTTGACTTTCAACTGTCGACTGTCAACTGCTTCGAAGAAACATCCCCGCGAGGCTTTCTGTATACGGTTCGCGCGCCACGCCGCGCTCCGTAATGATGGCTGTGACGTAGCGATGCGGCGTGACATCAAAGGCCGGATGGCGTGCCTCGACGGCCTCCGGGGCAATCGAAACTCCGGCCAGATGCGTGACCTCACGGGCCGACCGCTCTTCGATGGGAATTTGGTCGCCGGACGAAAGTTTGAGATCGACTGTAGAAAGCGGAGCCGCAACGTAGAAGGGAATCCCGTTCTCCCTCGCCAACACCGCCACCGTATACGTGCCGATCTTGTTCGCAACGTCGCCGTTGGCCGCGATACGATCGGCGCCTACAATGGCGGCTTGGATGCGCCCCTGCTTCATGAAATGCCCGGCCATGTTATCGGTGATGAGGGTTACCGGAATACCATCGCGCGAGAGTTCCCAGGCAGTCAGACGAGCGCCCTGAAGAAAAGGCCGCGTTTCATCTGCGAACACTTGAATCTTCTTGCCACCTTCGACGGCCGCGCGAATCACGCCGAGTGCGGTTCCGTATCCTCCAGTGGCAAGAGCACCAGCATTGCAATGGGTGAGCACCGTGCCGGCATCAGGCATAAGCGCGGCCCCCGCCTGGCCCATCGCCTGGTTTATTGCGATGTCCTCCGCCAGCATGCGCTTGGCTTCTTCGGTTAATCGAGTCTTGACGGCGGTAATTCTCGCGGACTCAGAACCCGTTTCTGTAAGCGCAGATTCAGAGAGCCGGCGCATGCGCTCGACCGCCCAAAACAGGTTCACAGCGGTGGGCCGCGTCTGGGAAATGGTACGGGCGATCTCGTCAAATTCCGCGCGCAGCTTGTCAACAGTACCTGCCGCCGACTTGCTCACGCCGAGCGCTATTCCCATCGCGGCTGCTACTCCGATGGCTGGTGCGCCACGAATCACCATCGAACGGATGGCCTCGGCCACGCCCTGGTAGTCCGTATACGTGCGGTAGACTTCCTGCGCGGGCAGCAGCGTCTGGTCAATCATGCGAACGCCGTCCTCGGTCCACTCGATGGTTGTAAATCCTGGCTGCGAATTAGGCACGATCGATCTCCGCACTCCTTGTGGTCTTGTTGCAAACATGAGCCAAGAACTGGGTAGCAGGCGACGACGCCATTATACTGAAGCTTGGTCGCCAATCGCTTGTAGTGTTGCGCTGCCGCGGATCGCGACGCGCCCAGATGGAGATTGCACCAATGGATATCCTCGAAAAATTCCGTTCGCGCGCCCGCCTGAACCCCCGCCACATCGTGCTGTTTGAAGGCGAAGACGACCGGACGCTGGCCGCAGCCGAGAAGATTGAGCGCGACGGCCTTGCGCGTCTCACACTGCTGGGCAACGTGGAGAAGATTCGTGCCCGCCTCGTCGCTCTCGGACTGAATATCCAGGCCAGTCAGCTTGTCGACCCGACAGCGGGTCCAAAACTGGATGGCTACGCGCGGCTGCTGTACGAGAGGCGCCGCTCTAAGGGCATAACGGACATCGAAGCCCTCGAGAACACTGAAATCCCGCGCGTCTTCGCCGCCCTCATGGTGGCCTCGGGCGACGCCGACGGCTCCGTGGGCGGCGCGCTCAACACCACGGCCGATACGGTGCGCGCGGCGCTGTGGGCCATCGGCACCGCGCCTGGCGTGTCGCTGGTTTCAAGCTTCTTCTTGATGATCTCGCCAAAGCGTGAACTCGGCCACGACGGCGTGATGCTCTTTGCCGACTGCGCCGTGGTACCCGAACCTACCGCTCCGCAATTGGCCGACATCGCCATCAGCACGGCGGAAAGCGCGCGCACGCTGCTCGGCGTCCCGCCGCGCGTGGCCTTGCTCTCCTTTTCGACCAAGGGCAGCGCCGAGCATCCGCGCGTCGCATTGGTCCGTGAGGCACTCGAAACCCTCAGGACGCGCGCGCCTGAGTTGGCAGCGGACGGAGAACTGCAACTCGACGCGGCCGTCGTTGCAGAGGTCGCCGAGCGCAAAGCGCCCGGCTCTGCAGTAGCTGGCCACGCCAACGTCTTCATCTTCCCCAACCTTGATGCAGGTAACATCGCTTACAAGCTGGCCGAACGTTTCGGCGGCTGCAGGGCCATCGGGCCGGCTCTCCAAGGCCTCGCCAAACCCGCCAACGACCTTTCGCGAGGTTGCAGCGCCGACGATATCGTAGAAGTGGTGGTGTTGACGGCCCTGCAGGGATCGGGTGATCGGGTGATCGGGTGATCGGACCATTCAAGGTCTTGCCGTTCGTGGTTCGTAGCTCGTGGATCGTGATTCTGGATCTCTTTTGTCGCAGCTCTTCGTCGCCCTCCGTACACCTTGAATACCCAATGGATTGCTACGCACCACGATCCACGTGCAACGTGCAACGTGCAGCCGCCAAGTCACTGATGACCCGATTGCTCCATGTGCGCGCCCGGCATTGTTCAATTGCCTCGCGGCATAGCCAGCACTGCCGCATCCACTTCCCCGTAGAGGACACTCTTCGGCTGATGGTCTCGTTCGTAGGCCGCGATCTGATCTTCATGGCGCAGCGTCAGCCCGATATCATCCCAACCGTTCAGTAGGCACTCGCGGCGGAAGGGATCAACGGTGAAGCTGAGTCGCAAGCCAGATTCGTCACTCACGGTCTGGTTTTCAAGATCCACCGTGAGCTCGTATCCAACTTCTGCTTCGGTCCGGCGGAAAATCTCGTCGACCTCTGCTTCGCTGAGAGTCACCGGCAGGATGCCGTTCTTGAAGCAATTGTTGTAGAAGATATCTGCAAAGCTCGGCGCCAAAAGGGAGCGAAACCCGTAATCGAGCAGTGCCCAGGGTGCGTGTTCGCGGCTTGACCCGCAGCCGAAGTTAGTGCGCGCCACCAGAATCGAGGCGCCCTGATAGCGCGGGTGATTCAGCACGAACTCAGGGTTCGGCTTCTCGCCCGCCAAGTAACGCCAATCGTAAAAGAGCGTGCGGCCAAAGCCCTCGCGCGTGAGCGCCTTCAGAAACTGCTTGGGCACGATTTGGTCCGTATCAACGTTGACGCGATCCATGGGGGCAACGAGACCCTTGTGCTTTGTGAATGGCTGCATGATCACTCCTGAATGAGAGATTGACTCATCGGCTCATTGATTCATTTCATTGACTGATGGCCTCGGGCCGAGGCATTCGCGCGTACGCTAATGTACTCCTTCGGGTCCTTCATCCGGAAGATGATGCCCGTTGTGTTCCATACCACGAATGAAGCGCTCAACTGTCTCAGTCATGCCCTTCATCGCGGACTGAAGAAGGATGAACCCATCGGCAATCTTTTCGACTACTCCCTCCAGACGCTGCAAATCAGCTTCCAGCCGGTCCAGATTGGCCTCAGTGCGACCTAACCGGTAACCTTGAACCGTCTGATTGTCCTGGAGATTCCTCACCGACTTTTCCATCTCATCGAAAGTCATAGGGCACCAGCCAGCCTTTCGTGTTCATCATCGTCAGCGCCGACGATACTAACCGAAGCGGCCAAAGTTTCCACTTGGGAAAAACGGCCGCTAGTCTCGGCTCACTTGGTCGGCGATCCATAACCAAAGAAGGACAGAAGGCGACATCACCACTTGGGCGGATCAGCCGGCCTCAGTCCGTTGTCATGAGCTCCAGATACGGCTTCGATATCTTCGAGATGGTTAGCTCCGCATCCGGCGGCAGGTTTCGTGGAGAGGTTCCCTCCGGAAACCGAAACTCAACATCGACTTTGATCAAATCGCAGCTACGCAAAATATAGGCCGCGGCTGGCATTTTCTGCAATCCTCCATCCGACATGAACACTCTGAGAAGATCGGCGCGCGACATGCCGACTTTGATCGATTCCGCTTCCACCATACGGTCGAGCAGCCAATGATAAAGGCGGCTGTCTTCTTCGGTCCTGATCCCGCCGTGCGATTGAGCCCTCGCCCTTCCGGCCTCCAAGGAGGCCGAGCCAGCTGCTGCACAGAGGAACAACGCAACACGACGATTCATGTGAGTTCAACGGATCCAAACACACATCACTGGATGACTTCATTGAGTCAATGAGCGAATCACTGGGTCAATCGCTCCGCTCGATTGGTTCAACAAATTTGGCTACATCGGATACCATCGGCGATTAGGGATCCTCCTTCAGGTCTCGAAGTCTCGCCTTCCAAACGGCTGGCCTGCGATGAAGATGCATTACCGCGATGATGAGTAGCACATCTCCTCGCACCTGATAAATGATTCCATAAGGGAACCGATTGGTGCGGCAGCGGCGGGTCCTCTTTGAGAGTGGTGACCACGCCTCCGGATACTGAATAATCCTCTCGATTGTTCGTTGCACCTCAATAGCAAAATCCTGGCCCAGCCCTTGTTTTCGCGAGTTGTAAAACGTCACCGCTTCTACAAGCTCGTCGCGAGCAGGCGCCAAGAATTCAACACGCATTACCGGCCCGAACGCTTAATGTCACGAAAAACGTCGGCGGCAGGAATTGCTTTGAGTTGACCTCGTTCGAAGGCGTCCAGCCGCTCCTCGGCCTCTTGTGCCCACAAGGCGTCGATTTCACTCCGCTCCCCGAAGTCAAGACTAGTGAGGATTTGCTCGGCCAGTTGGGCACGTTCGGCCGGCGGTAACGATAGTGCCTCTTCGAGCAGTTGTGCGCCTTGCTTGGACATAAGTACTTCCTCCTTTTGACACCAGACGGTGTCCACTGCCTTCGATTCCCGGATTCCCCAGACTCTCAGCTCTTACCTTCGATATCCGGGATCTGCCACGCGCGTCGATCGTGGCTTCTAGCCTGCCGCCGCTTCCTTCCATGTCCTAATATCCACAAAGTGCCCTTCAATCGCCGCCGCCGCAGCCATCATGGGGCTCACGAGATGCGTGCGGCTACCCTTACCTTGGCGTCCCTCGAAGTTGCGGTTTGAGGTCGAGGCGCTGCGCTCGCCGCTGGGGAGCACGTCCGCGTTCATGCCGATGCACATGCTACAACCGGCGTCGCGCCACTCGAAGCCGGCCGCCCGGAAGATTTTATCGAGACCCTCCTTCTCCGCCTGACCCTTCACCACCATCGAGCCGGGGACCACCAGCGCCTGCTTCAATGACTTGGCCACATGCTTGCCATCCACCACGCGCGCGGCCAGGCGCAGATCCTCAAGGCGCGAATTCGTGCACGATCCGATAAAGACACGGTCCACAGTGATGTCCGTGATGGGAGTGCCGGGTTTCAGGCCCATGTACTGCAGCGCGGCCTCAGCCGCCTTCTGGTCCCCGGGATCGGTGAAGGAATGCGGATCGGGCACGCGCCCGGTGACGTCCGTGACCATGCCCGGATTGGTCCCCCAAGTCACCTGGGGAGCAATCTCGTGGGCGTGAAGCACAACCTCGTGATCGAACTGGGCGTCCCCGTCACTCACCAACGTCTTCCAGTGATCGACGGCGATCTGAAAATCCTTGCCGCGCGGCACAAACGGACGCCCCTCGAGATAAGCAAACGTAGTGTCATCTGCCGCCACCATGCCCGCACGCGCGCCACCCTCGATGCTCATGTTGCACATCGTCATGCGGCCTTCCATGGAAAGCGCCCGGACGGAGTCTCCGGCGTACTCAATCACGTGTCCCGTGCCGCCGCCGATCCCGATTTTGCCGATGACGGCGAGGATCAGGTCCTTAGCGGTCACCCCTGGGGGCCGGCGCCCGTCCACCTTCACTCGCATAGTTCGAGCCTTGAACTGCGGCAGGGTTTGGGTAGCGAGCACGTGCTCCACCTCGCTGGTGCCGATGCCAAAAGCGAGCGTGCCGAAGGCCCCGTGGGTGGATGTGTGGCTGTCGCCGCAGACGATCGTCTGGCCGGGCTGCGTGATGCCGAGCTCCGGGCCGATGACGTGCACGATGCCCTGGTTGCGGCTGAACATGTTGAACAGTGTCACGCCGGTTTCGTGGCAGTTGCGGTCGAGCGCCTCGAATTGCGCCGCTGCAATCTTATCGGCCATGGGGAGGCTGCGGTCCATGGTGGGCACGGAGTGGTCCATCACGGCGAAGGTGAGGTCCGGGCGCCGCACTTGGCGTCCGGCGGCTTTCAGTCCCGCAAAAGCCTGAGGAGACGTACCCTCGTGAATCAAATGGCGATCGATGTAAATCAGCGCGGGCTCACCAGGTTGCTCCGCGACCACATGGGATTCCCAGATTTTCTCGTACAGAGTCTTCGCCGTGCGTGCCATGGCTAAACGATGCTCCCTTTCAATTCAAGCGAATTGTCTTCGCAAATAATTCTACTACTTTGGAGAACCGACAGGTTCAAACGGGGCCTGGCGCCTCAGGAGGTTGAGGTTTCGGGTTGGCGCTCGAAACCGGCGCATCGGAGCACCGGAAGTCTGGGATAGGCAGGGAAAGCAGGATCAGAAAGCGATCGCCGGCACTGGTAGAAGACTGACCCCCGATCCGATCGCACCACGCGCACCTGGCAGCAGGAGACGCAGAGACCCACTGCTGATTCCGCATGGCCCTTCGGTCTCTCACCCCGGGAAATCGAAGCGCTCATGCTTGCGCAATGTGGCAATGCGCCAGGCCGCGCTTTTCGAGATACTGCTGGTGGTAGTCTTCGGCCTCCCAAAATTCGACCGCCGGGATGATCTCGGTAACGATCGGCCGCCGGAAGGCATGGGACTTCTCCAGCCTCTCCTTAGACGCCCGCGCGGCCGCTTCCTGCTCCGGACTGTGATAGAAAATGGCCGAGCGATACTGTGTGCCGACGTCAGGCCCCTGACGGTTCAGGGTTGTAGGGTCGTGGTTCTCCCAGAAAGTCTGCAGCAGCTCCTCGTAAGAAATCTTTGCAGGATCGTAGGTCACTTCAACCGCCTCAGCGTGGCCCGTGCGATCTGTGCAGACATCCTTGTAGGTGGGGTGATTCAACGTTCCCCCGGTGTAACCCACACGCGTCGCGCTCACTCCTGGAAGGCTGCGAAGGGTCGCCTCCACACCCCAAAAGCAGCCAGCCGCAAAAGTGGCCTTCTCCATGTCTCATCCCTCCTTGTGTGGAATCTTGATTATGGTGAGTGCTCCGCGACGTGTCAATTGCACGCATCTGCAGGATTGCCGAAAGGCTAGGGCGGCCCCTGCGAACTGGAACCTGGCGGTGTGGGAACGCTGGGAGCCGATTCCGGGCCGGGCGGAGGCGGCGAGGCCTGCGTCTGCCGTGGATGCGGAAGGCCCGGGATCACGTCTGCCGGCCCAATTTGCGGCGTGGTGTCGCCCGGACGCCGCTCCGACATGGTTGGCTTCGCCTCGCTGTCCGCGACCGCCTGTGCCTTTTTGCCTGGGCGGTCGATTCCGAAGTCCCAAACCTCGAGATTCAGCTTCCCTTCCACCAATTCGCCAATGGCGTATTCGCCCGGTTCAAGCGGTTTCGCAGGTTGCAGCTTCATGATGCCCTTCGCAACCTGAGTGCGCTGAATCGGCACTTCATCCCGCACCTCGCCAGATGCACCTGCGCCCACACCCGACTGGACCTTCTCCACCACGCGCACATTGTGGGAGGACTTGACGGGAATAAATTCGGCCTTCGCCCCCCAGCCGTCATTCGATTGAACGTAAAACACCGGTTGAGGGTTTTCAATTCGCACCGCCGCCTGCGCGCCGGGCAGGGTCACCAGTGCCCGCTTCTTCAGGAGCGGCATGGGCAGGGCCATATTCAGCACCATGCGGTCCTTGTCGGTAACGATCTCACCCTCCGACTGCACCAGCGGGATCACGCGCAATCCGTCATAGGCGTAAACGCCTTCCGTGTTTGGGAGATAACGCCCCGGCGCAACGGCAAACCCTGATGATGGAGTGATCGAAGGGTCAAACCGCTCCTTCTCGAGCGCCTTCGCTTCCTCCAAGTTGTTCTCGTGGACGACAGCTTCCTGCTGCTGGGCGCGCTTGGTGGCGTCGAAGTCAACCAACGAGACGGGCATCTCTTCCCACTCGCTGGTGTCGAGATTGTAGTAGCGAATCTTATCGCCCTGCACTTGATAGGTCTTGACGAGCTGGTAGGAGCCGTCTTTGAGGTAGAGCTTGATAGTCTGCGCCCGCGCCGCCGGCACAGTTGCGGCCAGGAAACCCAGCAAGCAAACGGGCGCAAAGTAGTCTCGAAGCCAATTTCGCGCCTCGCGCCTGGCTGTCGCCACCAGGAGAGCGCCTGAACCTGCCATTTCTTCCGGTTTGTGATTCGGTGTGCGCACCGCCACCCTATGCTTATACTTAGATGCTAGCCGGAGAGAGTGAGCAACGCAAACGGCAAAAGCGAGAGACCGCGCGGTAAGCACCCTGCGAAAGCGCTCTGGCAAGGGCTTAGAGAACTGAGTGAAAACTCAGGGATTTCCCGCTTTCAGGAGAACACGCCTCGCTCGCGAGAGCGGCGCGTTACAGCACAGCCTCTGAACCCACAATTCATGGGCGCGCTGAGGCTGGCGTTACCGCCGTTTTTTGCCTTGGACTCGACTGTCCGCACCGAAAACATTAGCTTTACAAAATCAAGCGTCGCAGCCCTTCAAACGGTGGCTTTGCGTCAATTTTGCCAACTTACGCCGCGCCGAATCCAAAAGACTTCTTGGCTTTGTGTAAAATTTACACAAAGCCACCAAGTTGTTGATTTCACATAACTTCTTGGCTTTGGCACGAACCCAGAATCTTGCAATCTACTGATTCTAAATGGCCTCTTGGCTTTGGGGGGTAGGGGGGTGGGGGGGTGGCGGGGAGTTGGGCGGAGGTGGCACGCTTGGGTTACCAGTTATATAACTGCCGCCGCCCCTCCACCGTTTCATCCCTGCAGAGCCTTGCCCTAGTTGCCCAGCCCGAATCCGGACCCGAAGGTCGGCCCCTGTCTCCTGAAACCCATTGCGCATTTCGCTCTTCCTTGAACCTACATGCCGCCTGGGTTCGACTCCTCAACTCTATCACGGATGGGCAACGATGTCAAGTCAGAACTGTCTTATGCGTAGGCTAGTTTGTGGACGTTTGTGCAGGCGACAGTGACGACAAGAAAGGCCCGTGGACCTCAGAAGACGGAGGTCCACGCTACACCGAACAGTATTGGGTTTCAGCCAGGTTTCGGCCGAGGTCAAAAAGGCATCCGCAAAGGACGCATGCGCCACCCCACGCTCACGGAGCGCCGCTAGCCTGCATTTCTCGCCAGGATTCGAAAATGGCGCTATCGAGGCGAAGAGGCGCTCGTTCAAAAACAAAGCACTTAGCGCCTATTTTCGGAACAGAAATTCAGGCTAGGGCACCCCGAGCCCTAGCGGCTGTCCGATTTGGGGCAAAGTTGGCTCTTTTGAGGCGCTCCGAAACTGAGTTCGGTCCGCCGATCACGCAGGAGCACGCGTGCGTTTTACGCACTCAAACTGCCGATTTGACAGCACCCCAACTGACGCAGTCGCCATTCGGTCGCCCGGCTTTCCCCCCATCCGGCACGATCACGACCCGATCTCTACATAGAGAGCGTCACCTGGGTTGATGACCTCGCAGTGAGCATCAGTCCCGGCGGCCGCGCGACGAACTGCAGTCCGAGTTACGCGAAATCCTTGACTTTGGCTTCTGAGTTGCACGACCGGCTATCGGTTTCTGGCGATAGGCTTCGTGAAACAAGCGGCGTGGGACTGCAGCCACGCTGGATGCCCACCGCCCTCAGCTCGCCATGGCCCGGACATAGAAGCCATCAGTACGTATGGCCTGTGACTCGAAAACGATTGGAGGTGACTCAAATGGACATGCCAGGATTTACGGCAGAAAACTCTCTCTCTGGAAAAGCGCAGCATCGCATGCTTTATCAGCATAGCCATTTCGCGTCGAAGAATTCTGAGACGATCCATCCAGCCGCGAATTGTCTATCCACTTGCCATCGAGGATGCGCGCCGAATTTGTGGCGCTACGGGTTTGGCGCGTATCGAGACTGCTTCATCGGTTGTCACAACGCGTGTTCTGGAGGGTATGAATTCGGGCCGTATCAGACCTTAGCCGCGGCTCAGCCTTTTGACAACTGAACACAAACGATTAACGTCCCCGCAAAATCGCGGCACCTTGAATCGCGAAAGTTCTACCCTTTCGCAGGCGACAGCCGGGGCTGGCCATCCGGATAGCGATGGGGTTGGCGGCGGGCACCCACACCGCTTGCCGGCGCGCGAAGCGCAGATTGTTGTGCTTAACGGTCAGGTCCTGGACCGCGCGCGCTTGCTCGAGCATCGGCGTGGGTTCCGTCGCCAGATTAGTTAGCGCCCTCGGCAAGGGCGTGGGCGCTGAGTTTTTCCTCCCAGATGTGGATTTGCAGCCTCCCAACTCACGGGTTTTCATCGTGACGTCGAAGTTCCTCACTCGCGTCGATGTGTTTGTGGCAAGGTTTGCAGTGACGGGGGTTGTTGTCCGGTCGGCCAGCCATGTTGTAACAAGCCGCTCGGCGGATTTTGCTGCTCTCACAAGTGTAATCGAACGCTTTTTGGGAATTTTTGCACGTAGTTGCTTTCGCCGGTCCGCACCAGCTACCAAGCGAAGCTAACTTTTTGAGGAGGTGAAGTCCGAATTCATCATTCAAAGACCTGGGGATTCAGCAGCGTCGCCGGCCGCTTGCCGTCAAGCAGGTCGAGCAGATTTTGCGCCGCGAATCGCGCCATAGCCGCGCGAGTCTCAGCCGTGGCGCTCCCGATGTGCGGCGCCAGGGCCACGTTCGGCAACGTGAGCAGCTTCGGATGGACGTGCGGTTCCTGCTCGAAGACGTCAAGCGCGGCACCCTTGATCTGGCCCTTCTCGAGAGCCGCCACCAAGGCTTCCTCATCCACGATTGGGCCGCGAGCTGTGTTCACCAGAAATGCCGAAGGCCTCATACGAGCGAACTCCGCGGCCCCCATCAGGTGCCGCGTTGCGGAGGTGAGGGGGACGTGCAAGCTCAAGAAATCCGATTGCGAGAGGAGCGCATCGCGATCGACGTAGGAGGCGCCCAGCTCTCGCTCAATGGCCTCCGGCACGCGGTGCCGGCTGTGATAGATCACCCGCATGGAAAAGCCGCGCGCGCGGCGAGCCATTGCCTGCCCGATATGGCCGAAGCCAAAAATGCCGAGCGTCTTGTTGTGAACGTCGGTGCCCCAGAGAAGCTTCCATTGCCAGCTCTGCCATTGCCCATCGCGCACGTAGCGATCGGCCTCGGCCAGACGCCGCGCGGCTGCCAGCAGCAATCCGAAGGCGAGGTCCGCCGTGGCTTCCTCCACTACGCCCACCGCGCTGGTTACAGGAATCTTGCGTGCCGTGCAGGCGGGTAGGTCGATATTGTCATAGCCCACCCCGACGTTCGAAACCGCGCGCAGCTTTGGAGCTTGTGCCAGCACCTCCGCCGTAAGCCGTGCTCCAGCCAGCATCAGGCCGTCTGTGTCACGCAGATTCTCAGCCATCTCTTCCGGCGTAGGCCGCACGTCTCGGGTATTGCAAGCCACGTCGTAACGAGCAGAGAGCATTTGAATGGCTTCGTCGCCCACGGGACGAGTAATGAATACTTTTTGTTTCATGGCATTCAGTATATGCGGGCGGGCGGTACCCGAGCCGAGACGCTCCGTGGCCTCAGTGTTGAAGGCTTTTGGCCACAGAGTGCGCAGAGCGCTTTGAGGTTGCTCCAATGATCAAAAGCGTCCTGTCCGGCGGTCTTCGATAACTTCACGGCTGAGAGAACGCCCGGCCAGTTTCACTGAGCAGGGCAGCGCGCCCAAGTCGGGCAAGCCGCGCGGCTCTCCCTTGGCCGTCGTCACCCTTCTGACCTTCATACGTCCTGGGATCACCGCCACGTCGTCACCCGCAGGGACCCAATCGCGGAGGCGTCGAGAATGTTGTCTGGTCGCTCGAGCGCTCACCTTACGCGCCTTCATCGTGTCGCCTCAAGTACCACGAAATTGTACATCTTTGGGCGCTTGTTCGCAGCGCGCAAGGGCATGCTAGTCTAACAAAGGAATTACTGGCACTCCCAAAAGCTCGTCCCCGTTTGTGGTATTTGGGATTGGGCCAATAGATTGGACATTGCCCCTTGAGAATCCTGTGGGTTAAGGCCGATAAGCTGCTTCCCGTCCATAACGGCGGCAACATCCGTTCCTACCATATTGCCCGCCGCCTTGCCTCAAAGCAGGAACTGATCTTCCTCTCCTATTACGGTGGCGCCGCAGATCCCGAATATGAGGCGGAGTTGGGGCGGTTTTTTCCCGGCGCAGTATGCGTTCGCACCGGCAAAGGCGGCCAGACGGCCCTAAGCCGCGGAGTGGACTATCTGCTGCGCCTGCCCACAGCCGCTCCCTATGCGGTGAGCCGGTTTTCCTCCGCGCCTGTTCGCCAAACGCTCCGTCAGTGGTTTGACGAGGGCCGGTTTGATGTAGCCGTTTGCGACTTCCTCGACGCGGCCGTGAACTTTCCGCCTGATCTCGCGGTTCCCACAGCGCTGTTTCAGCACAACGTGGAGACGGAAATCTGGCGGCGTCACGTGTTGACGGAGCCGAGCCAAGTGAAGAAACTCGTTTACGGAATCGAATTTCTCAAGATGCTGCGCTACGAACGAACCCGGGTCCAGAGGTTTCAACACGTGATCGCAGTTTCGGATCACGATAAGCGGCTGATGGCGGCCTGGGTGGATGCTTCCCGGATTACCGTGGTGCCGACAGGCGTCGATTTGCAGCAATACAAGCCGGAGCCGTCTCCGCAGCCGACCGAGCCGCTGGTGATGTTTGTGGGTGCCATGGACTGGGAGCCAAATGTGGACGCCGTGGAGTATTTCTGCAGTGAGGTCTGGCCCCTGGTGGTTGCGGACGTTCCGGAAGCGCGCTTCAGAATCGTAGGCCGGAATCCGGGCCGCCGGGTGCAGCAATTAGCCTCCGGCGCCATCGAGGTGACCGGATCGGTTCCCTCCGTGGTGGACCACCTACGACAGGCAGCCGTGGTGGTGGTGCCTCTGCGAATTGGAGGCGGCACGCGGCTGAAAATCTATGAAGCCATGGCCGCCGGTAAGGCTGTGGTCTCGACCAGCGTCGGCGCCGAGGGACTTGACGTGCATGACGGGCGCGACATCCTGCTGGCGGACGATGCTGCCGGCCTTGCCCAGCGCGTGATGACGCTTCTTCGCGATGGCGAGCTGCGCGTGAAGTACGAGCAGGCTGCCGCCAAGCTCGCCGCCCAATACGACTGGCCAGCCATCGGAGATAAGTTCATGAGCGTACTGGAGAGGTTGGTGGTGCGGGATACCAGCCGTCGGGAAACAGTGGGCAGTAAACAGAAAGCAGTAGGCAGTAGGCAGTAGGCAGTAGGCAGTAGGCAGTAGGCAGTAGGCAGTAGGCAGTAGGCAGTGAGCAGTAGGCAGTAGGCAGTAGGCAGTAGGCAGTAGGCAGTAGGCAATAGGCAGTAGGCAGTAGGCAGTAGGCAGTAGGCAGTAGGCAGTAGGCAGTGAGCAGTAGGCAGTAGGCAGTAGGCAGTAGGCAATAGGCAGTAGGCAGTAGGCAGTAGGCAATAGGCAGTAGGCAGTAGGCAGAAAGCAGGTGGGCGGTAAGCACCTACTACCGACTGCCTCCTGCCTACTGAACTGAAATGGTCTATCTCATGTACCACGAGTTGGAACTTCCGGGGCACGCCCTGTGCCAGAACCAGCCCGGCTACGTACGCTATGTGCTCAGGAAGGATGAATTTCAACACCAGCTCGCCTTGCTCAGCAAGCACGGCTTCCAAGGGCTCAACGTTTCTCAGGACAGGAACGGCGATCATCCCGGCAGCGGCATTGTGATCACCTTCGACGACGGCTGTGAGACGGATTTGACCGTCGCTGCTCCCCTTCTCCTGTCTCGCGGCTTTCAAGCTACGTTTTACTTGGTGGTAGGGTTTCTTGGACGTCGCGGTTACCTGTCCGGAGCCCAGGCCACCGAGCTGGCCGGGATGGGTTTTGAGATCGGAAGCCACTCGATGACCCACGCATATTTGGCGGGTTTGACGGAGAAAGAGCTCGAAACCGAAGTTGTGGAGTCCAAAGATAAGCTGGAGCAAACCATAGGACGGCGCGTGGAGCATTTCTCCTGTCCGGGGGGCCGCTGGAGCCGCGATGTAGCGCGCGTGGCGCAGCAGGCAGGTTACCAGACCGTGGCTACAAGCAGGATCGGAACCAACTCGGCGCGCTCTGACCCCTTCTGCTTAAGCAGAGTGGCAGTGCTGCGCGGCCTCCCGCCGGATGATTTCGTCCGAATCAGCCGTGGGCGCGGCCTGGCGTTGCAACGCTTCTCACAGTCCGTTCGCTCCACAGCCCAGCGGGTCCTGGGCGACTCGCGTTATGACCGGCTGCGCGGCGCATGGCTGCACCGCTCGTGAGGTTGCGAACGGATTCTCTACATTTGACAGGCCCACAGCGAACGGCGTGAGGATCTCCTACCAGGCTGCGGAAAAACAGCTCGGAACCCTGTCATTTCGAGCCTAGCGAGAAATCTCGCTCTGAAAAGAAAGACAATGCGAGATTCCTCGTCGCCTGCGGCTCCTCGGAATGACAGGTTGGACGGGTTTTTCCGCAGCCTGCCAGACTATAGACTAGACTACTTTCCGGTGCAAAAATGACAGGTTCTGATCAATGAATTCGCGTGTGATGTCTGACGAATTGTGTCCAAACGCTTCATTTTGAGCTTGACAGCAACCATTGACTCTCGATAGGTTCATA
>Ga0335085_10003463_pt1 | contig 27303 bp, 25 predicted proteins | sample Lox_Sample_45_FD_206712 | JGI IMG/M metagenome (GOLD analysis project Ga0335085, IMG submission 206712) | Soil microbial communities from Loxahatchee National Wildlife Refuge, Florida, United States - Lox_Sample_4.5 | ecosystem: Environmental > Terrestrial > Soil > Wetlands | place: USA...
CTGCCTCCCTGAAACGTCGGGGAGTTCGAACTGGGCAATCGTGGGAGCAAGTTCCGAAGAGATGGATGGTGGAACCTGAGGTTGCACTGCGAGATTGAAATCGAAGCACGACCTTGGTCTGGGAGTCAAAGACTTTCCTCGAGAGCGAAATGGCGCTTTTGTAAAAACCAAAAGCGTCGAGGGGAAACGTGTGCCCACGAAACCCCTTGACAGGCTGCAGCGTCGTTAGAGACAGGATGACAGGGAGATGATTTGATGATCCAGGCAGTTGGTTTGCAGGGTATCATGCAGATTCTGCAACAGCTCGGTTCCATGCCTGGCCACGAAATATACGCCGCCGATCTCACGCTCCTGCAGGACCTTGTTGGGGTAGAGTGCGTTACTCAGCAGTTCGGCATGACGACCCAGGATCTCGCTTTGTCGCAGCTCGGCCCGCGCTGCTCTTGAGCGCAGCTGCTCAAGCTGATGCTGCATCTTCGACCCGGCATTGGTCGCGGCTTCGATCAGAGTCTTGTCCAGGCGCTCCAGCGATTGCTGAATGGCGCCCAGAGATTGCCGTAGCGACGACTCCGCCCCATCGAAAGCGGATTGCAAGTCAGCCGGCAGAGTGTGCTTCGCCAGAGTTTCCCGCACCGCTTCGACAGCATGAAAGACGTCGGGAACCGTCAAGCGATAACGTTCAAGTAACACTTGAGGTTTGTTTTCTACGATCGTCGCGGAAAGGCGTGGGAGAATTGGCGTCGCTCGTCCCAACAGGGCCTGGTAAACCACGGCTCCCTGGCCGAAGTAGGCAATCTCCGCCGCTCCGCCTACGTAGGCCAGGGTGGGCAACAGGTAGTCCTGCACGACCGGCCGCAACAGAACGTTGGCGCTGAACTGTTCCGGCTGGGATGCAATGCGGCCCAGCAACTCCGGCTGTGAAATGGTCTCGTCGTTGACCAGGAAATCCGTCCCGCCTGCAATTGCCCGGCGGTGCACCGGCACTCGAGCCCCCTGACGCAGTGTAAACAGAAGGGTGGACGAAGGCGTCACCTTGACCTGCTGGTGATAGCCGGCAGCTTCCAGTTCCCTGCCGCGCGCCAGCAAGGCCTCATCCAGTTCGGCGGCGCGCTCGATGGCCGCACCGTAAATCGGGGCGGCGAGGCGATGTAATTCCGGGTCCGACGCATCCAGCAGGACCACGCCCCACTGCGCGAAGAGCCGCGAAAAGAGGCGCGCGAATGCGCTGCCGAAGTTCTCTCCCGGACGGTATGCCTCGCGGAGGAATTTTGTCACTTCCGAATCGCCCAGCAGGCTGGCGGCCGCTTCGACGAGCGGCTCGATCTCGGCACCAAATGTCACGGTTCCCACGGGAGCGTCGGGCAGGCCGCGAGTGGTCGCGGAGAACTTCTGCAAGGAACCGTCCGTCCCTAGAAATGAGACGTGCCTGATTTCATCAAGATCGTGGTCGGAGGTGGCTAACCAGAATATGGGAATGCAGTCCGAGCCGGCCTGGGTGGTTTCACCCGCCAACTTCACCGTGCTCAGGGCTTTGAAAAGGGAGAACAGCGGGCCGCCAAAAAGGCCTACTTGTTGTCCGGTGACCAGTGCGGAAGCGCCTGCGCGCAGGCGGTCAATATTTTCCAGAGTTTTAGATGACGCGTCCCAGGCCCGGTTCTGCCTTTCCAGAATGTCCGCCACCCGTGTGCGCCGCGCAGAGTCATAACTCACTGCGGCTGTTTCGTCTTTGAGCCACTGGGCGAGGTGCGGAGGGCGAGAGTAAAAGGGCTGGAGGGCGGGAGACCAGGAAAGGAAATCGCTGAAAAGCCGTGTGGTATGGGGAATCTGGCGGAATGGCAGACACTGCGCCTTCACCGGCAGCTCTCCTGACACGGGTCACTACTACAGGGTTGGACGAAGGAGTTCATAGGTTGGTCACTGATTCTACCGTGTGCCCGCAATTGTAGCGCCGCCGTCCCGGCGGCTGTAGCGGGGGCGTCTCGCCCCCGCTGCGGGGGCAGAACGCCTTCGCGACTACCGGCAAGATGCCGGGGCTACAACTGAGATGTCAGAAACAGCGGCAGGATGCAAAAGGTGATGAGTGTGGACGCGAGAATCCCGCTTCTGCGCCGGTGGCATCCGACCGGGGACATTACTGTTGCTGTTGCTCCTGCTGCATGTTCTTGGCGGGAACGGCCGGCGGTTTCTGTGCCTGTTCGACCAGCAGTGACCACTCTTCCGGAACCGGAAGGCCGTGCTCGAGTTCCGGCTGCTCAACCGAGGCGGTCACTCGCACCGCCACGGACAGTTCACTGGCGGTTTTTCGACGAAAGATTCCCCGGGTCGGCGGCACGTCAGCATAGTCACGGCCGATAGCGGTGCGTACGTGGCGCTCGCTCGCCAGCAAGCAGTTGGTGGGATCGAACCCAACCCAACCCAACCCAGCGGCGGCAGAAAAGCTTCCACCCCGGCATGGGTCGCATCCACCACCGAGCGGTCGTGTCGAAACCACCAGACAATGGACTTACAACCGGCAAGCTCAGGTTTATCGATAGTCAGGATCAACAAAATAGCTGACGGATCATCTCGTGGGGGACCTCGTCTAGGTTCTGTGTTCAGTTCCGTGACATCTTTTGCAAAGTGTCCCCAGAGTCTTCCCGCTCTCGGTCAGCGCTTGGCCTTGGAAAAATCCGCCACGGCGAATACGGCGCCGTTGCGCTCAGCCGCTCCGGCGCCGATGCTGTCCATATCAGGGTCGAGAAGATTGGCGCGGTGATTGGGAGAATGCATCCACTGCTCGGTGATATTTTCGGCGCTCGGTCCAGCCGCGACGTTCTCCGATAACCAGGTAAAGCGGGCACCCGCCCGGGTGGCTCGGCTGGGCAGGCTGAGTTCGCCAAGAAAACCGTGCGAAATGGATCGCTGCTCCGCCATCATTTCGGCGTGCTGGCGGGCGGCGTTGGCCAGAGCATCGTCCCACTTCAGCGGAGGCAGCCCGCGGGCTTCACGCTGCCGGTTAATGGCCTGGAAGAGCTGCTGCTCGGCGGCCTCGGCTTCGGGCTGGGCAACGGCCGATGTCCATGAAAACACTGCTCCAACTGTGAGAGTAGCGATAAGAATGGCGTGCAACAAGCTGCTCAGTTTCATATGAATATTATGATGCGCCGCCGGCGCTCTTCCCACCCTGAAACCACGCCGACGGGCACTCCCCGGTTGAGCACCTTTTGTAACCATAGTTACATCTAATGGTGTGTTTGACTTCCAGTCGGGTGACCCCTAGATTGGATGATGTTGGAAGGGGCTCCCTGAGCCCGGTTTTTCGCTCTTTGCAGGCCATTCCCACCAGTGGGGGCGTCACGGTTTCGACGGAGATGCTTGCGGCCAAGAGGCATGCCGGGGTGCACACACCCGTAATCGCGTGCAAAATGATAATTGCCAATCAAGAAATGGCATACGCAGCCTAATTAATTAGGCAGCCGTCTTCCGCAGCTTTGCCCTTGGGCTGTGAGCAGACGTCACACAGAGGGCTGCTCTTCTCTTCTACGTCTGGGGAGAGAGGCTAAGATCTCAGGCTAGCGGCTGGCGTTTCTTGCTCGTTCTAAGCGGCAGCCGCGAACGTCCCGGGGGAAGCGGCAACGCCTAACGCCCGGGGCATGAACGAAATAAGCATGTAGTCTCTTGACCAGTAACATTTTCGGACGCGGGTTCGACTCCCGCCGCCTCCACCAAAACTTCAATCGTTAGTCGTTTGGCCTTCGAACCTTGAGAGTACGCAGGGACGGGCTAAGCTGGCGAGACATCTCGGCGGCAATTGGAGTGCCGAAGGACACGCTTATTCGACACTGTGAAGCACGATGAGTCTTCCCGACAGAGAGGCGAACACCGGCTGGTTCATCGACAATCAACCTAGATAATCTCAGTCAGTGCGCAGCGCCTTCAGTGGATCCGTCGAAGCCGCTCGATGTGCCGGGAGAATACTGGCGGCCGCGGAGCAAGCCCCGAGCGCAAGAATTGAAAACTCGAAAACATGCGGATCCCAGCTGCGTATCTCGAATAGCTGCGCGGCCATGAGGCGTCCCGCGCCGATGGCCAAAGGAATTCCAATCAATAACCCGATCGCCACTAGCAGAAATGCTCCCCGCAGGACCAATCGCACAATGTTCAGACGGTCGGCTCCGAGAGCCATGCGCACTCCGATCTCGCCAGTTCGACGCGCGACCGTGTAGGGCGTCAGGCCATAGAGGCCGATGGCTGCCAGCAGCACGGCAATGACGCCGAATGTGCCGGCCAACTGCGCGACCATGCGCTGCTGGTCAAAATTTGAGGCCGCCTGCTCGCTCATACTTTGCACCGTAATGATAGTAAGGTTGGGATCGATATCGGCGAGAGCTTTACGAAGCTGCGGCTCGAGATTGCGCGTATAGCCGCGTACCAGCATTTGGATACTGCTTACAAAGTGCGTTTGTATTTCGTTACTCTCCAGAGCGTCGGGATAATGGACGCTCTGCTCCAACGGCAGGAAAAACATGGGCCCTGCAGGCTGGTCTGGATCGTTGTACTTGGCGTCACGCGCCACGCCGAGGATCTCAAATGTGCCCGCATATCGGGAGGTGTCCATGCCAAAGTGTTTACCGATGGGATCTTCGTTGGGGAAGTATTTCCTGACGAACGATTCATTCACAATCGCCACTGGGCGTGAGGCGCTGGAATCGCTCTCCGCGAAATCGCGCCCGCGCACGATGCGCTGTCCGACTGTCGAAAAATACTGACGGCTCACCCGGTCCCACGACACACTCTCCGCCTGCGTAGCGGTTGGATCGCCCCTCCCTTCTATGGCAATCATTTCACCCCAGTTATTGCCGCTGAGCGGACTGTAGGCCGCCAGGCTTGCGCTCTGCACATTCGGCAACCGCACCAGTCCATCTTCGATTGCGCGATAAAGCGCGTCGAGCTGTTCAGGTGTGTAACTGTCCAGAGGCGGATTGATCTGAACACTTATGCGATTTTGGACGTCAAAACCAAAGTCCTGACTCTCCAGATTCCGCAAGCTCACCGTCAGCAATCCGGCGCAGGCCAGCAGAACCAGGGAAAGCGCCGCCTGGCTGACCACCAGTATCTTTTGCGGCAACGATGCCCCGGCGCGAGTGCCGCGGCCTGCTCCGTGCAGGGCCTCTGCCGGATCGGAATGCGAAGCCAGACACGCCGGCACCACGCCAAACAGCGCACCGGTGAGGAGTGAAAGCGCAAACGCAAATCCCAGGACCGGCAGCGAAGGTGTCGCACTGATGGGCGTAAAGGTGGCGCTGTGAAATGCCAGGGCCAGCATCAGACGCGCTCCCACGTATGCAACCCCTAATCCTGCGATGCCGCCTAGCACCGACAGCAGCAACGCCTCCGTCAACTGCTGGCGAATCAATCTTGTTCGCGAAGCCCCCAGAGCCAGGCATACCGCAGTCTGGGCGCGGCGGGCGGCTCCGCGCGCCAGCAGAAGATTGGCGAGGTTGGCGCACGCGATGAGAAGTAATGTTCCACAAACCATCAGGAGAATACGCAGACTCGCGCCGTAGTCTTCCCGTAAAGGAGGTGACACCCCCTCCGGCCGGAGCCAGCCGGATAAATTTTTGAGGAATCGTAGGTTCAATCTGCGGTTTGAATTCGGCGGGCATCTCATCTTCGTCACGGAGCCATCGTTGGAGCACCGGCGTCAGCCGGGCGGGAAGTGCTTGCACGCTCGCACCCGGCTTCAACCTGCCAATGGCATACAGCCACTGGGGTGATTCGTTTTCATGTGCGCATTCTGGCCGTCGAATAAAATCTCCTGTTGCAGGGCATCCAAAAGTCCGGCGGATCGCTCCGCAGTGTCTCGCCAAAAAATCCCGGAGGCGTAATCCCAATCAACGTGACCGGCTGTCCTTGCACGAAGAATGTGGACCCGACAATCCCCGGGTCTGAGCCATAAGCCTGCTGCCAGGTGCGATAGCTGATCATCGCCACCGGTGAGGCCGACTGTTGATCGTCCGAGTTGTTGATAACCCGTCCGGCAAAGGCCCCGAGACCAAAAACATGGAAGTAATTCCCGCTCACGTACTCGGCCCGCAAGGGACGTGCCTCGCGGTCTTTGGCTTCCTGCCGAATGCTGTAGATGCCAGGCGCGGCCTGAAAAGCGGTGGTTTCCTCGAACTCGGGTGCCGCCGCCGCAAGACGCTGGTAGAGAGGATAAGAGAACAGGCTCCAGTCATCGTCCTCCCAACCCTCGACACAGCACTCCTCGGTATCGCCAATGCGATACAGCTGGGCGGGATCGGCGACGGGCAACGACTTCAGCATGATGGCCTGCGTCAGGGTGAAGATCGCGGTGGTCGCACCGATGCCGATGGCCAGGGTAAGCAATGCAGTCAACGTAAACGCAGGAGCATGGCGCAACTGCCGGAGAGCGTAGCGGAGGTCTTGTAGAAGGGTTTGCACGCAGGTATCCTCCGGCGGATTATACGTCGACCCAAAGGGCTCGGTTCCACGAGGTAAACCTATGAATTTTCAACTGGCACCACTGTTGGCGAAACATCCCCACTTCTCTCAAAGTGCGCTCTGCAGAGGGGTTTTCAGCGCGAACGGGCAAGACTCCGGTTTCCTACCAGTGGCGTGTAGACAGGCTTCCCTTTCCTCTGGCAGAATCCGCCGGTGCTCCGCACCGGCCAGTACAGGTGTGTCTTGACAACGCCCTCGTTCTTATCGAGGGCCACCCGCCTCACCCGCCGTCGGACAGGTACTATTCTGTCCAGAATGCCTCCCGCACCCGGTGACGCGTCATATAGAAGAGCAAGGAGCCGGCGATTACTACTCCGACTGCGCCGCGCAGTAGGTCGCCACGAAGCAGGTTCACGAAATCTCCCAACAGCTGGATGGAGATGATAATCACCGCCAGTACCCATCCCCAGCGCCGACGGCGCCGCCAGCCCGTCGCGGCCGCCGCCAGAACCAAAGCCAACAATAAGAAGACAATGCCGACGGGCGCGCCCAGCGGAGCGAGTTGCGCGTAGGCGACCGGATTCAGATGCCAGACCCGGTCGAGAATTGTGCCCGGGAAAACCAGGGTCGTTCCCGCAAGCGCGGCCATGGCCGCTCCAAAAAACAGGAACAGGGCGACTGCTGTGAATCCGCGCGGCAATTTCGGCGGCAAGTCTTGTGCCATGTGTCTGGTCGGCCGGCTGTTCGCACAGCACGGCGGGATACCGGCTGACCGTGGTCAAGAAGTATACGACACTGTGCGCCGGCGTCCCTGCTCTCGCGCCGTTTGTCCTGAATCCGATGGCACGGGGCACGAATCCTAGTTTAGGAGACGGAAAGGAATAATGATGATGGACCGGGAGCGGCCCAGGCGACCTACATCGGCGGACCAACGGCATTGTTCGAATGGCACGGCTTCCGCATCTTGACCGATCCCACTTTCGATCCGCCGGGCGGAGAATACAAGAATGGACCGGTTGTGCTGGAGAAAGTAACCGGCCCGGCGCTGGCTCCCGAGGCGCTGGGCCGCGTGGACGTAGTCCTGCTCAGCCACGATCATCATCACGACAATCTTGACCATTCCGGCCGCGCATTTCTCTCGCGCGTGCCGCACGTGATCACCACCACCGAAGGCGCGGAGCGACTGGGAGGACGCGCGATCGGCCTCGCCCTATGGCAGAGTGTCGAAATTCCCGGAGCCGATGGACGGCTGCTACGAATCACCGGAACTCCCGCGCAGCATGGGCCGGCCCATCTGCAACGAGGTGCGGTGATGGGCTTCGTAGTGGCTCCTGCGGACGCGCCCGATACCGCCCTCTACTTTTCCGGTGATACGGTCTGGTTTGACGGCATCGCCGAGGTGGCCCAGCAATTTCCCATTCGGCTGGCGGTTCTGTTCAATGGGGGCAGCGCGTCGCAGCAGTCGGACCATTTGCCCTCACGATGACGGCAGAAGATGGCATCCGGACGGCCCAGGGCTTTCGCAGGGCGACCATCGTCCCTATCCACTATGAAGGCTGGAAGCACTTCAGCGAATCACGCGAGGACATCTCGCAGGCATGTGAGGCGGCGGGAATAGGTGGGCGGCGGCGCTGGATGGTGCTCGGAAGTGCGATAACGGTCTAGCCGAGTCTGGCTCGGCTGGACGGGTCTGAGACCCGTCCCCCGCGGGCTGCGGAACAGCTAGACTGCGAGCAGAACTCTGGATTCTTCTCCGATGGAATCGAAATGCTCCCTGAGCGACTCGTAGCCGCGGCGGGTAAAACGGATCACCCCCCGCTCCTGTTCCTCAACGTAGCCTTCGTTCCTCAGGTCGGCAATGACTGTCCGCGCCGACGAGGAGTCTACAATCTGTCTTGGCAAACTGACAAAATGGGCGGGATCTGCTTCGTAGCGCTCGGTCAGTGCGGCCAGCAGTCCGTCCCGGATCGATATGTTATCCATTTGACCCTCCCATCCGGAATGATGCGATCCTAAGCGGCCTCCCCCGCTTACAGAATGGCCCACTGGTGCCAGAGGGAGTTACCTTAGTCACGCCTCAGCGGTCGCCGCTAACTCCCGTTGATTCAACTTGCCGGCTTGCAGGAAGCCCCGCTTGGGGCTGAAATCAAGCAGCGGGGCAGAGCAGCTGGACCGGCTGTATTCCGCTCCAGACAGGGCTTTCCGGAGGTTTGTCCCGCCACGATTGTGCAAACAATTTCATCGCAACCCGCAACCTCCTCCCCAAAACCTAGATAGCACTTCTGAAAGGTTTGGTATCCGGCTTGCGTATTGTCATGGTGGAGTCAAAACAGGTAGCGGGATTCGAGGGCGCAACGCGGATCGATCCTGGATTCTGCCAAAGGTCGGAGGCATTTTGATGAAGACAACGTTGTTGGTGTTGGGCTTGCTTTGCTTCGCCTGGGCGGCCTTTGGACAGGCCACTGTCGGGGGAGTAGGACTAAGCGCTGAACCGATCGTATACGAGTTTCAGAGCCACACAGGACATGCCTCTCAAACGGAAATGGGGAGGCACCAGGAAATCATGGAGCAGTTCAACAATGTGCAAGCGCACGGAGTGAGACCGCTGTGGGAAGTGGCCACGCCGGCGTATGTCGTTCCCCTGGGCGATTCGGCACGCATGCTCAAGAAAGAACACCTGGACGCCAAGAAGGCCGTCGTCGTCTGGACCAACTGATTCGGGTTCGAGTCGCAGAGTAAGGTTTACGGCCGAAGGTGCCCCATCTGTCGCGTCGTCTGCGACAGGTGGGGCATTTGCTTTTGGTGCAAGCTGGAGCGTCCGCGTAGTATTGTCGGTCTGAATGCCCTCGCCAAAGCAGACTTTGAATGTCGCGATGATCGGTACTGGTTCCATTGCCAAGGCGCACTCCAACGCCTTTCGGCAGGTCACTCACTTCTTCGACGTTCCCTACGAACTGGGCTTGAAGGTGGTTTGCGGACGGAACCGAACCAGGCTCGAGTCCACCGGGGCGCAGTGGGGATGGGAACAAGTCTCCACCGACTGGCAGGCTGTGGTTGGGCGTCCCGACATTGATGTTGTGGACATCGCCGTGCCCAACAGCCTGCACGCGCCTATTGCCATCGCCGCCGCCAGGGCCGGGAAAATGGTCTGGTGCGAGAAGCCCCTGGCCACTTCCCTGCCCGAGGCCGAGAGCATGGCGCAGGCGGTAGGTGAGATTCCCAACCTGGTCTGGTTTAACTACCGGCGAATTCCAGCTGTCGTCTTTGCGAAAAAACTGATCGAGGAAGGCCGGCTGGGTCAGATCTATCACTACCGGGCGCTATATTTGAATCAGTCGGGAAACGATCCGAGCAAGGCCGGGACCTGGCGCTATAAGCGCTTCGAATCCGGATTGGGCGCGGCAGGAGACCTGCTTTCCCATTCCGTTGATGCGGCGCTTTACCTCAATGGGTCGATCATGGAGCTGACGGCCATGATGCACACCTTCGTCCCCGGCCGCGATGTGGATGACGCCACGTACTTTCTGGCCCGCTACGCCAATGGCAGCGTGGGTACGTTCGAAGCCACTCGCTACGGCGTGGGCTGCCGCAATCGCCATGCTTTCGAGATCAATGGTTCAAAGGGCATGCTGCGTTTCAATCTGGAGGACATGAACCAGCTCGAGTTTTACGATGCCGCCGAAACGCCTAACCAGCAAGGCATGAAGAACATTACAGTGACGGGTCCGGACCATCCTTACTCCGATAATTTCTGGAAGCCCGGTCACATCATCGGCTATGAGCACACGTTCATCGCGCTTCTGGGAGATTTCCTGAAAGCTCTGGCGCGCAAAGAATCACGCTACCCGGATTTTGATGATGCCGTCGCGGTGCAGAGTGTGCTGGACGCGGTTGAGCGTTCGACGGCATCGCGAGGATGGGTGAAGCTGTAGGGATTGGCCCGGGATGGTGTGGGGCGGACACTCCTGGCCGCCGCCGTTGAAGTTGATCTTGTGCAGTGATACCCGCGTGGCTAATCCAAACCAAAGTCCAAGTCAAGGGCATTTCACAATAGTGTCCGACCCACACCGGCTCCGTTTTTGAACTCCGCCACCTCATAGAGCCGCGCAACAAGGCGGCTAGGGCGTTCCCACGGCCACTTTTCCGGTCAACTCAATCTGCGCCGCCGATTGCGCTACGTACACATCGAAATCCCCAGGCTCAACCTTCCAATCGTGCCCCTTCACGTCATAATAGGCGAAAGCACGGCGGTCGAGTTTGACGGTCACTTGCCGGGTCTCGCCGGGAGCAAGGTTGATTTTGGCGAAGCCTTTCAACTCCTTCATCGGACGCGGCACGCTGGAGTGCCGGTCGCCCACATAAACCTCTGCCACCTCCGCCCCCGCGCGCCTTCCTGTATTGGTGACTTCAAAATGCACTTCCGCCCCGGAAGTCGAGGGAGAAACGGTAAGGTTCTTGTACGCAAACGTGGCGTAAGAAAGGCCATATCCGAACGGGAACAGAGGTTTCACTCCCGACTTGTCGTAACCCCGGTAGCCCACGAACACGCCCTCGGTGTAAGCCACCTTCCTGCTCTTGTCTCCACTCTTGGGATAGTACGAGTCATGCGCAGGGTTATCTTCCCAGCGCCGGTCGAAAGTCATAGGCAGTTTGCCGGACGGGCTGAATTCTCCGAACAAAAGTTGGGCCAGTGCCGTGCCGCCCTCCTGTCCCGGGAACCAGGCCTCAAAAAGTGCGGGAACGTGATCGATCCAGGCATTCATATCCACACCACCGCCGGAAGTCACCACCACGACCGTGTTCTTGTTGATGGCGGCAATCTGGTTGATGAGTTCGTCCTGCGCCGGCGGCAGAACGAACAGCCGGTCCGCGCTCTCTCCTTCAGTCGATTGATCAAAGCCGACGGTCAGCACTACGGCATCAGCCTTGGCGGCCACCGCCTTGGATTCCGCACTTACCATCTCCTCGGGCTGTACGATACCGAAGTTCAGTCTGGCCTTGCCCCAGCCTCGGCGCACAAAGTAGTCGAGCTCGACCAGGTGCGGACCGGGCTGCAGCGAAATCTTCACCTGACTTAAGAAGGCGTAGGCCTGCGTCCAGTCGTCAATCACCACCTTCTTATCCACGTACAACCGGTAGCCGCCATTTTCTCCCGGGCCCTGAACGAAAGCGAGGTAGTCGCCCGGTGTGCTGGGCGTGAAGTAGCCTGTCCAGCGAATTGACACGTCATTGGCGGCCATGCCCCCGGTCGCTCCCGGATCGTAGCTGGCTTTGTCGTCCACGCGCTCGACGGCCGGCTTGCCGGCGAGGTCCCCGTTGGTGAAGTACTCGGCCTTCAAGCCAGGTTTGCCTCCGCTGGCCTCGGTCGTGAACTTGCTCCGCTCCGCCATTTCATCCAGAGCTGGCACTCCAGCCGCGTAGTACACTTTCGTGCCCGCGCCCAAATAGTTCGCGATTCCCTCCAGAAAACTCACTGCGATAAAGGGCTGGACCGCACCGCTGCCGCCGCCGACCGGCTGCGCCGGGTAGGCATCAGGTCCGATCACGGCAATAGACTTGATCTTTCCCTTGTCCAGGGGCAAGAGGTTCCCGTCGTTTTTCAGCAGAACCATGCCCGAGCGCGCCCCTTCCAGTGCCACTTGCCGTCCCTCCGAATTGAAGCGGGAGACGAACGTGTCGGTCTGATCGCGATCGAGCCAGCCAAAATGCACTGCGGTCCGCAGGATGCGGCGCACTTTGTCGTCGATGGTAGCCGCGCTGACTTTGCCCGAGCGGATCGCAGGCAGCAGATTGGCGCGATTCATGAACTTTCCCGATGGCATTTCGAGATCGAGTCCGCCGTTCGCTGCCGCCACGCCGTCATAGGTGGCGTCCCAGTCGGACATTATGATTCCCTTGAATCCCCAATCTTTCTTGGCGACATTCGTATTGAGATACGGATCCTGCGTCAGGTGAACGCCGTTGGTGAGGTTGTAAGAATCCATGATGGATCCCACATTCGCTTCCTTCACCGCCGCCTCAAAGGCGGGCAAATAGATTTCCCGCATGGTACGTTCATCGATGATCGAATCCACGTTGTGCCGGTCAAACTCCGAATTGTTTCCCATGTAGTGCTTGACCGTAGAGCTGACCCCCTGGCTCTGTACTCCTTCGATGTAAGCGACGGTGGTGCGGGCAGCCAGGAACGGGTCTTCGCCGAAGTACTCGAAATTCCTGCCGTTCAACGGCGAACGATAAATGTTCACACCCGGTCCGAGCATGAAATGCACTCCGCGAGCGCGCGCGTCCTGACCAACAATGGTTCCCATGCGCTGCGCCAGGTCTGGGTCCCAGGCGGCCGCCATCCCGACGCCTCCAAAGGCGGTGGATGGTCCGTAGTTGCGGACACCAATTGGCCCGTCCGCCATCTTCAGTCGAGGCAAATGAATGTGCGGGATGTCCCGAATGTAGAAACCGTCAACCCCGCCAATCAGATCCACCTTCTCTTCCAGCGAAAGGTGTTTGAGCATCGTGTCCACTCGGGCTTCAACATCTGCCGGAGAAGCTGGCGTGGTTTGGCTAACCAGCGGCAGGACCGAAAGTAAGAGAACAGCCGCAATCAATCGAAATCTACGAATCATACCCGCCTCCGCCTTAGAATTCTTCAGCGCTGCACCCGTCCCGAGCCGTCGCCCTTGAGCAGCGCGTTCACCTCGTCCACGGTGGAGCGGCTGAAGTCCCCTTGCTGGGAATGCTTCAGGCAGCTCGTGGCCACGGCAAACTCGAGCGCTTCCTGATGCGTGGGCAACATCTGAAAACCGTAGATCAGGCCGGCCGCAAAAGAATCGCCCGAACCCACCCGGTCTACGATATGAGTGATTTCATAGGACCGGCTTACGCTGAACCCCTGCCGGTCATTCAGGCAGGCCGACCAGCCGTTGTGCGACGCGCTCTTCGATTCCCGCAAAGTGATGGCGATCGCCTGGAGATTGGGATACTCGGCCAGCACCTTTGCGGTCAGCTTCTGGTATTGCGCGCGATCAAGCTGGCCGGAGTGTACATCCACGTCGGCGGCGATGCCCAGCGCCATCTGCACGTCTTCTTCGTTGGCGATGGCGATATCAATATTTTTTACCAGCTCGCGCATCACTTCAGCAGCTGGCTTGCCCCACTTCCAGAGGTTCTTGCGATAGTTCAAATCGCAGGACACGGTAATGCCCTTGGCTTGGGCCTTCTTCGCAGCCTCGAGCGCCAGCTCGGCTGCGGAACTGCTGATGGCCGGGGTGATGCCGGTCACATGGAACCAACCCGCGTCTGCTAAAGCGCGCTCCCAGTTGATGTCCCCAGGCTTGGCCAGGGCGATAGCGCTGTAGTCGCGGTCGTAGGCCACCTTTGAAGGGCGCTGGTTGGCGCCCGCCTCGACGTAATAGACGCCCATGCGCCCTTTGCCGCGCACGATCAGGGAAGTGTCCACGCCGAAGCGGCGCAGTTCGCCAACGACAGCATCGGCCACCGGGTTCTTATCAGGTAGAACTGTCACGAAGGCCGCGGGGAGTCCCAACTGCGCCAGCGCCACCGCAACGTTAGCCTCGCCGCCGCCAAAAGTCGCAACGAACCGCCCGGTCTGCAGAATTCTTTCGAAACCCGGCGGTGCGAGCCTCAACATGATTTCGCCAAAAGTTACGGTCGTCTTTGTCATGTCCCCGGATTCGTTCCCTCAGATAGTTTTAGGGTTACGTTCTAAGCCTTGCGGTCAGCGCCGCCTCGTCTTGTCCTTGCCCGCGATCAGTTCTATGCCCAGCCTTGCCAAAATAACGTCTTCGCTTGATGAAAGCCCGCTGACGGCCACCGCGCCGACCACCTCGCCGTCTCTCCATACTGGAATGCCGCCGCCCCAACCGACAAACTTCGGGTCGCCGTAGTAGGCGATGTCGTGACCTTTTTTCGGATGCCGGACCCGGTCTCCAATGTCCTGGGTGGGCTTGCGTTCCCGCGCCGCCGTCCATGCCTTGTTGGCGGCGATGCGAATGCAAGAGAGCGGAGCGCCGTCCATGCGCGCGAAAGCAATCAGCTCGCCATGCGAATCGGCCACTGCGATCACCGCGGCCTTCCGCATGGCCACTGCCTTTTCCACGATCAGGTCAATGATCTTGCGGGCTTCGGAATACTCGATAGTCTGGGTGGTCTTCATCTGGCGTCCTTAAGGGCTGGCTGGCGCAGCCAAGGATTGTAAATCAAACCAGTTCCGCAGCTGCTCAAATCTGGATAGCGTCCGATTCAACTGCTGGTCTCTGAACTAGGACGCTATTCAGTTTTGTTTTACTATCTTTGGTCGGGCAGAACGGCAACAAACAAGCAGCTCGAAAATTACCATGACTATGCTGAAACTGAAGGTTCTCGGAAAAGTAATTGAGTCGGGACTGGTCGCCATCGTACGGACCAATAGTTCGGACCAGGCCGCGCGCATCGCGGAAGCCTGCGCCTTGGGGGGTGCAGCAGCGATTGAGATCACGTTCACGGTTCCCGGTGCGGCTGCCGTCATTGAAGACCTGGCGAAGAAATACAAATCCGGCGAAATCCTCATCGGGGCGGGAACGGTGCTCGATCCCGAGACTGCCCGCATTGCCATCCTGGCTGGTGCGCAATACATCGTCAGCCCATCGGTGAGCGTTGAGACGGCGCGCTTGTGCAACCGCTACCAGGTCCCGTACATGCCGGGCGCCGGAACCATGCGCGAGATTGTGGACGCGATGGAGTGCGGCGCCGACATCGTGAAACTGTTCCCCGGCGAGACGCTAGGACCTGCGTTCGTCAAGGCGGTAAAAGGGCCGCTGCCCCAGGCTTCCCTGATGCCGACCGGCGGCGTGAGTATCGACAATGTAGCAGACTGGATCAAGGCCGGTGCGGTTGCGGTGGGCGTTGGCGGCAGCCTCACCGCAGGCGCGGAGAAGGGCAACCTGCAAACGGTGACGGACACGGCAAAACAGTTTGTCGAGAGAATAGCGAAAGCACGGGGAAGATAGCGCCGTGTTGTTTGCGCTCTCTGCGGCGTACTCCTGGGGCGATCGTTTATGAAAATTGGCCTGGGACTGTATCGCCACATGCTGACGCGCGACTACTATGACTTCGCGCGCCAGGCGGGCTGCACGCATGTGGTTGTCCACCTAGTTGACTATTTCAACCGGGGCGCAACGAATCCGCGCGACAATCAGCCCACCGGCGGCAAATACGAGCCTTGGGGAAAGGCAGGGGATGCCGAGAAGCTGTGGACTGTTGAGCAGCTCAAAATTCTGCGCCGCGAGATTGAAGACGCGGGCCTGGTCCTGGCGGCAATTGAGAATCTCGACCCGGCGCACTGGCACGACATTCTGCTCGACGGCCCGCAGCGACCGCAGCAAGTCGAAAAGGTCAAAACAATTATTCGGCGCATGGGCGAGGCTGGCATCCCGGTGCTGGGATACAACTTCAGCCTGGCCGGTGTGTGCGGTCGAGAAACCGCACCATTGGGAAGGGGCCGCGCCCTCACGGTCGGGATGGACGGCGCTGCCGACGAGGTTCCGGTTCCGAAGGGAATGGTCTGGAACATGGTTTACGATCCCGGCGCACCACCGGGTGCACTGCCTGCCATCTCCCATGAAGAACTGTGGAGGCGCCTCGACAGATTTCTGCACGATGTTGTACCGGTTGCCGAACAATCCGGCGTGCGTCTGGCTGCCCATCCCGACGATCCGCCTATGCCTACTATGCGGGGGCAGCCTCGCCTGGTTTACCAGCCCGGCATGTATCAACGCCTGATTGACCTCGCGCCCAGCCCAAGCAATGCGCTGGAACTCTGCGTGGGGACGATGGCCGAGATGACCGAAGGCGACATCTATGATGCCGTTGACCGCTACAGCCGGCAGAGGAAAATCGCCTACATCCACTTGCGCAACGTGGTGGGAAAAGTGCCGAACTACCGGGAGACGTTTATCGATGAGGGCGATGTGGATATGCTTCGCATCCTCACCATCCTGGCCAATAATAAATTTGACGGCGTGATCATTCCCGACCACACGCCGCAGATGACTTGTGCCGCGCCCTGGCACGCCGGCATGGCGCACACCATTGGTTTCATACTGGCGGCCCAGGCCATGCTTGAGAGGCCCGTGTAGCGCCGACGCCGGCGGTCGCGAGGGCATCCTGCCCTCGCCATCGGGGGCCTAACGCCCCAAAATCAAAATGAGCCTCATTTTGCAGCGCTAAAGCGCTGCTGCACCCGCGCAATTGCAGCGTTAATATGCTCTCTCCAAAGACGGCGATTTCACGCCGGCAAGATAGTAAAGCCCAATTTGTCGAGATCGTTCCCGAACTGCTCCAGCGACCGGAACTGAACGGCGTGCATTCCAACCGCCCGGGCGCCCTTGACGTTGGGTTCTTTATCATCTGCAAAAAGCGCTTCGGACGCCTCCGCTCCGACTCCGCGCAGGCTGTGCTCGTAGATGGCCGCATCAGGCTTGATGAGCTGCACCTCGGCGGAGAATGTCTGATGGTCAAAGCACTCCAGCCAGGCAAACTTCTGCCGCACGTGCCGGATCATGTCGTGGGGCATATTGGAGAGAAGCCCGGTCCTGATTCCGAAAGAGTGAATCTGCTTCAGCCATTCGACCATGATTGGATTTTCGTGGGCCCACATCTCGACATCCCACTGGCGGAGTAAAGGGAGCTGCTCGGGCGCCAACTGGGTACCGGCATCCTCGGCCACAGCTGACCAATAGGCTTCGGGCGAAAGATCGCCTCGGTCATAAAGCAGCCGATTGCGGTTCCACAGCTTGCGAAACGCACGTGGGTCAATCCCAAATACGCTGGCCATGCGGGCCCATTCCTCCACCGTCGGTGAGTAACACAGCACCTCGCCGTAATCCAGAATCACCGCTTTGACCTTCGAAGAGTTGGCGCGATCCATTCAGCCTCCACACCCATATTCTCTCGCTCACTGCTGTTCAGTCCAATGAATTGATGTTTGCTCTGTGATAACTTGTGGGCTGCTTAAGCCTACCGGAGACGGATGACTTTCTGCATTCTGGAGTCCGCATGAAGCTGAACGCAACTTTGCTAAAGAGCACGGTCGTGGCCGCTCTCGGTGGTCTTCTCTTCGGATTCGACACCGCCGTCATCTCCGGCACCACCAGTGCCCTGACTCAAACCTACAGCCTCACGCCCTTCCTGCTCGGGGTCACAGTCTTCAGCGCGCTTTTCGGGACGGTTCTGGGAGCAATGCTGGCGGGAATCCCGGGTGAGCGTTTCGGACGCCGCGACAGCCTGCGGGTGATGGCAGTCCTCTATCTCATCTCCGGATTGGGCTGCGCGTTGGCATGGAACTGGCATGCCCTGGTCGTGTTCCGATTCATTGGGGGGCTGGGGGTAGGCGGCTCCTCGGTGCTCGGACCGATGTACATCGCGGAAGTTTCGCCGGCAAAATTGCGTGGGCGGCTGGTTGGTTTCTTTCAGTTCAACGTGGTATTCGGAATTCTGGTGGCCTACTTCTCCAACTACGTCATCAGCCTGCAACATCTCGGCGCCCTGGAATGGCGTTGGGAGCTCGGCATCACGGCGCTTCCCGCGGCTTTGTTCTTTGTCATGTTGTTCACCATCCCGCGCAGCCCGCGCTGGCTGGTCAAGAAGGGACGTGTGGAGGAAGCCCGCACCGTACTACAGGCAACGGGAGACGAAGACTACGAGCATGACCTGCACGAGATCGTGGCCTCCATCGGCATCGAGCAAAGCCAGGCCACGGAAAAACTGTTTTCCCGGAAATTTGCACTGCCGATTTTTCTGGCGGTCAGCATTGGTATGTTCAACCAGCTTTCCGGCATCAACGCGATCCTTTATTACCTGAATGATATTTTCGGCCATGCCGGTTTCAGCAAAGTGTCCGGCAACCTGCAGGCGGTCGCCATCGGCGCTACCAACCTGCTCTTCACCATGATCGCGATGTCGGTGATTGACCGTCTCGGACGCAAGACGCTTTTGCTGGTCGGCTCGGTCGGGACCGCCACATGCCTGGCCGGAGTCTCGATCATCTTCTTTACCGGACAGCACCAGAACCTTCTCGTCTGGCTGCTGGTCGGCTACATTGCGTTTTTCGCCTTCTCCCAGGGTGCTGTCATCTGGGTTTACCTCTCGGAGGTGTTCCCTAATTCGGTTCGGGCCAAGGGCCAGAGTCTGGGCAGCTTCTCGCACTGGTTCATGAACGCGGCCATCTCTCTCATCTTCCCGCTGATGGCTGCGTCATCGGGCGCTTACCCCTTCGTGTTCTTTGCCCTAATGATGGTGGTGCAGTTTTTCGTTGTGCTGTTCGTCTATCCGGAAACCAAAGGCCTCTCTCTGGAAGAGATGCAGAAGAAACTGGGGATCAGTTAAAAAGGCGCAAAAGCACACTCGGCTACCGTCAAATCTCTATCAAGTCCGCCCGGTTCTGGGTTAGGATTCCGCCTATGCCGACGCACTCTCTTTCCCGCCGCTCCTTCCTCGCCTTGTCCGCCATGCTGCCCCGGTCGCTGCGGGCCTTCGCGGCTTCATCGATTCCGGTGGGTCTCGAACTCTATTCCGTACGCAATGCGATGAAGAGCGATCTCGCGGGCACGGTGCTTGAGGTTGCCCAGATGGGATACCAGGGCGTCGAATTCTATGCTCCCTATTTCGATTGGACCGAGCCTCGAACCATGGAGATGAAAAAGACCCTCGACGATCTAGGCACCCGCTGCTATTCCACCCACAACAGCCACACCTACTTCACCCCCGACAATCTGAAGAAGGCGCGGGACATGAACCTGATTCTGGGAAGCAAGTACTTGATCATGTCAAGTTCCGAGCCCAAGCCGGGTCTGGATGGGTGGAAGGAAGTTGCCGACAGCTTGAACGCCGTCGCCGAACAACTCGAACCGGCTGGCCTGAAGACGGGATATCACAACCACGAACGCGAGTTCACTCCGCTTGAGGGCAAGCGTCCCATGGAAATACTGGCGAGCAGTACAAAGCCATCGGTCGCGCTGCAACTCGACGTGGGTACCTGTCTCAAAGCGGGTTCTGATCCGGTCGCCTGGATTCGCGCCAACCCGGGAAGAATCAGGTCGATCCACTGCAAGGACTGGGCTCCCGGTGAGGACAAGGGCTACACAGTGCTGTTTGGAGAAGGCGCGGCAGACTGGAAAAGTATTTTCGCAGCGGCCGAGAGCGTCGGCGGCGTCGAATATTATCTGGTCGAGCAGGAAGGCAGCAGATTCTCCGAGTTCGAGACGGCGAAGAAGTGCCTGGAGTCTTTCCGGCGGCAACATTCGACTTAGGCCCACCGAGCGACTGTGGAATGGGTACGAGCTCGGTTGGCCGCAGTTGGCGCCGGTGCCGATAAACCATCCGGCAAACTGATGTGAGACGCGGGGCCCATGACGCCTGAAAACATTGGAAACACTCCTGTAGTCGAATCCGGCGATCGCTGGCTGACCGTGGTGGCCTCACTGGTGGTAGGTGCGGCCTTCTTTGGCTTATGGTTCTGGCTGCTGCCGGGATGGCTCGGCTTCCGAGTAGAAACAGCGGGGGCGGCGCGCTGGCGATGGCTGGCAGCAGTCCCCTCCGTGCTGGGATTCGCGGTTGCGCTACGCTGCGTTTGGGATTTTGGCGCCACCGGACGCGGGACCCCCGCGCCCTTCGCTCCGCCACAGCGCTTAGTGCTGGTGGGTTTCTACCGGTACGTGCGCAACCCGATGTATGTCGGCTTCGCCGCAGGGTGGATTGGGTTGTGGATCGTGTTCGGACACGCCAACCTGAGGGTGATCGTCGCCGTGGCAGCCATCGCCCTGGGTGTGCACCTGTTCGTGCTTTTCTACGAGGAGCCGACGCTGCGCGGGAAGTTCGGCGCCGACTACGAAGACTATTGCCGCAACGTCAGGCGCTGGTGGCCGCGGCTGCACGCCTGGAGCAGGCCCTGAGATGACCGCCCGGCTAACGGCCAAAGACACGGAACCGGTTTTCTTTCTGCCCGCTAACCTCGCACTGAATCGCAAACAATCCGCCCGCCAGCCGCTCACCGGGAGCAGCGTCAATCGAGGCAGTGGTGACAAACAATGTCTTCAGGTCTGCGCCTCCAAAAGTGCAGGTCGTGACTTTTCTCACCGGCATCTCGATTACGCGATCGACTTTTCCGTCCGGGGAGAGTCGCACAATGCAACCGCCGTCATAGCGGCAGTTCCAAAGATAGCCATCGGCATCCACCGTCGATCCATCGGGCAATCCGCGGTGGAAGCCGGCAAAGAAGACGGCTTCATTATGAATCGTCCTCGTGGCGCGATCATAGTCATATGACCAAATCGTATTGGCCAGCGAATCTCCAAAGTAGAAACGACGCCGGTCAGGGCTCCAGGCCAGGGTATTGGAGATTCCAATATCACGCTTGTGGGTGGTAAGGTCGGCGTCCGGATCGAGCCGGTGGAGAATGCCATCCTTACCACCTGCTTCCCGTGACGATCCGTCCGGGTTCACGTTGTTGCGCATGGAGCCCAACCACAGCGAGCCGCGCGGGTCCGCCCGTCCGTCATTGAGCCGGACTGAAGGCCATCCGGCGAGGCGATAAATCGGTCTGTGGCGAGTGTCCGAGACGGGCTCCCAGAAGATCACGCCGGAGCCGAGCACGACCGCCAGCACATCATCGCGGCCGGTCAAAGTCAGTGCGGTTACAGGTTCGTCGAAGAACCAGGTGCGGACGCATTGGTCGGCCAGGGTGAGCCGATGGATCAGAAAGCGGTTGATGTCGGTCCAGTAAACCGCAGAATGCCCCGCATGCCAGACCGCGCCTTCACCGCAGCGGTCGCCGGTGGGCGCGATACAGACTGGTGTCGAGGCGAGGGGCCCTGCCGTCACTGCACCCCGAGGCCGGCCAGAAGGCCCCCATCCACCAGGTAGTCACCGCCGGTACAGAATGTCGCTTTGTCTGAAACCAGGAACGCCGCCAGTTCCGCTACTTCTTCCGGCGTCCCAATCCGTCCGACGGGGTGAGCCTGGCCCCAACGTTGAAACACAGCCGTAATCGGAATGCCGGGTGCAAAGTTTGCCGCCGAGCGCTTGAGCATAGGCGTGTTTATCGATCCTGGGCTGATCGAATTCACCCGGATGTTGTCGGCGGCGTGATCCAGAGCCATGGCGCGGGTAAGACTATGGACCGCACCCTTGGACGCGGCATAGGCTGCCACCCCGCGCTGGCAGGCATGTCCCTGCACCGACGCCAGGTTGATGATCGCGCCGCCGCCACGCTTTTTCATTTGTGGGATCCCGAAATGTCCCATCAGATAGATGCTGGCGACGTTCACCATCATGCACCGGTTCCAGCTTTCGAGATCGGTTTCCACCACCGTGCCAAAGGGATGAAAAGCAGCGGCGTTCACAATGATGTCAAGACCGCCGAATTCGTTGGCAGCTTTGGCGACCATGGCCTGCACGGCATCAGCCTGAGTGACGTCGCATTCTTCAACGCGTATGTTCAGCCCCTTCGCGGCGGCATCACGTGCCAGTTCGTGGTTTGCGGCCACATCGATGCCACAAGCCAGAACGCTGGCCCCGCCCGCGGCAAAGCGCTTGGCTATCGAGCGCCCAATGCCGGTGGTTCCGGTCACAATGGCAACTTTTCCAGTCATGTGAGCTTTTAGCTCCTGGCTGCTAGCTTCTGGCTGCTAGTTCACGGCTGAATAGCTAGAAGGAGCGTCTTTTCTTCTAATGACTCTCTCTCGGTATGCCCGCTCCACGCGAGCCCACCAGAAAATCAAAATCCGCGCCGCGGTCCGCCTGCAGAACATGATCAATGTACAGCTTCTGATACCCGCCGTTCGCCAGGGGTGGCGGAGGCGTCCAGGCCGCGCGCCTGCCTCCCAGTTCTTCCTCCGACACGCAAAGCTGGAGTTTGCGCGCTTCCACGTCCAGTTCGATTTCGTCGCCGTTCCGTACCAGGGCTAACGCTCCTCCGGCTGCCGATTCCGGAGTCACGTGCAGCACCACGGTCCCGTAGGCAGTACCGCTCATACGCGCATCGGAAACCCGCACCACGTCGGTAATTCCGCGCTGCAGCAGCTTTTTCGGCAGAGGCATGTTGCCCACTTCCGGCATTCCGGGATAGCCCTTCGGTCCCGCGCCTTGCAGGACCATGACCGAATTTTCATTGACCTCAAGCGCAGGATCGTCCACCCGCTTCTTGAAGTCTTCGATGTCGGTGAACACGACGGCCCGTCCCCGGTGCTTGAGCAAATGAGGGCTGGCCGCGGACGGCTTGACCAGCGCGCCACCCGGGGCCAGGTTACCGCGCAGCACGGCAATGCCAGCCCGCTCCCTGATGGGGTTGTCCCGGCTATGAATCACTTCCGCATTCCAGCACGGAGCATCGGCAGTGTTCTCGCCCATGGTCTTGCCGTTGACGGTCAGTGCATCGCGGTGGATCAGCTCACCCAATGCACGCACTACGGCCGGCACTCCGCCGGCGTAGTAGAAGTCTTCCATCAGGAATTTGCCGGAAGGCATCAGGTCCACCAGCAGAGGAAGGGCGTGCCCCAGACGATCGAAGTCTTCGAGCTCCAGCTTGACCCCGACCCGGCCCGCCAGCGCCAGCAGATGCAAGACCGCGTTGGTCGAGCCGCCAATGGCCGCATTCACGCGGATCGCATTCTCAAAAGCCTTCCGAGTCAAAATTTGCGACATCTTCACGTCATCCCGAACCATCTCGACGATGCGCCGGCCCGCTTCCTGGGCCAGCACGTAGCGCCGCGAATCGACTGCTGGAATCGTGGCATTCTGCGGCATGCCCATGCCCAGAGCTTCCACCATGCACGCCATGGTCGAGGCCGTGCCCATCGTCATGCAGTGGCCGGCGGAGCGAGACATGCAGGATTCAGCGTCCATGAAGTCGGCGCAGCTCATCTTTCCCGCGCGCACGTCCTCACTCATCGACCACACACTGGTACCTGACCCGATCGTCTCGCCGCGGAAGTGGCCGTTGAGCATGGCGCCGCCCGAAACCACCAGCGCCGGCAAATCGCAACTTGCGGCGCCCATCATCAACGAAGGCGTGGTCTTATCGCAGCCACACAGCAGGACCACTCCATCGATGGGATTGCCCCGGATCGATTCCTCCACGTCCATACTCACCAGGTTGCGGAAGAGCATGGCGGTGGGACGCAGGTTGGTCTCTCCCAGCGACATCACGGGAAACTCCAGCGGGAAGCCGCCGGCCTCGTACACCCCGCGCTTGACCCGATCCGCGATCATCCGGAAGTGAGCGTTGCATGGTGTGAGCTCGGACCACGTATTACAGATTCCGATTACCGGCCGGCCGTCAAACAGGTTGGAAGGAAATCCCTGGTTCTTCATCCACGAACGATGAATGAATCCATCTCTATCCTGGAGGCCGAACCAGTGGGTGGAGCGCAGAGGAGTCTTTTTACCGTTGTTCATAATCTTGGAGGTCCGCAACCCGACATCTTACAGCTTCAAATGGCTCCCTACGCCACCTTAGTGCTCCGGCACCGGCTCCGGTTCGGCTGAGCCGTCGGCCCGCGGGTCGGAGGCCGCAAAGTTCACGTTGCTTTTCGAATTGTGCAGCACGGCCTGCCCGCGGCCCATCGCGGTCGAATACTCTTTCCTCACTTTGAACTTGTGGCCCTTTTGCTCCAACTCGCTGAGCGTCTCCGCCGGAACTCGTGATTCGATGATGATGTCGCATCCAATGCCCTGCTCCGTGGGCCGGACGGTGAAGCGGGGCTCGGAGAGCGCGGCCTGGACGTTCATTCCATAGTCCACAAAGTTGGAAACAAACTGCGCGTGCGCCAGGGGCTGATTGGGGCCGCCCATGATTCCGAACCCAATGTGCGTGTCGCCCTGCTCCATGAAGGCGGGAATGATGGTGTGAAAGGGCCGCTTGCGCGGCGCCAGCGCGTTGGGATGGCTGGGATCAAGCACGAACAAACCGCCGCGATCCTGCAAAACAAATCCCCGGCCCTTCACCGCGACTCCTGAACCGAAGGCGTCGTAATTGCTCTGTATGAGTGAGGCGATATTGCCCTCTTTGTCCACCGCAGCCAGATAAGTCGTGTCGCTTCTCGCCGGAGAGCCACTGGCCGGAGTGCAATTTGCTTTTGCCGGATCGATCAGCGAGGCGCGTTGTTTGGCATAGTCAGGGGCCAGCAGTCCCTTGACCGGAACCTTGGCAAAACGAGGATCGGCGTTGTAGCGGTACAAATCGCTGTAGGCCAGTTTCATGGCCTCAATCCGGTTGTGCAGCTCCATCGGAGCCAGTGGCCCGGCCTTGTCAGGTTGCAGCGTGCTCATGATATTCAACATTTCGAGCGCGGCCATGCCTTGTCCGTTGGGAGGCAGCTCGTAAACTTTCCAGCCATGGTAGTTGATGGAAATCGGTTCCACCCACTCCGCCGAAAAGTCCGCCAGATCATCCGGCTGCATGGTCCCGCCCAGTTCCGTGGATGTGGCTACAATCGATTGCGCAATCTCGCCACGATAGAAAACGTCTCGACCATCTTCTGCAATCAGCCGCAGGGTTTTCCCCAGGTCCGGATTGGAAAACATCTCGCCAACTTCGGGGACCTTCCCGCCGGGGAGATAAATCCGCTCCGCTTCCGGCGTTTGCTTCAAGACCTGTTCATCTCCCTCCCAGAAATCGTGGATCAGCTCGGGCACGGGATAGCCATGCTCAGCGTAATAAATTGCCGGCGTGAAAAGATCTTTCCAGGGAAGCTTTCCAAAGCGTACATGAGCTTTGGACCAGCCCTCAACCGTGCCGGGCACGGTTACGCTATCGATTCCGGCCTGCGGCATCTGGAAAATGCCCTTCTGCTTCAGGTATGCAATGGACAGTCCGCGCGGCGCCCAGCCGCTTGAGTTCAAGCCGTACAACTTGCCCGTCTTGGCCTCCCAATAAATCAGGAAAAGATCGCCGCCAACTCCGTTCATCATGGGCTCGGTGACGCCGAGCACGGCATTGGCTGCAATCGCGGCATCGATTGCAGAACCGCCATGCGCCAGGATCTGCGCCCCGGCCTGGGAAGCCAGCGTGTGGCTGGTGGCTACGATGCCGCCCTCGTTGATCACCATCGAGCGGCCGTAGGAACGATCTTGCGCGAGCAGAGGCGATGGCAGCAGGCACAACAGAAGCGGGTTTAGGAGAAGAAAGAGCAACGGTGTCAGGAGTTTCATGGCGGGAGAATTATAGATGACGGGCTCGCTTTTCCCCGGATTCCCCTCTGTGACCTCTTCAAACCGCTGCTTTAAGGTTAGCTTCAGAAAACAACTTTTCTTTGCTGTGGGGTTTAATCAGGGTGAGGATTGGAGGCGCTCAATGTTAAAGAAAACCGCACTCTCACTATTCGGACTGGTCGCGATGCTGATCTTTGTCAACCCTCCGCAGGCCCACGCAGGCGTAGTGGTTGCGATTGGACCAGCCTATCCGCGTCCGGTTTACGTACGTCCCTACCAGTACGTGGCGCCGGTACCCTTTGTCGCCTATCGGCCGGCTCCCCTGTTCTATGGGCCGACTTATGTTCGCCCTGGCTGGGGCTACCGTCCAGGCTTTTACGCACGGCCGTATATCGCCCCCCGGTACGTTCATCGTGAGTTCGTAGTACGCCGTCCGTACTGGAGACGGTAAGAGTTTCGACTGATTGACGCGGCGCCAGCCGCGCTGTCCCGCCCTTCGCCTCCACGGCGGAGGGCGGGCCGCACGAAGAGGTTTGCGCCTGGGGCAGTGAGCGTGTGGGTCGGACACTCCTGTCCGACGCTTTTGACCTTTCCAGCCGCATGCGATTGGGTACCACAACAGTGTCAACCCACAATCAAAATCAAAGGCAAATTCAAAGCGTCGGACAGGAGAGTCCGACCCACACGTCGCAATCATCCCCATTTGCCAGCAGTGGTATAGTTTTTGCCTGGTTCGAAGCCCCATGTCATCCCCGCTTACCTTTCTCTGCATCACGACCTACGAAAAGGGACAGGAATTCATGCGCGAGTGCAAACGCCAGGGCTGTCGCGTGTTCCTGCTTACAGCCGAGAAACTTCGCGCTGCCGATTGGCCGCGCGAGAGCCTCGACGACGTCTTCTACATTCCCGGCGAGCTACCAATCCCCGAGATCGTAAAAGCGGTAACGTACCTGGCGCGGGACAAGAAGATTGACCGCATCGTCGGACTCGACGAGTTCGACATGGAGACGGCGGCCACGCTGCGCGAGCACATGCGCATCCCCGGTATGGGCCTTACGACGATGCGCTATTTTCGGGACAAGCTGGCCATGCGCATCAAGGCGCTCGAACACGAAATCCGCGTCCCCGATTTCATTCCCGCACTCAATCACGACGACATTCGCTACTACCTGGACCACGTGTCCGGCCCGTGGGTGCTCAAGCCTCGGTCGGAAGCCTCGGCCATCGGCATCAAGCTGATCGATGTGCCCGACGCCTTGTGGCCGATCCTCGATTCTCTCGGCGACCAGCAATCTTCATTTGTGCTGGAGAAGTTCATCCCAGGCGACGTCTATCACGCGGACTCAGTGGTCTCCGAGCGAGAGGTGGTCTTCTCGAGCGTGAGCCGCTACGGCCAACCACCAATGGCGGTGGCACAGAAGGGCGGCATCTTTACCACCTATCTTCTTCCGGGCGAGTCGGAGGAAGCCACCGCCTTGCGCGACCTCAACCGCGAATTGATCGATGCGCTCGGACTGGTGCGCGGCGTGTCGCACGCGGAGTTCATCCGCGCCACCAGCGACGGACATTTTTATTTTCTGGAATGTGCGGCCAGGGTGGGCGGGGCTTACATCAGCGAAATAGTGGAAATCGCCACCGGCATCAACCTGTGGCGGGAGT
>Ga0335085_10003464_pt1 | contig 27263 bp, 21 predicted proteins | sample Lox_Sample_45_FD_206712 | JGI IMG/M metagenome (GOLD analysis project Ga0335085, IMG submission 206712) | Soil microbial communities from Loxahatchee National Wildlife Refuge, Florida, United States - Lox_Sample_4.5 | ecosystem: Environmental > Terrestrial > Soil > Wetlands | place: USA...
GCCCCGATTCTCGATGCTGGAGACGGTTCGGGACTACGCGCTCGAGCGGCTCGACTCGGCGCCGGACGTCGAAGAGGTGCGCCGACGCCACGCCGACGTCTTCGTCGAGCTGGCGGAGTCGTTCGAGTGCCAGTACTACATCCCGGACCAGCAGGTGATCTACGACCGGCTGGAGCTCGAGCACGGCAACGTCCGCGCGGCGCTCGCGTTCCTCCTCGCCGCCGACGCCGACGGCGCGCTGCGCCTCGCGGCGGCCCTGCGCCGCTTCTGGCAAGTGCACGGCCATCTCGCCGAGGGACGCCGGCTGCTCGAGGCGGCGCTCGCGACGGAGGGCACCGACCTCGAGGCGCGCGCGAAGGCGGTGAACGGGCTGGGGATCATCGTCGCCCAGCAGGGCGACTTCGACGAGGCCGCGCGGCTCTTCGCGCAGAGCCTCGAGCTCGCCCGCCGGCTCGACGACGCGGAGCGGGCGGCGACAGCGCTGTCGAACCTCGGCAACGTGCGGCTCTACCAGGGGCGGCTCGCCGAGGCTCGGGCGGCGTACGTCGAGGCGGGGGAGGTCTGGGGCTCGAGCGGCAACCTCCGCGGCACCGTCACCGCGAACCAGAACATCGCCAACCTCGACCTCGTGGAGGGCCGCCAGGACGATGCGTTCCGCCGCTTCGACGAGACGGCCGTGCTCGCCCGCGAGCACGGTGACCCGTTGCTCCTCGGCGCGCTCCTCCGCGACCTCGCGCGCGGGCTGATCGAGGCCGGGCGCCCGGCGGAGGCGCGGGCCGCCCTCGCCGAGGCGTACCCGATCGCCCGCGAGCTCGGCCACCTCTGGGAGGTCGCGGGCGCGCTCGAGCTCTACGCCGCGATCGCCGCAGCCGACGGGGAAGCCGAGAGGGCCGCGACCTTGCTCGGCGCGGCGGCCGGGATCCGCGACTCGATCGGCGCGGTGCACCGGCTCGAGCAGACCGAGCTCGTCGAGGGCGCGCTCGCGGCCGTCCGCGACCAGCTCGGCGAGGAGGCGTTCGACGACGCCTACGAGCGCGGGCGGCAGCTCCCGCTCGAGCGGGCGGCCGAGCTGCCGCAGGCGACGGCGCTTTAGCGCGCCTTTAGCGGCGCTTTAGCGCCCCCGTCCACGATCCATCCCGAACCCGGCGACGGGGCACACGGAGGAGGCGGGGATGGGGGACGGCTCGATTCGGCTTCTGCACCGGAATCCGGCGCTCCGCGCGCTGGTGACGTCGCGGCTGGTCTCGTCGGCGGGCACCTGGCTCGCCTACGTCGCGCTGACGGTCGACGTCTACCGGCGGACCGGCTCCGCGGTCTGGGTGAGCGCCGTGCTGCTCGCCGACTTCCTGCCGACGATCGCGGTCGCCTCGCTCGCCGGGCCCTGGCTCGACCGGGTGCCGCGGCGAACGCTGCTCGTCGCCTCGGAGGTCGGCGCGGGCGCGGTCTTCGCCGCCCTGCCGTTCGCGCCGAGCGCGGCGGCGGTGGTCGGGCTCGCTCTCTGCGCCGGCTTGGCGAGCGCGGTCCTCAATCCGAGCATCCGCGCCGCGCTGCCGGAGCTCGTGGACGACGAGGAGCTGCCGCGCGCGAACGCGGTCACGCAGACCGCCGCCACCGCCGGGATGGCGGCCGGACCGGCGCTCGCCGGCCTGCTCGTCGCCGCGGGCGGCGTCGACGTCGCGTATCTGCTGAACGCCGTCTCGTTCGCGATCTCGGCGGCCCTGCTCACGCGCCTTCCGGCCCTGGGCCGCGAGGAGGCTCCGGAGGAGCCGGCGCCTCGCACGTACCGGCAGACGCTCGCCGACGGCTTCCGCGTCTTCCGGCGCTCGGCGGACCTCCGGCTCGTGCTCGGCGTCTCGATGATCGCCGCGCTCGGAGGCGCGGTCGTCAACGTCGGCGAGATCTTCGTCGCCCGGCAGGCGTTCCACGCGGGCACGATCGGCTTCGGCCTGCTCGCCTCGGCGAGCGGCACCGGCATCGTCGTCGGGAGCGCGCTCGCCTCGCGGATCCGCGCGAACGCCGCCGTGCGCGCGTGCGGCGTCGGGCTGCTCGTCTTCGCCGCCGGCTTCGGGGCGGCGGCGCTGGCTCCCGCGCTCGCGATCGCCGCCGCGTGCGTCGTCGTCGGCGGGATCGGCAACGCGGTCTTCATCGCCGCGTCGACGCTCGTCGTCCAGCAGTCGGCCGACGACGCGATCCGCGGCCACGCGTTCGCGATCTTCGACGCCGCCGGCGCCGTCGCCCTCGGGACGGGCCTCGCCGCCGGCGGCTTCGTCGTCGCGGGCGCCGGCGCGCGCGGCGCGTGGCTCGCCGCGGCCGCCGTCGTCGCCGTGGGCGCCGCCGCGATGCTCGCGCTCCATGCCGCGGCGCACGAGGCGTCCTCGACACGGGCCGAGTCGGTCCTGACCTAGAGGAGGTGGAAGCACGTGCCATTCAGGTTCGGAGACCCCGTCAAGCGCGCGAAGAAGTAGCGGGCGGACAGGGCGAAAGGAGACGAGAGATCCGATGCCATTCCTTCAGCGAGAGACCGTCAAGCGCACCACGTAGCCAGGTACAGCCGCATACACGACAGGTTCCGGAGGTGAGTCACGTGCCGTACATCAGCCGGGTCGGCCGAACCAAGAAGTGATGCCGCCGCAGACGCCAAGGTTCCGGAGGTGAGTGACGTGCCGTTCGTCAGCAGAGTCGGCAGGACGAAGAAGTAGCGCCCCAGTCGTCCCAGGACGAAGGAGAGGTGGAGCAAGGTGCCGTGGCTCAACAGGTTGGGCAAGGGCAAGTAGCGGATACAACGGGAGAGGCGGATGCGATGCCCTGGATCAGCAGAGTCGGAAAGAGCGGGCGGTAGCGCAGTGTGCGCGGCGGAGCTCGGATCGAGCCCGCCGCGCACGTGCGCTCACAGCCCCAGCGCCTCCGCGAGCGCCGGGTGCCGCGTGAGGTCGGCTCGCAGCCGTGCCATGTCCCGTTCCCGGAGCGTCACCGGGCCGCGTCGCATCGCGCCGCCGGTCGAGTACGCGAACCGGACGAGCCGCTCGCCCCGGTCGGTCTCGAGCAGCTGCACGACGGATGCAAAGCGCTTCTCCCCCGCCCGCTGGCGGAGTGTCAGCTCCTCGACGAGATCCGCCGGTCCCCACGGTGTCGCCGTCTTCCTCACGGAATCCACCGTAGAGCGGCAACCGTCACGGCGGTGTGCCGCCTTCCCGGCGGAAGACCGCCCTAGCCGACGCGGCTGACGTACGGATCGAGAAACACGTCGTCGACCTGCCAGTCCCCGCTGGACGCAGTCGACGTGACCACCAGCTGGGCCGACGACGTTCCGAGCGGAAGCGCGAGCAGCGAGGCGACGGCGCCGCTCGGTTTCCAATCGGAATAGCCCGACGACGGCAGGTCGGTGACGTTCAGGACTCCGGTGACCTCGCCGGTGAGTCCCCGGAACACGACCCGGAGGGAGAGCGGACCGTCGGCGGACGCGCTGCGTGCGAACAGCCGGAAGTACGGATCGAACAGGCTGATCGGCACCGGAGAGCCGGCCGCGCTCGCTCCCGCAGGCAGGTCGAGCGCGGACGCGCCCGGCCCGTTCACGTACCACGGCTCGTTGCCGGGCACGATCGACGCCCCGCCGGAGAGCGTCCAGCCCGCCGAGCCGCTCTCGAACCCGTTGTTCGCGAGCGCGCAATAGGCGCCGTCGTCACCGAACTCCGCGAACGGGTGCGAGACGGCGCCGCAGCTCGGCAGCGCCGCACCGACGAGGCTCGAGACCAGGCCGGCACCGGCAACCGGAACGAGGACGAGACCCACCGCCGCCACGAGGGCGGCCACCAGCCGACGAGCTGCCACAGAACCCACCACCTTGGTCGAACACCGCAGGAAGAGCTGTCTTTCACCATCTCCATCGGGCCCCGACCGACAATCACCCGTGAGAGGGAGGCCGTTCCCTCGAACGAGGGGTTATCGCCGCACCCCGTCAAGCGCGCGTCCGAGGGTGCCGATGAGCGCCGTGTGAGTGGGGCCTCTTCTGCAGCCTCGGCCGAGCGGCTGAGCGACGACGCGCTGATCGAGTTCGGCCGCGCGAGCATGTCGCGCCATCTCGACCGTCGTGACACGACGGGTCTCGTCGCCGGGACCTTCGTGCTTGCAGCGATCGCCTGCGCCCTGCTGCTGCCGAGCCACCGGCCGCTGTCGATCGAGGCGCTCGCCGCGTCGATCCTCTGCTACTCGCTCGCGTCGCGTATCCAGTTCGAGTTCGTCTGCGGCTACACGATGCCGACGGAGGGGATCTTCGTCGCCATGTGGTTCCTGCTGCCGCCGAGCCTTCTTCCGGCCGCCGTCTGCTGCGGGCTGATCCTCGGAGGGCTTCCCGAGCTCGTGGCCCGGCGCAAGCCCGTCGACCGGCTCGCACTCAACGTGATCGCGTCCTGGCATGCGCTCGGGCCGGCCCTCGTGTTTGCTGTGGCGCGCCCGCCATCCCTGGCATGGAGCGCACTGCCCGTGTGCATCGCAGCGCTCGCAGCCCAGGTCGCGTTCGACTTCACCTCGTCGTACATCGTCACGCGGCCCGTCGTGGAGATCTCTCCGCGCGCGCAGCTGATCGCGATGGCGCCGATCTACGCCGCCGATGTCATGCTCGCGCCACTCGGCGTCCTCGCCGCCTATCCGGCGTCACGGAATCCGTGGGCGCTGCTTGCCCTTCTTCCGGTGCTCGCCCTCTTTTCGACGTTCGCGAAGGAGCGGCAGGCGCGAATCGACAACGCGCTCGAGCTCTCGTCCGCGTATCGCGGCACCGCGATGCTGCTCGGCGACGTGATCGAGGCGGACGACGCCTACACCGGCAGCCACAGCCGCGACGTCGTCGGGCTCGCGCTCGACGTGGCGGACCGGCTCGGGCTCGAGCACCGCGAGCGGCAGCAGGTCGAACTCGCGGCGCTCCTCCACGACGTCGGCAAGGTGAAGGTCCCGGCGGAGATCGTCAACAAGCAGGGTCCGCTCGACGACGACGAATGGGCGGTGATGCGGACGCACACGGTCCTCGGCGAGGAGATGCTCGACCAGGTCGGCGGACTGCTCGGTGAGGTCGGGCGGGTGGTCCGCTCCTGCCACGAGCGGTGGGACGGCGGCGGCTACCCGGATGGGGTCGCCGGCGAGGAGATCCCGCTCGCGGCCCGGATCGTCTGCTGCTGCGACGCGTGGAGCGCGATGACGACCGACCGCTCGTACCGGCGCGCGCTGCCCGAGGCCGACGCGCTCGCGGAGCTGCGGCGCTGCCGCGGCACGCACTTCGACCCGCGGGTCGTCGACGCGCTGCTCGCGGTGCTGCGCGCGTAGCCGGAGCTAGGAGCCGGCCGCCGCGTCGCCCTGGAGCAGGACGTCCTCGTCGAGGCGGAAGTGCTCGTGCAGCACCTGCACCGCCCGATCGAGGTCAACCGTCCGGACGACGCAGGAGATGCGGATCGGCGACGTCGAGATGATCTCGATGTTGATCCCCGCCTCCGCGAGCGACTCGAACATGCCGGCGGCGACGCCCGGATGGCTGCGCATGCCGGCGCCGACGAGCGTGACCTTGCCGACGTCCTCGTCGCAGGAGTAGCCGCTCGCCTCCACCTCGGCGGCGACGCGCTCGAGGATCGGCTCCGCTTGCGCGAGATCCGCCGTCGGGAGCGTGAACGAGATGTCCGTGTGTCCGGCGGCGGACACGTTCTGGACGATCATGTCGATGTGGATGCCCGCGTCGGCGAGCGGGCGGAACACGCGGCCCGCGATCCCCGGCCGGTCGGGCACGCCGAGGATCGTCACCTTCGCCTCGGTGGTGTCGCTCGCGATTCCCGAGATGATCGCCTGCTCGAGCACGTCCTCCTCCTTCACGACCCACGTCCCATCCGACTCCGTGAACGTCGAGCGCACGTGGATCGGCACGCCGTGGTTTCGAGCGTACTCGACGGAGCGGAGCGCCAGCACCTTCGCCCCCGACGCCGCGAGCTCGAGCATCTCCTCGTACGAGACGGCCGCCCGCTTGCGCGCCGCCGGCACGATCCGCGGGTCGGCGGTGAAGACGCCCTCGACGTCGGTGTAGATCTCGCACGCCTCCGCGCCGAGGCCGGCGGCGAGCGCGACCGCGGTCGTGTCGGAGCCGCCCCGGCCGAGCGTCGTCACGTCGCTCGTCGTCGAGACGCCCTGGAAGCCGGCCACGATCACGACCCGGCCCTCCGCGAGCGCGTCGAGCACCCGCTGGACGCGGAGCTCGACGATCTTCGCCCTCCCGTGCCTCGTGTCGGTGACGATCCCCGCCTGGGAGCCCGTGAACGAGACGGCGTCGCGGCCGAAGTCGTTGATCGCCATCGCCAGCAGCGCCATCGAGATCCGCTCACCGGCCGTGAGGAGCATGTCCAGCTCGCGTGGGTGCGGCCGCTCCGAGACCTGCTCCGCGAGCTCGATCAGCTCGTCCGTCGTCGAGCCCATCGCGGACACGACGACGCAGACCTGGACGCCCGTCTCCGCGGTCGCGACGACACGCTGCGCGACCCGCCGCAGACGGTCGGGATCGGCGACGGAGGTGCCGCCGAACTTCTGGACCACAACCGTCACGGCGAGTCAATCGTAGACACACACTCACCAACCGGGTCAAACCGCGCTACGTTCCCGGTCACATGAGTCGTGACGACATGGATAACGGTCCGTCGGACCCCGACGACTGGTTCTCCGAGCCCGACGTCCTCGAGCCTGCGCGCGACCAGCCGGCCGCCGCGGCCGCGACCGCCGCGCCCTCGACGGAGTCGGCCGGGATCGACGACTGGCTCGACTCGTCGGCCGACCGGCCGCCGCGCCGGCGCCGCCCCTCCGGGGTTTCCGCCAGCCCGACGCTCGTCATCGCCGTCATCCTCGGGCTCGTGATCCTCCTGATCGTCGGGCTCGCCGTCGGAGGCGTGTTCAGCTCGGGCAGCTCGAACCCGAACCAGCCGCTGTTCACGATCACGACGCACCAGACGATCACGACGCAGACGACCACGACGACCCATACGTCGACGGCTGTGCCGACGACGACGCTGAAGCCGGGCGACAAGGGCGCCGAGGTGAAGATTCTGCAGCTCGCGCTCCAGCACCTCGGCTACTCGGTCGGCACGGTCGACGGCGTCTACGGTCCAGCCACCGAGCAGGCCGTGAAGAGCTTCCAGACGGCGCACGGTCTCACGGCCGACGGCGTCTGCGGGCCGCAGACGCTCGCCGCGCTGAAGAAGGCGCTCGGCGGCTGAATCCGCGACGCCGCCGATGCGCGGGCCCCGCGCCCGTTGCAACGATGGCGTCGAAAGGAGGGCGTCAATGGACGTTCAGGAGCTGATCACGGGCGTGCGCGACAGCATCAGCGTCAAGCGCGTGTACGGGGACCCCTACGAGAAGAACGGGCTCACGGTGATCCCGGCCGCGGCCGTCCGCGGCGGCGGAGGCGGGGGCACCGGCGTGCACGAGGGCGAGGAGACGGGTACGGGAGGCGGGTTCGGCGTGCAGGCGCGGCCGAGCGGCGCGTGGATCATCGAGGGCGACACGGTCACGTGGAAGCCGGCGGTGGACGTGAACAGGATCGTCCTCGGCGGCCAGCTCGTCGCGCTCGCGGCGATCCTCGTCACCGGCCGGATCCTCGCCACGCACGCACGGCGCCGGCACCCGGCGCTCGAGCTGCTGCCGCTGCTGCCCGCCGCGCGCCGCCTCGCCCAGCTGAGGCTCGTCCGCTAAGGGGAGACGAGCGCCGCGCCGCCGGCGTCCCGGCGCCACGGCGCGGCCGGCGTGACGTGCCTGCCGCCGAGCCAACGGTCTGGAGCGTCTCGACGTTCACACCAGCGCGGGCTGCGACCTCGCCCACTCTCACCCGGCGACTATAGACCCGTACCTCGGTACGGAAAACAAGCCTGCGGCGCTACTTGCCGCTGCGGTCGATCAGCTCGATGCGGTAGCCGTCCGGATCCTGGACGAAGCAGATGAGCGAGCCGCCCTCGCGGACGCGGTACGGCTCCCGCTCGGGCTCGATCCCCTGCGAGGCGAGCGCCTCGAGCGTCGCCGCGAGGTCGTCGACCGAATAGGCCACGTGCCCGTACGCGGTGCCGAGCTCGTACGTGCGGCCGTCGTGGTTGAACGTGAGCTCGAGCTCCTCGTCCTGGCCGGGGACGCCGAAGAAGTAGTTCGTCGCCTCGGTCTCGCCGTTGCGGACGATGTCCATGTCCCGGCGGAACTCGAGGCCGAGCGCCTCGTAGAAGGCGCGGCTCCGGTCCGGGTGGGTGACGCGCAGCATGGTGTGCAGGTAGCGGGTCATGCCGCGATGCTATGCGGCCCGGCGGACGCGGAGCACCTCGGCCACCGACCACGCCTGGAACGGGCAGCCGGTGGCGAGGTGCGGCGCGGCGCCGTCGGCGGTCTCCGAGACCGAGCCGAGGCCCCACTCGCCGAGATGGAGCTCGATCCCGTCGAGGACGCCGTCGGTGGTGAGGCCCGCAGCGCGCGCGGCGTCGACGTACGGGCCGAGCAGCCACGGCCACACGGTTCCCTCGTGGTAGGCCGCGTCCCGCTCTGCGGGCGAGCCGCGGTGGTACGGCTTGTAGCGCGGGTCGTCGGGCGAGAGCGAGCGGAGCCCGATCGGGGTCAGCAGCGAGCGGCGGCACGCGTCGACGGCGGCGCGCGAGGCGCCCGGCGTGAGCGGCGAGCCCGGGAGCGAGACCGCGAGCAGCTGGTTGGGCCGCACGCTCGCGTCGTCGCCGCCGGGGCCGTCGACGACGTCGTAGAGGCCGCCGCCGTCGGCGCGGACGAAGCGTGCGGCGAACGACGCGGCGGCCTTGTCCCGGAGCGTCGCGTAGTCGGCGTTGCGCACGAGCCGCGACGCGACGTCGAGCGCACGGATCCAGAGCGCATTCACCTCGACCGGCTTGCCGGCGCGCTGCGTCACCGGCACGCCGTCGACGCGCGCGTCCATCCACGTCAGCGCCCAGCCCTCGGCGCCCTGGCGGAGGAGCCCGTCGGCCGCGTCGGCGCCGATCCCGTAGCGCGTCCCGTCGAGATGGCGCTGCACGATCTGCTCGAGCACGGGCGCGAGCTCGTCGCCGAGGTCGTCGTCGCCGGTCGTCTCGACGTGGCGGCCGGCGGCGTGGACGAACCAGAGCGTCCCGTCGACGGTGTTGTACTCGAGCGAGCCCGTGTCGGCGGTGTTCGCAAGCATCCCCTCCGACACCGTCGCCGCGGACGTCTGCAGCACCTCGCGGCCCTCGTCGCGCCGGCCCGTCGACAGGTACAGGCCCTCGTACGATGTCATCAGGTCGCGCGACCACTCGCCGAACCAGGGATAGCCGGCGACAGCCGTCGGACGACCGGAGGTGGTGATCGCGAACTGGTCGGCCGCAAGGAGGAGCTGCGCGTCGACGTCGTCGTGCGCGCCCGCGGACGCGAGCAGCTGCGCCGCGCGTGCGCGCGCGCCCGCGACGATCTCGCCCGCGCGCGGGACCGGCCCGTCGAGCCGCGCGACAGACGCGGTGACCTCGTGCGCGTCGCCGGGCTCGAGGTCGGCGCCGAACGTCCCGGCCGCCCAGAGGTCCTCCGTGTCCTCGAGCCCGCGCGCCGCCTCCTCGCGCGCGCGCACGCCCCGGTACCACTCGCCGGCCGGAGTCCACCCGGCGCCGGCGACGCGGTACGCCTGCTCGAAGTCGAAGCCGCCGTCGTCGTGCTCGACCGCGGGCCAGCCGTCCGCATTGCGCTCGCCGTGGACGCTTCGCCACGTGCAGAGCGGCGCCAGCTCGAGCCGCACGGGCCGGTCGGCCGCGAGCAGCCGGTGCACGACGCCGACGACCGGCGAGCCGTGCGCCGCCGCGAGCTCCCGCTCGACGACGATCCCGCCGATCCGCCAGCGCCAGCGCGGGACGCCGTCCTCGAGGTCGAACGAGACGAGGAGCTCGTGGCCGCGCGGGTCGACGGTCCCGCCCGCCCACTCGTCCGTCGCGAGCCGGAAGCGCGCGTCGCCCGCGACGACCACCGGGTCGAGCGCGGCGAGGCCGAGCATCCGGTTCGCCGGGCCGTCGACCGCGACGACGAGCAGGCCGTGGTAGCGACGCGTGCGCAGCCCGGCGACCGTGCCCATCGCATAGCCGCCGCCGCCGTCGGCGACGAGCCATTCGCGCGCCGCCGCCTCGTCGAGGGTTCCGCAGAGCTGCGGACCGAGCCTGATCGTCACGTCTGCTCCGACACGCCGGTCCCGGTCATCAGCTCGCCGAGAGTCGGCACCGGCACGCCGCGCGCGCGCAGGATCAGCTCCGCGACGAGCCCGGTCCAGCCGGTCTGGTGGCTCGCGCCGAGGCCGGCGCCGTTGTCGCCGTGGAAGTACTCGTTGAAGAGGACGTTGTCCTTCCACGCGGGATCCGTCTGCAGCCGCTCGACCCAGCCGAAGCAGGGCCGGCGCCCGTCCGCGCCGACGAGGAAGAGCGCGATCAGCCGCTCGCGCAGGTCGGCGGCGATCTCGTCGAGCGTCAGCTCCTTCCCGGACCCGGTCGGGTATTCGACCTTGAGGTCCTCGCCGAAGAACCGCCCGTACCGCGTCAGCGCCTCGACGACGAGGAAGTTGACCGGCATCCAGATCGGCCCACGCCAGTTGGAGTTGCCGCCGAACATCCCGGTCGTCGATTCCGCCGGCTCGTAGTCGATGCGCGCCGAGGTTCCGTCGACGTTCAGCTCGAACGGATGCTCCGCGTGCCAGCGCGACACCGCGCGCAGGCCGTACGGCGAGAGGAACTCCGACTCGTCGAAGAGGCGGTGCAGCAGCCGGAGCACGCGGCTCACGCCGACGACGCCGAGGAGCACGCGGCGGTCGTCCGGCGTGCCGCGCATCGGATGCGCGGTCTGCAGCAGATCCGCGGCGCGCTTGTTCACCGTCTCCGCGCGGTCGACGACGTCCTCGTCGATCGCGGCCACGCCGAGCAGCGGGAGGACGCCGACGATCGACCTGACCTTCACCGGGACGGTGCGACCGCCGGAGAGGCGCAGCTGGTCGTAGAAGAACCCGTCCTCCTCGTTCCACAGGTCCTGCGACTCGAGCGCGTCGGAGATGAGCGCGAAGTGCTCGAGGAACTTCAGCACGAGATCGACGGCGGGGCGGCCGCGGTTGTTGAGGATCGACGCGATCGCCGCCATCGTCAGCGCGTAGAAGCCCATCCAGCCGGTGCCGTCCGACTGCTCGAGCATCTGCCCGGCGGGGAGGTGCGAGCGGTCGATCGGCCCGATGTTGTCGAGCCCCAGGAAGCCGCCCTCGAAGATGTTCGAGCCGTCGCTGTCCTCGCGGTTCACCCACCACGTGAAGTTGACGAGCAGCTTGTCGAACACGCGCGAGAGGAACGCCGCGTCGCGGCCGCCGTCGATCGCGAACACCTCGAGCGCGGCCCACGCCTGCACCGGCGGGTTCACGTCGTCGAACGACCACTCGTACGCGGCGAGCGCGCCGTTCGGATGCTGGAACCACTCGCGGCAGAGCAGCACGAGCTGGTACTTCGCGAACGCCGGGTCGACGCGCGCGAGCGCGATGCAGTGGAAGGCGAGATCCCACGCGGCGAACCACGGGTACTCCCACTTGTCCGGCATCGACATGATGTCGAAGGCGTCGAACGTCCTCCAGCGCGAGTTGCGCCCGTTCAGCCGCGACGCCGGCGGCGTCGGCTGCGTCGGATCGCCGTCGAGCCAGCGGTCGATGTCGTAGTAGTAGAGCTGCTTGCTCCAGAGCATCCCGGCGAGCGACTGGCGGAGGACGAGCGCCTCGTCGGCGGTCGCCTCCGCCGGCGTCAGCTCCGCGTAGAACTCGTCGGCCTCGTCGAGGCGCTGCGCGGCGACCGAGTCGAAGTCCGCGAACGGGTCGCCGCCGCGAGACGCAGGCCGCAGCCGCAGCCGCACCGTCGCCGTCTCGCCCGGGCCGACGTCGAGCCGGTACCAGAACGCGCACTTCGTCCCGGAGCCCGCGGCGACGGTGTCGGCGCCCGAGACGACGTGGTCGTTGATCCCGTCCTTCGGCGTCCCGCTCGCGGAGCCGATGCTCCACAGGCGCTCGGCGTTCGTCTCGTTGTCGCAGAAGAGGACGGTCGGCTCGCCCTGCGCGGAGAGCTCGAGCGATCCGAGGAACGGATGGTCGGTGACGATGCGCTGCGCGCCGCCGGTGCGGAGCTCGGGCTTCGCCTCGTCGTCGCCCCACGCCCACGTGTTGCGGTACCACGCCGTCGGGAGCACGTGGATCGTGTCCGCGTCGGGACCCGCGTTCGTGACGCGAACGGTCATGAGGACGTCGTCCGGGTCCGCCTTCGCGTAGTCGACGTCGACGATCCAGTAGCGGTCGTCGTCGAACACGCCGGTGTCGAGCAGCTCGTACTCGGGATCGAGCTTCCCGCGGCGGCCGTTCTCGGCGACGAGGTCGCCGTACGGAAACTCGGCCTGCGGATAGTGGTAGCGCCAGCGGTTCCACGCGTGGCTCGGGACCGCGTCGAGGTACCACCAGTACTCCTTCGCGTCCTCGCCGTGGTTGCCCTGGTTGCCGGTGAGCCCGAAGATGCGCTCCTTCAGGATCGGGTCGCGCCCGTTCCACAGCGCGAGCGCGAGGCAGAGCCGCTGCTCGACGTCGCAGAAGCCGGCGAGGCCGTCCTCGCCCCAGCGGTACGCGCGCGAGCGCGCATGGTCGTGCGGCAGGTATTCCCACGCGGTCCCGTCCGCGCTGTAGTCCTCGCGCACCGTGCCCCACTGGCGCTCGCTGACGTACGGCCCCCACTGGTACCACGGTCCCGCCTGGCGCAGCCCGTTCTCCAGCCGCCCGAAGCTCTCCACCCGTTCGCGCTCGACGCTCACTCCGGCCTCCCCCACGTGACGACGCTTCCTAGTGTTCCAAGCCGGAGGGGGTGATGCCCCACCGGCCTGCATGCGAATCGCCGGGTGCGAGCCGGACGAGCGAGTCACCGGACCGAAACGCGTTCGGCGGACACGTCATCGGCTCGACCGCGATGCTGCGGCGGTTCACGTCGGGGAGCGGGTCTCCGGTGAAGACCATGAGGTACGGATAGCTCCCGTCGGCCCACAGCGTCACGCGCGCACCGCTCTCCTCGTTCTCCAGATCGACACGAGCGAGACCGTCGTCGTCGCGGCGGAGATCCGCGTACGCGTTGTCGAGCTTCGTTCCGCCGATGCGCCGCGGCTCGCGGAAGTCGAACTCGGTGCCGTCGACCGGCGCCGTTCCGGCGGGGAGCCGGCGCTCGTCCGAGAGCAGCAGCGTCGACGCGGGCACGCGCAGCACGAGCGGGTCGACGACGTCGGTGCCGAGGCGGAGGTACGGATGCGCGCCGGCGCCGAACGGGCACGGCCCGGCGCCGATGTTCGTCGCCGTCGTGCGCACGGCCAGCCCGGCGGGGCCGAGCTCGTATTCCGCGCGGAGCGCGAGCAGGAACGGATAGCCCGGCCGCGGATGGAGCGTGTGCGCCATCACGACCCGCGACGGCCCGCGCTCGGCGACCGTCCACGACGCCCAGCGGACGAGGCCGTGGATCGCGTTGTGCGACCACGCCTCGTCGATCGGGAGCTGGTGCTCCTGCCCGTCGAACGCGTAGCTCCCGTCCTCGAGCCGGTTCGGCCACGGCGCGAGGATCTGCCCGCGGCCGGAGTGGCAGAGCTCGTCCTCGCCGTAGCCGTCGAGCAGCTCGAGGCCTCCGGCCGCGTACGTGCGCAGGCCGCCGCCGACCTCGACGACGACGGCGCGCTGGGCGCCGAAGGCGATCTCGTGCTGGTCCCCGGAGAGCGCGGGCACGCGGGTGAATCTACGCGAGCCGCTCCAGCAGGCGGTCGCCCACCCGCAGCGAGTTCGCCATCGCGGTCAGCGCCGGGTTGACCGCGCCGATGCTCGGGAAGACGCTCGTGTCGACGACGTACAGGTTGTCGAGCTCGTGCGCGCGGCAGTCGACGTCCACGACCGACGTCGCCGGGTACTCGCCCATCCGGCACGTACCCGCCTGGTGGGCGCAGCCGGCGACGGGGATCGCGTTCTTCATGTACGCGAACCGCTTGACGAGGTGCCCCTCGTTCAGGTCGAGCTTCCCGAGCATCGACCTGAGCTTGTCGTACAGCTGCTGCTTCGGCACCTCGTTCGACGGCGTGTACGCGAGCGTCAGCTTCCCGTCCCTGTCGACGGTGACGCGGTTGTCCGGCAGGGGCAGGTCCTCGGTGGACAGCCAGAAGTCGATCGCGTGCTTCGCGACGCGCTCGAGCGACCACTCCGGCGCGAGCTCCGTCTCGCCGGGCTTCTCGCCGCGGTACATCTCCGCCTGCGACTTGCCGACCATCTGGATGTTCCCGAGCGGGTACTCGTGCTCGTCGGTCGCGAGGTAGAAGTCGTTCAGCCCGAGCGTCTTCTGGAAGATCGTCGGATTCGGCTCGCGCGAGATCGCGAGCACCGCCTGGCTGTTGTGGAACATGTAGTTGCGGCCGACCTGGTCCGAGCCGTTGGCGAGCCCGTTCGGGTGCCGCTCGCTCGCGGACACGAGCAGGAGCTTCGCGGTGTTCGCCGCGCCGCAGGCGAGGACGACGACGTCTCCGGCGTAGCGCTCGGTCTCGCCGCCGCGCTCGACGACGACCGCCGTTACCGTCGTGCCGGAGTCGTTCGTCTCGAGCTTCACCGCCTGGGCGTTCGTCAGCAGCGTCACGTTCGCATGCTCGAGGGCCGGACGGACGCCCAGCACCTCCGCGTCCGACTTCGCGTGCACGAGGCAAGGGAAGCCGTCGCAGTCCATGCAGCGCACGCACCGGCTGTACGGCATGTTCGCCTCGTCGAGCCGGACCCCGCACGGCGCGTGGAACGGGTGGTAGCCGGCCTTCGCGAGGTCGTCGGCGAGCTGCTGGATCCGGGGCTCGTGCGACACCGGCGGGAACGGATACGGCGCGCTCGCCGGCGGCTCGGTCGGATCCTCGCCGCGCGCGCCGCGCACCTCGTAGCGCTGCTCGGCGAGCGTGTAGTACGGCTCGAGCTCGTCGTAGGAGACCGGCCACGCCGGCGAGATCCCGTCGTGGTGGCGCAGCTCGCCGAAGTCCTCCGTGCGCAGCCGGTAGAGCGCCGCGCCGTACAGCTTCGTCGCGCCCCCGACGAAGTAGTGGATCTGCGGCTGGAACGGCTTGCCGCGCTCGTCGTACCACGTGTCCTCCGACACGTAGCGGTTGTCGACGAACACGTTCCGGGCGATCCAGTTCTCCGGCTCGCGCGGGAGCCAGTCGCCGCGCTCGAGCAGGAGGATCTTCTTGCCGGACGGCGCGAGATGGCGGGCCAGCGTGCCGCCGCCCGCCCCCGTGCCGACGATGACGACGTCGTATGCGTCCATGTCACAACTCCGCGATGAGCTCGGGGACCATGATCCGCGCTGCCGCCTCGATCAGCGCGAGGTGCGAGAACGCCTGCGGGAAGTTGCCGAGGTGCCGGCCGGTGCCGGCGTCGAACTCCTCGGCGTACAGCCCGAGCGGCGAGGCGATCCGAAGCATGCGCTCCATCAGGTCACGCGCCCGCTGGAGCTCGCCGACGATCGCGAGCGCGGACACGAGCCAGAAGGAGCAGATGAGGAACGTCCCCTCCTTGCCGGAGAGGCCGTCGTCGGTCTCGTCCGTGCGGTAGCGCAGGACGAAGCCGTCCTCGGTCAGCTCCGACTGCACCGCGAGGACGGTGTTGCGCAGCCGCTCGTCGTCTCCCGGCAGGAAGCCGTAGACGGCCGCGAGCAGCGTCGAGGCGTCGAGAGCGTCCGTCTCGTAGTGCTGGCGGAGGACGCCTTTCGCGCTGACACCACGCGCGAGGATGTCCGCCCGGATCGCCTCCGCGGTCGAGCGCCACGTCGTCTCCAGCTCCGCGTCGCCGCGGATCCCGGCGAGCTGCGCGGCCCGGTCGAGCGCGACCCAGCACATCAGCTTGGATGAGACGTAGTGCTTCGGCTCGCCGCGAGCCTCCCAGATGCCCTGGTCGGGCATCGTCCACGCGGCCGTCGCGCACTCCGCCTGCCGCTGGACGATCGGCCAGAGACGCCGCGGCAGCCGCTCGCTCTTCTTCGTGTGCAGGAGGAACGAGTCGAGCACGGCCCCGTAGACGTCGTTCTGGCGCTGGCCGTACGCGCCGTTGCCGATGCGCACCGGGCGCGCGCCCGCGTAGCCGGAGAGGTCGTCGAGCGTCGACTCGGGCAGGTCCCGGCGGCCGTCGATCCCGTACATGATCTGGAGCGACCCGTCCTCGGTCGGCTCGAGGTCTGCGACGAACTGCATGAACTCGTCGGCCTCCCAGTCGAGGCTGAGCCAGTGCAGCGCCTGCAGCGTGAAGGTCGTGTCGCGCATCCAGCAGTAGCGGTAGTCCCAGTTGCGCTCGCCGCCGGGCGTCTCGGGGAGCGAGGTCGTCGCCGCCGCCACCGTCGCGCCGGAGGGCATGAACGTCAGGCCCTTGATCGCGAGGGCCGAGCGCTCGATCGGCTCGCGCCAGCGATGGTCGATGATGCGGGCGTTCTCGAGCCAGGCGCGCCAGAAGCGCAGCGTCGCGGCGATCATCGCCTCCGCCTCGCCGACGTCCGCCGGCGCGACGAGGCCCTCCGCCCAGGAGAGGGCGCAATAGGCCTTCTCGCCGGCCTCGAGCACGCGCCGCGCCCGCACCTCGCTTCCCTCGACGCCGAGCGGGAGATCCGACTGGAGCCGGATCGTCAGCCCCGCGCCCGTCGCGTCGGCGGCATGCCGGCCGCCGTCGACGAGCGTCCACTCGGCCGGGATGCGGCCGTAGTCGAACACCGGCTCGCAGACGAGCTCGAGCTCGATGCGTCCCTCGACGCAGTGGACGGTCCGGACGAGCATGTGGTCGGCGTCGTCGTCCGTCGGCGGCCGCGTGTGCGGCGTGATCGTGTCCTCGTGCTCCCACGGGCCGAGCGTGAGCGCGTCCCGGACCGACAGCCAGCCCGACGGCGTGCGCCACGTCGTGGTGACGACGTTCGTCCCCGCCTCGTACGTGCGCGCGGCCGGGTGCGCGATCCCGAACGGCCCGAGCCGGAACGTTCCGGCCTGGCGGTCGAGGAGGCTCCCGAACACGCTCGGAGCGTCGAACCGGGGGATGCAGAGCCAGTCGACGGACCCGTCCGGCGCGACGAGCGCGGCCGTGTGGCAGTCCGACAGGAAGGCGTACTCCTCGATCGGCGGGAACGGCGACGGCGCCGCGGCGCTGACGGGCTCGGTCATTCGATCCAGGGGCCGTACCAGCGGCCGTGGCCGGCGACGAGCTCGTTGGCGGCCTCGGGGCCCCAGCTGCCCGGCGCGTACGGATGGACGGGAGGCGGCGCGTCGAGCAGCGGCTGCATGATCCGCCACGTCTCCTCGACGCCGTCCTGCCGCGTGAACCGGGTCGAGTCGCCGACGAGCGCCGCGTGCAGCAGCACCTCGTACGGCGTCGGCCCTTCGCCGCCCATCTCGGAGAACTCGACGTCGAAGTGGATCGTCCCGGCGGTGCTCTTGTCGGCCCGGGCCGCCTCGACCTCGAGCCGGATCCCCGTCGTCGGGTCGAGCTTGACGACGAGCTGGTTGGGCTGGAGGTCCTCGTACATCCGGAACCCGAGGCTGGGCGGATGCCGGAACACGAGCCGCAGCTCCGTCTGGGTGACCGGCAGCCGCTTGCCGGTACGGATGAAGAACGGGACGCCGGACCAGCGCCAGTTCTCGATCTCGAGCCGCAGGGCCGCGTACGTCTCCGTCGTCGAGTCGGGCGCGACGCCGTCGATCTTCAGGTAGCCGTCGTACTGGCCGCGCACGTAGTGCGCCGGCTCGGCCTCCTTCACCGAGCGGAACAGCGCCACCTGCGAGTCCTTGATCGTCACGGGGTCGCCGCGCGACGGCGCCTCCATCGCGGCGGCGGCGACGACCTGCATCAGGTGGTTGACGACGACGTCGCGGAGCGCGCCCACCGGGTCGTAGAAATGGCCGCGGTCCTCGACGCCGAAGTCCTCCGCCATCGTGATCTCGACGCTCGACAGGTAGTTGCGGCTCCAGACCGGCTCCAGCATCGCGTTCGCGAACCGCAGGTGGAGGATCTCCTCGAGCCCCATCTTCCCGAGGTAGTGGTCGATCCGGAACAGCTGCGACTCGTCGATGTACTGATGAAGCTCCTGAGCGAGCGCGATCGCCGAGGCGCGGTCGTGGCCGAACGGCTTCTCGACGACGACGCGCGCGTTCGGGGTGAGGCCGGCGTCGTGGAGCCCCTTGACGACGCGGCCGAACAGGAACGGCGGGATCTCGAGGTAGAAGACGGGATGCTGCTTGCCCTCGATCGCCTCCGCCACGCGGCCGTAGGTCGCGTCGTCGCCGAAGTCGCCCGAGACGTACGAGAACCGCGCCGCGAGGCGCTTGAACACGTCCTCGTCGAGCTGCTCGCCCGTCCCCACGATCGACTCGCGGGCGCGCTGCACCAGCTGCTCCACGGTCCAGTCGTCGACCGCGACGCCGACGATCGGCAGGTCGAGCAGCCCACGCCGCTCCAGCCGGTACAGCGAATGGAACGTCATCACCTTGGCGAGGTCGCCGGTGATTCCGAAGATCACCAGGACGTCGGCCGTCGCATCGCTCATCGCGTCTCCTCCCCGTTCGCCCGGTCGACGCTACGGGCGCGGGCCGGGCTCTCCGTCATCCGAAGGGGATGATCTCCGCTGGAACGGTGTCAATGCGGCAGCGGGCCGCCCGAGAGGGCGACCGTGACGCCGACCGCGCCCGCGACGACGAGCGTCTGCACGACGCCGCGGCGGAGTGCCAGCAGCAGCACCGCCGCGCCCGCGAGGACGCCGTACTGCCACGACTCCGTCAGCGCCCGCGTCAGCGGCACCGCCGAGCCGAGGATCGCGCCGATCGCAGCCGGGCCCGCGCCGTCGAGGAACGTCCGCGCGCGCACGTCCCCCCGGATCCGGTCGAAGCGGTTGCCGCCGGCGAGGACGAAGACGAACGACGGCGAGAATGCCACGAGCACCGCGAGCAGGCCGCCACCGAGGCCGGCGGCGGCGTAGCCGACGACGCCGACCGTCAGCACGACGGGCCCCGGCGTGATCTGGCCGAGCGCGACGGCGTTGAGGAACTGCCCGCCCGTCATCCAGTGGTAGTGGTTGACCGCGTCGTTCTGCATCAGCGGGACGATCACGAAGCCGCCGCCGTACGAGAGCGCGCCGACCTTGAACGCGACCCAGACGAGCGAGAGCAGGCCGCCGCCCGCGACCGTCGCCGGCGCGAGCGCCGCGAGCCCGATCCTCCGCCCGCGCACCGCGAGCTCGACGACGCCGCAGCCGAGGAGGACGAGCACGAGCCACGGCCCGATCGTCGCCGCCGACGCCGCGCCCGCCGCGGCGTAGAGCAGCCAGCGGACGCGCGCCGCCGTGCGCGTCCAGCTTCCGCCCACGAGGCTCCAGCCCGCGTGCACCGCGACCGCCGCGACCGCCGCTCCCGCGCCGGTGCCGGCGCCGCGCACCCAGTCCGGCGGCGACGCGGAGAGGAAGAGCGCCGCGAGCGCGAGGATCAGCACGAGCCCCGGGACGATGAACGCGAGCCCGCCGACGAGCGCGCCGGCGCGGCCGCGCAACCGCCACGCGCAGTAGATCGCGAGCTGCGTCGACGCCGGCCCGGGCAGGAGGTTGCACGCCGCGATCGCGTCCTCGAAGTCCGACGCCGTCATCCAGCCGCGCCGCTCGACGCAGAGCTGCCGCAGCAGCGCGATGTGCGTCGGAGGCCCGCCGAAGCCGATGCACCCGATCCGCCCCCACTCGCGGAGGATCGTCGGCAGGCCCGGACGCGGCTGATCCATCTACTCGGAGCGGTTCTGCACGAACTGGTAGCCGAAGCGGCCCTTGACGCAGAGGTTACCGCGCGTGACGTCGTGATCGTCCGGTGAGGTCACCTTGACGATGTCGCCGTCCTGCACGTGCAGCGTCAGGTTGCAGCCGACGCCGCAGTACGGGCACACCGTGTTCGCCTGCTCCTGGCGCGACTCGTCCCACGTCCCCGCCTCGCGCAGGTCGAACTCCGCCTTCCCGATCAGCGCGCCGGTCGGGCAGACGGCGACGCAGTTGCCGCAGTACACGCACGCCGACTCCGGCAGCTCGACGTCGAGCTCGGTGGAGATGTGCGCGCCGAAGCCGCGGCCGGCGACGGCGATCGCGAACGTGTTCTGGTACTCCTCGCCGCACGCCTCGACGCACTTGTAACAGAGGATGCAGCGCGAGTAGTCGCGGACGTAGAGCTCGTTGTCGACCTTCACCGGCTTCGCGACCGTCGCCGCGTCCGCGCCGAACCGCCCGGGCCGCGCGCCGTACTCCTCGAGGTAGCGCAGCGCGTCGTCGGCGCGCGAGAGGTCGACCGAGGAGCCGAGCAGCTCGAGCACCATCCGCCGGCTCGTGCGCACGCGCGGCGAGCTCGTGTGCACCGCCATCCCCGGCTCGACCTTGCGCGAGCACGACGGCACGAGCGCGCGCGAGCCCTCGACCTCGACGACGCAGACGCGGCAGACGTTCACCGGCTTCAGCGTGTCCGCGTAGCAGAGCGTCGGCGTCGCGATCTCGAGCTTGCGGCACGCGTCGAGGATCGTCGAGCCCTCCGGCACGCGCACCGACAGCCCGTCGATCGTGAGCTCGACGTCGCTCACGTCAGCACTCCGAGGTTGTCGATCGCCGACTTCACCGCGCTCGCGGCAGTCTGGCCGAGACCGCAGATGGACGCGTCGCGCATCACCTGCTCGAGGTCGGCGAGCACCTCGAGCTCGTCGCCGTTCCCACGGCCGGCGGCGAGCCGCTTCAACGCCTCCTCCTGCCGCACGGTGCCGACGCGGCAGGGCACGCACTGGCCGCACGACTCGTCGCGGAAGAACTCGGCGATGCGCAGCACCGCGTCGACGAGGTCCGCCGACTCGTCGAAGACGAGCACGACGCCGGAGCCGAGCGAGACGCCGGCCGCGCGCGCCGCCTCGAACGAGAGCTCGAGGTCGAGCTGATCCGGGCGCAGGAACGAGCCGGCCGCGCCGCCGAGCAGCACCGCCTTCGGCGGGCGGGCCTCGGCGAGCTCGAGCAGCTCGCGCAGCGGCGTGCCGAGCGGCAGCTCGTAGAGCCCCGGCCGGCCGACGTGGCCGGAGACGCAGAACAGCCGCGTGCCCGCGGAGCCGTCGCCGGTCAGGATCTCGGGCACGTTGAAGAGCGTTTCGACGTTGTTCACGACCGTCGGCTTCCCGAACAGGCCGACCTCGACCGGGAACGGCGGCTTGTTGCGCGGCTCGCCGCGGTAGCCCTCGATCGACTGGAACAGCGCCGTCTCCTCGCCGCAGACGTACGCGCCGGCGCCGATTCGCAGCTCGACGTCGAACGCGAAGCCCGCACCCATCACGTCGTCGCCGAGCAACCCCGCCGCGCGCGCCCGCGCGAACGCGTTCTCGAGCCGCGCGTGCGCGAGCGGGTACTCCGCGCGCACGTAGACGAAGCCGTGCTCGCAGCCCGTCGCGAACGCTGCGATCGTCATCGCCTCGACGAGCGCGAACGGGTCGCTCTCCATCAGCGTCCGGTCCTTGAACGTCCCCGGCTCGGACTCGTCGGCGTTGCAGACGAGGTAGTGCGGGAACGCCGCCTGGCCCGCGACCGCGCGCCACTTGACGCCGGTCGGGAACGCGGCGCCGCCGCGGCCGAGCAGGTGCGACGCGTCCACCTCCCCGATCACGCCCTCGCGGCCGAGCTCGAGCGCGCGTGCGAGCGCCGCGTAGCCGCCGTGCGCCCGGTACGAGTCGAGCGACTCCGGGTCGAGCCCCGCGGCGATGCGGCGCAGCAGCCGGAGTCCGTCGACCCCGGCCTGCGGCAGCGGCGGGCCGGTCTCCGGGAGCTGGAGCTCGCGCGGCTCCTTGCCTGCGATCGTGCGCAACGAGGCGGGCGCGCGCTCGCAGAGGCCGAGGCACGGCGACTCGTGCGCGCCGTCGGGAACCTCGGCGCCCGCCAGTCTGCATGCGAGGTCGGTACAGACGTGGAGCACGTCGGCGGGCCGCTCCTCGAGCGCGAGCAGCGCGTAGAAGCTCGCGACGCCGTACGCGTCCGCGGGCGGGACGTCGAGCCGGCGGCAGGCGTAGCCGAGCGCGCCCTCGCTGACCCAGCCGACGCGGCGCTGCGCGGCGCGGAGCGCGGGGAGCAGCAGGTGCCGGCGGTCGCGGTCGGAGCGGGCGACGCGGTAGCCGTTCGACTCGGGCGCGCCCGCGACCGCGTCGATCGCCTCCCGCTCGGCGTCGCTCGGCGCCGCGGCGAGCAGCCGGAGATCCATGGTCAGACCGCCTCCACGCGGATCGCGGTCGCCTTGAACTCCGCCGTGCCCGACTTCGGGTCGGTCGCGTCGATGGTGAGGACGTTCGTCTCGACGAGATCCGGGAAGTGGAGGTTCATGAACGCGAGCCCGGGCCGCAGCCTCTCGTCGTAGCGCACCGGGGCCTCGACCGCGCCCCGCCGTGAGACGACGCGCGCGCGCGAGCCGTCGGCGACCCCGTAGCGCTTGCCGTCCTCCGGCGCGAGCAGCAGCGCCTCGCCGCCGCGGTGGAGCGGCGACGAGAAGCCGCCCGTCTGGACGCCGGTGTTGAACGACTCGAGCCGCCGCCCCGTCGTGAGACGGATCGGGAACTCGTCGTCGAGCGCGTCCACCGGCGGATCGTGCTCGACCGGCGTGAACGGCGCCCGGTCCGTCACCTGCGGCGCCCACAGCCGCCCGTGCAGGAACTTCGCGCCGGGGTCGTTCTCGTCGGCGCACGGCCACTGGATCCCGCCGAGCGCCTCGAGCCGCGCGTAGCTCATCCCGCGGTGCATCGGCGAGAGCGAGCGCAGCTCGTTCCAGACGTCCTCCGCCGCCGGGCTACCGAGCTCGTGCCCGAGCCTGCGGCCGAGCTCGTAGACGATCTCGATGTCGTCGCGTGCCTCGCCCGGCGGGTCGAGCGCCCTGCGCACGCGCTGGACGCGGCGCTCGCTCGACGTGACCGTCCCCTCCGCCTCGCACCAGGTCGCGGACGCGGGCAGCACGACGTCGGCGAGCTCCGCCGTCCTCGTCCGGAAGATGTCCTGCACGACGAGATGGTCGAGCCCGCCGAGCAGCCCCCGCGCGCGCGTCTGGTCGGCCTCCGACTGTGCCGGGTTCTCGCCGATCACGTAGAGCGCGCGCAGGTCGCCGTGCTCCATCGCCTCGAACATCCCGGTCAGATGCTTGCCGTTCTTCGGCGGCACCTCCACGCCCCACGCGGCGTCGAACGGCGCGCGCACCTCGGGATCCTCGAGCAGCTGGAAGCCCGGCAGGCGGTTCGGCAGCGCGCCCATGTCACCGCCGCCCTGGACGTTGTTCTGGCCGCGCAGCGGATTCAGCCCCGAGCCGTAGCGGCCGACGTGGCCCGTCAGCAGCGCGAGGTTGATCAGCGCGAAGACGTTGTCGACGGCATTGTGGTGCTCCGTGATCCCGAGCGTCCAGCAGAGCTGCGCCCTCGGCGCGAAGGCGTACGCGTGCGCCGCCTCGCCGATCGCGTCGGCCGGCACGCCGGTGACGCGCTCCGCCTCATCGAGCGTCCACGGCTCGACCGACTCGCGGAACGTGTCGAACCCGCTCGTCGCCCGCTCGACGAACTCCATGTTCACGAGCTCCGAGTGGATGATCTCCCGCGCGATCGCGTTCGCGAGCGGGATGTCGGTACCGACGTCGAGCCCGAGCCAGAGATCGGCCCACCGCGCGGAGGACGTCTGCCGCGGGTCGACGACGATGAGCGTCGCGCCACGGTTCACCGCCTTCAGCACGTGGTGGAAGAAGATCGGATGCGTCTCGCGCGCGTTCGAGCCCCAGAGCACGATCAGGTCCGCGGCGCGAACCTCCTCGTAGGAGCTCGTCCCTCCGCCTGCACCGAACACCGTCGCCAGACCGACGACGCTGGGAGCGTGTCAGGTGCGGTTACAGCTGTCGATGTTGTTGGAGCCCAGGACGACCCGGGAGAACTTCTGCGCTGCGAAGTTCAGCTCGTTCGTTGCCTTGGAGCAGCTGAAGATGCCGGTCTCGGCGCCCTCGTCGAGCGCCGTCCGGAAGCCGGCGGCGGCACGGTCGAGCGCCGCGTCCCAGCTTGCCTCCCTCAGCTCCCCGCCGTCGCGAACGAGCGGCCGGGTCAGCCTGGCGTAACGCATGGACATGCCGCCGAGTCTAGAGCTAGAGCCGGTGCGCCGCGAAGAATCGCCAGATCAGCGTGTCCGCGTCCACCGCCTGGGACTGCGGGCCCAGGAGCTTCGTGATCCGCTTCGGCATCCCCGGCCCGCCCGGCCACTCGTGGCCCTCGCCGGAGATCGCGTAGAGCTCGACCGCCGATCCCTGCCTGCAGCCCGTGTACGTCGTCACCGAGAAGCCGGGGTTCGTCATCGGGACGGCCCGTGCCGCGCAGCCGTCGTGCGCGGCCCAGCGCGCGGCCGCGGTCGGGACGCCGTACGTCCAGTAGCCGAGGCCGTGCCCCGCGAACGGGTCGACGGCGTCCGCCGTCCCGTGGAACGCGAGCACCGGGACGTCGCGCTTCGACAGGCACGGCGACGGGAAGCGGAGACCGCTCACCGGCGCGACGGCGGCGAACGTGGTCGACAGCTCGCACGCGACCTGGCTCGCCATCCGCGCGCCGCCGGAGAAGCCGGTGGCGTAGACGCGGGTGCGGTCGACGCAGTAGCGCGACTCGAGCTGCCTCACGAGCGAGGCGAGGTACGCAACGTCGCTCGGCGTCCCCGTCGGCACGGCGTCGCCGGTGACGAGCGGCTCCTTCGGCACGTTCCAGGCGTAGCCGCCGTCGACGGCGATCGCGCCCTGCGGATACGCGACGATGAAGCCGTGGGCGTCCGCGGTCGCGTCCATCCCGCTGAAGAGCTCCTGCTGCGCGCCGTCGGAGCCGGAGCCGTGGAGGTTCAGGACGAGCGGCAGCGGCTTCGCCCCGGCGTTGGCGGGGACGTGGACGATCACGGGCCGTCCGCCGATCGTGAGCGTGCCGCCTGCCGCGCCGCACGTCGCGCGCGGCTGCGCGTGCGCGGTCGCGGCGAGCGCCACGCAGACCGCCGCCGCCACCACCGGGACGACCTTCGTCACGCCTGGGACGGTACCGATCGCCGCAGCAGCCTCGATGGGCGCAGCCCGCCGGTGCCGAGCCCGACGCCGACGAGGACGAGCGCGAGCCCGCCGAGCGCGACGCCGGTGACCGACTCGCCGAGGAAGACGGCGCCGTAGATCAGCGCGATCGGCGGGATCAGGTACGTGACGAGCGACGCGTACGCCGCGCCGGCGCCGGAGATGAGCGCGAAGAACAGCAGATACGCGATCGCGGTCCCGGGGATTCCGAGCGCGACGACCGAGGCCGTCACCTTCCAGCCCGGCGCCTGCGCCGGTGCCTGCGCGACCCCCGCGGGAAGCGCGACCACGGCGGCGATCGCCGTCGAGGTGAACGCGACGACGATCGGCGCCACCGGCTTCAGGTGCCGGCCGATCAGCAGCCCGCCGAGCGCGTAGCAGAACGCCATCCCGACGACCGCGAGCGCGCCGAGCACCCTCCCCTGCGGCTGGGCGCCGACGAGGAGCGCCACCCCGACGAAGCCGATCCCGACCCCGACGAGCCGCATCCCGGTCACCCGCGCCTCGTGGAAGAAGCCGAAGGCGATCAGCGCGTTGAAGATCGGCACCGACGCCTGGATGATCGACGCGAGCCCCGAGTCGATCCGCGTCTCGCCCCACGAGAGGAGCCAGAACGGGATCGCCGTGTTCACGAGCGCGACGATCACGAGCCAGTGCGCGTTCGCCCGCATCTGGCCGAGCGCCGCCCGCGTCCCGACGACGAACGGCACGACGAGGGCGAGGGTGAGCGCCGCGAGCCCGAGGCGCCCGAGGATCAGGGTCGCCGGCGAGATCTCCCGCACCGCCACCTTGATGAACATGAACGAGGCGCCCCAGATCAGGGCGAGCCCGACGAGCATGGCGAGATTGCGGCGCTTCACGTCCTCACTTGTAACGCACCGGACGGCCCGTCTGTTTCGCCGTCTACACTGCATCACCTGACGCAGGTCGCGGAACAGCCTCTGCATCGCGCTCTCGGTCTCACGGACGGAGAGGCGGACCGGATCCGGGAGCTTCTCGGCCGCGACCCGAACCACTTCGAGCTCGCCGTCTTCTCGCTGCTCTGGTCGGAGCACTGCGGTTACAAGCACTCGGCGCCGCTCCTGAAGCGGCTGCCGTCGGCGGGCGAGCGCGTCCTCCAGGGGCCGGGCGAGAACGCCGGCGTGCTCGACCTCGGCGACGGGCTCGCGGTCGCGTTCAAGGTCGAGTCGCACAACCATCCGTCCGCGGTCGAGCCGTTCCAGGGCGCGGCCACCGGCGTCGGCGGGATCCTCCGCGACATCGTCGCGATGGGGGCGCGGCCGGTGGCGCTGCTGGACGGTCTCTGGTTCGGCGCGCCGGACCACCACTTCTCGCGCGCGGTCGGCGGGATCGGGCACTACGGCAACTGCGTCGGCGTCCCGACCGTGGGCGGCGCGACCGTGTTCGACGAGGCGTACCGCGGCAATTGCCTCGTCAACGCGATGTGCGTCGGGATCCTCGACGCGGGCCGGCTCCACTCGGCGAAGGCGTCCGGGCCGGGGAACCTCGTCGTCCTGTACGGAGCCACGACGGGCCGGGACGGGATCGGCGGCGCGTCGGTGCTCGCGAGCCAGGAGCTCGGCGAGGACGACGCGGACAAGCGCCCGTCCGTCCAGGTCGGCGACCCGTTCACGGGGAAGAAGCTGATCGAGGTCTCCGTCGAGCTCGTCGAGTCCGGTCTCGTCGAGTCGCTGCAGGACTGCGGCGCCGCCGGGCTCGCGTCGGCGCTGTCGGAGATGGCGTCCGATAGCGCGGGCATCGACGTCCACCTCGACCGCGTCCCGCAGCGCGAGGAGGGGATGGAGCCGTGGGAGATCATGATCTCCGAGTCGCAGGAGCGCATGGTCGCGGTCGTGCGGCCGCAGATGCTCGACGCGGTACGCGCGGTGTGCGCGCGCTGGGAGCTGCGCTGCACCGCGATCGGCGAGGTCACGGAGGGCGGCCTGCTGCGCGCGCTGCACGGCGGCGAGGTCGTCGGCGAGATCCCGGCGCGGCTGCTCACCGACGAGTGCCCGCGCTACGAGGTTCCGCAGCAGCCGCGCAGCACCCTTCCGTCCGCGCCGAAGGCGCGTCGTCCGCAGCTCGTGGCTGCGGACCGCGTGGTCGTGCGCGACGAC
>Ga0335085_10003466_pt1 | contig 27243 bp, 22 predicted proteins | sample Lox_Sample_45_FD_206712 | JGI IMG/M metagenome (GOLD analysis project Ga0335085, IMG submission 206712) | Soil microbial communities from Loxahatchee National Wildlife Refuge, Florida, United States - Lox_Sample_4.5 | ecosystem: Environmental > Terrestrial > Soil > Wetlands | place: USA...
GACGCTCGCGGCCGTCGCGGCCTCGGGGGTTCCCGTGGTCGCAGTCGACGTGCCGACCGGCCTCGACGGTGCGAGCGGGGAAGTACGCGGCGTCGCCGCCACAGCCGATGTCACCGTGACCTTCTTTCGCAAGAAGCCGGGTCACCTCCTGCTGCCGGGGAAGCGTCTCTGTGGCGAGGTCGTTCTCGCGGAGATCGGCATCCCCGCCTCGGTGCTGGCGGGGATCGCGCCACGGGCGCATGAGAACGGCCCGCCGCTCTGGCTTCGCAACTTTCCTTGGCCGCGGATGGACGATCACAAGTACCGGCGCGGCCATCTTCTGCTGGCCGGCGGCGAGATCATGACGGGGGCTGCCCGGCTGGCCGCCCGTGCAGCCGGGCGTCTCGGCGCCGGGCTCGTGACCCTGGCGGCGCCGCGAAGCGCTTGGAGCGTCTATGCAGCGGCGCTCACCAGCGTGATCGTGCGCCCCTGCGGCGGGATCGAGGAATGGAGGGCCCTGCTCGCGGACGCGCGACGCAATGCCGTCCTGCTCGGGCCCGGCGCCGGAACCGGACTGGCCCTCCGCGACATGGTCCTCGCCGCGCTCGCGACCGGGCGGCCCTCAGTGCTCGACGCCGACGCCCTCACGGTCTTTGCCGAGGCCCCGCAACTTCTGTTCGACGCGATCGCCGGACCGGCGGTGCTGACGCCGCACGAGGGCGAATTCGCGCGGCTCTTTAGCGAGCCCGGGGACAAGCTCGCGCGCGCCCGCGCCGCTGCTGCGAAGTGCCGGGCAGTCCTGCTTCTGAAAGGCCCCGATACCGTGATCGCCGCGCCCGACGGCCGTGCGATCGTGAACGCAAATGCGCCGCCCGAGCTCGCGACCGGAGGGACCGGCGACGTGCTCTCGGGGATGATCGCGGGTCTCCTGGCGCAACGCATGGACCCCTTTGCCGCCGCGGCGGCGGCGGCTTGGCTCCACGGCGAGGCCGCCCGCGCCGTGGGACCCGGCCTCGTGGCCGAAGACCTTCTCGAGGCAATGCCGGGTGTGCTGCGGGGTCTCCGGGCACTCGCGCAGGAGAGCGGCTGTCTTCCGGGAGTCACGGAACGGCTCTATCGGGGGCCCGCATGAGCGAGCGGAGCGGCCTCGGCTTTCTCGATGGCGTGGTGGACCGGACCTTCGGCCGGTTGCGGGCGGCATGGAGGGATATTGCCGGCCAATCGCGCCCCTCGGCTCCTGCGGGGCCGGAGCTCGCCGACGGCGACATCGTCCGAGCGCGCGAGCAGCTGCGCGCCTGTCTCGACGGCCGCGGCGGCGAGGTCGAGGCGCGGGCGCGCGCGGCGGAGCTCGGACGCACCTATCTCGCCCTGAACGAGCGAGGGCGCGAGCGCTTCCTTCGGCTGCTCGCGGAGGAGTTCGACGTGGACCGCGGGGCGCTCGCGGCTGCCGCAGGGCGATTGCTCGCGGCGACGGCGCTCAACGACAAGGAAGCCGCGGAGGCGGAGCTGCGGACCGCGCTCGAGGCGCCGCGCGTCCGGCTACTGACCCAGTTCAACGCTCTGCCGGAGGGCGTCAAATTCCTCGTGGACATGCGTGCGGAGCTGATGACCCTCGCGCGCGGCGACCGCGTCCTCTCGGGGCTCGAGCGCGACTTGCATGCATTGCTGCGGAGCTGGTTCGACATCGGATTCCTCGAGCTGAAGCGGATCACCTGGAACTCGTCCGCGGCACTCCTCGAGAAGCTCACGGCCTACGAGGCCGTGCACGAGATCCGCTCCTGGGCCGACCTCAAGAACCGGCTCGAGGCCGACCGCCGTTGTTTCGCCTTCTTCCATCCGCGCATGCCGGACGAGCCGCTGATCTTCGTGGAGGTGGCGCTCGTCAAGGGGATGGCGGACAACGTCGACGCCCTCCTCGACGAGAGCGCTCCGCTCGGTGACCCCGGCACCGCCGATACCGCAATCTTCTACTCGATCTCGAACTGCCAGCGCGGCCTCGCGGGCATCAGCTTCGGGAATTTCCTGATCAAGCGCGTGGCAAGCGATCTCGCGGCGGAGCTCCCGCACCTCACGACCTTCGCGACGCTCTCGCCGGTCCCCGGCTTTCACGCCTGGCTCGACCAGCGGCTTGCCGCCGGCGAGGAAGCGCTCCTGCTGCCGGCCGAGCGCAAGGCCTTGGCCGAGCTTCCTGCGGGGAAGGGGAGCCGCGGCCTCGCGGGTATCCTCGCGCATCCCCGCTGGCACGAGGACCTCCAGCTCGCGGAGGCCGCGCGTCTCCCGCTGCTGCGCTTGGGGGCACGCTATCTGCTCGCGGAGAAAGCGGGTCAGGGAAGGGCGCTCGACCTGGTCGAGCACTTCCATCTCAGCAACGGCGCCCGCGTCGAGCGCCTCAACTGGCTCGCCGACCGCTCCGAGAAGGGGATGCAGCAGTCCGCGGGGATGATGATCAATTATCTCTATCGGCTCGACGAGGTCGAGGCGAACCACATGAACTATATCGGCGAGGGTAAGATCACCGCCTCGACTGCTCTCAGGGGCCTCGCCCGGATCTGAGCGAGTCCGGTCCAGCGCTCCTGCTCGCGGCAAATTCGCGCCTTTGCGGCGCCGATCTGCTTGACCCCGAAGTAATCGCTGGTTATCTATGTTGTATAGTTCTGGTGAATTACTATTCATGTGCCAATGCCGATCCTGGTCCGTGCGGTCGGGCCGGTCTTGCGGGGATTGGCCTTGGGGGGTTGAGGGGGATCGATGACGCGATTGCTGCTCGCGCGCCTGAGCAGCCAAAAGGCGCGAGCCGAGGTGAAGCCCGGCGATAGCTATCGCCGGCAGCACCGGCACAAATTCGTGGAGACCGCTACGGTCGTCGGCTTGCGCTCGGACCCCGTGGGCATCCCGCACGTGCGCTTCGTCGTGGAATTCGAGCGGCCCGATGCCGGCCGTGTCGAGGGCGGCTCGCGCATCCTGGCGCTGCGCTCCTTCGTTACCAATTACCGCGAGCGGGTAACCTAGCTGGTCGTCCCGCCGCGGGGTGACCGCTCCCCGGCAGTTCCCTATACTCTCGCGAGCGCGCCGAAACCGCTCCCGAGGACGAGCCGGCATGAGTCCTGCCACGCCCAATCCAGCGCCGAGCCCTGTCTCCGCGTCCGTGCCGCAGGGCGTCGATCCCGCCCGGCTTCGGCTGCTGACCGAGCTCGAGCGCAAGGTGCTATGGCTCTCGTCCTGGACCATCCACAACGCGAACCGCCTGCGCCCCAGCCGGGATGGCCTCAAGGTGGGCGGGCATCAAGCGTCGAGCGCATCGGTCGCGACGCTGATGACCGCGCTCTATTTCGACGTTCTGCGGCCGCAAAATCGGGTCGCGGTGAAGCCGCATGCGAGCCCCGTCTTCCACGCCATCCAATATCTCTTGGGCCAGCAGAAGCTGGAGAAGCTGCAGGGTTTCCGCGCACTCGGAGGCGCGCAGTCCTATCCCTCGCGCACGAAGGACACCGACGACGTCGATTTCTCGACCGGCTCGGTCGGGCTCGGCGTGGCGCTCACGAGCTTTGCGGCGCTGGTGCAGGACTACGTCCGCCTCAAAGGTCTTGCCGCGGCCGGCACCGCTCCCGGCCGGATGGTCGCGGTGGTCGGCGACGCGGAGCTCGACGAGGGCAATGTCTTCGAGGCGCTGCTCGAGGGCTGGAAGCATGACGTGCGGAATCTTTGGTGGGTGATCGACTACAACCGCCAGAGCCTCGATGCGGTCGTGAGCGACCGGCTCTACAGCCACATCGACGATCTCTTTCGCACCATGGGCTGGCGCGTGGTGATCTTGAAATACGGCAAGAAGCTCGAGCGCGCCTTCGCCGGTCCCGATGGCGGGGCGCTCCGGGACTGGATCGATGCCTGCCCCAATTCGCTCTATTCGGCCCTGGTCTTCAAGGGCGGCGAGGGCTGGCGCCGGCATTTGGAGGCCGATCTCGGCCGTCTCCCCGGCATCCGCGCCTTTCTCGGCGCCCACGACGACCCGAGCCTGCACGCGGTGATGACGAATCTCGCGGGGCACGACATGGCCTCGGTGCTCGAGGCCTTTCACGCCGTCGAGGACGACAAGCCCACTTGCTTCATCGCCTACACCATCAAGGGCTTCGGCTTGCCTTTCGCGGGGCACAAGGACAATCACGCGGGGCTCATGAGCGAGGTCCAGATGGAGGCCTTCCAACGGACGATGCAGGTTCCCGCAGGCGCCGAATGGGACCGCTTCGCCGGGCTCGCCGTGCCGCGGTCCGAGCTCGAGGCTTTCCTCGCGACCGTCCCCTTCGCTGCCGACGGCGCGCGCCGGCTCGCCGCGCCCGCCGTGGCGGTTCCCCCGAGCCTGCCGGCACCGGCAGGGCGGCGGCAGTCGACCCAGGAGGGCTTCGGCCGCATTCTAAGCGACCTCGCCGCCGGCGAGAGCGCGCTCGCACGGCATGTCGTGACCTGCTCGCCCGATGTGACGGTCTCCACCAATCTCGGAGGCTGGGTAAACCGCCGAGGTCTCTTCGATCGGCACGAGCGCTCCGACGTCTTCCGCGAGGAGAAGGTGGTCTCGGCCCAGCGCTGGCAGATGTCGCCGGCGGGCCAACACATCGAGCTCGGCATCGCCGAGAACAACTTCTTCATCCTCCTGGCGGCGCTCGGCCTCGCGGAGCCCTTGTTCGGCGCGCGCCTCCTGCCGATCGGCACGCTCTACGATCCCTTCATCGCCCGCGGCCTCGATGCGCTCAATTACGGGTGCTACCAGAACGCGCGCTTCATGCTGGTTGCGACGCCCTCGGGCATCACGCTGGCGCCGGAGGGCGGCGCCCATCAATCCATCGGCACGCCCCTCATCGGCATGGCGCAGGACGGACTCGCGAGCTTCGAGCCCGCCTTCGTCGACGAGCTCGCGGTGCTGATGCGCTGGGGCTTCGAGCACATGCAGGCGCCCGAGGGCGGCTCGATCTATCTGCGCCTCTCGACCAGGCCGGTCGAGCAGCGCCAGCGCACCATGACCCCTGAGCTCGAAGCGGCGATCGTCGCCGGCGGCTATTGGCTGGTCCCGCCCGCCGCAACGGGCGAGCTCGCCATCGTCTGCCAGGGAGCGGTGACGCCGGAGGCGATCGCGGTCCACGCCCAGATTCTCGAGGACGTGCCGGGCGCGGGCCTCCTGGTGGCGACCTCGGCCGAGCGGCTGCATCGCGATTGGCTCGCGGGCTTGCGCGGGGGCGGGGGAAGCCACATCGGCCGTCTGCTCGCGCCGCTCGCGGAGACTGCGGGATTGGTGACCGTGCTCGACGGGCATCCCGCGACGCTCTCCTGGCTCGGCTCCGTGGCTCGGCACCGGGTCGAGCCGCTGGGCGTCGAGAGCTTCGGCCAATCCGGCGACGTCCCGGATCTGTACCGCGTCTACGGGCTCGATGCCGAGGCGATCCTCGACGCCGCCGCCCGAGCCGCCCTCGCCGGACACCGCACGTCGTAGCGGAATGGATCTCTCGCAGGCGGTCTTCTGGATCGCGGTCGCGTCCAGCCTGATCATGCTCGTCCGGCTGGGGCGGCGGGCGCTCGGAGACGCGCGCAGCTGGGCGATCAAATGCGTGCTGGTGCTGGCGACGGCGCTGCTGAGCGCGCTGCTGCTGCCGATGTCCGCTTATTGGATCTCCGGCGGCCTCTGGGCCGGCATCATCCTGCTGCCCTCGCTCCTGGTGCGGATCGCGATCCACGGCCTGGGGCGGCAGCACTATCGGACGGCCGGCCTCAGCGCGCGGCTCCTGAGTGTTCTCCATCCCTTCGACGGCTGGGCCCAGAACGCGGAGGCGATAGCGGCATTCCGTCTGGCGCAGCGCGGCAAGCCCGAGCAGGCTGCCGCTCTCATGGCGGAGCTGCTGGCTCGTCCGGGTTTGTCCTGGCGCGTGTATGCGAGCCTGCGCATGCAGCTTTGCCGCATCGAGGGAAATTGGCCGGGAATGCTGCTGCAGGTTCCGGCCGACGATCCCTCGCTGCTGGCGATGCGGCTGCGGGCGCTCGGCGAGACCGGCCGTCTGCGCGACCTCGTCGCCGAGGGCGCGAGGCTCCACGGAGACACCGGCTTTGCGCCTCACGCCGTCGACCTCGTGGTCTTGGCGTTCTGCGGCCGGACGCCGGCCGTCATGCGCCTTCTGGAGAGTGCGCTCGCTGGGCTCCCTTCGGAGCTCAAGCGATTCTGGCTTGCGACGGCGGAGCTCGCCGCCGGCGATGGGGATGCGGCGAAAGTCGAATTCGAGCGGCTCGCGGCGAGCGCGGTCGACCGAACCTTGGCGCTCCATGCCGCGCAGCGCCTGTCGAACGGCCTTGCCAACCCCCGGCTGGTGCTGGATCAAGCCGACTGGCGTACGGTCGCGGCCATCGAGGCTCGCGCCCGCGACGCCCGCAGGCCGCGCGCCGGAATCCTCGCCATGTGGCGTGGGAGCCACGTCATCGCGGCGCTCATTGCCGCCAATCTCGGCGTCTTCGTCGTGGAAATGGTGCTGGGCGGCAGCGACGATATCGAGGTCCTGGGCCGTCTCGGCGCCATGTCGGCCGAGGCGGTGATCGGGGGCGGCGAGTGGTGGCGGCTCGGAGCCGCGACCTTCCTGCATTCCGGCTTCCTGCACATCGGCTTCAACATGGCGGCGCTCGCGATCCTGGGGCCCTGGGTCGAGCGCAGCATGGGACATTGGCGGACGCTTGCGGTCTACCTGCTCTCGGGGATCGGCTCGACCGTCGGGGTGCTGCTGCTGGTCCAGCTGGGGTGGATGGAGGATGAGTTCCTCGTCGGCGCCTCTGGGGCGATTTTCGGCCTGGTCGGCGCCCAACTCGTCCTGCGCGCCCAGAGCTTTCTGCAGCACCGCTCCGTGCAGGCAGCGCAGCGCCTCGGCGACCTCGCCTGGGGGATCGCCTTGCAGGTGGTATTTGACTTCGCCACCCCGCAAGTCAGCTTTGCCGGCCACGCCTCGGGGCTGGCCGCAGGGCTCCTTCTGACCCTGGCGCTGACCCCGGGCCGCTGGCGCGCCGCGGGGTCTTGAGGGGGGTGCTGTTCCCCTGCCACTTTCCCTGTGCTATGAAGCCGCCCCCAAAGGAAAGGTCGCGGGCGTGGCGGAATTGGTAGACGCACTGGATTTAGGTTCCAGCGACGCGAGTCGTGGGGGTTCAAATCCCTCCGCCCGCACCAGACCCGTCCTAGCCTGACGGACCGACCGCGCGGCCGTCCGAGCGGCGCCCCAATTCGAAACCGGATCCATCGTTCATGCAGATTACGGAAACCAACACCGAGGGATTGCGGCGCGAGTTCAAAGTCGTCGTCGCCGCTACCGACATCGAGCAGCGCATGGCGACCCGCTTGAACGAGATCGGCCGCACCGTGCGCCTGCCCGGCTTCCGCCCGGGCAAAGTGCCGATGAAGGTGCTGAAGAGCCGTTACGGGCAGGCGGTGATGGGCGAGGTGATCGAGCGCGCCGTGAGCGACAGCTCGAACGAGGCGCTGCGCAGCCGAAACCTGCGCCCGGCGCTGCAGCCGAAAGTCGAGATCGTGGCCTTCAACGAGGGCACCGATCTCGAGTACATGCTCGCGGTCGAGGTGCTCCCGGAGATCGAGCCGATGGACTTCGCCTCCCTCGAGCTCGAGCGCCTGCGGCCGGAAGTGCCGGAGGCCGACGTGCAGAAGGCGCTGGAGCGCATCGCGCGCCAGCAGCGCAAGAGCGAGCCCGCGGACCGCGCGGCCGAGAAGGGCGATGCCGTGGTCATCGACTTCAAGGGCACCACCGACGGCAAGGAATTCCCGGGAGGAACCGCGCAAGGCTACACGCTCGAGCTCGGCTCAGGCTCCTTCATCCCGGGCTTCGAGGACCAGATCCTTGGCACCAAGGCCGGCGAGACCCGCACTGTCGCGGTGACCTTCCCCGAGAATTACGGCGCCGCGGAGCTCGCGGGTAAGGCCGCGAGCTTCGAGGTCGCCGTGAAGGAGGTGCGGGGCTTTACGGACCAGCCGATTGACGACAGCCTCGCCAAGGCGGTCGGCATGGAGAAGCTTGAGGAGCTTCGCCAGGCCGTCACAGAGCAAATCGAGCGCGACTACGAGGACATCGCGCGCCAGCGCCTGAAGCGAGCCCTCCTCGACAAGCTCGCGGAGCGGCACGAGTTCCCGGTGCCGGCGGGCATGGTGGACATCGAGTTCAATGCGATCTGGCAGCAATTCGAGCAGGAGCGCGAGCGGCAGAAGAAGGCGGGCGAGCCCGAGAGCGACGAGCCTTTCAACGAGGAGGAGATCAAGGCCGAATACCGCGCGATCGCGGAGCGGCGCGTGCGGCTGGGCTTGCTGCTTGCGGAAGTCGGGCGGCGGCACAATATCAACGTGACGCCCGAGGAGATCAACCGGGCGCTCACGGAGCAGGCGCGGCGCTTTCCGGGCCAGGAGCGGCGGGTGATCGAGTACTACCGCCACAACCCCGAGGCGATCGACCAGATCAGGGCGCCGATGTTCGAGGACAAGGTCATCGACTTCATCCTGGAGCAGGCGAAGCTGAGCGAGCGGCGCGTGCCCGTGAGCGAGCTCCTGAAGGACGAGGACGAGGAAGGGGAATTGAACGCGGCGGCGGCAGAGGATAAGCCGGAGGGGGTCGAGGCGGGAGCGGATCCCGCGCCGGTAGCGGAGGCAGAGAAGCCCAAGAAAGGCCGCAGCAAGAAGAGCTGAGGGCGCGATCGATAGTTCGAGATGGGAGCGGCGATGCGGAATCCATACGAGACCTACGTGAGCCAGTACGCGAGCCAGCTCGTCCCGATGGTGGTCGAGCAGACCAACCGCGGCGAGCGGGCCTATGACATCTATTCGCTCCTGCTGAAGCAGCGGATCGTCTTCCTGGTGGGACCGATCGACGACACCGTCGCGAGCCTCGTCTGCGCGCAGCTCCTCTATCTCGAGTCCGAGAATCCAAACAAGGACATCAACCTCTACATTAACTCTCCGGGCGGGGTGGTGAATTCCGGCCTCGCGATTTACGACACCATGCAGTACGTCCGCCCGGACGTCTCGACGGTCTGCCTCGGGATGGCGATGTCCATGGGCTCGCTGCTCCTCACGGCGGGCGCCAAGGGCAAGCGTTTCTCGCTGCCCAACGCCCGGATCATGCTGCACCAGCCCTCGGGCGGGGCGCAGGGACAGGCGACCGACATCGAGATCCAGGCGCGCGAGATCCTGACGCTTCGTGCGCGCCTCAACCAGATTTATCAGAGGCATACCGGCCAAGCCCTGGAGGTGATCGAGCCGGTCGTGGAGCGCGACAAGTTCTTCTCGGCTGAGGAAGCCAAGGCTTTCGGCCTCATCGACGAGGTCGTGGTTAACCGTCCCCCGCGCGAGGACCAGAAGACGGCGGCCTGATCGGCCAAGTGGCGGGGCCGCCTCAGCGGCGAAAGAAAACGCTTTTTTAACTAGTTATTGATTGCACGACCGTAGAAATTGTTGAATTCTGTGTTGCGAGCCGCGTCGGCCCTCTTTGGAATCGGCGTTGCCGATCACGAATTTGGGCGGTGCGGACGCGCGGCGCCGGGGCTCTCCCCCGGTCCATGACGGAGTGGCTATGACGAAGGCAAGCGGCGGCGACTCGAAGAACACGCTCTACTGCTCGTTCTGCGGCAAGAGCCAGCACGAGGTCCGCAAGCTCATCGCGGGCCCGACCGTGTTCATTTGCGACGAGTGCGTCGAGCTCTGCATGGACATCATCCGCGAGGAGCACAAGACGACGGTGCTCAAGTCGCGGGACGGGGTGCCGAGCCCGCGTGACATCTGCAAGGTGCTCGATGACTACGTCATCGGCCAGGCCCACGCCAAGCGCGTGCTTTCGGTCGCCGTCCATAACCACTACAAGCGCCTGGCGCACGGCGCCAAGAACAACGACGTCGAGCTCGCGAAGTCGAACATCCTGCTGGTGGGGCCGACGGGCTCCGGCAAGACGCTGCTCGCGCAGACGCTTGCGCGCATCATCGACGTCCCCTTCACCATGGCGGATGCGACGACGCTCACCGAGGCGGGCTATGTCGGCGAGGATGTCGAGAACATCATTCTGAAGCTGCTGCAGGCCGCGGACTACAATGTCGAGCGCGCGCAGCGCGGCATCGTCTACATCGACGAGGTCGACAAGATCAGCCGCAAGTCCGACAACCCCTCGATCACCCGCGACGTCTCCGGCGAGGGCGTGCAGCAGGCGCTGCTCAAGATCATGGAGGGCACGATCGCATCGGTGCCGCCGCAGGGCGGCCGCAAGCACCCGCAGCAGGAGTTCCTCCAGGTCGACACCACCAACATTCTCTTCATCTGCGGCGGCGCGTTCGCGGGGCTCGAGAAGATCATCTCGCAGCGCCGGCAGGGGAGCTCGATCGGCTTCGGTGCCGAGGTGCGCGGACCCGAGGAGCGTAAGACCGGCGAGATCCTCAAGGACCTCGAGCCGGAGGATCTGCTCAAATTCGGGCTCATCCCGGAGTTCGTGGGCCGGCTTCCGGTGGTGGCGACGCTGGACGATCTCGACGAGGCGGCGCTCGTGGACATTCTCACGAAGCCGAAGAACGCGCTGGTGAAGCAATACCAGCGGTTGTTCGAGATGGAGGACGTGCGCCTCGAGTTCAACGATGAGGCGCTCCGCACGATCGCGCATAAGGCGATCAACCGGAAGACGGGCGCGCGCGGACTGCGCTCGATCATGGAGGCGATCCTGCTCGATCCCATGTTCGAGCTGCCGGGCCTCGATGGCGTCAGCGGCATCGTCATCAACAAAGAGGTCGCGGAAGGCCGCGCCCAGCCGCTTTATATTTACTCCGACCGCCGCGGCGACACCGGCACCGGCGCCTGATTTTCTTGGTAAACGCGAGTCTCGCCCGGAAGGGCATCTCTAGCCCTTGACTGGCCGCGCCGAAACGCCACCTTAGATAGGTTGCCGTGCGGCCGGGCGAGCCGCGCGGAATTTCCTTGCCCGGGCCAATTCCTTCCTTCCCGGGCCAGCATGAGAAGAGGTCTTATGTTCGAGCTCTCCCGCGGTGCCTTGTTCCCCGTTCTGCCGCTGCGCGACATCGTCGTCTTCCCGCACATGATCGTGCCGCTCTTCGTCGGACGCGAGAAGTCGGTGAAGGCCCTTGAGGACGTGATGAAGGACGACAAGCAGATCCTGCTCGTCACGCAGAAGAACGCGGCCCAGGACGACCCGACCCCTGCGGACATCTATTCCGTCGGCACGGTGGGCACGGTGCTGCAGCTCTTGAAGCTCCCGGACAGCACGGTCAAGGTGCTGGTCGAGGGCGGCCAGCGCGCACGCATCCTCCGCTTCGCCGAGAACGAGCAGTTCTTCCAGGCCTATGGCGAGACGATCGCGGAGAAGCCTGGCGACCAGCAGGAGCTCGAGGCGCTCGCGCGCACGGCGGTCTCCCAGTTCGAGCAGTACATCAAGCTCAACAAGAAGATCCCGCCGGAGGTACTGGTCTCGATCAACCAGATCGAGGACCCCTCGAAGCTCGCGGACACCATCGCCTCGCATTTGGCGCTCAAGATCCCGGAGAAGCAGGAGCTCCTGGAGACCGAGACCATCTCCGAGCGCCTGGAGAAGGTCTTCGGCTACATGGAGGCCGAGATCGGAGTGCTGCAGGTGGAGAAGCGCATCCGCTCGCGCGTCAAGCGGCAGATGGAGAAGACGCAGCGCGAGTACTATTTGAACGAGCAACTCAAGGCAATCCAGAAGGAGCTCGGGGAGGGCGAGGAGGGCCGCGACGAGCTCGCGGAGCTCGAGGAGCGCGTCAACAAGACAAAGCTCTCGAAGGAAGCCCGCGACAAGGCGCTCGCGGAGGTCAAGAAGCTCCGCACCATGAGCCCGATGTCGGCCGAGGCGACGGTCGTGCGCAACTACCTCGACTGGATGCTCTCGATCCCGTGGCAGGTGCGCACCAAGATCAAGCGCGACATCAAGGGCGCTGAGAAGGTGCTGAACGCCGACCACTTCGGCCTCGAGAAGGTGAAGGAGCGCATCCTCGAATACCTCGCGGTGCAGCAGCGCATGCGCAAGGTGAAGGGACCGATCCTCTGCCTCGTGGGCCCGCCCGGCGTTGGCAAGACCTCACTCGGCAAGTCGATCGCGCGCGCCACGGGGCGTAACTTCGTGCGAATGTCGCTTGGCGGCGTCCGCGACGAGGCCGAGATCCGCGGCCATCGGCGCACCTATATCGGCTCGATGCCCGGCAAGGTCATCCAGGGTATGAAGAAGGCGAAGTCGTCGAATCCGCTCTTCCTGCTCGACGAGGTGGACAAGCTCGGCGCCGATTGGCGCGGCGATCCCTCCTCGGCGCTGCTGGAGGTGCTCGATCCCGAGCAGAACTCGACCTTCAACGATCACTACCTCGAGGTGGATTACGACCTCTCGGACGTGATGTTCGTGACGACCGCGAACACGCTCCGGATGCCTCAGCCGCTCCTCGACCGGATGGAGCTCATTCGGCTCCCCGGCTACACCGAGGACGAGAAGGTGGAGATTGCGCGCCGGCACTTGATCCCGAAGCAGGTGAAGCAACACGGGCTCAAGAAGGGCGAGTGGTCGATCACCGAGGATGCGCTCCGCGAACTCATCCGCTACTACACGCGCGAGGCCGGCGTGCGTAACCTCGAGCGCGAGATCGCGAACTTGACGCGCAAGGCGATCAAGGAGATCGCCATGAAGAAGCGCAAGCACCTCACGATCTCGGCCAAGAACCTCGAGAAGTTCGCGGGCGTGCGCCGCTTCCGCTTCGGCGAGGTCGAGGAGACCGATCTCGTGGGCGTCACGACCGGGCTCGCCTGGACCGAAGTCGGTGGCGAGCTCTTGTCGATCGAGGCCGTGACCGTGCCCGGAAAGGGCAAGGTGACCGCGACCGGCAAGCTCGGCGACGTCATGCGCGAGTCCGTGCAAGCGGCTGAGAGCTATGTGAAATCGCGGAGCGCCGCCTTCGGCATCAAGCCCACGCTCTTCGACAGGAAGGACATCCACGTGCACGTGCCCGAGGGCGCGACACCGAAGGATGGGCCATCGGCGGGAGTAGCGATGGTCGCGTCGATCGTCTCGGTCCTCACGGGCAATCCCGTGCGGCGCGACATCGCCATGACCGGCGAGATCACCTTGCGCGGCCGCGTGCTGCCGATCGGCGGTCTCAAGGAGAAGCTCCTGGCGGCGCTGCGCGGTGGGCTCGGCACGGTGCTGATCCCGAAGGAGAATGAGAAGGACCTCGCGGAGATCCCCGACAACGTGAAGGCAGGCATGAAGATCGTTCCGGTGGCGTCGCTCGACGAGCTCTTGAAGCACGCGCTGGTGAACCCGCTGGTGCCGATCGAATGGAGCGAGGAGGCGGCGTCGGCGCAGCCGGTACTCCCGCAACCGGCCGCGACGGATCAACCCGGCGTCATCACGCACTGACGGCGCAACGCCTTCGCGCACGACGTTCATCCAATCGAGCAAGGCCGCCGACCATTCGGCGGCCTTGCGCTTCTCGCGGCGGAGCGGAGCTCGCGCGCGACAATGCGTAAAAGCTGGGGATTCTCGGCGCTGCGCAATTGACGCCTCGGAGATCGCGGATTTAAACTCGCCGGTCATTCAGCCGTAATCACTGCAGCGTTTCCGCGACCGACCCGCGCAAGAGACAGGAGGGGGGCTAGCTCGTGAACAAAAATGAACTCGTCGATTCCGTTGCTACGGCCACGGAGCTCACGAAGACCGATGCCGCCAAGGCCGTTGACGCAGTTTTCGATTCCATCATCCGCTCGCTGAAGAAAGGTGAGGAAGTGCGCCTCGTGGGTTTCGGCACTTTCGTCGTGAAGAAGCGGGCGGCTTCGACCGGCCGCGATCCCCGCACCGGCGCCGAGATCAAGATCGCGGCATCTATGCAGCCGAAGTTCAAGGCGGGGAAGGGTCTCAAGGACGCCGTCAACTGAGGGAGAGCCCGGTAAAACTCCGAGAGGGGCCGGCTGCGTGAGGGCGCAGCCGGCCTCTCACGCGTCTGGGGGCGGTTGCGGCAATCGGGCACGAGCGGTAAACCCTTGTTGCGGTCGGCGCGGGCGGTTAGCTCAGCGGTAGAGCGCCTCGTTTACACCGAGGATGTCGGGGGTTCGAATCCCTCAACGCCCACCAGCTTCAAGGCCGGCTTCAATGCATACCAGATTGGCGTCGAGAGACCGATTTGGTGGGTCAAACCCCTTGCAAAACAGCACAGAAATCGCGATCTCCAATGCTTGACACCCCCGGGGGCCCAGGGTACTAGTCGCCGCCGCGGAACGAGTGCTGCGGGGGCGTAGCTCAGTTGGTTAGAGCGCCGGCCTGTCACGCCGGAGGTCGCGGGTTCGAGCCCCGTCGCTCCCGCCATCACCGGCCGTCGAAATCTCTGCCCCGATGAGTGCAAGGAGGACCGCGCGATGGATGGATTGTTGCGCGAGTATCTGCCGATCCTCGTCTTTCTCGGCATCGCCGTCGCGCTCTCTCTGGTGATGGTGGTCGCCTCCTACGTCGTGGCGCGGCAGAAGCCGGACTCCGAGAAGCTCTCGCCCTACGAATGCGGCTTCGAGCCCTTCGACGACGCCCGCAGCAAGTTTGACGTGCGCTTCTACGTCGTCGCCATTCTCTTCATCATCTTCGACCTCGAGGTTGCGTTCCTCTTCCCCTGGGCGGTCTCGCTGGGAAGCCTGGGCATGTTCGGCTTCTGGTCGATGCTGGTGTTCCTTGCCGTGCTCACGGTGGGCTTCATCTACGAATGGCGGAAGGGAGCGCTCGAATGGGAATGAGCGCGGAGCGCACCAAGGCGCTGGCCCCCGGCGCCGACCAGGACGCGCTGCTGCGGCGCGCGGCCGACGAGATCCAGAACAAGGGCTTCGTCGTGACGCAGCTCGACAAGCTCGTGAACTGGGCGCGGACGGGCTCGCTCTGGCCCATGACCTTCGGGCTTGCGTGCTGCGCCGTCGAGATGATGCACACGGCTGCGAGCCGCTACGATCTCGACCGCTTCGGCATAGTCTTCCGCCCGAGCCCGCGGCAGTCCGACGTGATGATCGTCGCAGGCACGCTCACCAACAAGATGGCGCCGGCGCTGCGCAAGGTCTACGACCAGATGGCCGAGCCGCGCTGGGTCATCTCCATGGGCTCCTGCGCCAATGGCGGGGGCTACTATCACTATTCTTATTCCGTGGTGCGCGGCTGCGACCGGATCGTGCCGGTCGACATCTACGTGCCGGGATGCCCGCCCACAGCCGAGGCGCTCCTCTACGGCGTCCTTCAGCTGCAAAAGAAGATCCGACGTCAGCGGGTGTTCGCTCGCTGAGGCTGCCCGAGACCGATCGCGCCATGACAGAGCCGCTCAGGGAATTCGGCGACCAGATCGCCGCCGCGCTGCAAGAGGATGCGGTCCGCACGGAGATCGTGCGTGGCGAGCTCATCCTCTGGGCAAAGCGCCTGTCGATCGTCCGCGTGCTCACCTTTCTCCGCGATGACCCCCGCTGCCTCTTCAAGGTGCTGGTCGATCTCTGCGGCGTCGACTATCCCGAGCGGCCCGAGCGCTTCGAGGTCGTCTACAATCTCCTCAGCCTCAAGCTGAACCGCCGCGTCCGCGTGAAAGTCGCGACCGACGAGAACGAGCCCGTGCCGTCGGTCACGGGCGTCTTCAGCTCCGCCGGCTGGTACGAGCGCGAGGCCTGGGACCTCTTTGGCATCTTCTTCTCCGACCATCCCGACCTCCGCCGCATCCTCACGGATTACGGGTTCGAGGGGCACCCGCTGCGCAAGGACTTCCCGCTCACGGGATACGTGGAGGTCCGCTACGACGAGGACCGCAAGCGAGTGGTCTACGAGCCCGTGAAGCTCAAGCAGGAGTTCCGCAGCTTCGACTTCCTCTCCCCTTGGGAGGGCATGAGCCAGATCCTCCCCGGCGACGAGAAGGCGAAGGATGGGGGCAAGACATGAGCGACGCCAAGAGCGCGCCCCCCGGGGAAGCCCAGATCAAGAGCTTCACCATGAATTTCGGGCCGCAGCATCCGGCGGCTCATGGCGTGCTGCGTCTGGTGCTGGAGATGGACGGCGAGGTGGTTGAGCGCGCGGACCCGCATATCGGGCTTCTGCATCGCGGCACCGAGAAGCTCATCGAGTACAAGACCTATCTGCAGGCGGTCCCCTATTTCGACCGCCTCGATTACGTCTCGCCGATGTGTCAGGAGCATGCCTTTGCCTTGGGCGTCGAGAAGCTCCTGGGCATCGAGGCGCCGCCGCGTGCCAAATACATCCGCACGCTCTATGCGGAGATCACGCGCATCCTCAACCACCTCCTCAACGTGACGGCCTTCGCGATCGACGTGGGCGCGATCACGCCGCTGCTCTGGGCATTCGAGGAGCGCGAGCGGCTGCTCGAGTTCCACGAGCGGGTCTCGGGCGCGCGCTTCCACGCCGCCTATTTCCGTCCGGGCGGCGTCCATCAGGACATGCCCGCGGGGCTTGCCGAGGACATCGCGGCCTTCTGCGAGACTTTCCCGCAGCGGCTCGACGATCTCGAGACGCTCCTCACGGAGAACCGCATCTTCAAGCAGCGCACTGTCGATATCGGCCGGATCAGCGCCAAGGACGCCCTCGACTGGGGCCTCGCGGGGCCGATGCTCCGCGCCTCGGGCGTGCCCTGGGATCTGCGCAAGGCGCAGCCTTACGAGGTCTACCGCGAGATGGAATTCGACATTCCTGTCGGCAAGAACGGCGATTGCTGGGACCGCTATCTCGTGCGCATGGAGGAGATGCGGCAGTCGCTCCGCATCATGAAGCAGGCCCTGGAGAAGATGCCCGCGGGCCCCGTCGTGGTGAACGATCGCAAGGTCGCTCCCCCGCCGCGCGCGGAGATGAAGACGTCGATGGAGGCCCTCATCCACCACTTCAAGCTCTATACCGAGGGCTATCACGTGCCGGCGGGCGAGACCTATACCGCCGTCGAGGCACCCAAGGGTGAGTTCGCGGTCTATCTCGTCTCCGACGGCACCAATCGCCCGTATCGCTGCAAGATCCGAACGCCCGACTACGCTTTTCTTCAGGCGACGGACTTCATGGGCCGCGGCCACATGCTCGCGGACGTGGTGGCGATCATCGGCTCCATGGACATCGTCTTCGGGAGCATCGATCGATGAGCTCGGCTCCCGACATCGCGCCGGTCGCGCAGCCCGCGAGCTTCGCCTTCACGGCGGAGAACCTCACCCGCGCCAAGGCGATCGTGGCGAAGTATCCGCCGGGCCGGCAGGCGAGCGCCATACTGCCGCTCCTCGATCTGGCGCAGCGCCAGCACGACAACTGGCTTCCGCGCGCAGCGATGGACGCGGTCGCGGATATGCTGGGCATGGCGCCCATCCGCGTCTACGAAGTCGCGACCTTCTACACGATGTTCAACCTGAAGCCGGTGGGCAAACATCTGCTGCAAATCTGCACGACTACTCCGTGCTGGCTGCGCGGCTCGGACGAGGTCGTCGACGCCTGCAAGCGCAAGCTCGGGATCGGCATGGGCGAGACCACGCCCGACGGCAAGTTCACGATGATGGAGGTTGAATGCCTCGGCGCCTGCGTCAACGCGCCGATCATTCAGGTGAACGACGATTTCCACGAGGATCTGGACGCGGCCTCGACGGAAGCGCTGCTGGACGCGCTGAAGCACGGGGAACGGCCGCCCGTCGGCAGTGCGAGGAAGCGCCAGGGCTCGGCGCCCGAAGGCGGCAAGACCACACTCTTCGACGTCGCTCCGGCGGGAGATCCGAATGCTCGCGGATAAAGACAGGATCTTTACCAATCTCTACGGCGAGCACGATTGGTGCCTGGCAGGCGCGCGCGCCCGCGGCGACTGGTCCGGCACCAAGGATTTGATCCTTAAGGGCCGCGAGTGGATCGTGGAGCAGGTGAAGGAGTCCGGCCTCCGCGGTCGCGGCGGCGCGGGATTCCCGACCGGGCTCAAGATGTCCTTCATGCCCAAGACCAGCGACCGGCCCTGCTATCTCGTGGTGAACGCCGACGAGTCCGAGCCCGGCACCTGCAAGGACCGCGACATCATCCGCAACGACCCGCAGAAGCTCATCGAGGGTTGCCTCCTCGCGAGCGCGGGAATGGGCGCGAATGCCTGCTACATCTACATCCGCGGCGAGTTCGTGAACGAGGCGCATCGCCTGCAAGCCGCGATCGACGAGGCCTATGAGGCGGGCTTTGTCGGCACGAACGCCTGCGGCTCCGGCTACAATTTCGAGCTCTATCTCCACCGCGGCGCCGGCGCCTATATCTGCGGCGAGGAGACGGCGCTCCTCGAGAGCCTCGAAGGCAAGAAGGGTCAGCCCCGCAACAAGCCGCCGTTCCCTGCGGCGGTCGGCCTCTACGGCTGCCCCACCACCGTCAACAACGTCGAGACCATCGCGGTGATCCCGACGATCCTCCGCCGGGGTGCGGCATGGTTTGCGGGGATCGGGCGGCCCAAGAACAGCGGCACCAAGGTCTTCTGCATCTCCGGCCATGTCGAGCGCCCCTGCAACGTCGAGGAGGCCATGGGCATCCCGCTCAAGGAGCTCATCGAGAAGCATGCCGGCGGCGTGCGCGGCGGCTGGGACAATCTCCTGGGCATCATCCCCGGCGGCTCCTCCGTGCCGGTGATTCCGAAATCCATCTGCGACACCGTGCTCATGGACTTCGACAGCCTCCGCGACGTGAAGAGCGGCCTCGGCACCGCCGCAGTGATCGTGATGGACAAGTCCACGGACATCATCAAGGCGATTGCGCGGCTCTCGAAGTTCTACATGCATGAGAGCTGCGGCCAATGCACGCCCTGCCGCGAGGGCACGGGCTGGCTCTGGCGCGTGATGCAGCGCATGGTCAAGGGCGAGGCCGAGGTCCGGGAAATCGACATGCTCCTCGATGTCTCCTACGAGATCGAGGGACACACGATCTGCGCGCTCGGCGATGCCGCTGCCTGGCCGGTGCAAGGGCTGATCCGGCATTTCCGGCCGGAGATCGAGGCGCGGATCAAGCAGTATCGCGAAGCCGCCAAGCAGAAGGCCGCCTGAGATGCCGAAGCTCACCATCAACGGCCAGGCCGTAGAGGTTCCTCCGGGCACCACGGTGTTCCAGGCGGCGCAGGAGCTCGGCATCGAGATCCCGCATTTCTGCTACCACCAACGGCTCTCGATTGCCGGCAACTGCCGCATGTGCCTCGTCGACATCGAGAAGTCGCCGAAGCCTGTCGCCTCCTGCTGCATGCCCGCCGCCGACGGCATGGTCGTCCATACTGAGTCCGAGCGCGCACGCAAGGCGCGGCACGGCGTCATGGAGTTCCTGCTTATCAATCACCCCTTGGATTGCCCCATCTGCGACCAGGGCGGGGAGTGCGACCTGCAGGACCAGGCGATGGCCTACGGTTTCGACCGCGGCCGCTACCTCGAAGTGAAGCGCGCAGTGAAAGAGAAGGATTTCGGCCCCCTCGTGAAGACCGAGATGAACCGCTGCATCCACTGCACCCGCTGCATCCGCTTTATCACGGAAGTGGCGGGCGTCGAGGAGCTGGGCGCGGTCAGCCGCGGCGAGCACATGGAGATCGACACCTACGTCGAGAAATCGCTCTCCTCGGAACTCTCCGCGAACATTATCGACCTCTGTCCCGTGGGCGCGCTCACCTCGAAGCCTTACGCCTTTGTCGCGCGACCCTGGGAGCTCGGGCGCACGGAATCGGTCGACGTGCTCGACGCCGTCGGCAGCAACATCCGTGTCGAGGCCCGCGGCGCGCAGGTGCTTCGCGTCCTCCCGCGCCTCAATGAGGACATCAACGAGGAGTGGATCAACGACAAGACCCGCTACGCCGTCGATGGATTGACGCGGCGCCGCCTCGACCGCCCGTATCTCCGCAAGAGCGGCAAGCTCGTCGAGGCGAGCTGGCGCGAAGCTTTCGACGCCATCGCGGTGCGCCTCAAGGGCGTCGCGGGCAATCGCATCGCCGCCATCGCAGGCGATCTCGTTGATGCCGAGGCGATGCTTGCGCTCAAGGACCTCATGACCGCGCTGGGCTCGCCGAGCATCGATTGCCGGCAGGACGGCGCCGCGCTCGATCCCGCTTGCCGCGCTGGATATCTCTTCAACACCGGCATCGGGGGGATCGAGAGGGCGGACCTCTGCCTCCTCGTCGGCACCGATCCCCGCCGCGAGGCCGCGATCGTTAACGCACGGCTCCGCAAGCGCTGGCTGCAAGGGAAGTTCAAGGTCGGCGCCATCGGACCGGCGCTCGACCTGACCTATCCCGCGACCGTGCTCGGGAGCGGGCCCGACGCGCTGGATGCGCTCATCTCCGGCAGCCACGCCTGGAGCGAGGCGCTCAAGGCCGCGAGATCGCCGATGCTGATCCTGGGGCAGGGGGCGCTCCGGCGCCGAGACGGCGCGGCGATCCTCGCCCGCGCCCGCAAGCTCGCGGAAACCTACGGCTTCGTGCGCGAAGGCTGGAACGGGTTCAACGTCCTCCACACGGCCGCCGCGCGGGTGGGCGGCCTCGATCTCGGCTTCGTGCCGGGCCAGGGCGGACGCGATGTCGCGGGCATCCTCGAGGGCGCTTCCAAGGGCGAGATCGAGGCCGTCTATCTCCTCGGCGCCGACGAGGTCGACACGCGGCGGCTCGGCGTCACCACCTTCGTGATCTATCAGGGCCATCACGGCGATGCCGGCGCGCACCGCGCCGACGTGATCCTGCCGGGGGCGGCGTATACCGAAAAGGATGCGATCTACGTCAGCACCGAGGGACGCGTGCAGCAGGGACGCCGCGCCGTCTTCCCGCCGGGCGAGGCCCGCGAGGACTGGAAGATCCTGCGCGCCCTCTCGGAGGCCCTGGGCCGGAAGCTTCCATACGATTCGCTGGCGCAGCTCCGGCGGCGATTGGCCGCGGCGAACCCGATCTTCTCCCGCATCGACGCGGTGACGCCGGCGTCCTGGGGCGTCTTCGGAAAGGACGGCGCGGTGGAAGCGCAGCCCTTCGCCTATCCGATCGCGGATTTCTATCGCACCGATCCGATAAGCCGCGCCTCTCCGACCATGAAAGCATGCGCGGACGCGGCGGCGGCCCGTCAAGCGCCCGCGGCGAAGACCGGCACCCATGGTTGAGCTTCTTGCTTTCGTCTGGAGCTTCTTGATCGTCCGCGTGGTGGTCGGGATTCTCGCGATCACGGTCGTGCTGCTCCTGGGCGTCGCCTACTTCACCTATTGGGAGCGGAAAATCCTGGCCTGGGCGCAGCTCCGGAAAGGGCCGAACGTCGTCGGACCCTTCGGCCTGCTGCAGCCATTCGCCGACGGGCTCAAGCTCCTGATGAAGGAGACGGTGGTGCCGAGCGGCGCCAATCCCGTCGTCTTCGTCGCGGCGCCGATCCTCACCTTCACGCTGAGCCTGATTGCCTGGGCGGTGATCCCGTTCGACACCGGCCTCGTGCTCGCGAACATCAACGTCGGCATTCTCTATCTCTTCGCGATCAGCTCGCTCGGCGTCTACGGCATCATCATGGCGGGCTGGGCCTCGAATTCGAAATACGCCTTCCTCGGCGCGCTCCGCTCGGCCGCACAGATGGTCTCCTACGAGGTCTCCATCGGCTTCGTGATCGTTACCGTGCTGCTCTGCGCGGGCTCGCTCAATCTGACCGCGATCGTCGAATCCCAGCGCCATATCTGGTACGTCTTCCCGCTCTTCCCGATGGCGGTGGTCTTCTTCGTTTCCGGCCTTGCCGAGACCAACCGCTCGCCCTTCGATCTCGTGGAAGGCGAGTCCGAGCTGGTCGCGGGCTACTTCGTCGAGTACTCCTCCATGGCTTTCGCCCTGTTCTTCCTGGGCGAGTATGCGAACATGATCCTGGTCAGCACCATGACCAGCATCCTGTTCCTCGGCGGCTGGCTCGCGCCCTTCAACTGGGCGCCCTTCGAGGGCGTCCTCGGCCACGCTTGGGCGATGTTCTGGTTCGCGCTCAAGATCGGCTTCATGTGCTTCTGCTTTCTCTGGGTGCGCGCGACCTTTCCGCGCTATCGCTACGATCAGCTCATGCGGCTCGGCTGGAAGGTGTTCCTGCCGCTCTCGCTCGGCTGGCTCGTGGCCACGGCAGGTGTGCTGATGGCGACGGGATGGGTCCCGAAATGAGCGCGCGCATCCTCGCTCCCGAAGGGAGGGTCTGAGTCATGGCATCGCTCGACCGCACCGCGCGGAGCCTGCTGCTCGCCGAGATCGTCGGCGGCCTCTGGCTCACGCTCAAATACATCCTCTTCCGCAAGCCTGTGACGGTGAACTACCCCTATGAGAAGGGGCCGATCTCCCCGCGCTTCCGGGGCGAGCACGCGCTCCGCCGCTATCCCAACGGCGAGGAGCGCTGCATCGCCTGCAAGCTCTGCGAGGCCGTTTGCCCCGCGCTCGCGATCACCATCGAGGCCGAGCCGCGCGAGGACGGGAGCCGCCGCACCACGCGCTACGACATCGACATGACCAAATGCATCTACTGCGGCTTCTGCCAGGAGGCCTGCCCGGTCGACGCCATCGTGGAGGGCCCCAATTTCGAGTTCGCGACCGAGACCCGCGAGGAGCTCTTCTACAACAAGGAGAAGCTGCTCGCGAACGGCGACCGCTGGGAGGCGGAGATTGCGCAGAACCTCGCGCTCGACGCTCCTTATCGCTAAGGGCGCCGTCGAATGATCGTTCAGGCGCTCGCCTTCTGGATGTTCGCGGTGGTGGCCGTCGCCTCCGGCGCCATGGTGATCACCGCGCGCAACCCCGTGCATTCCGTCCTGTTCCTGATCCTCGCCTTCTTCAATGCGGCCGGCCTCTTCGTGCTGCTGGGCGCCGAGTTCCTGGCGATGATCCTGGTGGTGGTCTATGTAGGCGCGGTCGCCGTGCTCTTCCTTTTCGTGGTGATGATGCTCGACATCAACTTCGTCGAGCTCCGCCAGGGCTTCCAGCGCTATCTCCCGATCGGTGGCCTCATCGGCCTAGTGCTCCTCTGCGAGCTCTTCCTCGTGCTGGTCGCGGGCTGGAGCCCGGGCGCGCCCGTCAAGACCTCGGTCTCCGCGCCCGCGAGCGAGACGGTCTCGAACACGGTGGCACTGGGACAGCTTCTCTATACGCGCTACGTCTACGCCTTCCAGGCTGCGGGCGTGATCCTGCTGGTGGCGATGATCGGGGCGATCGTGCTGACGCTCCGCGCGCGCGAGGACGTGCGGCGGCAGAAGATCGCGGCCCAGATCGCCCGCGCCCGGCGCGAGACGATCGAGCTCGTGAAGGTCCGTCCGGGGGAGGGGGTCTAGCGATGTTCCTGGAGATCGGACTCGGGCACTACCTCGGCGTCGCCATCGCGCTCTTCACGCTGGGGATTCTCGGCATCTTCATCAACCGCAAGAACGTGATCGTCATCCTGATGTCGATCGAGCTGATGCTGCTCGCGGTCAACATCAACTTCGTCGCCTTCTCGCACTACCTGCACGATCTCGTGGGCCAGGTCTTCGCGATGTTCGTGCTGACGGTGGCGGCGGCGGAGGCGGCGATCGGGCTCGCGATCCTCGTGGTCTACTTCCGCAACCGCGGCACCATCGCGGTCGAAGACATCAACCTCATGAAGGGATAAGCCGGTGTCGGTCGCTGCCGTATTCCTGCCGCTCCTCGGCGCCCTGATTGCGGGCTTCTTCGGCCGCTGGATCACCGACCGCGGCGCGCAGGTCGTGACCTGCGGGGCGATGTGCCTCTCCGGCGTCTTCGGCGTCATTCTGTTCTTCCAGGTGGCGGTGGGCGGGAACGAATTCATCGCCCCGCTCTTCACCTTCATCGATGCCGGCAAGCTCCAGGTGGAGTGGGCGCTCAAGTTCGACACGTTGAGCGCGGTGATGGTGATGGTGGTGACGGTGGTCTCCGCCATGATCCACATCTACTCCATTGGCTACATGGCCGAGGATCCCTCGATCCCGCGCTTCATGAGCTATCTGAGCCTCTTCACCTTCTTTATGCTGGCGCTGGTGACGGCGGAGAATTTCGTCCAGCTCTTCTTCGGCTGGGAGGGCGTGGGTCTCGTCTCCTATCTGCTGATCGGTTTTTGGTACGACCGCCCCAGCGCAAACGCTGCCGCGATCAAGGCCTTCGTGGTGAACCGGGTCGGCGATTTCGGCTTCGCGCTCGGCATTTTCGCGGTCTATCAGATCTTCGGCAGCCTGCATTTCGGCGACGTGTTCCACGCGGCGCCCCAGCAGGTGGGTCTCACCATCGATTTCCTGGGCTGGCAGGTGGATGCGCTCACCGTCACCTGCATCCTCCTCTTCGTGGGCGCAATGGGAAAGTCCGCGCAGATCGGCCTCCACACCTGGCTCCCCGACGCGATGGAGGGGCCGACCCCGGTCTCCGCGCTCATCCATGCTGCGACCATGGTGACCGCGGGCGTCTTCATGGTGGCGCGGCTCTCGCCGCTCTTCGAATACGCGCCGACCGCGCTTGCGGTCGTCGTGGTGGTCGGCGGCACCACCGCGCTCTTCGCGGCGACGGTGGGCGTCACGCAGAACGACATCAAGCGCGTCATCGCCTATTCCACCTGCAGCCAGCTCGGCTACATGTTCTTCGCCGCGGGGGTCTCGGCCTATTCGGCCTCGATCTTCCACCTCGCGACCCATGCCTTCTTCAAGGCGCTGCTGTTCCTGGGCGCGGGCTCGGTGATCCACGCCATGTCCGGCGAGCAGGACATGCGCAAGATGGGCGGCATCTGGCGGCTCATCAAGATCACCTACGTGCTCATGTGGATCGGAAGCCTCGCGCTCGCGGGCATCCCGCCCTTCGCGGGCTATTTCTCGAAGGACACGATCCTCGAGGCGGCTTGGGCGTCCGGGAGCGGCGTCGGCCTCTACGCCTTCGTGCTCGGCACCTTCGCGGCATTCCTCACGGCCTTCTACTCCTGGCGCCTTCTGTTCCTGACCTTCCACGGCGAGCCCCGCGCCGACCACGAGACCATGCATCACGTGCACGAGTCGCCGATGGTGATGATCCTGCCGCTCTTCGTGCTGGCCGCGGGGGCGATCGCCGCGGGCTTCATCGGATACGACAGCTTCGTCGGCGAGGGCCGCGAGCAGTTCTGGCGCGAATCGATTCTGGTGCTGCCGCAGCACGGGAGCCTCGAGGCCGCGCATCACGCACCGGGATGGGTGTCGTATCTCCCGCTGCTGATGGCCTTGGGCGGCATCGCCGTGGCATATCTCGCCTATATCCGATCGCCGGGCATCCCCGCTCTGGTCGCGGCCCGCTTCCGGCCGCTCTATCTCTTCCTCCTGAACAAGTGGTACTTTGACGAGCTCTACGATTTCATCTTCGTGCGCGGCGCCATGCTCGTGGGCTTCGGCCTCTGGAAGGGCGGCGACGGCGCGGTGATCGACGGGCTTGGCCCGGACGGCATCGCCAGCACGACGCAGCACGCGGCCGCGGGCACGAGCCGCATCCAGACCGGCTACGTCTATCACTATGCATTCGCAATGCTCATCGGCGTGGTGCTGCTGGTGTCGTGGTATCTCGCCTACATCGTCTACAAGGTGAAGTGAGGAGCCTGCCATGCACGACCTGCCTTGGCTGAGCCTCACGACCTTCCTGCCGCTCGTCGGCGCGGTGTGGATTCTGCTGTTGCGTGGCGAGGGGGAGCGGGTCGCGAGCCAGGCGCGCTTCATCGCGCTCTGGACCTCGCTCATCACCTTCGTGCTCTCGCTCTGGCTCTGGGCGCTCTTCGATCCGACCTCGGCGGATTTTCAGTTCGTCGAGCGCTCGCAGTGGCTGCCGCAGTATCACATCAACTATCACATGGGGATCGACGGCATCTCGCTGTTCTTCGTGCTGCTCTCGACGTTCCTCACGCCGCTCTGCGTCATCGCGAGCTGGCGGTCGATCACGGTCCGGGTCCGGGAATACATGGTCGCCTTCCTGGTCCTCGAGACCCTAATGGTCGGCATGTTCTGCGCCCTCGATTTCGTGGTCTTCTACATGTTCTTCGAGGGCGTGCTGATCCCGATGTTCCTGATCATCGGCATTTGGGGCGGCCAGCGGCGGGTCTATGCGGCCTTCAAGTTCTTCCTCTACACGCTCCTGGGCTCGGTGCTGATGCTGCTGGCGATTCTGCAGATCTACATCGTCACGGACACCTTCGACATTCCGACCGCGCTCAATTACGACACCTTCCCGGAGGCAATGCAGACCTGGCTCTGGCTCGCCTTTTTCGCGTCCTTCGCGGTCAAGGTGCCGATGTGGCCCGTGCACACCTGGCTCCCGGACGCGCATGTCGAGGCGCCGACCGCGGGCTCGGTGATCCTCGCGGGCGTGCTGCTGAAGATGGGCGGCTACGGCTTCATCCGCTTCTCCCTGCCGATGCTCCCGGCGGCCACGCTGCAGTTCACGCCGCTCGTCTACGGCCTCAGCATCGTCGCGATCATCTACACCTCGCTGGTGGCGCTGGCGCAGCAGGACATGAAGAAGCTGATCGCCTACTCCTCGGTCGCGCACATGGGGATCGTCACCATGGGCATCTTCACAGTGACCTCCGAGGGCCTCCAGGGCGCGATGTTCCAGATGCTGAGCCACGGCGTGGTCTCAGCCGCGCTCTTCCTCTGCGTCGGGGTGGTCTATGACCGGCTCCACACTCGCGAGATCGCCCGCTACGGCGGGCTCGTGCACAACATGCCGAAATACGCCTTCTGCTTCATGGTGTTCACGCTGGCCTCGGTGGGACTGCCGGGTACCAGCGGTTTCGTCGGCGAGTTCCTGGCGCTCATCGGCGCCTTCGCGCGCAACACTTGGGTCGCGTTCCTCGCGACCACCGGCACGATCCTGAGCGCCGCCTACATGCTCTATCTCTACCGCCGCATCATCTTCGAGAAGATCACCAAGGAGGACGTGCGCGCCATGCTCGATCTGCACTGGCGCGAGGTCGTGGTCTTCGCGCCGATGCTGGCGGTCGTGCTTTGGATGGGCATCTATCCGAGCTCGTTCCTCAAGCCGATGCAGCCGACGCTGACGCGCGTGATGGACCGGGTTTCGCATCAAGCCGCGTCCAATTCCGACGCGGCCCTGCGAATCAAGCTCGCGCAACACTGAGAGGGGCGGGACTTTCCGGCGATGTCGACCAGCATGGTTCCCGATTTCTACCCGGTGCTGCCGGAGATGTTCCTGGGCGTCGCGGCCATGGGGCTGCTGCTGCTGGGCGCCTTCCGCGGAGAGCGCAGCACGAGCCTGGTCTCGTGGCTCTCG
>Ga0335085_10003467_pt1 | contig 27232 bp, 23 predicted proteins | sample Lox_Sample_45_FD_206712 | JGI IMG/M metagenome (GOLD analysis project Ga0335085, IMG submission 206712) | Soil microbial communities from Loxahatchee National Wildlife Refuge, Florida, United States - Lox_Sample_4.5 | ecosystem: Environmental > Terrestrial > Soil > Wetlands | place: USA...
GGCTAAACGTGACCGGCTTGAAATCGGAATCCCTGCCCGGCTTCATCCCGGAATCGTGACCGGCTTCATTTCGGAATGGTGACCGGGATCATCCCGGAATCGTGGCCGCCTTGCCCCGGAATCCGCAAACGCCATACGATCCCCAGACGGTCCACGTGATATTTCTACGGGAACCCCGCATACAGACAGTCGTTTTGGAGATTCTACTTCAACTCGATGCTCGAATGCGTGGGCACGTGGCGTGCCAATTGGCGGGGAAATCGAAATTGACCCACTACCAGAATCTTCACACCTGTTTCCCGGACCCACTGGGTTCTGCCTGAATCGCTGCGCTAACCTAATGAAAGATGGGCATGAAGATAAAGTTGCTCATCGGGTCTGAATTCCCCACAGTCTCGTTTGGACGTGTCATCCTACCGGTTGGCGAACGAGAGGCCGAATTCGCATTGGTACAGTTTGCGATGACCGACCACCCCGGCCTTCGGCCACCCCTCCTCAAGCAGCCTCAAGCAGGAGGGGAACGCCCGGCAGGTAGGACGGGCAGGTGAGGACCAGCAGGTGAGGACCGGCAACGAATACCGGCTTAAGGAATCGAGGCTAACAACTCCCATCCTCGGTGAGGAGGGGTGGCCGAAGGCCCGGGTGGTCGTCGTGAATTGCAATCACAACGCTTGACGGAGACCGGTCGCCCCGGAGAAAACCCGGGGCGGTTCTTCAGCGAGGGTTGCAGCGGACGGACGCCATTCGAGCAAAGCTGGAATGGCGTTTAGAATCAGTGAGTGGGACAGCGAGACTCTCTCAACGCACAAGGATTGTGACATCCATTACCGTAACAGTAAACTTGCCAAATCGGTGCGACCCTCATTAGGGGTGTTTGGAGTCCCAAGCTCCGGCTGGATGCGGGCCCAAAACAGGACAAAACCCGAGGCCCCCCGGGGGGTATGCCCTATTTGCAAAAACGAACCCGAGAAGTTATTTAGAATCAACAAAAGTTCGAAAAAACGAACCTAAAACGAACCTAAACGAACCTAAAACGAACCCAGCTTCAACCCGAGATGGCTGGCGTAAGTATATTAGAATCAGTATGAGCTTAGATCTCTCGAAAAAGTGCACACAGGCGAGCGGGAGGGAAGCTGTCGGGCAGGGACGGCAATGCCGGGATCTCGAAAGTGCATCGAGCGCCTCGTGCCGCCCATCCAACGCGGGCTTTCTGCCCGGTGGGATCCCGGGGGGGGAGGGCGCTCCGGCCGACACCTTACCGCGGGCCGTCCGACGAGCAAAGCTGGAATGTCATTTAGCATCAGTGGGTGGGACGGTGAGACACTCTCAACGCACAAGGATTGTGACAATCGTTATACGAATGGTAACGTACGGAGTCGTGAGCGCGACGCTACGAACACACGCGCCCGGGAAAGTGCCAGGATGAGACGGGAAGATTGGGTGGCCTCAAGCCCGCATTTCGGTGAGCGACTTATCCATGCGCTCGATGGCGTCGTCCACCTGGGCCTTGGCGATGTTGAGTGGCGGCGAGAGGCGGATGACGTTGCCCCAGAGGCCGCCCTTGCCGATCAGCAGTCCGTTCGCGCGGCACCGCTCCATAAACTGGTCGGTCTCCTCGGGCGCAGGTTCCTTGGTCTTCGGATCTTTCACCAGCTCCATTCCTTGCATCAGACCAAGGCCACGAACGTCGCCGATGAGGGGGTGCTTGGCCTGGAGTTCCTCGAGCCTCTGCCGGAAGTACTTGCCAACGGTCTCGGCATTTTCAAGGAGTTTATCCTCTTCGATCACCTCGATCGTGGCGCGCGCGGCCACCGCCGTCACCGGGTTGCCGCCGAAGGTGGAAATCGTAAGACCTTTGTAAGCATCCGCCACCTCGGGCGTGGCCAGCGTGCCCCCGACGGGCGAGCCGTTCGCCATCCCTTTAGCGGTTGTGATGATGTCCGGCTCAACTTCCCAGTGCTCGATGCCAAACCACTTGGTTCCGGTGCGGCCGAAACCGGTCTGGACTTCGTCGGAAATGAAAAGGCCGCCATATTTCTTTACGATGGTGAAGACCATCTTGAAATACTCTTTGGGCGGCGTAATGAAGCCGCCGGCGCCCTGAATGGGTTCGGCAATGAATGCCGCGATGGCGCCGGAAGTGGTGGTCTGAATCGTCGCCTCCACGTCCTCGGCGCAGGCCACGCCGCAGCTCGGGTAAGTGAGCTTCAAGGGGCAGCGGTAGCAGTAGGGGTTCAGGGCGTGGGAGATCCCCACGCTCACCACGCCGCCTCGCCGCCAGTTCGACATCGCCGTAATCGACTTGGCAAGCTGCGAGTGGCCGCTGTACGCGTGGCGCAGGGCCACCACGTCGTAGTTTCCCGTGGCCATGCGCGCCACCATAATTGCCTTTTCGTTCGCTTCCGTACCGCTGTTGGTAAAGAAGCTCTTCTGGATGCGGCCCGGCGTGATCTGGGCGAGCTTCTCCGCCAGGGCCACCATGGCCTCCGTGGGGTAAACGGTGGAAGTGTGCTGCAAGCGCGCGGCCTGCGCCTGAATTCGGCCCGTAACCGTGGGATGGCAGTGCCCCACAACGACGGTGAGGATGCCGCCGAAGAAATCCAGGTAACGCTTGCCCTCCAGGTCCCACAGGAAATATCCCTTAGCATGGTCCGCCACCAGCGGGTCTTTGTAATAGGTCGTCACGCAGGGGAAGATGTAGGCAGCCTTCTTCTTGAGGATTTCGTCGCGTGTCATCGGCATGTTCTCCTTGCGGGCCAACCCACCATCATAGCGGAGACCAGCGGCGGTGGTACAATGTGACTATCTTGGGAACAAAGGTTGGTCCATTCGTCCTGGCGCTGCTCATCGGTGGCTGTCCCAAGCGGCAGACTGTCCCGCGAGTGGTGTACGTTCAGGCGCCGCCGGCGAGCGCCGCTGCGGAGGCCAGGCAGCCGGGAGGGACAAATACTCTTCCCAAAGCAGCTAACGCTTCCCCTCAGGCCAGTAGTGCGGGGGCCGCGACGGAAGCGCTGGTGATCGAGGAGCCGCCACCCCCTCCGCCTCCGGAACCGGTAGCCGCACAGACGCCTCCACCGGCGACGCCGGTGGTGCAGACTCCGAGGCGCCGTACGCGCCCCCGTACGGAGCCCCATGACACCGATGAGCAGGGTGAGGCGGTGGATTCGGCGGCGGCGCCTAGCCTAGGCGAGGCGCCGTCGCTCGAGCCGCAATCGGACATGGGGCAAAACCAGCTCCAGGCCAAAGTGGACGAGATCAAGCGGCGGATCACCGAGCTCGAAAAGAACTCCGACCTGAGTACCACGGAGAAACGCACCTTGACGGACGCCAGGTCCTTCTGGTCGCAGTCTGTAGCGGCACTTCGGGACCGCGACCGGTTGAGGGCGCAAGAGCTCGCGCAGAAAGCCTCCATGCTGCTGGCCGCTCTCGAAAAGAAGTAGGGGCATGAGGAGCCTGCTCTCGGGCCGTGGGCGTCGGCTCGGGATTGACTTTTTGCCTTCGACCTTTGACTGTCGACTTTTGGTTGGTTCCGGCTGCGCCAAGCAGGGAGTTGAACAACGGTGCCACTCTACTACTCGTCCCACGTGACTGCTTGCCTCACGAAACAGGCCTTGCGCCAACTGATGAGCGAGGTATTCCAGGCGCGCGAAGTCAAAGTGAGGCGCGCAGTTGCCAGCCAGCTCGGCGGCCGGATGCTGCTTGAAGTGGAATCAAGTGACCAAGCCACGCTTGAGAGCTGGATCGCGGCCAACAGGCTCAACGCCGAATGGGTGATGCGCATCGACCTGGAAGGCGATGCGAATGCTGTGCGGGAACACTGACCGGCAAGCAAGTATGAACGATGAATGATGCATGGCGAACGCTCGCCATTCATTGTTCATAATTCGCATTCATCATTTATCAGAGCCAGTTTTCCTTGCCTTCGTAGAACGTGGCGGGCCGGTGAGGATATTGGGCGCGGAAGGCGCGGAAGCGGCGCAGAATTGTTTCGTATCGGCGGTCGGATGTCTTCAGAGTGTAGTGCGGCATTTCGATCAAAGCCCGCTCCACGGCCCGGACATTTTTCTCAGAGAGGCGCCAGTCGCAGCGGGTGAGCGCTCGCAGATCAAAGAGGCCATAGCCCGTGATCCGGCCCATACCGTCAACGTAAGGGTCAGCGTAGCTCATCACCAGGTGGCGAAGGGTTCGAAAAACAGGCTTGCGGCCATGCAGCCCGGCATCACGGGAGCGCGCCACCGTGCCCCAGCGCCCGTTGTGGCGAAAGACGAAGAGCACGTGGTCAAGTTTGTCTTGGGATTCGATGTCGAGCAGGAGTGGTGGATAGCCGTGCTGCTCAAGGATGGTGGCCGCGCTGAGCGCCGCCTCAAGACAATGGGCTTCGCCGTGTTTCACCACGCCGCGAAACGTGCGCAGCGTTTCGCCGCGCGGTTCCCAGTTGTAAGGCAAGGCCCGCAGGTAGGCTTGCACCTGGCGCGGTGTGCGACAGCGCTCGATGACGGCCCATTCCTTCGGCCTGAAAGCCTCTTGGGCCGGCGGCGCAGAAATCGGCACGGATCTCCTCCTGCTGATTCAGCTCATCCAGCGGTCATACCACAGTTCGAACAAGAGCAGCGTCCAAAGGGTCTTGCGATGGTCAGCGCGTCCGCTCCAGTGCTCATCGAGAAGCCTTCGGACGAATGCGGGCTGAAACCAGCCCTGTCGGTTGAGCCGTTCCGGACTGAGCCTCTCCTCGAGCAGCGGGCGCAATTCACCGCGCATCCAGGCAGAAGTCGGCACGGAGAAGCCTCGCTTCTGACGGTAGACGATCTCCTTGGGGAGCCAAGGCTCAACGGCTTTCTTCAAGATGTGCTTCATGCGGAAGCGACGAACTTTGAGCGAGGAGGGAAGGCCTGCTGCGAACTCCATCAGTCGATGGTCGAGAAACGGAGTGCGCATTTCCAGCGAGCAGGCCATGCTGGCGCGATCCACTTTTACCAAGAGGTTGTCCTCCAGGTAGGTTTTGAAATCGAGGTAAAGCACTTCGGCCAGCGTATTCTCGAACCGCGCGCCACTCACCAGCCGCGAACCGAGGGCAACCAGCGTTTCATGTGGCTTCGGTTCCGGCCAGTGTGGACTGCAGAGCCGTTCGATCTCCGCCGGAGTGAACATCCCGAACCAGGTCAAGTGCCGCTCTGCGGGAGCCTTTTCAGCGTGCGCCAGGAAGCGGCGCAAGAAGAGGCCCATCGGCACCGCGCCTGGAGACGCTGGCAGGTTCCTCCCGAGTGGCTCGAGGATTCTCTGGCGGAGCCACTCGGGGAGCTTCAGGTAAAAGTCGGCAGCGCGGGCGCCGAGATACGTCGGGTAGCCGCCGAAAAGCTCATCGCTGCCTTCGCCGCTCAGCGCCACCGTAATCTCAGACCGCGCAAAGCGAGAGATCAACAAGGTGGGCAGCACGGCCGGGTCAGCCAGCGGTTCGTCCAGATATTCCGTCATTACGTCGAGCGCCTCGCGCAGATTTCGCGTATTGGCCTGCAGCACATGATGCAGCGTGCGAAAGCGAGCGGCTACTAGACTCGAGTACGGCTGCTCGTTGAAGGTGGGCTCGTCGAACGAGACCGAAAAACTGTTCACTTGGCCGGGTGCGAGCTCGCTCATGAGCGCTACCAAAGTCGAAGAGTCGACGCCGCCGCTCAAAAACACGCCGAGAGGCACATCGCTCACCAGGCGCGAAATCGCGGCCTGCCGGATGCGTTCCCGAAGCTCGGCCACCAGCGAAGCTTCTTGTTTGCGGCTCACGGCGCGAGAACCGGGTGGGCGCAGGTGGTCCGCGAGGCGCCAATAGGGTTCGATCGTGACCCGGCCATCCTGAATGATCATGCGATGCGCGGCGGGCAGCTTCTGAACGCCTTGAAAGGCCGTGCGCGGCGCAGGAATGTAGCCGTGCAGCAAGTACTGTGTCCAGGCTTCAAAATCGGGCTGGCGAGGAACTTCTCGATACTCGAACAGCGACTTGATCTCCGAGGCAAAGAGGAAATTTTGGCCTTGCTGCCAGTAGTAGAGAGGCTTCTCGCCGGCGCGGTCGCGTGCGAGCAGCAGGCGCCGCTCATGATCATCCCACAAGGCGATCGCGAACATGCCGTTCAAGTCCTGCAGGCACTCGGTGCCTTTCTCTTCGTAGAGGTGAGCGATCACTTCGCCATCGGAGTGGGTGCGGAAACGATGTCCGCGCTCAACGAGATCTGCCCGCAGCTCACGGAAGTTGTAAATCTCGCCGTTAAAGATGAGCGATACGTCGCCGGATTCGTTGGAGAGAGGTTGGTCGCCCGTCTCGAGGTCAATAATCTTCAGGCGGCGGATTCCAAAGGCGAGGTGCGGACGCTCGATCTTGCCCGTGCTGTCCGGGCCGCGATGGGCGAGCCGGTTCGTCATCGCCGTTATGCGGTCAGGGTGGGCGAGCGGCTCGAGGTTCAGATTGAAAATACCGCAAATTCCGCACATGAAGTGTGGTAGGCGAAAGAAGGGCCCTCTTCCCTTGTAGCGAGGCTGGCGCGCGGAGTCAATGCTCGACTGCCGGAAGTGTGCTGGCGGCCGCCGCTTGCAAGCCAGGCCCAGCGGGTGCGGCGGTGGGTTTGCCTTCCGGTGAAACCTTCCACACCGAGTACTTCCAAGCCGTCCACAACGGTTCTACGGCAGCCCCGAGGCCGACGATATTACCCACTTCGTGGTTCTGAACAAGAACGAGGAAGGGTGCCGCTGAGGAACGCCCGAGGCCGCTCAGTTCGGCACCGGTTATGAACAAGGGGGCTGCCTTTTTGCCGGGTCCCATTTGCGGATTGCGGCTGAGCGTCGGCCAGCGGCTGATGATGTAGTTGCTGGTGAGTTCGTCGCCGTCCGAAGTGACGAGTCCCACCGGCCGCCGCAGATAAAAGGGCAGACTGGTGCGGAAGTAGTAGTAACCGTAAAGCGGAAGCTCCCGTTCCGGTCCTTGCGAGATTGTATTGGCGAGATTCTTGGTGCTCGACGCGCGGGCGTAAGCTTGTATGGCCGGCCAGCAGCGCACTGCAAGCAGAGGGATCGCGACGGCAAATACCGCGAATGAGCCGGCTGTCGCAAGCTGCCCTCGTGAACGCGCTGACAGATTTCGGCCCAGGATGCCAAGCGCTGCCAGGATGAGACCGCTGTAGAAGACAGAGGGCGGGAGAAGGGCAAGCACGGCCGGATGAATTTTGTGAGCCGCCATCTTACTCACGGACGACGTCCGAAACCAGGTGGGAGCCACTGCCAGAAGCAGGCCGACAGCGATCAACGCCGCAAATCCTGCGGTGAGCCAATCGGGACGCCGGCGAGCAGCGCCCTCGTCCACGTCGCCCGTCCAGACCCTGCCCATAAGGATAGCCAGGGCGGGAATCGCGGGAAGGAAGTAGCCGGGTAGCTTGGAATGCGACGCAGAAAAGAAAACAAAAACGACCACGGCCCACGAAAGCAGATAGGCCTGTGCCGCATGGCCGTCGTCTCTCAGTTGCCTCCAACTCCGGAGCCGGTTCAGGCTCGCAAAAACCAGAAGCAAACTCCACGGCAAGAGGCCTGCCAGAAACACTGGGATGTAGTAGAACACGCTCCCTCCGCGATGCAAGTGACCGCCGGCGAAGCGAACCAGACTTTCGTCCCAGAGAGCGTAGCGAGGAAAACCTGGGTTGCGCAGCGAGACCGCAATGAACCAGGGCAAGCTTGCAGCGAGAAAGAGCGCAAGGCCGGGCGGCCAAGCCAGTCTTCTCAATTCACCGAACTTCCGCTGAGCTGCGGCGTAGACCACGATCGCCAGGACGGGCAGCACAATTCCCACCGGTCCTTTGGTGACGGTCGCGATTCCGGCGGCCGCGAACATTACGCACTGCAGCGGACGCTGCATCCGGCCTGGATTCCGGCTCAGCCAGAACGCGGCCATCGTGATGGTCAACAGTAGCGTCAGAGTCATGTCAAAGATGACGACACGGGCAAAAACGATCACTAACGGACAAGTCGCAAACACGACAGCAGCCTTGAGCGCGCAGCTCTCGCCAAATATCGAGCGTGCAAGCAGCCACACCACCAGCATTGTGAGCAGTGCCGCCAGCGCCGAAGGCAGCCTCGCGGCCCACTCCGAAATTCCAAATGCTCTGAAGGAGCTTGCGACGAGCCAAAAAAACACTACGGGCTTGTCAAGATAAGGAAGCGTGTCATAGTGCGGGGTAATCCAATCGTGCTGGACCAGCATCTCGCGCGCCACTTCGGCGTTGCGCCCTTCATCGGGCTCGGTGAGTGGAAGCCGGCCCAATTCGACGAAAAACAACGCACCGCCGATGGTGAGCAGAAGGAGGAGTTGGTGGCGGAGCTTCATCTTGTGACGTAAGCCCCATGACCGTTAGAAGGTGGCCGAAGCGCAAGAGACGACCTGAGCTTTTCTGGCCCCACAGACAAACGAAGTATCGGACTCGGCGCCGCCGGCTGCGAAGATGGCCGGGACACCATGCCAGGTCCACCTTAGGGCGACGGCGGCTTTGCAGCAGGCGGAGCGGCTGCAGGCTGAGCAAACTTCGACTCGTCAATGGGCACGTTCTGCTGCACCTGGTCAATCTGGATGGTGAATCGCCCGCCTGGACGCGCAATCGTCCACTTGAACGGTATCTTCACGCCGTCCACGTCACGATAGTCCGCGTAGTCCACCTGACTCGGATTGCGGCCAAGCGGCGTTTCGACGTAGCGAACTTCGCGCAGAAGCAAACCGGACTCCTTGTCGAAGTAGAAGCGCACCGGCGGCCGACCGGGACTGCGAGCCATCAGGAGATAGACGTCGTGATCATCCACCTTATCCGGACGGGCGTTACTGATTTGCTTGAAGGACTGCTTGATGTCCGACGCGAAGTAAAAGTCGGCGTTCCGCTTCTCGTTGTCCAGTTCTCCGCCCGTAATGGGACGCGGCGGGCCAAACCCGCTCATCCACCCTGTCTGGCCGTTGAAGGCCGTGACGTTCTCGCCTCGCGGCGTATGAACCACCGTCACTCGGGCGTCTGGCGCCTTGGCGAACACTTCCACCGGCATCGTTCCCGGACCCATGCCCAAGAGCGAGCCTTTTTCCACCCGAGTTGTAATCTTGTGGAGAGCTTCTTCTCCGCCGATAGCCTGCACGTATTTGTCGAGAATCACGTCGGCACCCGGCCCGGCAGGAACTTCAGCGCCCGCGCCTCCGGCACCTTGCATGCCTCGAGGCGGCTCGGGTTTCAGCGACTCCGAAATCACGGGGATGGAGGTGGGGTGCGCTGCACCCGCGTGGCACGTGTAACAGGTCACTTCACGTTCGCCACCGAAATTGTCCTTGTTGATGGCGAACATCATGGTCATCATCTTCCGTGCCGTTTTCTTTTCCTCTTTGTCATCCTTTTCGAAAGCGTTCCGGACGTGGCAAAATTCGCACTCGACGCCAAGCGACGCCGTGATGAACTGCATCGCCGGAAAAATCTGGTCGGCCGGTGCGTCCTTGAGAATTTGAATGTTTTTGAAAGCCTCGGCGGCGGTCTTGGGCGCGCCCGTCGCCGCGGGCGATTGCGCCCCGGCAAGTGCGGCGAAAAAAGCCGTCTGCAGCAAGAGTGTATTGATAATGGCGAATAGCCTTCTGGTCACTTGGTCCTCCCTACCTGAAATCAGGCCGGAAGTATAGTATCGAAATACCCGGCCTCACGAAAGCCACTTTTGCAGCCACTTTTGCAGCCGCTTTTGCGGACGTGGATTGGACTGCGATTGTTGTGCTACAACTTTCGCATCCTGAATTTTTTCGCAACCTCGTCAAGGGTGCGGGCAGGGCTACAACCTCACCAGCAGCACGCTGCAAAGCTCCAAGGGGAGACGCTTTAAGCATTCACCCATCGACACAGTTTTTGCAGGCCATCGGCAAACACCTGGGTCGGCGTGATCAGACTCAGGACCGCATAGTCCTCTGAAGCAAACTCGTAGAAGTGACCGGGATGAACTAACACACCCTCCCCCCGCGCGAGTTGGGCGGTAAAGTCATCCTCGCTTGGTTCGCATCGACCGCCAGATTCTTGCCCTACGAGTGAACCTTCAGATCGTGCTAATGGAATCCTCAAGATCACGTACCAGCCTCCTTCAACCTCGAGCCGCGTCACGCACGATGCCGCGCTGAGTTGGCGGTCAAGCTCAGCAAGGTTTTGCTTTAGACGACCGATAATTTGCGGCTGAATGGCCCAGCGCGTTTCAAGCAACTCGGGCAGCGCCGCAGCCACTGGCGTGCTCACAGAAAGGTATGTGTCGGCGATAATCTCCAGTCGCTCGATGGCGGCGCGCCGTTCTTCTGCCGGACCACTGACCACGATCCACGCAAGCTTCATATGCGGCAGCGCTGAAATCTTTGACAGCCCGCTGAGCGTGAAGGTGAGAATGTCGTCGAGGCCAGCGTGGCTCGATGCTGTCCTCTTGTCAGGCCCGCCCGTGGCTCCCGAAGCTACACTGCGATCGTAAGTGCTGTTCCCAGGGAGGGCGTAGTCCGCAAAGACTTCGTCGGCGATCAGCGCCAGTCTATTGTGATGGCAGATCTTGATGAGCGTGTCGCGCTCGTTCGCGTGCACAAAAGAGCCTGTGGGATTGTTGGGATGCACCACGACGAGCGCTCTGGGCAGGTGAAGAACGTGATCGTCGCAACCGACACGTGACGCCAGATCGTCCAGATCGATGCGCCATTTGTCTCTGTAGGTTAGCGCGTAAGGGGCGATCTCCAGGTCATTGAGGCCGGCCAAAAAATCAAAGAGCGGATAGCTCGGGCGCGGTACCAGCACGCCGTCGCCAGGGTCGGCCAGGAGGCGGAATAGATAGGAGTAGGCCTCGCTCGTGCTCGCGGTCAGAAAAATCTGACCGGGGTCAACATGCACGCCGCCTTCGCCGTAGTAGTTCGCCACGGCCTCGCGCGCCCCCAGAGGGCCGCGGGATTCCGGCTGGTAGGTGAGGGCCGCAGGCTTGGCAAGCGCGCGCAGAATGGCGGCGGAATCGTACTCAAAGCCACAGCGTGTGGGATTTGACTCGGTCAGGTCAAGCAGCGGAAGCCCGTGCTCCCGTCGGTAGGAGATAGCGCGGCTGAGTGCGTTTGGGTCCAGCGGCCATTCGGTGCGATGAGCAAACATAGGCGCTGAGGAATCCGAAATTCGAAATTTGAAACTCGAAAATCGAAATCCGAACCTGAAAAGTGTGGTGTGTGACCTCGCGAGTTTCGAGTTACGAGTTTGAGATTTCGGATTTCGGATCTCAGATTGCGACCTTCGAAACAGATTTGGCTATATTCTCAAAGGTCAAGTCGAAACTCAAGCTGAGGTTTGCCCGACGAATTCGGCACGAAAGGCGGTGGACTGGACTTCGGCTCGATCACCTGCGTAAGCTTGGCCGTGTAGTAGTCGAAGAACTCCTTGCCCGGCGGCGCCACCTGCACGGTCTCACCAAAGTAGCCTGGACCCAGCCGGGTGATGACGCGCCGGAAGAGCCAGCCCGGCGGCGGATTCGGGCCGCCTTGGGGATCGAAGCGGACTTCGGTGTTAGTTATCGTCACGTGATAGTCGGTTATGAAGCCGGTACTCGAAAACGCGCGCATCACAAACCCTGAACCCGAAGGGCTCGCGCTGACGAAACCCATCCAGCTTTCGCGTTGAGCGGGAGCATCTTGGCCCGCGGGCAAAGACACCTCTTCGTTCACCAGGACGAACCGCTTGTCTAGTGTGTAAGAAAGTGTAAGGTGGACGGTGCCTTGCGCTTCCTTCTTTGCCTGCGGAGTGGTGGAGTAGCCTGCCCAGTCGCCGATGATCCAGGCGAATGCCGAGAAGTCGGGCCGCGGAGGCAAAGGAATACTATAAGTAGCTGGCGGTTTGTCCTTTTGACCGTCAGCGGCAGCGCCCAAGTTGGCCGCCAGCAACAGCCCCGGAATCACAATCCAAGATGGCAGGTGACGAAGCATCTCAACGGGACCTGAACCGGCATTATAGTCAAACTGGAAGAATCGGGCCATCGGACGATCGAGTGATCGAGCCATCGGGTGGTTGAGCGATTGAGTCCTGGATGATGACGGATTGAGGGATTCAAGAACTGGGTCACCAAAATCGAACACTTGGGCCCGCCCTCAACCGCTGCTCGTGAATGGATCGAGCGTCTGAAGACTAATCGCTCAATCTCTCGATGGCGCGATCACCTGATGACTCAATCGCTCAATGGCGCGATCGCCCGATAGTCCCATGCAAGCCGAGGGTATAATCGAGGTGTGAAGTCACTGGAGGAATATCTTAGCCTCGCCGCCCAGCGTCATCAGCATCTTTGCCCCGGTCAGGTTCTGGGCGTTCGCATGGCCATGCTGGGCCTTCGGTCTATCGGCATCGAGAATCCCGAAGCGCACGCCAAGCGATTGCTGACATTTGTAGAAATCGACCGCTGTGCCACAGACGCCGTAAGCCTGGTGACGGGCTGTAGCCTCGGGCTGCGAACACTGAAGTACGTCGATTACGGTAAGGTGGCTGCTACCTTCGTCGATCTTGAAACGCAAGGTGCTGTCCGGATAGTGGCGCGCGATGACTCACGCGTGAAGGCCAAGTCCCTGTTTCCTGAGTGCGAACGTCCTTATCGCCAGCAGCTTGAGGCCTATAAGGCGATGCCTGACCAGGATCTCTTCACGGTAGAGCGCGTGCGGGTTAATCTTCGCCCCCAAGACCTGCCAGGCCGGCCTCGCTCGCGAGTGCTGTGCGACCGGTGCGGCGAGGGCATCAACGACGGTCGCGAAATCGTCATGGCAGATCGCGTGCTCTGCCGGCCCTGCGCGGCGGGCGGATACTACGAGCTGGCGTAGGAGTCAGAAGTCAGAAGCCAGAAGCCAGAAAAAGCACCATGAATGACGGACCTATCTACCCGAGTCCCGAGCCCCGAGTCCCGAGCCCCGAACGACCGGCGCTAGAAACCACAAGTCCCGAACCGACAGTCCCAAGCCTCGAACCTGTATTCCCGAGTCCCGAGCCCCGAACCCCGGGCCCCGAACGTAGCTCGCGCGCGCCCCTGCCCATCGCCACTCTGACGATTGTTGCGGTGACGGTGGCAGTGATGATCCTGCAGATGCTGGCAACCGGCTCCAAAAATCCTGATGTCCTCATGGATTTCGGAGCCTCTTACCGGCCCTACTTTCAGCACGGGCAGTATTGGCGGGCCGTGATGCCGATGTTTCTCCACATCGGCTGGTGGCACCTCGTGCTGAATATGATTCCGTTGCTGCTGCTGGGGCCCGTGCTGGAGCAGATTTACGGATACGGCCGTTACGCGGCCATTTACGTGGGCGCGGGCATCACCGGCTCGCTGCTCTCTATGTATCACGGCCACAACGTTCCTGCGGCCGGGGCATCGGGCGCCGTGTTTGGTGTTGTGATGGCAACTCTAACGGCGGGTTACGTTCACCGCGACGCTCTGCCTCATCCTCTTGCCCGAATGTTTCGACGCAGCCGCTTCGCGGCAATCCTCGTGGTGTTCATCGTAGTGGAACTGGTGTCGGGCTATCTCTCTCAAAACATCGACAACTGGGGCCACCTCGGTGGCCTCTTGGGAGGAGGACTGCTAGCGTTTCTGATCCCGCCTCCAAAGCTTGTTGAAACCGAAAGCGGCGTCCAGAAAGTGTCCCTGGCGCGAAACCCGGCGGCGCTGTTAATGGCCCCTTCGGCTCCGAGGTCTGTCAATGACTGGCAATCGCAGGCCATCGTGCTGGTTCCGCTGGCCGTGGTTGCACTCTCCATGGCCGCTGCGGCCCGCCATTATCGTGTCGCGCACTTGATGAGCCAGGCGCTGGAAGAAGGGGCGCGGCTGGAGGCGGCCCACCAGGAGGGCGCCGCCTTTGACCAATTCAAGCGCGCCACGCAGCTCGATCCCCGCGACGAGCGACCTCACGTGGCGCTAGGCCAGCTCTACGTGCTCCATCATCAGACATCGGACGCCATCGACGAATTTACGCAGGCCCTGCGTCTCAACCCGGATTCCACCGACGCCCAAATCGGGCTCGCCGGCGCCTATCAGGACGGGGGCGACCTGGCCGCAGCGCAAAAAATCTGGGAGGCATTGGAGAAGAAGAACCCGAGGAGCATCGAAGCGCAAGAGGCCATCGCCGAGCTTCTGGCAGCCCAAAAGCTTTACCAGCAGGCAATCGCCGAATATCTGAAGGTGCTTCGCCTCAGCCCCAATTTGGCTGTGGCCCATAACAACTTAGCCTGGCTGTACGCCACCGCCGATGACCCGAAGTTTCGCGACCCCGCGGGTGCCCTCGAGCACGCTCGCAAGGCTGTCCTGCTCAGCGGTGGACGCCAGCCCGATTTCCTGGACACGCTAGCGGAGGCCCTCTACGCGAACGGTAAATACGCCGAAGCCGTCAAAGTTGAGACTCAGACCCTTGAGTTGGTGCCGGGCAACAAGGACTTTCAGGAACACCTGCAGCGGTACCGGCAGGCAGCAGGCAATGGGCAATAGGCAATAGGCAAGAGGCAATGGGCAAATGGGCAGGAGGCAGGAGGCAAGAGGCAATGGCCAACAGCAAGAGCCAATAGGCAAGGGGGGGGGCTCTACCTTCGAGCGCTGTGCTCCAGACTGCGGATTAACCCATTCAGCATCCGATTTATTTCTTGCGTCTGCTCGGCCGAGCGTTGAAGCGTTATGGCCTCGATGAACTTCAAGTTTCTTGCGACCACGAGATGAGTCTCCAACTCGAGCAATGAACCGCGCGCCACGCGGAGAAACTGGACGTAGTCGCGGGTCATGTTCCTTCCCCAGCCTTCGGCAATATTGGCTGGGATCGAAACCGCCGCGCGACGCACCTGGCTCGTGAGCCCATAAAGTTCCTCGCGCGGAAAAGATCGAGTAATCTGATAGATCTCAGTCACGAGCGCGACCGCCTTTTGCCAGACTTCAAGCTGCCGATACGAATCGATTCTCATGATCCGCTGACTGCCTCTTGGCTCTTGCCTCTTGGCTCTTGCCTATTGCCTCTTGCCTATTGCCTTCCCTGCCCGGTTTCCCAATCCACGAGGATGGCGTGAACCTCCCGCGGTCCGTGAACTCCCCGAATCAGGATTTGCTCGATATCCGCCGTGCGGCTGGTACCCGTCACGAACACCACGGAGCGCCCATCAGCGTCGCCCGCCGTGCTCGCCGGAACCGGCAAGCCTGCGAGTACTTCTTCGAGAGACCCCACCACTTGGCTCCGAAGATAGAAGGCGATGTGAATGGGCGGCGCCAGCGAAGAGAGCTGGCTGCCTTCGCTGCGGCTCGTGAGCACCAGGGAGCCGCTCTCAGCCAGCGCGAAATCCACGCCTGTGACTCCTGCTCCCGCGGAAAAACAGCGCTCGCGATAGGCACGCTCCTCCTCGGCCACGAGTCCGCTTCCCGCTACCCCGGGCCAGAACCAGGCGCGGAGCCCGAGGTTTTCGATAATTGCCTTGATCTCCAACCGAGCCAGCAAAGGGTTGCGCGAAAGCACAACTCCCTCGAATCGGTCTACTCCGGTGTGCCCATCAATTTTGAGGATCTCTTCCAAGATACGGGCGATTTCTGCCCGGCTCGTCGCCCGGTAGGTGCAGCCTCCCACCTTCCTCAACTCTTCCTCAAACGTGCCGATAAGCTCTGTCGGCAGGATTGGCCGCAGGACGGGGCCGAGATCCGGCAAGGCGGCAAGATCGCTGGGTGTGCTGCACTGGTCTTCGCCTTGCCTTCCGAGCGCCGCCCGAATTCTGTGCAACATTTGCTGTCGAGTGAGCAATTTTGAAACTCCGGCTTAGCGCCTGCATTCTAACACGGTGTCCCATCTTCCCGTAACTCTAAGGAACCATTCGTGCAAGAGCTTCTTGCACGATTTGGCAAATAAAATGTTGCAAGGTTACCTGAAATGTGCTAGTCTCTTGCAACCAAACCGGCCCTTCTGTCATCGGATGATGGTGCTAATGAGGAAGTGAAGCAAGCAAATATATGCTTGGGCGGCCGGTGCCCGGCAAACAAAGGATGATGTGACATGGCGACGACAGCGATAGCAGTTAAGACCAAGAAAGGATCATACAAGGCAGTACTACTCAAGAAGCGTCAGGAGTTGCTGGCTTCAATACGCAGCGAACCGGAAGCTCTTTCCATTATGCAAACTCCCGACGAAGTGGAGTTTGCCGTCAAGACAGCAGAACAGGACGTCTCGGCAGTTACCGCAGATCTGCGAAGCCAGACCCTGCGTGACGTTGAAAACGCCCTCACGCGAGTAAGCCGTGGTCTGTACGGCGTTTGCGAGGCCTGCGGAGAAGAAATCGCTCCTGCGCGCCTGAAGGCCATTCCCTGGGCCCGTTGTTGCGTCCCTTGCGAAGAGCAAAGGTCAAGAAACTAAGTAACGCCTGCAGACACTAAGAAGAGTCTCGGAACGGCGGCCCTTGGGCCGCCGTTTTTACTTTTGCCAAGACGCCAGTAGTGGGCAGTCGGCGGTAGGCAGTAGGCAGTGGGACCCGCCGTCGGATGGCGAAAAAACCAGGTCCCTGACAAAGCGCCCCCCCCTGGTGACCTTGCGTGCGCGAACGAACCCAAACTTGTATCCTATTGTTGCAGTGTATTTTAATGGCGATCAAGCGGCCTATTTGCCAAACGAGTCAAGAAAACGAACCCAAAACACTAAACCACAGATTCAAATGTGGATAATAGTCAAAAAGGGAAAAATTGGCGTTCGAAAACGAACCTAAACGAACCTGACTTTCGGGGGAAAAAAGGTGCAAAATCAGGAAACGAACCCAAGAAACGAACCCGAGCTTCGCCCCGGAGGTTGGGCGGGCTCTTTGGTTTGATGTCGAAGACTTGCTCGGTGCTTAAGTCGCCGAGTTCAGCTATGAGGGTTGGCTTCCCCAAAGCTTAATTCCGTATATCAATAACAACAAACAAAGCTTATGGCACAATCGTACACCACACCACTCCCTTTTTTGTTGACATGTATTCGCTCATCAAATATGATAGGCACCGACTAAAGATTTGAAGCATCTAAAACTTGTGCTGCGCGAGCTCGGATAGCTATAGCGCTGGCCTGGAGGGAGTACTAAAGCATGGCAAAGATTATAGGAATTGATTTGGGAACCACCAATTCAGTGGTGGCAGTGATGGAAAGCGGATCGCCGGTAGTGATTGCCAATCCGGAGGGAGGTCGCACCACGCCCTCGGTAGTGGCTTTTACGAAGTCAGGGGAACGGCTTGTGGGGCAAGTCGCGAAGCGCCAAGCGATTACCAACCCGGAGAACACTGTTTACTCCATCAAGCGGTTTATGGGCAGGCGCTACAACGAGGTTCAAAGCGAGATTAAGACCGTGCCCTATAAGGTCACCAGCGGCCCGAACGGCGACGTTCGCGTGTCGGCTCTGGGCAAGGAGTATTCTCCCGCCGAGATCTCGGCAATGATCCTGCAAAAGATGAAGGACGCAGCCGAGCAGTACCTGGGCGAAAAGGTCACTCAGGCGGTGATTACGGTGCCGGCGTACTTCAACGACAGTCAGCGCCAAGCTACCAAGGACGCAGGCAAGATCGCCGGCCTCGAAGTGCTGCGCATCGTCAACGAGCCCACGGCTGCTGCGTTGGCTTACGGCCTCGACAAGGAGAAGGACGAGACCATCGCGGTGTACGACTTCGGTGGCGGCACCTTCGACATTTCCATTTTGGAAGTGGGTGAGGGTGTGGTGGAAGTGAAATCCACCAACGGCGACACGCACCTGGGCGGCGACGACATCGATAAACGCGTGATGGACTGGATTGTGGACGAGTTCCGCAAGGACCAGGGCATCGATCTTTCGAAGGATCGCATGGCCTTGCAGCGCCTCAAGGAAGCGGCGGAAAAGGCCAAGATGGAGCTCTCCACGGTGCTCGAGACCGAGATTAATCTGCCTTTCATTACGGCGGATGCTTCCGGGCCCAAGCACCTGGCTCAAAAGCTCACTCGGGCGCGCTTCGAGCAGATGTGCGAAGACATCTTCCAGCGCTCGGTGGGTCCTGTAAAGCAGGCTTTGCAGGACGCGGGCGTGGGACCTGACAAGATCAACGAAGTGGTGCTGGTGGGCGGTTCGACGCGAATTCCGCGCATCCAGGAAATCGTCAAGAACCTGTTTGGCGGCAAGGAGCCCCACAAGGGCGTGAACCCGGATGAGGTGGTGGCGGTGGGCGCGGCTGTACAGGCGGGCGTGCTGGGCGGCGAGGTGAAGGACCTGCTGCTGCTCGACGTGACGCCACTGACTCTCGGAGTGGAAACTTACGGTGGCGTGATGACGGCGCTGATTCAACGCAACACCACGATTCCCACTCGCAAGAGTGATACCTTCTCAACGGCAGCCGACAATCAAGAGTCGGTTGAAATTCACGTCATGCAGGGCGAGCGGCCGCTGGCCAAAGACAACCGCACGCTCGGCAAGTTCCACCTGATCGGAATCCCCTTGGCGCCGCGGGGCGTGCCGCAGATCGAGGTCACGTTTGACATCGACGCCAACGGCATCCTGAACGTCTCGGCCAAGGACAAGGGCACTGGCAAGGAGCAGAAGATCACGATCACTTCTTCGAGCGGCCTCTCCAAGGAAGAAGTGGAGCGCATGACCAAGGAAGGCGAGCTCCACGCCGACGAAGATCGCCGCCTTAAGGAGGAGATCGAAATCAAGAACCGGGCCGATGCCATGGTTTACTCCACGGAGAAGATGCTGAAGGAGAACCGTGACAAGGTGCCCGAGGCAGATGCCAAGGCGATTGACGAAGCCGTCGAGGAAGCGAAAAAGGCGATCCAGGCCAACGATACTTCCAAGATCACGGCAGCCATCGAGCGCCTCACCCAGGCGTCACACAAGCTGGCGGAAGCAATGTACAAGCAAACCGCGGGTCCGGCTGGAGCTGGAGCGGCGAGCGCCGCGGGTGCCACGGGTGGCGGTCCGGCAGGGTCTGGCGGTGACGGCGCCGCAGGGGGAACCAACGGCGGATCCAAAGACGGCGACGTGATCGACGCCGAGGTCGTGGACGAGGGCAAGAAGGGCAGCTAATCGGGTGATTGGGCCATCGGGTGATTGGGCCATCGGGTGATTGGGCCATCGCGTGATCGGGCCATTGGGTGATCCGGTGATCGGGTCATCTGGCGATTTGAACGCACGCGGTTGTGCTGTCGGGACGTAGGGCCGGGGCTTGCCCCGGCCTATGGAGTTTGTACATTCACACGGCCCGATGGCCGTTTCCAGCGGCACCCCCCGGGGGGTAGGCCCTAAATGCAAAAACGAACCCGAGAAGTATTTTAGAATCAACAAAAATGCTAAAAAACGAACCTAAAACGACCCTAAACGAACCCAAAACGAACCCAAGCTTGATCCACGAGTATTTTTATAAGTCTTTTATAATCAGTATGCGTCCAAACGCCCGAAAAGTCGGCGGCCAATGTCAGACAGACGTGGGACGGCAGTTGGACAGGGAGTTGGGGCGGTTGGAAGCTCGAGGCCGTAGGGCCGGGGCTTGCCCCGGCCTTTCCACGGCCAGGAGAAGCTTTCAGCCGTCAGCCGTGAGCGGGCGAGTGCTGCTGATGGCTGAAGGCTGATGGCTGATGGCTGACGGCTTTGTAGGGTGAGCGAGAAATTTTTTAAAAAATTTTTGGCCTACCCTGGAATGTTGTTGAAAACAAAGGACCGAAAATGAGAAAAATGGGACAAATGAGACTACCCTGGAATGTTATTGAAAACACAACAGTTAGTCTTGTTTATCCTGGAATGTTGTTGATAAATAAGGCTGTTATCCTATTTTAGGCAGGGGGCGGAAGCAGGAGAGACCTGTGGAACTACATCGAGCGCACGTCGGAGTTGAATGCCCGCAATGCCACTTCCGGCAGTTCGTGGAGGTGGATTCAGATTTGGACGGGACGCTAAAAGACTCCAAAGTGGCGAACAAAATCTTAGTCGAGCTTCAGGCCTGGATGCTGTCGCGCTGCCCGGATCATCTGCGAGCGATTGCGGGAATGAGCAAGAACTGAGAAAAGCAGGAGCCAGTAGTGAGAAGTAAGAAGTAAGAAGTGAGAGCCAGAATCAAAGGGCCCTCGCTTCTTGCTTCTGGCTTCTTACTTCTGGCTTCTGACTCCTGACTTCTTAACTATGGCCGTCGGCACTCAAAAGGACTATTACGCCACGCTGGGCGTGGACCGCAACGCCAAGCCGGAGGCCATTCGTAAGGCTTACCGGCATCTGGCGCGTAAGTACCACCCGGACGTCAATCCCGGCAACAAGGCGGCGGAAGAGAAGTTCAAGGCCATTTCTGAAGCCAACGAGATTCTAAGCGACGAGAAGAAGCGCAAGATTTACGATCAGTACGGCTTCTACTCGGACAATATTCCCCCCGGTGGCTATCCGGGGGCGGGCAGCCCGGCCGGCGCCTACTCGACGTACGCGCAGGGGGGTGCAGGCGCCCCAGGCGGGTTCGATTTTTCCGGCTTCGATTTTTCGGACTTTGATATTGGCGGGCCGCGCGCGGGCAGAGGCGCAGGGCAAGGAGCCCGAGGAGCGGCAACCGAAGAGGGCCACGGTGGTTTCCGGGATTTCTTCTCGCAGATCTTTTCGCGCGGCGCCGCCGTAGAGCAGGAAGAAGCCGAGGACACGCGAGGACGCGACCTCGAACATCACCTGCACCTTGGTTTTTGGGACGCCATCCGCGGCACGCAGGTGCGGGTTACGGTGAACCGGAACGAAACTTGTCCCGTGTGCAAGGGAACCGGCGCCGGCAAAGGCGCGCCCACAACCTGTCCCACTTGCAATGGGACCGGCAAACTCACCCGGCAATCCGGGGCCATGACCTTCAGCGGCCCTTGTCCGGATTGCGGAGGCACGGGCAAGAGAAAACCGGTCTGCCCGAATTGCTCAGGTGTAGGCTACCTTACTAAGCCAGAGACGTTCGAGGTTCGCATTCCGGCGGGAGTCGATACGGGATCGCGGGTGCGGGTGGCGGGCAAGGGCAACGCCGGCAGAAACGGCGGGCCTCCGGGTGATATCTACATCGTGACGGACGTGGAGCCGCATCCGTTCTTCGACCGCAAAGGCAACAACATTTACGTGAAGCTGCCCGTCACCGTCACCGAGGCGGCGCTCGGCGCCAAAGTGGAAGTGCCGACCATCGATGGACCCAGCACCATCAAGATTCCGCCCGGAACTCAAAGCGGCCAGAAACTCCGGCTGCGGGGCAAAGGCGTGCCCTCGCTGCGCGGCGACGCGCGGGGGGATCAGTTTGTGGAGGTTCAGGTGGTGATTCCGCGCGTAGCCGATGAGCGATCGAAGGATCTGTTGCGTGAGCTGGCGCGGTTGAATCCCGAAGACCCGAGGGCAGCCTTGAAGGAAGTAGGCGCGCCGCAGTAGGCAGTAGGCAGTAGGCAGAAAGCAGAAAGCAGAAGGCAGAAGGCAGAAGGCAGAAGGCAGAAAGCAGTAGGCAGAAAGCAGAAGGCAGGCGGTAAGCGGCAGGCAAAAGGCAATAGGCAGGAGGCAACGGCGAACTGGCTCCGGCCATGAGATCACGGGCTGGAAGCCCGTGCCACGTGGCGTGGCGATCCTGGCGACGTACGCAGGTTGGGAAGCGCGGTCGGACGGAAGCGGCTGGTGATCAGTGCCGACCGCCTACTGCCTACTGCCTACTGCCTACTGCTTTCTGCCTACTGCCCGCTGCCTACTGCTTTCTGCCGACTGCCGACTTTAAACTTTCGACTTTGAACTTTCGACTTTCTTATGCCCCGAGGACGCAAAGCACGAAGCAAGACCAAGGCCGGCTACATGATCAGCGCGGTGGCGGAGATGTATAACATCCATCCGCAGACCTTGCGCCTCTATGAGCGCGAAGGGTTGCTATTGCCTTCGCGCAGCGAGGGCAACACCCGCCTTTACACCGAGGAAGATCTGGAGCGCCTGGAGGTGATCCTAAGTTTGACGCGCGACTTGGGCGTGAACCTGGCGGGGATCGAGATCATCCTGAACATGCGCGCCCGAATGAAAGAGATGGAGAGCGAGGTTCAAGCGCTGGTGGAATTCACTCGCCGGGCGGTCTACAATGCGCCGCACCGGCCCTCCTCGCAGCCGGAAACAGGCTTGGTGCGCGTGGGCCGGCGCCACATCATCCGGACGCGCTCCGCCCAAGCGGGCTAGCCAATTATTCGTGAGCGGCCTGAAGTGCCCAGCGCACGACGCACGGAGTCTCCTTCGGAGTGGCCGGTACCATGGCCGCCAATGGGTCCGGCCTCCATTGAGGAACGGTCCGGAACCTGGCTCTGGCGTGGGTGTTGACGTGCCTGTCGCCTCAGGCGTTCGGGGGTTCCTATTCCCGGCGCTCCACAAGATGGATGAACAACTAGTTAAGTAGCCTATCTCTAACCCCAAAAGGCGTGAGCTCTCAGCCCGCCGATAACGACGCTACCCCGGTCTGGCTTAGCCCCCGAAGCCTGACCTTTCTGGCGCGACGTGCGGGCTGGCACTTCGCCCTCGGCGCGCTCCGGCACGCGCGACCTATAATGGTGGCGGTGACCTTCGGTGAGAATCCTGCTGGTGGAAGATGAGCACCGGGTGGCGAGCTTCGTAGCTCGCGCGCTCCGCGAGCAGGCCTACGCGGTTGACGTCGCGGAGACCGGCGAGCGCGCCGTCAGTCTTGCCTGCCAGTCCTGCTACGATACAATCCTGCTTGATCTGCGCTTGCCGGACGGCGACGGCATCGAGGTCTGCCGCACCCTGCGGGATAAGGGCGTGAACTCGCCCGTTCTGATGCTGACGGCGCGGGGGCTCGTGGAGCAGCGGGTGGAAGGGCTCGACGCGGGCGCTGACGATTACCTCACGAAGCCCTTCGCAGTGGCGGAGCTTCTGGCGCGAGTTCGAGCGCTGGTGCGAAGGGGATTCCACAAGAGCGCGGCAACGCTACGCAGCGGCGATCTGGAGCTCGATCGGCATCGCCGGCGCGCCCAACGCAGCGGAACGCCAATCCCGCTCACCTCGAAGGAATTTGCTCTGCTTGAGCTGCTCTTGCTGAGAGCCCCGGAAATCGTTCCCCGCAGTGAAATCCTCGAACATGTTTGGGACGCTCACTTCGACAGCGGCACCAATCTGGTGGAAGTTTACATCAAACGACTTCGCCAAAAGATCGACCACGAACAGGGCGCAAAGCTGATCCACACGGTTCGTGGCGTGGGTTACCGCCTGGGACCGGAGGAATAAACAGGACACTCTTACCGGAACCGGGCGGCGGATCCGTTTTCCTGTGGGACGACCCGAGGCGCACACTATTCCCTAATCGCCACCGCCGGGTGGCGTGCGACGATATTGCGCTAGGGGGGTGTCAGCTCGGAAGCGCCATGCGCAGCTTCGATTTGCTGAGCGCCTTGACGAGTTGCGCCTCGGCGATGTCCTTGCTCCAGCCGCGGCCAATCGCAACCTCGTCTACCAGGAGCTGCCAAGAGCGGTCAAACATCCGCTTTTCGCGAAAAGAAAGCGGCTTCGCCTGGCTCAAGATCAGCAGCCCCTTGAAGACCTCGGCGACCTCCAGAAGCGACCCGCTCCGCATTTTGTCGGAGTTCTCTTTGAAGCGGTCCTTCCAGTCATGCGGAGGCGTCAGGCCGCCGTTGTTGAGGTAATCCAGGACTGTTGTGATCTCCCGCAGCTTGGCGACGCGGCGCAGGCCAAGGTTGGCCACGTTACCGGTTGGAACCATGACGCGCAGGCCGTTGGTGTTGAGCCTGAGCATGTAGAAGATCTCAGGCTGACCGGTCAGATTACGGTGAGAAATCTGTTCAATGGTACCGACTCCTTGATTGGGATAGACAATTTTATCGCCAACCTCAAAGTTCATAAGGCCCCCGGCTAATGTGTTTGTTGGCACAAGATGAGGTTAATCCTGTATACGAAGTCTCGTCAAGACCGAATAGGGCGAGGGCGAGGGCGACCAGAGGTAGCTCTTTCTGCCCGCGGAGGGCCGCCGCTGGCCGTCACGCTAAGTTCTTCAGTTATCGATTAGTCGGTAATCTTCCGTGAAAGCCGACTATTGCCGCAATACTTGACTCTTTTGATACACTCATCCGGCTGTCTGAGGAGGGTGATATGGGAAGGTCATGCGCTCGTGCAGGCTTCCGGGTTGCAGCTCTGATGTTGACGGCGGTTGCGGTTCAGGCGTTCGCCGCTGGACCTTACCAGGTTACGGTGGAACGTGGCGTGGAGGCGAAGATGCGCGACGGCGTGGTTTTACGCGCCGACATCTATCGCCCAGACGCTGCCGGCAAGTTCCCGGTGCTGCTCGAACGGACGCCCTACAACAAAGGGAACGGCGAGTCGGGGTTCGGGCGGCAGGCGGCGGCACGAGGATACGTCGTGGTAATTCAGGACGTCCGCGGACGCTACACGTCGGAAGGCGAATGGTACCCCTTCAAGTACGAGTCGGAAGACGGCTACGATACGGTGGAGTGGGTAGCCGCTCTGCCGTATTCCAACGGAAAGGTCGGGATGTTTGGGGGCTCGTACGTGGGTGCGACCCAGATGCTCACAGCCATTGCGCATCCGCCACATCTCGCTGGCATTTTGCCGGTCGTGACCGCCTCGAATTATCACGACGGATGGACGTATCAAGGCGGCGCCTTCGAACAGTGGTTCAACGAATCATGGACCTCAGGGCTCGCACAGGACACACTCAATCGCAAGGTCAGCGCCGCCACGAACGCGAGGGTGGGCGCTCAGACCTTGCCGCTCACCAGCTATCCACTGTTTAATCTGGCCGGCACAGCGCCGCTCGGCAGCGCCGCCAGCCTGCAGGAACTCGCGCCCTACTTCCTCGACTGGCTTAGCCATCCTGACTACGACGGCTATTGGAAGAAATGGTCTATCGAGGAGCACTACCCGGACATTCAGGTGCCTGCCTACGTTGTGGCCGCCTGGTATGACATCTTTCAGGGCGGATCGCTGCGCAACTACCTCGGCATCACCACACACGGTGGAAGCGCGGCGGCGCGTCAGAAATCACGCCTCCTCGTGATGATCGGCGGACACGCCGGCGGCGGTCCGAAGATCGGTGAAGTCGATTTCGGGCCACAGAGTGCTGTGGACGAGAATGCCCTGATACTGTGCTGGTACGACGTCTTGCTGAAGGCTGAACACAATGACCTGGACCAGGAACAGCCCGTGAAGCTCTTTGTGATGGGGCACAACGCGTGGCGTCAAGAGTCAGCCTGGCCGCCGCCTGAAGCGAAGGAGCTGGCTTACTACCTTCACTCGAATGGACGGGCGAATTCATCCGACGGAGACGGTGTGCTCAACTTGTATCGTCCCGGCTCCGAACCGGCAGACCGCTTTATCGATGACCCTGACAGTCCCGTGCCCACTGTGGGAGGTCCGTTGTGTTGCGATGGTGCGCATCTCGCACCGGGCGCTTTCGATCAGCGCAAAGTTGAATCGCGACCGGATGTGCTGGTGTACACCACAGCGGCGTTCGACCATGATTACAACGTCACCGGCCCCGTGAGTCTGGACCTCTACGCGAGTTCCGAAGCGGTCGATACGGATTTCACCGCCAAGCTGGTTGACGTGAGTGCGGACGGATTTGCCCGCAATCTCACCGAGGGAATTGTGCGAGCACGCTATCGGGATTCGCAGGAGCATCCGCAGTTGCTGCAGCCGGGCACCGTCTATCGCTTGCGCATCGATCTCTGGTCAACCAGCAACGTGTTTCTTGCCGGGCACAAACTGCGACTCGAGATCGCCGGCGCCAATTTCCCGCGCTTCGACCGCAACTCGAATACCGCTGAGGATGCCGGCCACGCCACTCAGTTGGTGAAGACCACAAACACCGTCTATCATGACCGAGCCCATCCTTCGGCTCTAATGCTGGATGTGATGCCGCAGTAAGCGTTCGTCATTGTTCCTTGGTCCGTCGTCCGTTGTTCGTGGTCCGTGGACAGTAGCGGTCTGTTCGTGTCACCCCTGCCGATCGAGTTCGACGACTACGAACCACGAAATACGAACTGTTGTTCTCAAGGACCATGGGGACCACGAACAACGGACAACTGACTACGGACAACGGATGAAAAGAAACCGGACCCAATCCGCGGCCGTGTCCGTATGTAGGAATGAAGGGCCTGGCAGCACCGATCGGGGCAACGGCGTGAGGGATGGGACGCGAGAAGAGCAGCAGGCGATGCTGGGCCGGGCTGCTACGGGTGACGCCGCAGCGTTCGAGGTGATCGTGCGCGAGCACCAGTCGATGGTGTTCAGTTTGGCCTGCTACTTCCTGCACGATCCCGGACGCGCCGAAGAAATAGCCCAGGAGGCTTTTCTTCGGCTATATCAGAACCTGAGCCGCATCGAGTCACCTGAGCACCTCGTACAGTGGTTGAGGCAGGTGACCTGGCGCTGCGCGATCGATGAGTCGCGGCGCGCCGCGCACCAGCCATCGGTTGCTTTGGAAGACGTGGCCGAGCCAGCGGCCGAAGATCACCCAGTAGACTTGCTGGTGAATGACCGATTGCAGGCCCTTGTGGCGTCACTGCCGCCGCGCGCAAGAATGATGGTCATCCTGCGCTTCCAGGAGGATCTGAGCCTAAGCGAGATCGCTGAGGTCATGAAGGTGCCGGTGAACACCGTGAAAAGCGGCCTCTCGCGTGCTCTGAGTGTCCTCCGGGAGAAACTCACGCGCGTGCTTGGAGAATCAGAGTATGAAACCGTTTGAGGATGAGCTTCGACGGGCGCTTGGGCGGCGCGAGCCGCCGGCCGGCTTCACGGAGCGCGTGCTGGCCCGCGTTCGACAGGAGTCGGACGCGCGCAATCCAGTGAGTACCGCGCCAGGGGTGCAACCAGCGAGGCGGATACGCTGGGCCGGATGGAGCTTGTTTGGTCCCAGGCTTCGATTAGGCCTCGCGGGAGTGGCTGTTGCCCTAGTGCTGGCTGTTTCCCTGTCTGTTTGGCGCCAACACCGCGAAGAGCAGGAGCGCATAGCCGGCGCGGCGGCGCGCGCACAAGTGATGCAGGCCTTGCGCATCACGAGCGCCAAGCTGAGCCGTGTGCGGGCGAAGGTCGCGTCGGTTACGGACGACAGCAGGAACGAACGTTTGGAGGATTAGCCCGCATTTCTGTTCCGAAAATTTCGGTCAGGCATTAACGCTGGGGTCAAGGGTGACCTTGTGACCTAGACCTTCGAGCCGCTTGACGTAATAACGGGTCAGGCGTTCGGGTTCAAGACGATC
>Ga0335085_10003468_pt1 | contig 27232 bp, 20 predicted proteins | sample Lox_Sample_45_FD_206712 | JGI IMG/M metagenome (GOLD analysis project Ga0335085, IMG submission 206712) | Soil microbial communities from Loxahatchee National Wildlife Refuge, Florida, United States - Lox_Sample_4.5 | ecosystem: Environmental > Terrestrial > Soil > Wetlands | place: USA...
CCTTGCGGCGTCAGCCGCGCATTCTTATGGACCTTCATCCGGGGACCTTCAGGGCTGCAGTTGGTCGGTGTCGCAACCACAGCTTTCCAATCCTACCCCGGATGAACAACCTTTATAGCTTCCACACTTAGGGTAGATGCGGCAGTCGCAGAGCGGCGCCTCACGCACGTTCCGGGCAGTGTCAAGGGCATCTACGAGCGGGCCAACTACCGCGTCCGGAAGCGCGCGGCGCTGGAAGAGTGGGAACGGCACCTGCTGGAAATCGCCGGCGAAGCAACGTTTAGGAGCAGTGGAGTATAAGTTAATCCGGCGACGGGGCATACGTTGCAGCGTGTGCAAGTTGCACTGAGCTAAATTTCCTTCAGCCGCTCCGCTAAAGAGAGGCGCCCCAGCTTAGCGGTCGCGCATAACTCTGCAGGCACTGAAGAAAATTCGTTTTCTCAATGAACTCGAACCCGGCGAACGCCATGCCGCATCGCCCACCCCGCATCTCCTCGACGAGCTCGCGCTTTACGGCTATCGCCCCGGCAGCGACGAGCCCGACCCACGACCGCTGCCGGACGCCGACGCCGCAGAACCTCGCGCCCCTGCGCCCGCCATCAGCCGGCCCAGTCGCATCCCGGTGAATGATCCGGGCTAGTACCCGTAATAACTGTAATACGGTGCTGGAGCGTACCCGTAATAGGGGTAACCGTAACCGTAGGAATACGGATAGTAGTACGGGTTTGATGAAGCGATCGCCGCGCCGGCGAGCGCGCCGGCCGCTAGGCCGAGACCGATCGCGGCGCCACCGCCGCCCCAGTGATGCCCGCCATGCCAATGCCCGCCGCCGTGATGCCAGTCGCGGGCATAGGCGCTGGTGGGTGCGGCGCTCAGCGAGACTGCGGCAACAAGAGCGCCGGTCACCGCGGCTGCTCGGCCGGTCTTTTTGAGGAATTCGAAGGTCATGTTTGTTCTCCTCTTTCCGCGGCCGGCAGCCTTGCGAGGCGCGGCCGTGTCAAGAGAAGAACGCCGTGGACACCGGCTCATTCCCTAAAAACGCACCCGACGCGTATCTTTTTTTCGCTCCACGGGCCGGCAAGCCAGTTGCGGGAGCGCAGACGGCGAAGAGAGTTGCGTCGATCGCGGCCTATTCGACCAAGAAATCTGCGCCCATCCGAAGTCTGGCCGAAACGGCCAATGGCGGCAGCGACTGCCGCCCGCTTGCCGGCCGCAGATCGGCGCCGCCTGTCATCAGCCCGGCTGCATACCCTTCGCCTTATAAACCTCGGCCGCCTTGGGCGTGGTGAGGAACTTTATCACCTCGTTGCCGGCGAGCGGCTGTTGGCACCAGTTGACCATGCTCGCTTCAAATTCCTCATCGCCCTTCTTGGCCAGCGCCTTCGATGAGCCGCCGGCGATTTTGGCTGCCGTATAGAAGCTTTGAGTCGCCTTCTTGTCGGCGATCACGATGTCATATTCATCCTCGGCGTTGATCTTCTTCTCAACGTCGGCCGGCGTCGCAAATTCAACCGTTAGCTTCTCTTTGGAAGTCGCGTTAAATGACTTGGCGAGTTCTTCCATTGCTGGCTTCATCGCGTCGACGCTCAACACTTTGAGCTCTGCGGCGCCCGCAGGGGCCGTCATAACGGCTGCCGCGAGGAATAGGAATCCAGCAGTGAACTGGCTTGTCTTGATCATCTTGCCTCACCTGTTGATCGTGCGGTGCGGGGACGGTGCCCGTTCGGCCGACCCTACCTACGGTTCCAAACGCTCGAACTTTAACACTACTGCCCACGCAATCGGTCAATATTTAATCACACTGGCGATAAGCCGTGCAGACAGAGCGAAAACAGTGCGCCGCGCTACGCATCGGCGACTTTGTGTCCGGCGAGATGTTCGAGCACCTGGACGAGGCCGGAATGGTCCCAGCCTTTGCCGCCGAGCGGTGTCGCGGCGTTGAACAGCTCCTGCGTCGTCGCCGTGTTGGGCAGTGACACGCCCATGGCGCGTGCGCCCTGGAGCGCGAGGTTGAGGTCCTTCTGGTGCAGCTCGATGCGGAAGCCGGGCGCAAAGGTACGCTTGATCATGCGCTCGCCGTGGACTTCGAGGATGCGCGAGTTGGCGAACCCGCCCATCAGCGCCTGACGGACCTTCGCCGGGTCGGCGCCGGCCTTTGACGCGAACAGCAACGCCTCGCCGACCGCCTCGATGGTCAAGGCGACGATGATCTGATTGGCGACCTTGGTGGTCTGCCCGGCGCCGACATCGCCCACCAGCGTGATGTTCTTGCCCATCAACTCGAAGAGCGGCTGCACCTTGGCGAAGTCGGTCTCCGACCCGCCGCACATGATGGTGAGCGACGCGGCCTTCGCGCCGACCTCGCCGCCGGACACCGGCGCGTCGACATAGCCGCAACCCTTCTCGGCGACTTTCTTGGCGAAGTCCTTGGTTTCGATCGGCGAGATCGAGCTCATGTCGACGACGATCTTGCCCGCAGACAGCCCGGCGATGACGCCGTCGGACGAGAGCAGCACATCGGCGACATCGGGCGTGTCCGGCACCATGATGATGATGACCTCGGACTGCGCGGCGATCGCTTTCAAGGTGTCGCAGACCGTGGCACCCGCTTCCTTGACCGGGGCCGGGCAGGTGCGCTTGCCGTAGACAAAGAGCTGATGCCCGCCCTTGATGAGGTTAAGGGCCATCGGATGCCCCATGATCCCCAGACCGATAAAACCGACCTTCATCGCACCCTCTCCGCTCTGTGCTCGCCCGCGTTCTCGGCACAGTGCTACAGATGCCGACAATCCTGCAACCTGACCGGTGGAAAACCCGTATTGAACGGGTACGCGCTCGCCGCGCTGAATGCTAGCGTCGGACGCTCCGCCGAAGACGCCAGGGGGTGTCATGTTCCGTGCGCTGTCGCTTGTGTTGCTTCTGGTCGCCAACATCTGGCCGGTGTCGGCGCTCGCCGCCGAATACGAGTCGCAAGAGCTGGCCAATGCCGCGCGCGACTACCGCCAGGATTTGCTTGACCGCGTTCCGGCGAACAAGCGGCAGCCCAACCTCATCCCGCGGCTGCGCAAGGATGCCGACGAGGAGTACCGCGCCAAGCGTTATGACCGCGCCGTCGACGATCTGCAAAAGGCGATTTCCTACGGCACCGATGACGGCCTCGTCTGGCTCCGTCTGGCACAGGCGCAGTTCGCCAACAGCGACGACGATCACGCGATGGCGAGCGCCTACAACGCCTATCGCAAATCCTCGGACCCCGTCGAACGCGGCAACGCGCTGTTCGTGATCGGCCGCGAATACGACCGCCACGATAAATTCAAGGAGGCGCTCGCCGCATTTGAAGCCGGGGTCACCTTCACCCAATCGCAAGGCGTGGCGACCCGCATCGATCAGCTGAAGGTTCTGGTCGCGTTTCGCGTGATCAAGGTCGAGGTTCAGGCCGAAGCCGATGTTGCGCGCACCTGCCTGCGCTTTAACGAACCGATCGCAACCAAGGGCGACATCTCCTACGGCGCCTATGTGCGTACCACCCCCAATCTCGACGGCATCGTTACCGGACGCGGCGACACGGTCTGCCTCGAAGGAATGAAGCACGGCGAGACCTATCAGGTACAGCTGCTCGCCGGGTTTCCGTCGGATACTGGCGAAAAGACGCAGGCCGACTTCAAGACCAACGTCGTCGTGCCCGACCGCAAGCCTTCGATCAGCTTCGCCGGCACCGGCTACGTGCTGCCGCGCGAAGGCAGCGCGGGGCTGCCGGTCACGACGATCAACCTCGACAAGGTCAAGGTCCGCATCCTCAAGATCAACGAACGCAATCTCGTGCCGAGCCTTGACGCCGAAAAGCTCACGATGAGCTTCAGCGATTACGATGTCGACGAGCTGGCCAATCGCTCTGGCAGCGTCGTCTGGCGGGGCGAGATGGCCATCTCCGGCCCGCGCAACCGCGCGGTTTCGACTGCGATCCCGCTGAAGGACATCCTCAAGGACAAGGGGCCGGGGGTTTACCTCGCGGTGGTCGAACGCGCCGATGTCAAAGAAGGCGAAGACACCCAGCCCGCAAGCAACTGGGTGCTGGTGTCCAATCTCGGCCTGACCACCTATTCCGGCGCCGACGGAATGGCGGTCGCGGTGCGCTCGCTCGCCGACGCCAAGCCGCTCGGCGGGATCACGCTGCGTCTGTTCGCGCACAACAACGCCGAGCTTGGCAATGCGACGGCCGGGCCGGACGGGATCGCGCGGTTCCCTGCCGGACTGTTGCGCGGCAAAGGCGGCGACGAGCCGTTCGCGGTGATGGCCTATGGGCCGGACGGCGATTTCAACTTTCTCGAAGTCGGCCGCGCGGCGTTCGATCTGAGCGATCGCGGGGTTGCCGGGCGCGAGCAGCCGGGTCCGGTCGATGCCTATCTCTATACCGACCGCGGCATCTACCGGCCGGGGGAGAGCGTGCATCTGATGGCGCTGGTGCGCGACGCCAAAGCCGATGCGCTCGCCAACGTGCCGCTGACGCTGCGCCTGCTGCGGCCGGACGGCATCGTCGTCGACACCAAGCAGCTGGATGCCGGCTCGCTCGGCGCGCATTACCAACGCTATGCGCTGCCGCGCGACGCCCGTATGGGCACCTGGACGGTCGAGCTGCGGGTCGATCCGAAATCCGCGCCGATCGGCACCGCCGAGTTCCGCGTCGAGGATTTTGTGCCGCCGACGCTCAAGGTCGATCTGTCGGCCGGTGACGCGCCGATCCACCCGAACGAGCCTTACACCGTGTCGATCGCCGGCAAATATTACTACGGCGCGCCGGGTGCCGGACTGTCGGTCGAGGCCAATGCGACGATCGGATTCGACCCCAACCCATTTCCCAGTGAGCCCGATTTCCAGTTCGGACTGGTCGAGGAAAAATATGACGGCGACCGCAAAGACCTCGATGTGTCGGCGACCGACGCCGATGGCAAATCGAGCCTGCAGGTCAATCTCACCGATCTGCCGGATCTGACGCGACCGCTGCAGGCGCAGATTGAGGTCACGGTCTACGAGCCGAGCGGACGGCCGATCGTCGCCGACCTCACACGGCCGATCCGCGAGCGCGCCATGACAATCGGCTTGCGCACGGCCTCGGGCGACGACGCTGTACCGCAAGGGACACCCGCCAAGGTCGATGTCATCGCCGCCAATGAAAGCGGCAAGCGTATCGCCGCCAAGGGGCTGCGCTGGGAGCTCGTGCATGAGAGCTGGCGTTATGACTGGTACTCGATCAATGGCTCATGGCGCTATCGCGTGCAAATCCGGGACGAGCCGATCGACAGCGGTACGGTCGACATCGCTGATGGCGGCATGGCGAATTTGTCGAAGACGTTGCCGGAGGGCCGCTATCGCTGGCAGGTGACCGACACGGTGAGTGGCGCGCAGTCGAGCGTGCGCTTCCATGTCGGCTGGGAGATCGAGGCAACGCTGCCCGACGTCGCGGACAAGATGTCGGCGACGCTCGACAAGAAAACCTATCTGCCGGGCGAGACGGCAAAAATCTTTGTCAAGGCGCCGTTTGCCGGCGAGGCGGAACTGGCGACCGCTACCGACAAGGTGTTGTCGATGCGCTCGTTTACCCTGCCGGAAGGCGGCACGACACTCGAAATCCCGGTGGATGCCAGCTGGGGAGCCGGCGCCTATGCGCTGGTGACCGCGTATCGGCCGCCCGTGCCGCCGCCCGCTGGCGGCAACGGAACATCATTGCGCGGGCCGGGACGCGCGGTCGGCGTCGCCTGGATCGGGGTCGATCCGGCGCCGCGCACGCTCACCGTGGCAATGTCCGGGCCGGATGTCGCAAGGCCGCGTGGGCCGGTTTCGGTGCCGATCAAGGTGGCCGGGCTTGCTGCGGGCGAAGAGGCGTATGTCACCCTCGCCGCGGTCGACGAAGCGGTGCTGAAGCTCACCGATTTCCAGACCCCGTCGCCGGCCGATTATTTCTATGGCCAGCGCAAGCTTGGCGTCGAATTGCGCGACCTATACGGCCGGCTGATCGACCCGCACGCCGGCTCGATCGGCGTGTTGCGCAGCGGCGGCGACCAGTTTGCCAAGCGCTCGGTCGCTGGGCTTCCTGACAAGAGCAATCAGGTGGTCGCGTTGTTTTCCGGTATCGTCAAACTCGACGCCGACGGCACGGCGACGGTCAAGCTGGACTTGCCTGATTTCCAGGGCCAGCTGAGGCTGATGGCGGTGGCGGTTGCCGCGCACAAGATCGGCTCGGCGAGCGCGATGCTGACGGTGCGCGATCCGGTGGTGACAATGGTCGCGTTGCCGCGCTTTCTGGCGCCCGGCGACAACGGCCGGCTGGCGGTGACGATCAATAATCTCGAGGGGCCGCCCGGCGACTACGCACTCAAGATGACCGCGACCGGGGCGGGGAGTTTCGCGGCGCCGATCGATCGCACGATCCACCTCGATGCCGGCGCCAATTTCGCCGACGGGTTCACCATTGCCGCGGCGACGGCCGGCAATGTCGCCATCCATCTTGATCTTAATGGGCCCAACGATCTCAAGATCGCGCGCGACTTCAAGATCGGCGTTCGGCCGGCCCAGGCGTATCAGCTGCGGCGCTTTGTCGGGCAACTCCAGCCCGGGCAGAGCGTTACGCTCGACGACGGCAGCGCCGACGCCTACCTTGCCGGCACCGCCGAGGCGCAGCTGTCGGTCAGCCCGCGGCCGCAATGGGACGTACCCGCGCTGCTGCAGGCGCTCGATCGCTACCCTTATGGCTGCCTCGAACAGACGACAAGCCGCGCGCTGCCGCTGCTTTATGTCGATGAAGTCGCCAAGCTGTGGCAGACCAATCCTGGTTTCAGTCCGGCGAAGCAGATCGACGCCGCGATCGGCCATATCGCCGAATTGCAGAAATCCGACGGCAGTTTTGGCGTGTGGAGCGATGCCGGCGATACCGTGCCGTGGCTCGACGCCTATGCCGCCGATTTTCTGATGCGCGCCAAGGAGCACGGCAACACGGTGCCGGATTTCGCACTGAAAGGCGTGATCGGGTGGTTGCGCGATTATGTTCGGCAGCAGCACAAGGACGACGCATTGCCAGCGCTGGCCTATGCGCATTACGTGCTGGCGCGGGCGAAGGCCGACGATCTCGGCACGCTGCGTTACTTCAACGACACGCAGATGTCGCGTCTGCCGACGCAGCTGGCGAAGGCGCAGCTCGCCGCCGCCCTCGCCGCCTATGGCGACACGACCCGCGCGGCCGCGGCCTACGCTGCCGCCTTGGCTCCGCCGCCCAAGCGCGACCCAGCGCTGCGGCAGGTTGATTACGGGAGCGACCTGCGCGACAGCGCCGCCGCTCTGGCCTTCGCCAGCGCCGATCCCGCCAGCCAGACCCGGTTGACGGCGGTCATCGACCGCATCGCCGAGCTGTTCGCGAAAACCGACCGCACCAGCACCCAGGAGCAGGCCTGGCTGCTGCTCGCGGCGGAGGCGGCGGCCAAGCTGACCGGCAACAGCATGACCGTCCAGGTCGGCGACAAACCGGCCGAGACCCGCGAAACCGCGGAATACTTCCAGCGCGCGCTGGGTTCGGGCGCGCCGGCATTGACCGTCGCGAACCGGGGCACGTCGCCGCTATGGCGCAGCGTGTCGATTACCGGTGTTCCCAAGGCTGAATTGCCGGCGGAAAGCAGCGGCTACACGGTGAGCCGGCAGGTCTTTTATCCCGACGGCACGCCGGCTGATCTCACCAAAATACGGCAGACCGATTTGCTTGTGGTCGTGCTGAAGGCAGCCCGCAAGAGCGCTGGCCCCCCGGCGCGTGCCCTCGTCGTCGATCTTCTGCCCGCCGGGTTCGAGATCCAGAACGTCAGCGCGCCCAGCGGCGATACGGCGGGGTCTTATTCCTGGCTCAAGGACGTGACGATCCCGGATTACAACGAGGCGCGCGACGACCGTTATATCGCCGCGCTCGACCTCTCCGGCGGGACCGACAAGTTTACGCTTGCTTATGTCGTGCGAGCGGTGACGCCCGGTGAGTTCAATTACCCCGCGCTTGATGTCGAAGACATGTACGAGCCGGAAACCTACGGCCGCACCGCGATGGGCAAGCTCGTCGTCACGCCGCGATAGACGTGCGCCGCGGCTCTTCCACTCCGATCTTCCCCGGCTTGCGGAGGATGGCGACTGCCGGCGCGCGCCCTCCCCCGCAAGCGGGCGAGGGCCGGGGTGGGGGGCGGCACTGGCGTTGGCCGGGCGGCCTAGCGCTGGCCGTCGCCTGCCTCATCGCCGGTTATTTCGTGCTCCCGCCGCCCAAGCTCGATCGCAGCGAACGCTTATCGGCCTTGGCGCTGGCACGCGACGGCTCGATTTTGCGCGGCTTTCTTTCATCCGACAGCAAATGGCGCCTGCCGACTGCGGTGAGCGATGTTGACCCGCTTTACCGCCGCATGCTGATCGCCGCCGAGGATCGGCGCTTTGACGAGCATTGGGGCGTCGATCCGCTGGCGGTGATCCGTGCCGCCGGACAGTGGGCGATGCACGGCCATGTCGTGTCCGGCGCGTCCACTCTCACCATGCAGGCGGTGCGGCTGTTGGAGCGGCGGCCGCGCACGCTCGCGTCGAAAATTGTCGAAAGCGCCGAAGCGGTAGAACTTGACCGCCGGCTCGGCAAGGACGCGATCCTCGATATTTACCTCACCTTGGCGCCGTTTGGCGGCAATCTGGAGGGGGTGCGCGCCGCGAGTCTGGCCTATTTCGGCAAGGAACCGGCGCATCTCACAGCGGCTGAAGCGGCGCTGCTGGTGGCGATCCCCCGTTCGCCCGAGCAATTCCGTCCCGATCGGCAACCGGCGGCGGCGCGGCAAGCACGCGACGCGGTGCTGCGACGTATGGCCACGGTGGGGGTCATCTCCGCGCAAGAATTCGCTGATGCCTCGGTTGAGGTGGTGCCGCAAACGCGCACGGCGCTGCCGTTTCACGCGCTGCATTTGGCGAAGTCTCTCCACCGCGGCGAGCCGCACGCGACGATCCTGCGCACGACTATTGATCCACGCCTGCAGCGCGAGGTCGAGGCGTTGTTGCGCCGCGAGGCGACAGCGCTCGACCCTCAATCGACTTTCGCGGCACTCGTCATCGACAACAGGGAACGGCGGGTCCTCGCCTATGTCGGCAACGCCGATTACCTCTCGGGTCAGCGCCACGGCACGATCGACATGGCGCGAGCGATCCGCTCGCCCGGCTCGGCGCTCAAGCCGTTCATCTACGCGATGGCGTTTGATCGGCTGATCATCCACCCGGAAACCATCCTCGACGACGAGCCGCGCCACTTTGGCGACTATTCGCCGGGTGATTTCGATGGCCGCTTTCTCGGCGAGGTAACGGCACGCGAAGCGCTGCAATACTCGCTCAATGTGCCTGCGGTCGCGGTGCTCGACCGATTGCGGCCGGCACGTTTTGTCAGCGCGCTTGCCGCGGCGGGAATTCGCCTCAAGCTGCCGCACCCAAGCAGCGAGCCGGGGCTCGCCGTGGCGCTCGGTGGCGACGGGATCAGCCTGCTCGACCTGGCGACGCTTTATGTCGCGCTGTCGCATGACGGCGCGGTGGCTCCGCTGCAAACCGAGCTCGGCGCTCCGGAAGGCAAAGAAACGACGATTTTTGGTCCGGTGGCGGCCTGGTACGTCAATGACATCCTCGCCGGTGCGCCGCCGCCGCCCGGCATGCTTCCCGCTGAACTGCGCCGCACCCGCAAGCTCGCGTTCAAGACTGGAACTTCCTATGGATTCCGCGATGCCTGGGCGGTCGGCTACGACCCGGAAGTGACGATCGCGGTATGGGCCGGCCGGCCGGACGGCACGCCGATGGCGGGCATCACCGGGCGCACGACGGCGGCACCGGTCGTGTTCAAGATCGCCGACCTGCTCGGGCTGGCCGGCGCGCCGGCTTGGCCAAAGCCGCCTCCTGGGGCGCTGCTGGTCGCGCGGCGCAATCTGCCCGCCAGCTTGCAACGCCTCGACCCTGGCCCCGCTGAGCGCGCGGGCCGCGATCACGGCGGGCCGAAGATCGTCTATCCGCCCGATGGGTCGATCGTGGAATGGCACGGCGAGTCGGTGCCTCTCGATGCCGCCGGCGGCAGCGCGCCGCTGCGCTGGCTGGCCGACGGCAAGCCCTTGCCGCAAGCCTCGCCGCGCCACGAATTGTTCTGGCACCCGGACAGCGTCGGCTTCACCCAACTCACCGTAATTGATGCTGCGGGGCGCAGCGCCCATGCCACCGTGCGGCTGGAGCCGTGAGTATGTTAGGCTGAGAGAGGAGGTAAGGAGCGCGAAATGCCCCGGAACGCGGTCGCCTATGACGAAGATTTCTTTGCTTGGACACAAGAGCAGGCCCGGCTGCTGCGCGAAGGTGAAGTCGCCGAAATCGATCTGGAAAACCTGGCGGAGGAGATCGAGAGTGTGGGCAGGAGTGACAGGCGTGAAATCAGGAACCGGCTGATCGTGTTGCTTGCCCATCTTTTGAAATGGCAATTTCAGCCCAAGCGAAGGGGCAATAGCTGGTCTGTCACCCTTCTTGAGCAGCGACTCCAAATCAACTCTATTATCGAGGACTCGCCAAGTCTTCGGCCCTTCTTCGCCGAGGCGCTGGCTGGTGCCTATAAGAGTGCTCGCGACGTAGCAGCGCGTGAAACAAGGCTTAAACTCGGCGTTTTTCCACCAGAATGCCCCTACACCCCGGAACAAATCCTCAGCGAGGATTTTCTTCCGGAGTGAAATCGTAGGGCGGGCGGTGCAACCCCGCGGGCGAGATCGTGAAAATCTCGTAGCCGGTCGCGGTGACGCCGATCGTGTGCTCGAACTGGGCGGAGAGCGAGCGGTCCTTGGTGACCGCGGTCCAGCCGTCGCTCAGCACCTTCACCTCCCAGCGACCAGCATTGATCATCGGCTCGACCGTGAAAAACATGCCTTCGAGCAACACCGGCCCGTCATCGGGCTGGCCGTAATGCAGGATCGACGGCGCGTCGTGAAACACGCGGCCGACGCCGTGGCCGCAGAAGTCACGTACGACTGAATAGCGATAGCCCTCGACGTAGCGCTGGATCGCGTTGCCGATCGCGCCGATATGCAGCCCAGGCTTGACCACGGCAATGCCGCGCATCATCGCCTCATAGGTCACGTCGACGAGTTTCTTGGCCTTGATCGAGATGCGATCGCCGACAAAGTACATCCGGCTGGTGTCGCCGTGCCACCCGTCGAGGATCACGGTTACGTCGATATTGACGATGTCGCCGTCCATCAGACGCCGCTCGCCGGGGATACCGTGGCAAACGACGTGATTGATCGACGTGCAGATCGATTTCGGGAAGCCGCGATAGCCGAGCGGGGCAGGGATCGCCTCATTGCCGACGATGTATTCGTGGCACAGTCGGTCGAGTTCGCCGGTGGTGACGCCGGGAACCACATGCGGCGCGATGTAGTCGAGCGTCGCGGCCGCCAGGACCCCGGCCTTGCGCATGCCCTCGAACGCGGCGGGTCCGTGAATCTTGATTGATCCCGCGCGGGCGACCGCTTCGCGGCTCGTGCCGAGCCCCATCACCATGTCTTGCTGCATGCCGTACGCTTTCCAAATCCGATTACCAATATCGGATTTCGCATGCCGCTCGGCAATCCCGCCATGCGGAAGCGGATACCGCAAGGGCGATTGTGCTGGTGTGCGGGTTTCCCCTATGAAGGACAGCCCAGCACTCGTGAGCCGTGCCCATGACGAGTCCCGCGCTGACTGCGCCGAAAACCTTCACCGCCTGCATTCTCATCATCGGCAACGAAATCCTCTCCGGCCGCGTGCAGGACGAGAATGTCGCGTTTCTTGCCAAGGGCTTGAACGAGGTCGGCATTCGCCTCAAGGAGGTGCGGGTCATACCCGACGACAGCGACACGATCGTCGGTACGGTCAACGAGGTGCGCCGTGCGTTCGATTATGTGTTCACCACGGGCGGCATCGGCCCGACCCATGACGACATCACCGCGCAGTGCATCGCCGAGGCGTTCGCGGTCGAGCTGATCCTCCATCCCGAGGCCAGGCGGCTGCTCGAAGGGCATTACCCGCCCGGCGCGGTCAACGAAGCACGCATGCGCATGGCTTATGTGCCGGACGGGGCGGCGCTGCTGCCCAACCCGATCTCGCGTGCGCCGGGGTTTCAGATCGGCAATGTTTATGTCATGGCGGGCGTGCCGCAGATCATGCAGGCGACGTTCGACGAGCTGCGCCATCGTCTCAAGGGCGGCGCCAAGATGCTCAGCCGCTCGGTCAGCTGCAGCCTTGGTGAAGGCGTGCTTGCCAAAGGGCTGGGCGAGCTGCAGGCGCGTTACGGCGATCTCGAAATCGGCTCCTACCCCTATTTCCGCCGCGCCGATTTTGGCGTGACCCTGGTCATCCGCGGCACCGACCGACCACGGCTCCTGACCGCGACCGAGGAGCTGAAAGCGCTGATCCTCGAGCTCGGCGGCGACCCGCACGAAGGCGCCAGCGAGGACTGAGACACAGGTCAGCGCCCGCGGTTTCTGACCTTACCCCGTCACGACCCGGTCCCAAGAAGGTTTGGTCGCTTGGGTAACGGATCGCGTGCCGCTTGCGGGGCTGCTGCGATGGGCCAAGATTCGTCGCCGCGGATCGCGTCGCGCACCACCAGCGCCGGGAGCTGCGCGGCCGGCTCATTGTCCAACGGCCAGCGGTCGCCGCATTTCATCAGGCGGTCGCAATATTGCAGTTCGCCGCGATCACCTGGCCACGACGCCACAGTCAAATCATGGCCCGCCGCATTGGTGTAGACGAGCGAGGTCCGTCTCGAGCCGGGGTCGAACGTTAATGCCCAGCTCATGCTGACCGGCACCCCTGGCGTGCCGTCAAGCGCGGCCACGGTTAGGCCGGAGAGCCGTTTTGCATCGCCGCTAAACACGTCGTGCCCGTCCTTTCTGTCGGGCAAGAGGCCGGACACCGAGTCGCGGAACCAACTGGCGATAAGGGTCGGCGCGTCGGTGCCGTCGAGGAAGGCCGCGAGGCGAACCCGGATGTCGGTGATCCGCTCGAATGACGCCAAAAGAATGCCGCTGATCAGCGCGACGATGACCAGGACGACCAGCATCTCGATCAGCGTAAAGCCGCCTGCCGCGCGCCTCGGAACGCGCCCGATCCCTGACATTTCCATGGCTCGCGCCGTCGATACGATGTACCCACCAATCTCTGCGCCGGCATGGCGCCGACGCAACAAGAGTTTTGCGATGCCGCGCATGGGTGATCCCGGCGAGAGAAGTGGCTCAAGGCCGCGTGAGCAGGGCTTTGTGCTCATCGCGGCGATCTGGTTTGTCGCGCTGACCGCGGCGGTCGCGGTCATCATCACCGGGTGGATGCACCGCAGCCTCGACCTCGCCGGCAAGCTTCAGCACCGGCTGGCGGCGCATATCGCCGCGTTCGATGCGCAGAACCAAATCGAATACCGCCTCGTCTCCGGCTTTTTCAGCGTGCGCGGGCTCGAATTGCCGCACGGCGACGAGCGGCAGGCGGCGTTGGCGCCGGAAGCGGTGTTCGGCTACAAGCTCAGCGCCGGCAGCCCTTATGTCGCGCTTGATGACCGGCCCTATCGGCTTGGCAAGGCGGTCGTGCGGCTGCAGGACGATCGCGGCCTCTACCCCCTCAACTTTCCCAGCCCTTACCGGCTGGGCGCGCTGCTGCGCGCTGACGGTATCTCCTACAACGACCGCGACGTGCTGATCGACCGGCTGCGGGACTATATCGACGATTCACCCCTGCACCGGCTCAACGGCGCGACCGCCAGCGATTACACCGCGGCCGGGCGGCCGCTTCCGCGCGCCGCGCCGCTCTTGACCCCGTGGGAGGCGTTGCGCGTTCTGTCCTGGAACCAATACCCCGCGTTATGGCGCACGCCTGACCCGCTCCCCGACCTGACGACGATCGCCGACACGGCTCAGATCAACCTCAACACCGCCCCCGCCGCGATCCTCGCCACCATGCCCGGCATAGACGAGGCGGCGGCCGAGCGGGTCATCGCCTTTCGCCACCGTTTCCCGATCGAGACTGAGCTCGACCTCGACGAGGCGGTCGGTTACCCGGTCGGCATTGACCCGATGGCGCTGATGTATTTCCCGGCGAGCAGCCTCGAGGTCGCGATCACCGTCCCCGACGATCCAGCGACCCTCCGGCTGCACCTGCGCCGGGTTTTTGACGGCAACGCGCCCTTGCGCGTGGATTACGCCGTCGCCCGCCCACCCGCCGATGATTCGCGGCTCTCGGTCGCTGCGCTCGCCAAATTACCGGATTTCCCCGAGATCGCGTTCCCACTGCCGTCCGATCCCATCGCTGGCCCCGGCACCGCGGTCACCGCGCGTTAAGCGCGAGGCGTGTGTAAGGGATCGTCCCCTCATTCGTCATCACAAGGTTTGTCGCGGGATCCACGATAAGTGCGGATAACGAGCGAAGTCTCGGCTGCCGCTGCGCTCGCCTGATGAACGATCTTGGATTTCGCGGGTCTCGATTTTAACGATTAAAGGTTGGGTAGGTCACGGTTAAATTCGCCTGTGGATTTACGCGGAACAGCGCGAAACCCTGGGCGACAAGCACCGCTCTGCCGCAACCGCCGGATTATGGCAACCCGGCCTTTCTCCACAGAAGCGACGTATCTCGGCCCTGCCCGCGGGGGATACGAGCTGAGATTCTTTTAGCACAACCCATAAAATAGAATTTAATGAATACAAGTGTATTAAACAGCATTTTTTTACAACCTATATTGACATTGGTAGTCCAAATTTGGCCATATACGTGTGTGCCTGGCCGAGGCGATAAACCGGGGGCTGAGTTACGTCCGGTCGCGCCAAGGATCGGGTGCCGAGGGGGGGAAGGGCGCCTTCCTGGGACCCTAATTCGCTTTAGGACGACAACGCGCATGGAGGGCGTTCATGGAACGGGTTTTTAGAAAACTGGCACTGTGGGGTTCGGGCGTCGCAGTCGCCGCTATAGGGCTTGCAGTTTGCTCAGACGGTGCACACGCCGCGCTGAACTGTGCGACTACGGCTACGCTCGTTTGTTACAACTCGCCGCTCGCAGTGCCATCGGCTGTGCCTGTAAATTATGCGACGCAGGCAATCAACAGTGGCACGATCGTAACTCTTCCCGGCGCATCCGGATACAACTTGGTAACAACGCCTGCCACCACTCCTGGACCATTTTCAGCGACGATCACGCTTTCGCTCCCGGCCGGCGTAACATTCGCGTCCACGCCGACATTTTCATGCAACGTTGCTGGTGCTGGTAATGCGTGCACGCCCCCGACTGCCCTTTCGGGTGCAGTCGGATCAAATACACTCAGCATCACTTTCCCCTATACGGTGGCGGCTGTGGCTGGGTACGTCCAATTGGACCTGAGCAGCTTCACCGTTACCGGACTCGGTGCGTTGAGTACGCCGGTGCTCAGCCCGCTTGTTCTCACGTTCAGTTCGACGGATACGAACTTTCCCACGGCGACGGCTGCGTTCGCCACGAGTTCAAGCGCCATCTCTGTCACTGCTGCTTCTGCAACGGGAACCAAGGCTGCCGTCAAGATCGATGTCGGATCAACAGCCTTGGGCAAGCAATTTATTCAGGCGAGTGCCGATTCGACACAGGGCGACTTTGGCAGCCTTAAGTTCAACGTCGCGACCACCGCACGAGACGCCACGGGCACAACGCCCTTTAGTTTCGGAAGTTTCCCGGCGACGGTAACCATATCAGGAAATTTCACAAATATTGCGAGCGCGTATATCGCCCCGGCTACGGCGCCTGCAACCGACTCCTGCTCGACGACAATGCCGCCGGGAGCTACCGGTGCTACGGTGACCTCGTCTTCGCTGACCTTTCCCAACGTGCCACTGACGGGTAGTGCCCTTGGCGCCGCGCAGGAAGTTTGCATCACCGCTAACGGCACGGGCGTGATCGGGCAAAACGTTACCGGCTTGGCCCCGGTCATCACCGCCGCAACCGTCAATCCGACCACTCTTTCGGCGACCGCGGGCGGCGTTATAGGTAGCCTGGCTGCTGACCCTTACAATGGGACTGTGGTACCGCTTTTGTACACGGGTAACATTACCGGCTACCCGATGTTTGTTCGTGTCGTCAACAGCGGCGGCTCGACAGCGTCGGTCAATGCGGTGGTTCAGCCGGAGACCGGCGCCGCAGGCGTCGGCGCGGTTGCGACGAACCTAGCGGCGAGCACGAATATTTTGGTCCCACTATCAACAATCATTACCAATTCCGGTGTGACATTAGACGCAACGGGTCGTGCGAGCATTTTCCTGCTGTCGTCGTCACCGACGGTGGGCATGGAGCAGCTTCTGGTAAACCCAGGAGGCACGGTCGTAAACCTAAACTAGAACACCGATCCCCCCCCCGGTGGCTCCGGGTTGGGAGCGACCTCGGAAAAGACAAAAGTCGAGAGGGGGCGTGTTGACGTCCCCTCTTTTTTTTCCTTGGCGTCTTGTGGTGAACGGGAAACAGTCAGTGAAATTGACTGCGGTCCTTTGGCCGCGGCGCGGGCTTTTGGGTGACTTTTGCGCAAATGCGCTTCCACTATCATGCCTTGGCGAGTGATGGCCGGTCGCTGAGCGGCGAGGTTGACGCTGCGTCGTCCCGCGGTGCCTATCGCGAATTGGTGCGGCGCGGCGTGCAGCCGACCGCGATCACCCCCGCGCCGTTGCACGAAGCGCGCGGCGCCGGTTTTTTCAGCCGGCAGCGCAAGGCCAGCCGCAAGGACTATCTATACGTGCTCAAGGAGTTCCATGTTCTCACCGCCGGCGGCGTGCCGGTCGCCGAGGCGGTGGCGGCGCTCGAGGAATCCGCGGCGCACCCGGCGCTCGCCACCGCTTTTGGTCAGCTGCATGCCGGGCTGCGGCGCGGCGAACGCTTTTCGGAATCTTTCGCGCGCTGTTTCCCGCAATTCCCAAGCTACATCCACCGCATCGTCGAGACAGGCGATACCAGCGGCCGCCTCGGCGAGGCGCTTGCCGACGCCGCCGCCGAGATCGAGCGCGAGGAAGCGTTTCGCGGCGAGCTGCGCAACGCGATGGTCTATCCCTCGTTTCTGGTCCTCGCCGGCATCGCCGCTGTCCTCTTTATGTTTGTCTTTGTCGTGCCGCGTTTTGCGGCGATGTTTCACGGCAAATACGACCAGCTTCCCTATCTGTCCTATCTCGTGATTGCCGGCGGCATGTGGGTTCGCAGCAATCTGCTGCTCGGCGCGATGATCATCGTCGCGCTTGGCGCCGCGATCGCCTATGTCGCCCAGCAGCCCGATCTGCGCGCCCGCTGCCGCGCGTGGCTGTCGGCCTTGCCGTTGCTCGGCCGATGGCTGCTCGAAATCGAGACCGCGCGCTGGGCCGCTGTTTTGGCGCGGCTGCTCGAAAACCGCGTGCCTCTGATGACCAGCCTCGATCTCGCGCGCCGTTCGCTGCGCGGCGCCGAGGCGCAGGCCCGCATGACGCAGGTCGAACGGGCCGTGCGCGCCGGCCGCCCGCTCGCGGTGGCGCTGGGCGACAACCACATCCTGCCGCCGACCGCGCTCAGCCTGATCCGTGTCGGCGAACGCTCCGGCAACCTGCCCGAAATGACGCGGAGCGTCGCGACGATCTATGACGAGATCGTCAAAAACCGCATCAAGGCGACGCTGTCGATCATCGAACCGGTGGCGATCGTCGTGATCGGTGCGGTTATCGGCATGGTCGCGGTCGCAATTTTTCTCGCCATCACCGCGATCAATAAGGTTCCCGGTCTCTAATCAACAAACCTGCGGTCGGTTCGGTTTAAGTCCGGTCGGGGGTGGACGCCACCCGCCTCCGCGCGGTTCGCCGCGCTGGCTTCTCGGCGATGAACATCGATCAGCGCCAACGTGTCGTTTTCGTTTTGCAACTGGTTAAGCAAGGTGCTGGCGATTGTCCGAACCGAGCCGATTTCGGGCACCGCTTTGGCCGGCTTGATCGACGCGAAGTTTTCAAAGCCGGGGCGGCGTGAGACATCGCGGGCCAGGGAGAGAACAGCGGCCGCCGCCGCTTCTTCGACTTGGCGCACGGCGTTGGGATCGCGCGCGGCAAGCTGTTCCGCATCGACGTGCTTCGTCTTCAGCCACGCGACGGCTTTGTCCTCGAAACTGGCAGCCCCTGCTCGTGCCTGCGCGCTGACCTGAAGGACGACACGAAGTTCGGCGATTTCCTGGTTGTTGATGTGGACGCGACGGCGGAGCCGGGGATCGCGGATCGATTCTTCCCGCACCTCCAGTCGCGGCGGCGGGCCGGCGGGGGCCGTGGTTGGCGCCGCTGCAAGTGAGCTGTCGTCGCCCAAGACGCTGGTGTCGAGGACACGCGAGGCATAACGGGCGACGTCGTCATTGAGCGCATCGGCCGGGCGCCCGGCATCGATCCATTGGTCGAGGTTGCCGGGTCCCCAATTATAGGCCATCACCGCATCGCGCCAGTTGCCGTATTTGCCGTACATCCGCGCCAGATAGGCGCGGCCCAGGACGCGGTTCTGGTCGACATCAAAGCGGTTACCGCCGCCGACGTCCAGCGCCGCGGCCGCCGAGACCTGCATCGGTCCTTGCGGACCGTTCGCATCAGCGCGCCACATCAGCGGATTCCGGCCGTAACTCGACTCGGCGCCCTCTACCGCGATGGCGATGCGGTTGAGTTTCTCGACGCCGACGGCTGGCGCGGGCGGAAAAACCATCACCACGTAGTCTTGCAGCAATCCGCCCGGAACCAGTTGAACCGTAGGGGCTGATTGAGGCGGTGCCTGCAGGAGCGTTTCGACCGCCACCGGCGCGTGAGCAATGGGTGCCGCGGCCGTCAGCGTCAGCACCGTCAACGCCGCGAGCGGACCGGGGCGGATCATTCGTCAATTCCAAGGCCGACGACCCGCGCGACCTCGTCGAGGCTGGTCATGCCTTTCGCCGCCTTGATCAACGCATCGTGCCGCAACGAGCGGTAGCCGGCCTTGCGGGCGATCGCGGTCGCTTCGTGCGTCGGCGCGCGGCGGAGGATCGCCTGCCGCAGCGGCTCGTTGATCGGCACCATCTCGTAAACGCCGAGCCGTCCGCGATAGCCCGTTTCGTGGCATTCGGGGCAACCGACGCCGTGACGCCATCGCGCACTTGCCAGCGGAAAATGTGGTGACCCTCCGCAGAGTTCGTCGATGACGGCTTGCGGCGGCGCGTCGACTTCCCCGGCGCACCGTTCGCACAGCCGCCGCACAAGACGCTGCGCCAGGGCCGTGCGCAGTACCGAAGCGACAAGAAACGGCTCCATCCCCATGTCTGTCAGCCGGGTAAAGACCGAAACCGCGTCGTTGGTGTGCACCGTCGAAAAGACGAGATGGCCGGTTAGCGAGGCCTGGGTCGCGATTTGCGCGGTTTCGAGATCGCGGATCTCGCCGATCATAATGATGTCGGGGTCCTGCCGCAAAATCGAGCGCAGGGCGCGCGCGAATGTGTAGCCGATCTCGCTATGCGCCTGGACCTGGTTGACCCCAGCGATGTCGTATTCGACGGGATCTTCGACCGTGATGATCTTGTTGGTGCCGTTGTTGACCGTTTCGAGCGCGCCGTAGAGCGTGGTCGATTTTCCCGAGCCCGTCGGGCCGCTGACGAGGATGATCCCGTTCGTCTCCTGGATCATCGCGTCGAACAATTCGAGGTGATCGGGCTCCATGCCCAGCTTGTCGAGCCGCAATTGGGCGCGCTGCTTGGGCAGAAGCCGCAAGACCAGCGATTCACCCCAAGTGCCCGGGAGCGCCGAGACGCGGATATCGACATCTTGGCCGTTCAGGCGCTGCGTCATCCTGCCGTCCTGCGGCAGGCGGCGCTCGGCGATGTCCATGCCGGCCAAAAGCTTTACGCGCGAGGCCACGGCGTCAAACCGCTCACGCGGCAGGTTCAGGCGTGTGTGCAGCACCCCGTCGACCCGATAGCGGATGCGAAACCACCGTTCCTCCGGCTCGATGTGGATGTCGGAGGCGCGTTCGTTAAAGGATTGCGACAAGGCGTTACTGACGAGTTCGACGACCGGCGCTTCCTCGGCGAGCTCGCGCAAATGCACGACCTCGTCCGACATCGTGCGTTGGCCTTGCTCAATGTAATGCGACACGCCGTCGAGCAGGACATCGAGATCCTGATTGAGCACGAGCCACCATTGCACCTTGCGGTGCGTGCCGAAGGTGGCGTCGACAACCTCGCCTAAGGCAGGCAAAAGCGGGTCGCGGGCGACGCAATGAACGACGCCGCCGATCGGGTCATCCCACACCATGGCTTCCTGATCGAGCCACCATTCGATGGGTTGTCCCGAATGCTCCACCGTCTCGATGATCAGTTTCGGGTCTAGCGGCGTTTCCGAGCGGGTCAGGATCGGCAGGCCGAGCTGCTCGGAGAGACCGATCAACAAGTCGCTTTCCGACAATGCGCCAAGCCTCACCAAAACCGCGCCGATGCGGCCGCCGAAGCGCGCCTGAAAGGCAAGGCCGCGCTCAAGGTCCTCGGCCGTGATAAAGCCGTGAGCGAGGAGGATCTGCCCAATCGGTTTGGAGCCCCTCTGTGCTGCCGACCAAACAGCTTCCGAAAGCGGCTGCGCATCGCTCATCGGCTTGGCAGATGCCTCTCGTCGTCCAGTCTCAGCCCACGCAATCGCGACTCTATCGGCTTGGGGTCGTCTTGACCAGATTTCACGAAAGCGCTATTCACCGAATTCAAGTTGAATATAGTAATACAAACGTAATCACCCAACATACGTAAGTATGTAATAGAAGATGATGTGCTCAAGCCACTCACATGAATCCAAGCCGTGCTTGCGATGATTTTGCGTTTGCGGACGGAGAGGTCGGGATTCCATTTGGCCGGCGCCATCGTTTCGATTGGGGCGAACATGCTGGTCGCTTTACGTCGAGCGCCTATGGCGGCGGTGCGACGGCCCTCAAAGACCGCCGGCTTCACGCTTCTCGAAATGCTGATCGTCTTGGCGATCATCGGGCTTTTGGTCGCGCTGGTGGGGCCTCGACTGCTGTCCCGCCTCGACTCGTCGAAGATTACGACGACCGAGACACAGATACGCATGTTGCGCACGGCGCTCGATACCTTGCGTCTTGATATCGGGCGCTATCCCACGACCGAAGAAGGCTTGAATTTGCTAACGACGCCGCCGACCGAACCTGATCTCAAAGCAAAATGGCAAGGCCCTTATCTTGAAGGGGACTTACCCAATGATCCCTGGGGGCACCCGTTTCATTATGCGTATACCGGAACCGGTAATCCTCCTTTCTCTTTATACAGTTACGGTGCAGAGGGTAAATCCAATCCCGATGGCACGAACAAAGAAATCGGTTTGCATCCCAAAAGCTGAAACTGAAATCGATGACTCCAATGGTTTTACATTGCTGGAGCTTTTAGTCGTTATGGCTATTCTCGCTGGACTTATCGCTATTGCACTTCCGGCGTTGTCGACGCTGTTCTTGCGCGTTCGTGCCTCCTTTCAGCGTGCCGATATAGAGCAGCAACTCCTCCTTCTGCCGCAGCGAGTTCGGAACAGTGGGCGCGGAGGCGTGTTGGGCGGAGTGGATCCTAAAGCCGACTCCGGCGATGCCGTGAAAAAGGAGACGGCGCCTGCCGATGATGAATTGGAACCTTTCCGACCTCTGCACATCTCGCTTCCCAGCAGCTGGACGATGCATGTCGCAAAGCCGATTTACTACCATCTCACGGGAGCGTGCACCGGCGGAGAGGTCGGTTTTTCGGTCTCTTCCCAGTCGTTTCATTATGTTCTCGCCGCGCCACTCTGCCGCCCGCAATTGGCCGGCTCCCAATGACTGACGACCACACCGATGCCGAGTCCGGCTTTACGTTGATCGAGGCTATCGTCGCTCTCGTGATCCTGGGCGTCGTGCTGACTGTGTTTTTTGACTTCCTTTCGGGAACCCTGTTAGGCGCACGCCGGATCGAGGCCGCCTCGATCTCTTATGACCGGCGCACAAACGCCCTGGAACTGGCAAGTGCGATCAACCCCATGGAACTGCCCGAAGGCAGTCTCAAACTGGGCCCTTATCACATCAATTGGTCCTCGACGCTGATCGGCGAGCCGCGGCAAAGCAGCGGATATCCTGCGGGCAGCGGCATTTTCAAGGTGGCGCTTTATCGGGTGCGCCTCACGTTTCCCGAGGACGCCGGTATCCCCCCGGTTGAAGTCACGCGGTTCGGCTATCGGCGGGACAATGTACCGACGACGCCGATGGCAGACGTATCCGATCAGCCCGTTGGCGTCTCGCGATGAGCTTCGCGGCGATCTCGGAGCTGACCACCCGCTTTATCCCACGTCCGCGGCTGTATTTGCATCGCATCGATGGGGTTGATGACGATGTCCAAGGCCGTGGTCGCCGGGTCTGGATTGTATCGCGCGCGCTCTGCCGGTTTTTCAAGGTGCCGTTTCTTGTCGAGGCTTCGGCAGCGCGCCAATTCGATGCGCTGAAGCTCCAGATCGAACGCCTTTCGCCGTTTGCGCAAACCGGTTCGCATTATCACTTCGGAGCCACCGCGATCGGCCTTTGGGTATGGGACGCAAGGACCATCGAGGAGGCCGCCGATGCTGCCGGGGTGAGCGCGAAGCGGCTGATGGCGTTACCGGAAGCTGCGTTGCAGCCTACGGGTGACGGCTTGCGTCTCGTCCAGTGTCTCGACGGCGTCGAGGGGCAGTATTGGGTCAATGGCGACCTGATCGCGAGCCGCTGGTGGCCGGCTATTCCGGACAACAGAAACTGGGCCTTGTTCCAGCGCGGCGCCTCGGTCTCGCCCGACCGCCTCAGCAGCGAACCTCCCGAACCGGTCCGGTTGCCGTGGCTCGCCAAATCATGGACGAAAACGCCGATTGAGGGCTGGGTCGATATCGCCAGTTTCGACCTGCGTGTCGCCGCGGCGGGCATCGGCATCCTGTTGCTGGTCGGGTACGGATATCTGGGCGCCGAGTGGTTACGGTTATGTTGGTCGGCCTCCGATACGGAGTCGCAAATCGCGGCTGTCTCGAACCGGAATAAGCCGCTCACCCATGCCCGTGCCGCCGCCATCGAAGACGCGGCGGTGATTACCCAATTACACGCGCTCGACCTTTATCCCGGCCCGCTCACGTTGATGGCGTGGGTCGCCAGTATTCTGCCCAAAAACGAGACCCACTTTACCGGATGGTCGTACGATCGGGGCCAGCTCGAAATTACCCTTGGGGCCGAGCATCCGCTCGACGCGACATTTTTTGTGCGAGCACTCGACAAAATCCCAGGCTTCAAAAACGTCTCCGCCGAGCGGGCCGGAGGCGACAATACGCTGCGCATTCGCTTGGCGATCGAGCCGCTATGACCATTCAAGAGACCTTTGCGACCAAAGCGGGCGGACTTGTCACGTTCGTCGCTCGGCTACGGGCGGAACTAAAGTCAAACAGACGCGCAGTGCTCGGGCTGCTCGCTATCGGCGTGCTGATGGCTGGTTACGGTCTGCTCGCATTGGACGATGCAGTTGATGCCGCGCGGCAGCGCGAAATCGACGTGACGCACCGCCTGCAAAGGCTGGTCGGGTTCGGTAATGAGCACGACTGGCTCCATCGCGCCGCCCTCAGCCAAAAGATGCGCGGGACGCTCGAATCCCGCTTGTGGCATGCCGAGAACGAGGGGATTGGCCGCGCTGCGTTGCAGGATTGGGCAACAAAGCTGGGTCGGGAGGCCGGGCTGGACAAAATGCGGGTGAGCGTCGAGGCGACAAAGCCGGCAAGCCTTCCCCCCAACTATCGTGCGATCACGGCGACCGTAGCGGCGCTTTATACGGAGACGTCGCTTATTGGCTTCATCGACAGGGTTCAGCGCGAGCCGCTTATGGTTGTGGTCGATCATTTCCAGGTTCGCGAGCGGCCCGTGCCCTCGCTGGAGGTGAAACTCATCGCCTATTTTGTGCTCGGCTCCGAGCGATCGATCGCAAAATGAACACGACGGCGGGGCGCCGTGGCACGAGCCTGGCCCGGCTTGCCGCCATGGGCGGTCTGGCGGTTCTGCTGGCTTTGTTTCTCGGCTGGCAAGCCGGTGAAACGGTCGTCTCCGCCGCTCCTCCGCCACCCCGCACGAGCTGGCATTTACCGGTCCTGACAGAGGTCGACAGCGCCAAGGATCTCGCCGTGTTGAGCGCGCGCAAGCCTTGGGGCGGGGAGACGGCTTCTGGCCCCGTCGCTGCGGTTCCGGGCGCCGCGCGGCTGCTGGAATGGCGGTTGGCCGGGGTCGTCGAACGGCCGGATGGTGTTTTCGCCCTGATCGCCATCGGCAAGTCCGGCCCGATGAAATACGAGTACCGCACGGTTGGTGAAAAACTGCCCGATGGAAGTGCCGTGGCGAAGATAACGAGCGAGTACGTAAGTATTCGCCCTGCGGATGCTGGGGGGGACGACCGGGTGCTCTGGTTGTTTCGAGGCGCCACGGGGACCGCATCCACGCCTGCGTCTGATCTCACCACGCCGTCGCAAAATCGTCGTTCTTCGCTGTCACCCCATCGCTTGCGAATGTTGGCTGCCAAAACCGATCCGCCGATTGGGCACCGTATCAACGCGATGGCGCGTGGTCGGCGATCGATTTCACAATGAGAGGAAGGGCGGCGCGATGCGTTGTGGTGGGCGGCATCTGGTTCTGCTCCGTGACTTTGTCAGGCTGCACACCTGAATTCGCCACGCCTCTGGAGGTAACTCCGACATTCCACCCGAAGACATCGGCACGTGTCGCGCCGTCGGCCTCAACCGTGCTGGGATCTGCATCCGGAACTACCAGAATTGCTCACGGTCCGCCGCCGCCGCAGGGGACGAATATCGCCGGGAATGTGGGCCGGCCACCGTTGCCGTCCGGGATGACTGGTGAGGCGCTGGCACTTGATCAAGTCGCGCTGCCTCAATTCATCGATGAGGTGTTCTCAAAAACACTGCAACTCAATGTCCAGATCGATCAGGCCATCACAAGCCGCACGGATCTCGTGACTCTACGCAGCGGAAAGCCGCTGTCGGGCAGTGACTTGTTTATGATGGGGGAAAAAATCCTAGCTGGATACGGTATTGGCGTTACTTGGGATGGGCAAGTTTTGCATGTCGCTCCCAACGACGTCTTGATGTCGCAAATGCCCGTTCTGATCCGGAGCCGGGCGCTGCCCGATGTGCCTATGGCCTTGCGGCCGGTTTTCCAGGTCGTGGAACTGCATCAAGTATCAGCCAACGACATGATGATTTGGTTGGCCAACGCTTACGGCACCAAGGTGAAATTGTTTACGTCGCCGTCGAGCAACGCCATCATGATTTTCGGCTTGCCCGATAATGTGGCGGCGGTTGTCGAGGCGGCGGGCGTCCTCGACCAGCCTCGCCTCGCGGGTCATCTAAGCTCCCGGTTCACGCCGATATTCTGGTCTGCCCAGGCCCTAGGCGCGAAGCTGGTGGAGATTTTACGCGCCGAAGGGTACAGCGCGGCGGTGTCGTCGGCGAATGCATCAACCGTCCCCCCGTCGGCTATTCAATTGGTGCCGGTGGAAGCGAACAACTCACTGCTGGTGTTTTCCGCCGACCGCGCGGTGCTCGCCCATGTGGCGGGGTGGGTCACGGACTTGGATAAGCCGGCTCAGGTCGATCCGACGCGCAACATTTTCATTTATCAGGTGCAAAACACGACCGCGGCCAGTCTTGGCGCCACAGTCGAAGCGGTGCTCAGTGGACGACAACGCGCCGCGGCAGGTGCAACCCCCGAAGTGCGATTGGAGCAGGCCGGGCAGACCCAGGCACAACTGTCTTCGGCCGGACCGCCGCGCGGAGTCTCGGTAACGCAGGCAGGGCTTGCATCCGGGCCAAGCACGACACTTCCGGTGAATGCACAAGCAGAAACCGCGCGTCAACCGGGGCAGCATCTGGTTGTTGACGATGCACGTAACGCACTGATTTTTGTCGGGACGGCGCAAGATTACAGCCAGGTGCGGCCATTGCTCGAGGTGCTTGATAAGCCGCCGCGCGAGGCTTTGATCGAAGTGACAGTCGCCGAAATCGATCTCAGCAATTCCGAGGCGCTCGGTGTCGAATTCACGCAGCCCTTTGGCCTGGGTGGCGGGCAGCGGGGACGTTTGGGCACTGGCGGTAACGTGCTTTCGCCGCTATCGAGCGCAACCACGTCGACTTCTTCATCTTCGTCGTCATCCGGCAGCACTGGGGGATTGCCGATTGGAACGACCGGTTTCAATCTGGCAATATTCAACGACATCGGGGACGCTCGCCTGTTGCTGAACGCCTATGCGCAGAAGACAAAGGTGACGGTTCTTTCCACGCCTCGAATCGTTGCCAAAAGCGGCGGTGAAGCAAAAATAGACGTGGGCACCCAGGTTCCCGTCATTACGTCGCAAGGAACAACAAACACGATTCAAAATGCGGGGACATCGGGAATACTTCAATCGATCGAGTATATTCAAACCGGCGTGCTGCTTGCGGTTCGCCCGGTGGTGCATTCGGGAAATCAGATCGACCTAAAAGTGGCGCAGGAAGTCAGCAGCGCATTGCCAAATACAACACCGGGAATTTCCAGCCCGCTGATTCAAAATCGTAAAGTCGAGACTCAGGTCACATTGACAGATGGTCAGACAGCGGTGATTGGCGGAATGATTTCAGAAAACCGCACCGACTCTGATGCCGGAATTCCTTATCTCAAGGATATTCCGGGCCTCGGCCGGCTTTTCAGTACGCAAAGCCCTAGTAAATCAAGAGTGGAGCTTCTCGTTTTTATCACACCATACGTGGTTTCCGACGGCGCCGATTCAAAGATGATAACGCAGCAATTCCAAAATCAGATGCAAAGTTGGCCGAGTCCCACCGGAGAACTCCACTGGTGACGTGATTTTGGACGCAAGGCTCACCCTCAATGCAGACGCGCCGTGCGACCGCCCGAGCTAGCCTAGTGTCCGTCCACAAACTCTAAGCTGTTAAAATTACTAAGATAATCGGCGTATTTGGCGAGCAAGGCCTAGCCATTTCGGGTAAACTTTAGATCAAGCTACTGATGCCAAAGCCCAACCGCCACCGCCGGAGCCGACAATGCGTGCGGAACGCACCGTCAAGGCGACGATATTCGAGGTCTTTGCCGGACACCAGATCGGCTGCGAGTTGAAGGCCATCTCGGACTGGCTGGATAGCCAGCGCGCGTTGACCGG
>Ga0335085_10003469_pt1 | contig 27230 bp, 25 predicted proteins | sample Lox_Sample_45_FD_206712 | JGI IMG/M metagenome (GOLD analysis project Ga0335085, IMG submission 206712) | Soil microbial communities from Loxahatchee National Wildlife Refuge, Florida, United States - Lox_Sample_4.5 | ecosystem: Environmental > Terrestrial > Soil > Wetlands | place: USA...
GCCGCCAGTGTCGCGCAGTCCTGCATGGCGAACTGCATCGCGAGATAAAAGCCGCGTTTGGCGGCCGGAACGAGTTCGGCAACAAAGGCGGTGGTCGGGCCGACCTCGCCGCCCAGCGCAAAACCTTGCATCAAGCGAAGGCTCACCACGATGATCGGCGCCGCGATTCCGATCTGCGCGTAGGACGGCGTGAGCGCCAGGCCGGCGATGCCGATGCCGAGCAGCGCGAAGGTGAGCAGCATCGCGGGCTTGCGGCCGGCGCGATCAGCCCAGCGGCCGATCACGATGGCGCCCACGGGCCGCATGACAAAACCGATGCCGAAGGTGGCGAGCGACGCGAGCAGGCTCAACGCACGGTCATGCGTAGGAAAGAAGGTGCGGCCGATGTCGATGGAGAAATAACTGAAGGTGAGGAAATCGTAGAAGGCGAGTGCGTTGCCCGCGAACGCCGCGAACACGTGGCGAAGGGGGACGCGTGAACCTGCTTCGCTCATGCCGAAGCGCTCGCGGCGGCTGGCCGGGCGCGCTGCCTCAGCACGCGGGGCGCGGTTTCATCCATAAGGGCCATGGCGACAAGGCCCATGATCGCGCCGGCAAGCAGATACCAGGCCGGCGCCATCGGACTCCCCGTCACATGGATGAGCCAGGTGACGGCAAGCTGCGTTGTGCCGCCGAAGACGGTGATGGCAAGAGCGTAGGTCGTGGCAAGCGCCGCGCAGCGCGTCTGCTTGGGCAGCGCTTCACTCAGCGCGACGAAGCCCGTCACGCTCATCTGACTCAGCGCGCCGAGGACGAAGGCCGTGGCCAGCAGCGTGGCCGTATCGCGGCGGGCGACAAGCAGCGCAAAAAAGGGCCAGACCGCGACAGCAAACATCAGGCGCGGAAAGACCATCATCGGCCAGCGGCCGAACCGGTCGGACAGCGCCCCGGCCAGCGCACTGAAGACGATGTTCGCAAGTCCGAACACGACCGTCGCCGCGAACGCGACGTTTGTCTTCATGTGCAGCACTTGCGACGCAAAGGTGGTGAGGTAGGCAATCACATAGAAGCCGATGGTGGCGCCGCCGAGCATGAAGAAGCCGAGGACCATCGGCCGCCACGGAAGAGAGGAGCCGGAGACCGCTGCGTGCGTGGAGTCTTCGCCATGCAAAGTTTCCGGCAACGAGCGGCGGATCACGAAGCCGATGGGCAGGATGATCGCGCCGAGAAGGAACGCAATGCGCCAGCCATAGCTTTGCAGGGCGTGTGCATCGAGTATGCTCGACAGAACAAAGCCCACGAGGCCTCCACACAGGGTCGAAATGCCTTGCGTGGAATATTGCAGCGCGGTGTAGAAGCCGCGGCGGTTTTCGGGCGCGGCTTCCAGAAGGAAAGCCGATGTCGGTCCGACGTCGCCGCCGACAGCCAGTCCCTGCAGCAAACGCGCGATGACCACGAGGACCGGCGCCGCAAACCCGATCGTTGCAAACGATGGCGTGCAGGCCAGCAGCAGGATCGCGATCCCCATCAGCGCAAAACAGGCGAGCATCGCGGGTTTGCGGCCCGCTCGGTCGCCATAGGCGCCGAACACGATCGCGCCGACCGGGCGCGCCGCGAATCCGATTCCGAACGCGGCCAGCGATGCCATCAGACTGAAGAATGGGGTCTTGGATGGAAAGAATGTCTGGCCGATCTGCGTGGCGAAATAGGCGTAGGTGGTGAAGTCGTAGAACTCGAGTGCATTGCCGATGGCGACCGCCGCGACCTGCTTCTTCGTCGGCGGCACAACATCAGCCATGATCGAGCACGCGACCGAGCGGCTTCGCCAGCAGGAAAGCGAGCACTGCGCCGCATGCGGCCACGGCGGCATGCATAGTCCAGAACGCGGCCGGCGACATGTGCTCGTAGAGGCCGCCGATCCAGCCGATTGTGAAGTTCGACAGGAAGAGCGTGAGGAACGCCACGCCCATCATGGTGGATTTGATGGCTGGCGGCGCGGCGCGCGACACCAGCGCGAGCAAGGTCGGCCAGTAGTAGAGGAATGCCACGCCAAGCAGCACGTCGTAAAGGATCGGCAGGATCACCGGCACGCGGGTGAAGAAGGCCGATCCCGCGGCAAGGCACAAATTGGCGGCGGCAGCGATGATGGCACCCATTCCGATCTTGCCGATCTCAGCAGGCTCGCCGCCATGGCGGCTCTGCCATTTCCACAGCGCAATGAGAAATGGAACCGAGACGATGCTCACGAGCGGATCGATGGAGTTGAACCATGCCGTCGGGACCCGGAAGCCGAAGAAGTTGAGATCGACATGCTCATTGATCCATATCAGTGCGATGTTGGAGTTCTGGTAGTAGGCGATGGATTGGAAGATCGTAAGCAGCATCACGCCGATGAGTGCGGCGACGACGATCCAGTCGCCACGCGTCAATTTCACATCCGGCTGCGCACGATTCTGCGCAGGTGTCGTTTCCGTCAGCGTGCGGTAGCCAGCGATGTAGGTGACAAGCCCGAGCAGCATCAATCCGCCAGAGAGCGCGAAGCCAGCATGCCAGCCGTAAACCTGGGCCAGCAATCCGCACAGCAGCGGGCCGACCGTCGCGCCGAAATTGATACCCATCGAATAGATGGAAAAGCCGCGCGTGCGCCCGGCATGGTCGTCCGCCGTATAGAGCGCACCAACCTGCACGGAGATGTTTCCCTTGAGCAGTCCGCAGCCGATCACGAGCAGTGCGAGCGCCATCAGGAACGATGCGTCGAAGGCCATGGAGATCTGGCCGATGCTCATCAGGATGGCGCCGGTCGTCACGGCGCGCCGGCGACCGATGAAGCGGTCGGCGATCCAGCCGCCGAACACCGGAGTGAAATAGACGAAGCCGGTGTACAGCCCATACACCAGCGACGCGAGTGCCAGCGTGCTCATCTTGCCGAAGATGGATTCCACCCCGGCGCGAAACGCGGTGAACCCGGCCACGTGCTCCACACGGCCGGGCAAGAACAGCCACTGGCTCATGTACAGCACCAGCAGCGCAGTCATGCCGTAATAGGAAAAGCGCTCCCAGGCTTCGGTGAAGGAAAGATAGGCGAGCCCGATCGGCTCGCCGAAGAAGGTGCGCCCGCGTTCGGGCTCCGCAACGCCCTCGTCAACCTTCTCCGCAATCGACATGCGCGCCCCGCGCCTCCGCCCTGACGGAAGCCAGCTTGTCGATTCCTGCGGAATTTGGAAGGGGCGGCTGCCCGCCCTCAATCCTCAGTTGCTGGCGGCGTGACCCTGCGAGGCTGCCGCCGCCGCGGCGTGTTCCGTGGACAGATTGCCGATGGCCATGGCGATGAGATCGGGCCGGAAGCGCGGCGGGATGTTCTCGAATTTGCAGGCCGTCAGCACCTGATCGATGATGAATTTCGGCTGGTAACTCGCAAGCGGCGTTCCGCCCGGACCCTGAAGCGCGGAGATCGTGGTTTCGATGATCGCGTCGGTTGCCTCGAGCCCGCGGGACTTCGAGATGCCGGCGAAGATCTGCTTGAACTCTTCACGCGTGGGCGCAGAAACTTCCAGCTTGTAGGGAATGCGCCGCAGGAAGGCCGGATCCATCAGATCCTTCGGGCTGAGGTTGGTGGAGAACACCACAAGCTCGTCGAACGGCAGCGAAAAGCTCTTGCCCGTGTGCAGCTTGAGGTAATCGACGCGCCGCTCGAGCGGAACGATCCAGCGGTTGAGCAGCGCCTCCGGGCTCACCAATTGCCGGCCGAAATCGTCGATGGTGAAGATGCCGCCCAACGCCTTCACATGCAGCGGCGCCTCGTAGAATTTCGCCAGCGTGTTGAAGGAGAGGTCGAGCATCTCGAGGGTGAGTTCGCCGCCGGCCACGATGAAGGGCCGCTTGCAGGCCACCCAGCGCCGGTCGAAATCGTCGCGGCGGAGCGCCGGGATGCGGCTCACCGGCGCATCGCCCTGGCTTTGCGCGATGGGCTCGTGCATGCCCGGATCGAACACCTTGATGATCTGGCCTTCGACCTCGAAGCAGTACGGGATGTAGACCACGCTGCGGAACATGTTTCCGATGCGCTCGGCCACGCTCGTCTTGCCGTTGCCAGGCGGACCGTAGAGCAGAATCGACTTGCCGGAATTGATTGCCGGTCCCACCTGGCGGATGAACGAGTCCGAAATGATGAGATCGGCGAACGCGCCGGCGATCTCTTCGCGATCCACCCGTTCGTTGGTGATGCGTTGGCGCATGATGCGCTCGCGGTAATCGTCGAGCGTGATCGGCGCGGGTCCGACATACGCGTTCTGCGACAAGGCGTCGGTCGCCCATGCCTTGCCCTTGTCGGTCAGCGCGAAACGCAACTCGGCCGTCACGCGCACGCCGGAGGAACCGAGCACCTCGATCCACTTGCGCTCCTGCGCCTGCTCCAGCACGAGCTGCACGACGCGGTTCGGCAGCTTCAGGGTTTCGGCGACGGCGGAAGGGGTCTCGGCGCCGCCCGCATACATCGCCTTCATCGCGAGGCTGAGGAGGTCGCTGACCGACAGGCCGGTTTCCTCGATGGTTGAGGGCGGCGAAGGTGCTGCCTCCATCACCGCATCGAGATCGGAAGATTTGAGCTTGCCGAAAGCGACCAGAATGTCGCCAAGACGGCCGCCCTGCGTCCGCTGGTACTCCATGGCCGTGGCGACATCGTCGTTCGTGACGAGGCCGTGGGCCACCAGAATATCGCCAAGACGCATGCCGTGACCCCTCGTGAATCCTATCGAATGTTACGAAACGCAGGCGCCGAGCCGGCGTGCGCAGCTCCAAGTCTGTCGATCATGGCAATCGGGCCTTAATGTCCCGTTGAGGAATCCCGGACTGCGGCGGGAAAGGCCTCGGCTAGTGCAGAACCGAAAGCTCGGCCTTCTCGGCCGATGTTAAATAAAGTGTTGCCGCCACCGCGAACTGGCGCCTCGCCTCGTCCTTGCGGCCGGACCACCACAGTGCCTCGCCCCATTTGAGGTGGAGACGTCCCCAGTTCGGCGCGTACTTATTGGCTTCCTCGAATTTGGCGAGCGCGAGGTCGGACCGGTTCTCGGCGATCAGCGCCTCGCCCCAATATTCCAAGGGATCGGCAAAGTGCGGGCCCTTGTTGTGCGCGATTTCGAATTTCGCAATGGCGCCGTCGAGATCACCCTTTTTCAGCAACCCCTCGCCCCAGGCTTCGTAACCGAACGGCGTGTTTGGCGCATCGCGCGCGGCCCGTGCAAACCAGAACTCGGCCGCGCCCCATTTTCCCTCTGCCGACTTCAATTGGCCGCGTGTGCGCATGCAAAGATCGTTGTCGGCCGGACAGTCGGACAGCAACGACTCGGCTGCCGCGAAATCACCAAGCTCAAGTTTGGCGCGCGCCACAATCGGTCTTTCGAGTTCGCCGATGAAGAACTCTCCGGCTGGGCCCATCGATTTGAGCAATGCCGTCTCGCGATTCTGCAAGGCCGCAATCTCTTTCCAATTCTCGAGCGACGTGTCGGCGATCTGGAGCGTCCCGATCCGATTCAGCAGCACCTGCGGATAGGTCGACGGAGACAACCCGACGTAGCTCCGCCGGGCGCACGACCCATCGTGCATGCCGGCGCAAATCTGCACGATCTGCACGCGCACGCCCTCTTCCAATGCAGCAATGCCGGGTTTGGCCAGCAGGCTGCGCGCAAACGACAGGGCCCCGCGATAGTCTCCAAGACCGCTGGCCAGACTCATCTTGTTGTTCGAAAACTGGGCGGCGAAGTCGGCCGCGCCCATACTGGTGTCGCCAGACTTTGCACGCTCGACGAATTCCTGGAGAACGGCCACCGCCGCATCGTCGTGCTGCAGGTTTCCCTCGTAACCGGCCAGATTGCCGTATGCGAGCAGCAAGTCGGGCCGTTCGGCAATCGTGCGCGAAACGATGACCTTCGCCTCTCGTATTTTTCCACTCTGCTGCAGATCGTTGGCGAGGCCGATGTACGCCCAGCCTCGTTCCAGCGGTGGCCCATCCGCGATCAGCTGATTGAAAACGGCGCGCGATTCGTTGGCGCGGCCGTGCTCGCCGAGATACACGGCATAGCGATAGGGCTGTGTGGCGCGATAGACCGACTCCGCTGCCTGCTCAATCAGTTTGTCGAAATCGGCCTCGCTGCCGCTGAACGTCGGACTCACGCTGCCGCCGGCGCGCGCGGTCACCGAAATGCCCGACGCCGTGCGATACACATTTCCGGAGATGCGCGTCTCGTGGCCGAGCCAGGAGCGCAAATAGCGGTTTAGATCCCCGATCGATACGCCGGTGTTGGGGATCTGCACCTTGATGTCGTCGCCCCAATTGTTCGCGTAACTCGAAGAAGCGCGGTTGGACTGGGTCTGCGCCTGGAAGGCCTGCAACCGGTCGAGAATCTTGCTGGCGATGACTTCGCCGGTCAGTCCCTTGGCGGTGAAATCCGGCGGCACGGAAAACGCTTCGATCACCAATCCGTCCGAGCGCGCCGCGCTCCAGACGGCCGCGCAGAGACCGCCGAAGATCGCCAGAACAACCAGGAGGCCGACAATGTACATCACGCCGCGCATCTGGTCGTTGAAGCGGCGCCATTTGAGATGCGACAACTCGAAGGCGTTCTGCTCGATCAGATTTTCCTTTTGCAATCGGGCGAGCTCGGTCTGCTCGTCCAGATAGGCGTCGGCCCGCGCGCGGCTCGCCGCATGCAGCGCCATCGCTTCGGCGGCAGAAGGGGAATGCGGAGAGACGCGACCGATCTCGTCGTCGTTGTCGTCAGCCATGCTTGATCCACGGCTTGACCGGGCGCTTGTCGAACGACGCGCCCACGACCGAATCTCCCCCGCCCGAAATCTGTTCCTGCACCCCGCGCCCCCAGCGCTCAGCATGCGGATCATCGGGCATTTGGTTCGCAGCGCAACCCGAATTCCGCGACACGCGGCCACATCGCAGGTTGACAAAAATCAAGGCTCGCAACGCGTGGCTTTCGGATGCTGTTCACGACGAAATCTGGAGGCGGTGATGTCCGGGGCAAACGAGGCTTACTTGATCATGGTGGGTGGAGCGCTGGCGGCGTTCGCCCTGATTCTTGCCTACGCGAGCATTCGCGCCGGCTGAGAACAGGCACGGCCGGTCGTTACCGCAGACAAGCGGTGTTCAAGCTGGCCTGATATTTATACAATTGAAAGATGTTAAATCTCACAATTCACATTGTAAGAGTGTTGTCTATTGATTTCTACGGGTGGGATTGCGACTTTCTCTCTATGGCGAAGGTCCAGACCCCGCAAATGCTGACGGCAAACCGGCTCGTGACCGGCGAAGTGGTCTATTGGGCACGTGGAATCTGGATCGGGTCGCTGACCGCAGCGGAGGTGTTCGCCGACGGCCGGCAGGCTGAAGCGGCGCTCGACCAGGCCAAGCTTTCGGTAGCCGACCGCACAGTCGTGAACCCCTACCTCTTCCCGGTGCGCGCCGAGGACGGGCACATCCGGCCGCTGGAAGAGCGCGAGATCATCCGCGCCGCAGGACCGACGGTACGGTCCGATCTCGGCAGGCCAACCGCCCATGTATAGGTATGACGAGTTCGACGCGGCCTTCGTGCGCGAACGGGTGGAGCAGTTCCGCTACCAGGTTGCGCGGCGGCTTTCCGGCGAGCTGACGGAAGAGGAGTTCAAGCCGCTCCGTCTGATGAACGGACTCTATCTCCAGCTGCACGCCTACATGCTGCGCATCGCCGTGCCCTACGGCACGCTGTCGCCGCGCCAGCTGCGCATGCTGGCCACCATCGCGCGCAAATACGACAAGGGCTACGGCCATTTCACCACGCGGCAGAACATCCAGTTCAACTGGATCAAGCTTGGCGATGTGCCTGATGTGCTGGCCGATCTCGCCACCGTCGAGATGCATGCCCTGCAGACAAGCGGCAATTGCATCCGAAACGTCACCGCCGATCATTTCGCCGGGGCCGCGGCCGACGAGATCGAAGATCCACGAATCCTGGCCGAGATCATCCGCCAGTGGTCGACCCTGCATCCCGAGTTCAGCTACCTGCCGCGCAAGTTCAAGATCGCAGTGAGCGGTTCGGCGCAGGACCGTGCCGCCATCCGCTTCCACGACATGGCGGTGGAGATCGTGAAGAACGAGGCGGGCGAGATTGGATGCCGCGTGTTCGTCGGCGGCGGCATGGGCCGCACGCCTTACGTTGGACAGGTGATCGGCGAGTTCGTGCCGCGCGAGGACATCCTCGCATTCCTCGAAGCGGTGATGCGCGTCTACAATGAGGAAGGCCGCCGCGACAACATTTACAAGGCGCGCATCAAGATCCTGGTAAATGCCGTCGGCATCGACGAGATGCGCGCGCGTGTGAGCCTCGAATTTGTGGAGATCAAGGCGTCCGGCACTTTGCAATTGCAAGATGAAGAAATCGCGCGCATCGCCGCCTATTTCGCACCGCCGGACTTCGAAGCGCTGCCGGATGTGTCAGGCGAATTCGAAGCGGCGCGCCATGCCGATGCGGATTTCGATCTGTGGGCCACCCACAATCTCGCGCGCCATCGGACGCCCGGCTACGCCATAGCAACGATTTCGCTGAAACCCATCGGCGGGATTCCCGGCGACGCAACCGCGCAACAGATGGATGCGCTGGCCGATCTGATGGACGAGTTTGGCCTTGCTGAAATCCGCGTCAGCCACGAGCAGAACCTCGTGCTGCCGCATGCGAAAAAGCGCGACCTGCCGGCGATCTTCGCGCGGCTGAAGGCGCTCGGCCTCGGCACGCCGAACGCAGGTCTCGTCACCGACATCATCGCCTGCCCCGGTCTCGACTACTGCGATCTCGCCAATGCGCGCTCGATTCCCGTGGCGCAGCGGATTTCCGAACGCCTCGCTCCGCGGCAGGAAGCAATCGGCGAACTGAAGATCAAGATCTCCGGCTGCATCAATGCCTGCGGCCATCATCATGCCGGCCACATCGGGATTCTCGGTGTCGACAAGAAGGGCGTGGAGTTCTACCAGCTGCAACTCGGCGGCTCCGGTGCCGAAGACGCCAGCATCGGCGAAGTCCTCGGGCCAGCGTTCTCCATCGACGAGATCACGGATGCGATCGAGCGCGTGGTCGATGCCTATCTGGAGACGCGGCAAGGCGGCGAGCGCTTTCTCGACACCGTGCGCCGCGTCGGGCTCGAACCGTTCAAGCAACGCGCCTATGCGGAGACGGCCCATGCCGCTCATTAGGAACGGCGCCTTCGCCGAGGATCACTTCGTCAGCGTGGCCGACGATGCACCGATGCCGCTCAACGGCACCATCGTGTCGCTCGCCCGCTTCCAGCGTGAACGCGAGACGTTGCTAACGCGCAACTCGCCGCTCGGTGTGCGACTGAAATCATCGGAGTCGCCCGAAGCGCTTGGCGACGACGTGCATCGCCTTGCGCTGATCGTGCTGGAATTCCCGATCTTCCGCGATGGCCGGCCATTCTCGCAGGCGCGGCTATTGCGCACGCGGATGCACTATCAGGGCGAAATCCGCGCCGCCGGCCACTTCCTCTACGATCAGATCGCGTTTGCCGTGCGCACCGGCTTCGACTCGTTCGAAGTGCCGGAAGGTTTCACCCTCGCGCAATTTGAGCGCGCGCTTTTCGAGATGAGCTACGTCTATCAGCCGTCGGCGGATGGCCGCACAACTATCCGCGGTTTACGGACCGAAGCGACTGTATTCCACCACCACGCAGGTTAGCTAATCATTACCGCGCAACGGCTTGTCTTACCGTCGCGCTTGGAAATTGATATCTCCATGTAAGCCTGCATCGCAGAGTAAGGACCCCACCACACTTTCCAGTGATCACCCTCGACTGACGCGCGCCAGCCCTTGTTAGATTCCTCGACAAAGAAGCGTGGGCCCGCTTCTTTTCGGCACGCTGCCCGACCGATGTCTATTGCTGCGCCTTCATTTGGCACGAAATCAGCAGCCAAGCTCTGACTCGAAAGCAAGAAAGCCACGAGAGATAGCAATATCCAGCGCTTCATTTGTCGATCTTAAGGCGCAGTCAGTTCCGCCACCAGGGCATCGTTGCCGTAGACATTCTTCAGCGCCTCGGTGATCGCCGCCGTGGAGACGGCCACCGTGCGGTTCACCTTGTCGTCGAAGCCGAAGGCGCCGCCCAGGCTCTCGATGTTGCCGTCGAACACCGCGCCCAGCACATCGCCATTCGCGTTGATCAGCGGCGAGCCGGAATTGCCGCCGATGATGTCATTGTCGCTCACGAAGTCGAACACGGTCGCCGGGTTCACCTTGCCCTGTGCGGTCTGCCAGCGCGGCGCGAGGTTGAACGGCGGCTGGCCGGTCGCCCGGTTCCACAGTCCATTGTAGTAGGTGAACGGCCCAACCGTCACGCCATTGTCGGTCCAGCCTTCCACCTTGCCGTAGGAGATGCGCAAGCTGAACGTTGCATCGGGATAGGTGCTGGTGCCGTAGACCGCGAAGCGCGCCTTGGCGATCTTCTCGGCGGCGCGATCGGTCGGGCCGGTCACCTTCTCCTCATACTCCTTGCGGATGGCGCGGCTCGCCGCATCCGTCGCCAGCACATACTGGATCAGCGGATCGGTGGACGCCTGGATCGCGGGCAATCCGCCGTCCCACAGCGATTTGCGCAGCTTCGCGTCGGAGAGCTTCGACGACGCCAAACGAGCCGACAGTGACTCCGGCGAATCCTTGCCAAGGAAGGTCTTGGTGCCCGGCGCATCGGCGGTCAGATTCTCGCGCAGCTTGGAGAGCCAGAACTCCAGTGCGAGTTGCTCCACGTCGGGATAAATCGGCCGCTCGTCCAGCACGCGCTTCTCGAGCAGCGGCAGGCGGCTGTCGGTGTATTCCGGCAGGCGATCGGCGTTCGGCTTGGCGCGTTCCTGAGCCGAGCGCACTAGCGCACGCGCATAGCCGAACAGGTCGGAGCCGAAACCGGCGCGTGCTTCCATGAAGGTATAGGGCCGATAAAGCGCCTTGCGCGCGATCTGCGCGTTGGCGGTGTCCGTCCACGGATCGCCGATCTCTTTCGCAAGCTTCTTGTTCTTCATCGTCCTGGCGCGCAGATCGGTGTCAAATTTGCGCTTGGCATTTATCAGGGCCGGATCGACCAGCGCCTGCTCCTCGCCATGCAGCGCCTTGAAGCTGTTCTCGATGCCGAACAGTAGGTCATCCGCAATACGGGCATGGTCCGGACTCTCTTCGCTGAAGCGGATGAGACGCCCGCGGATTTCCGAGAACTGGATCAGCGTATCGGGCAACGCGAAGTCGCGCAGGAATTCGAGCTGCTCGGCGGTCAGCAGGCGCTGCGTCGATCCGGGATTGCCGACGACGAACACCGGCTCGCCGTCCTTCGGCGGCGCCGCACTCCACTTCAGATGATCGGGCGTGGCCACCGGCTTGCCGTTCTCGTAGAGCCGCACGAAGGAGCAATCGAGATCGTAGCGCGGGAAGTTGAAATTGTCCGGATCGCCACCGAAGAACGCGGTCTGCAGTTCTGGCGCGAAGACGAGCCGGACATCGGAATACTTGCGGTACGTGTAGAGCTTGTACTGGCCGCCCTGGTAGAGCGTGATCACCTGGCAGCGGAACAGCGCTTCCTTGCCGGCGCAACCTTCCTTCTCGACCGCCGCAATCTCCGCGTCGCGAGCCTTGACGAAGGCCTGACCGGTCTTGCCGGTCGCGGCGTTGGTGATGCGCGGCGTGACATCGGTGATCGACGTCAACACTTCTGCCTGCATGCCGGGGCAGAGCTTCTCGTCCTCGCGCTTGGCGGCCGAGAAACCGTCCTTCACGTAATCGACCTTGTCGGAGGAAAGCGCCTGGGCACAGTCGCGCACGCAGTGATGGTTGGTCAGCACCAGTCCGTTTGCCGTGACGATCGACGCCGAACAACCGGACGAGAGGCGCACAGCCGCGTTGCGGATGCGGTCGAGCCAAGGCTGGTCGATAGTGACGCCATATTTCGCCTTCACGGCCGCCGAGGGGAAATTGTCGAACGTCCACATGCCCTCATCCGCGGTGGCTCTTGCGACCAGCAGCGACAAGGCGGCAGCGATGCCCAGCATCGAAATCGGCGACTTCATGGTTAAGACCCCCTGTGAGGACGCGGTCTCAGGACCGGCTCGTTTGCGGCGCGCACGCTCACCCCATCGCGGGCGGCCCGTCAAGCGCCAGGGGAGCCGCACCCGGCGCTCCGGTATCGCTTAAGCGACCCTTAAGGCGGCGCCCCTATTTTTAAGGCTGTCGAAGGTCAGGAGAATGGGCGGAAAATCCGGCCATAAGCGAGACTCGCTGCTGTCGCGCTACTCGGCGGATCTGGGGCGATTGATATCGCGCCGGGAGGCGGAGACGGCTTTGCGCGCCGCCGCCATGGAATCGGCGCTGGCCAATCGCACCAAATCCGAATTCCTCGCCAACATGAGCCACGAACTCAGGACGCCACTCAACGCCATCATCGGTTTCTCGGAGCTGATCACGACGTTCGGTGTGGACAGCGACAAGGCGCGCTGCAAGAGCGTGGAGTATGCGGCGCTGATCTCGCAGGCAGGCAAGCACCTGCTCAACATAATTTCCGACATTCTCGACATCTCCAAAATCGAAAGCGGCTCATTCGCGCTCGACACCGGCATGCATTCGCTGAAAGAGATCATCGATGCGAGCATCGCCCTCGTCGAGCCGCGCATGCACGAGCGGATGCAGAAACTGGAGGTACGGATCGCACCGAATCTGCCGCCGCTGTCGATCGACGGGCGCCGCGTCAAGCAGGTGATCATCAACCTCCTGAGCAACGCCAACAAATTCACGCCGCGCTACGGCACGATCACCGTCATCGCCACCGCCGATCGCCGCGACTTCGTGACCGTCGCGGTCCAGGACTCCGGCATCGGCATGACGAAGGAGCAGATGGCGCAGGCGATGAAGCCCTTCGGTCAGATTCAATCCGCATTCAGCCGCGGGCATGAAGGCACTGGCCTTGGCTTGCCGATTTCGAAAGCATTGATCGAACAGCACAGCGGACGGTTCTTCCTGTCCAGCGAGCCGAATGTCGGAACCATGGTTGCCTTCACCTTGCCGGCCTGGGTGCCTGACATGGCGTCCATGCCGACGGCATCATCGCGGTCGCGCTTCAATGCACAGGCGACGACGTCACTGCGGAGTCCCGCATGAGCCAGCCAGGCATCCGGTTGCCCGAACGGAAAATGGATGACTACAAGAAACCGGTCGTTGCCGGTGCACAGCAGCTTGCCCACATCGTATCGGTCTCGGGCGCCAAGGCGGTGGCCGCGATCGAGCGCACCGATTCGGACACCGAGCGCACCAGCGAGCGCGTCGAGATCGGGACCGTCACGAAGATCGCGACGCCGCGCTCGGTTGCCATCGGTCTTGTGACTGCCGTTTCGACGCCCATCCCCGACGGCACCGATCACAACGCGATCGAGCTCGCGGAGCTGACGCTTGCCGGCGAGATCACGCTCGGTCACGACGACCGGCTGACCTTCCGCCGCGGCGTGGCGCATATGCCGACGGTCGGCGATCCCGTCTTTCTGGCGGACGGCGGCGATCTGCGGGTCATCTATCTGCAGCCGGGCGACGCGCCGCTGGAGATCGGCACGCTGTACCAGGACCCGGACATTCCCGCCCGCGTCATCATGGATGAGCTGTTGGGCAAGCATTTCATCGTGGTCGGCACGACAGGCTGCGGCAAGTCTTCGTCGTTGATTTGTCTCCTGCAGAGCATGCTGAGCGAATACCGCCATGCGCGCGCGGTCATACTCGATCTGCACAATGAATATCCCAATGCGTTCGGCGACAAGGCGGAATTGCTCGACACCAACAATCTGCAGCTGCCGTTCTGGCTCCTGAATTTCCAGGAACTGACCCACGCGCTGACCAGCAAGGAGGACACCCGCGACGAGGAAGTCGAAATTCTCGGCGAAGCGGTGCTGTCCGCCAAGCGGCGCTATTCGGAGGCGCAGGCCGGCCGGCTGCGCAAGGCGAGCGACAACGCCGGCATCACCGTGGATACGCCGACGCCGTTCCGCCTGTCCGACGTTGTCGCCTACATCACGGAGCATCTCGGCAAGCTGGAGCGCGTGCGCAGCACGCTTCCCTACCGGCGGCTAGTCAGCAGGATCGATGCGTTCATTGCTGATCCGCGCTACAGCTTCATGTTCGGCAGCCTGGTCATCGAAGACACGATGGTCGAAACGCTGTCGCGCGTGTTCCGGGTACCCTCGGCGGGCCGGCCGATCACTGTCTTGAATCTTTCTTCCGTGCCGCCCGACATTCTCGATGTGGTGATCTCACTGTTGTCGCGGCTTGCGTTCGATCTTGCCGTATGGAGCCACGGCCGCATCCCGCTGCTGCTCGTCTGCGAAGAGGCGCACCGCTATGCGCCCGCCGGTCACGACGATGTGTTCACGCCCACGCGCCTCAGCCTGGCGCGCATTGCCAAGGAGGGGCGCAAATACGGCGTCTCGCTCGGCCTCATCACGCAGCGGCCTTCGGAGCTCGACCAGACGATCCTTTCCCAATGCAGCACGCTGATTGCCATGCGGCTTTCCACTGAGCGCGATCAGGCCGTGGTGCGCGCCAACACCCATGAAGGCGAGTTCGATCTCCTGGAATTCCTGCCGCTGCTTGGCGATCGCGAGGCCATCGTGCTTGGCCAGGGCGTCGTCATGCCAATGCGCATCCGCTTCAAGAATCTTGCGCTGGGCCGCCCCGCAACCACGGGCCACGGGAAGTTCTCGAGCGCGTGGAGAAGCTCGGACGTCAACACCGCGACTCTCGAAGACGTCGTCAAACATTGGCGCTTGAGCACGAAGACGAAGGCTTGACCGGGCGCCTCCGGCTCTTGACCCCCGTGTCCGCCAAACCTAAGACGCGCCCGTCGCAAGGTGGACGCGCATGAACAACATCGTCACAAAAGAACCGAAAGCAGGCCGAACGGCTGCCGTTTCGATTCCGCGCTTCTCGAGCGTCGAGCACCTGCTGGAAACGACACGGCCGACGATGCCGGTCTATTGCTTGTTTCCGGAGAAGTTCGCGGCCGCCGCGCGCCGCTTCGAGGCCTTTCCGGGCGACACGCTTTACGCCGTGAAGGCCAACCCTGCCCCGCTGGTGCTCGATTCCGTTTACGCGAGCGGCATCCGCCATTTTGACACCGCGTCGCTTGCCGAGATCGAACTGGTGCGCGCGCGCTGCCCCAATGCCATTTGTCATTTCATGGCGCCGGTGCGCATCGCCGGCACGGCCCACACGGCTTTCCACAAACACAAGATCACGGACTTCGTCGTCGACTGCGACGCCGAACTCGACAAGCTCTTATCCGAAACCGATGGCGGCAAACGCTTGCGCATTTTCGTGCGTATTGCCACGCCGCTTGGCGGCGCCTTGCTCGAATTGTCGAGCAAGTTCGGCGCCACGCAGGCAGATGCCGCGCGGCTGTTGCAGCGCGTGGCCGCAACCGGCGCGACGCCGGGCCTGACCTTCCATGTCGGCTCGCAATGCCTGTCGCCGTTTTCCTACGCGCAGGCCATCGAGATGGCCCGGCGCACGGCGTCCATGGCCGGCGTTGACATTGCGGCGCTCGACATCGGTGGCGGATTTCCCGGGCCATACCACAACAACGATGTGCCGCCCTATCACTGGTACTTCGACACGATCCGCGAAGCCCTGGCGACCTTGCCGGGCAAACCGAAACTGATGTGCGAGCCGGGCCGCGCACTCATCGCAGAAGGCGTTTCGCTGGTGACGCAGGTGGTGCTGCGAAAGGACGGCAGCCTCTATCTCAACGACGGCATCTACGGCAGCTTCGACGAGCTCACTCTGCCGGGCTGGACGGCGGACTACCCGCTGCGTGTCTTCTCCGTCGATGGCAACGGACGCGCCGTCGAGCAGCCGCAGGGGCACACCGCCTTCCGCGTGTACGGCCCGACCTGTGATACGTTGGACGTGCTGCCGAGGCCGCTGATCCTGCCGGAGAACATCAAGGCGGGCGATTTCATCGTGGTGGACGCGATCGGCGCCTATTCCATCGCGCTCAGGACGACGTTCAACGGCTTCTATCCCGACAGCTGGGCCATCATCGGGAATTGAAGGCCGCAGGTTCAATCCCTGTCGCGCCCACCAACCACCCGACCGGCCGCTATTCCTGCAGCACGGCAAAACACAAGTCGAAGGTGGCCGAAAGCATTCCGGCAAGAACCGGGCCGATCAAAATACCCGCCGGCCCCAAGGTTGCGATGCCTCCAATTGTGCTCACCAAAACGAGAAATCCCGGGATCGCGCTGCCGCGACCGATGATGTGCGCACGAAGAAGATTGTCGACGACGGTGTTGATGAGCGTGCCCCATAGCGCAAGCCCTATCGCGGCAAACACATGCCCGGTGATCAGCAGATAGGCGGCAGCCGGTATCCAGACGATGGCACAACCGAGAACCGGGGCTTGCGACGCGACGATTGTGACAGCGCCCCAAAACCAGGGCTCGCTCAATCCAAAGAGCGCAAATCCGGTGCCGACAAGGATGCCATCGACCGTGCCGCCAATAATCACGCTTCTTAAAGTGGCTGCTGTTGTTCGCAGCATGCCATTCACGACGGCTTGCGTCTGTTCCCTGGAGACTGGAATTCGCCGTATCAGAGTTTCCGTGAGCTGAGGTCCATGTTGCAAGAAGTAAACGAAAGCAAATGAGACCACAAAGAGATCAAGGAACAATCGGCCGAGCCCACCAAAGACGAACGCCAGACTGGCGGAGACAAAGCCGGAAAGAACCCTGACGATTTCAGCCATGTGCGCGGACGCCGCGCCGACCAGGGTGTGGAACTCCTTCGTTCCGGCAAGTTTCTTCGGCACGATTGCAAGCGCCGTATCGGGATGCGCGATCGTGTGCTGCATCCAGGCGATCGCCGCACCACTGACTTTAATGGCTTCCGAGACAACGACTGCCGCAACCAGTGACACAGGAGCTGCGATAACGAGCAAGCCGCTCACGAGGATGATCGCAGCCGCCGCGCCTTTCCTGTGACCCACAGCTGGAACGAGTCTTTCGAAAAACGGTGCAACCAACCCGGCAAAAATTGCGGCGACGATCAGGTCTATGATGAAGGTATGAATGACGAACAAGAAGGCCACGCCGACGGAAAGCGCAGCCGTCAGCACGAATCCAAAGCGATAGACGCGGATCGCATCAGTTTTCCGCATGAATATGACCCAGGGCTTCACGAATCCGCGGCTCCGACCAGTTCCGTCTCGCCGTGGACCGCCTGCCACGCATGGCTTCAAAAATACGCGCCGGTTTCACCCCGCCGCGCTGGTGAAACCTCGAACAGTCTTTCCGGTGACGGCACCAAAGATCATCCCCCCAATGTGAGCAAGGTATGCCACGCCACCCGTTTGCACCTGGGCGACGACGCCGAATTCGACAAGCTGGCTCAAGAACCAGAGGCCGATCAGCAGCGCAGCCGGGATGAACGCGATCCTGTAGAAAATTCCGAAGAACAGCACCGTCCGAATCTTGTCTGTTGGATAGGTGACCAGAAACGCGCCCATGACGGCGGCAATTGCTCCGCTGGCGCCGAGATTCGGCACAGTGGAATGCGGATCGAACGCAATTTGCGCCAGCATCGAGACCAATCCGCCGACGAGATAGAAAACGGCGAACCGCCTCGGAGTCATCGCATCTTCGATCTCCGGCGCGAATGCCCAGAGGAAAATCATGTTGCCGATGATGTGCGACCAGCTCGCATGCATGAACATGGAGGTGAGCAACGTCTCCAGACGATGGCCGGCGACGATCTGAGCGGGGATGGCCGACCAATGGAGAACGAACTGATCGCCGCCGACCAGTTCGAGAACGAAAACCACGGCATTGATCGCGATGATTGCGATTGTCACGATCGGCAGGCGCGATGGGCTTCTGCTCTCGTCTTCAAGCGGCAGCATGACCAGAAGCTCCTTCCGCGCGCTTCAACAGGAGTAGCGGATGTGCAATGCCTGGCGGCGATATTGAACGCCGCCAGGCGAGAAGCTATCAGCCGAGCGCCTTGTCAGCCACTCGAACGACACCACGCACGGTCGTCGCAACCATCGTTATGGCAACGCCCGAACTGATGAGATTCACTCCGACGACAATGCCCAGGGCCCAAGCAGCCGTGCCCGGCCAGCCGGCAATGATAAGTCCGGCCAGCACGAGATCGATCACGCCGCTGATCAGCATCCAGCCCCAGGACTCGGGGAAGATACTGCGCGCAGCGAAAGCACCCGCCGTCTGAAACACACCCTCGGCAATGAAGAATGCCACAAGGACCAACGTAAGAGTGGCGACGCCCTGAACCGGATGCCAAAGCAGCAGCACGCCGGCGAAAAGCGCGAGAGCACCGGTAAAGAGCGACCAGAAGAAGCCGGACGCTCCCGGCGCGAAGAACATCATTCCCAGCGCCATGATACCGCTGAACACGAACAGCCAACCAACATAGAAATCGACGGCGACACTGGAGATGTGCGGCCATACGACAGCCGCGATGCCGAGCAAGGTCATGATGATGCCTTGTGCGACAAACAGGCCGGAATGCAGCCGCACCGTATCCCTGATGGAGTTGTGCAGATCGTCAACAGTTGTGGTTGCCATGGTGATCCTCCTTGTCAATGGCGCGTTGACCGCTGCCGAGACGAGCTTCACCTCGCCGCGTGCTTGAACGCGTCCCACGCCTTCTGGTTAGCCTTGTCGAACGCCCGGCGCGATTGGTCCAATGCGCCACTCAGCGCGGACCAGGACTGTTGGCCGGCATGCTTCAGCTTGTTCAAATGCGCGTCCATTTCGGCAGCGTCCGAATTCATTTGCTTGATCGCTGCATCGATTGCCGGGCGCTTGCCGGCAGCCAGCTTGTCAGCAGATGCGGCAAGCTTTGCAGCCGCATCGCGCCACGCCCGCCTCTGTGCCGCCGCAACGTCTTCGAAGGTTTCCAGTTGCTGTTCGGCATGCTTTCCGATCGTGTGGAAGCAGGCCCTCAGTTTCTCATCGAAGGAATTCCACTGCGATTCCAATTCGGGTTTGACGCGATCCCAAATGGCCTCGCCGGCTTCGGCGTGCTTCTTGATCGCAGCCGCGAATTCATCGCGGAGCTTTTTCAAGTCCGCCATCAGCTGCTCGCCTTTCGACTGCGTGCCGGTCAGTTTTCTGACCTGCTTTTCGAGCGCAACCAAAGCGGCGTTCATCTCGTCCATACGCTCCGTTGCCCAATTCAGGTAAACATGCGATTTGTGGTGCTCCAGCATTGATGCCTCCTTGGAAAATGACAGCTTGGTCAGCGCCAAGCGCGCCTACGCCGATCAAAGCTCAACGTTGCTCATTCCTTCGTGCAAATTCGCCTTCGAGTTCGCGCTCGAGGCGGGCGAGATCTTCTGGTGCCGGCAGTCCCAAGGCCCGCAGCTCATTCAGCTTCTCGTGCAATCCGAGATAAAGCTCATGCCGATTTGCCGGCCGCTCCTCGATCTCTCGCGCAATCCGGTTTAGCTCAGCTTGGACCTTCTCGAAGGGCATACCCCTGGCTCCTCTTTCGCTGTCCGGCCTGCTGCGCAGCACGTTCAGTTCTGCGCAGCAGCCTGGATGGACTTGAGAGAGATCACGCGGCGAACGCCTGTCTCGTCAGTTCTCCCGCCTGTTTCAGCAGTGCAGCGCGACGCTCATAGTCGGTGCGCGTGACGGCAATCCGGGCGTCGATTCTTGCTTTCGCATCGCCTCGTGCTTTCGCAGCCTGTGCCTGCAGCTCCTTGACCTTCGCGTTGCCCTCTTCTTCCACCTGATGCATCCGCTTCTGGGCATGCTTCACGGCCTTATCGAGCTTGGCTTGCGCTTCGTCGACGCGGGCCTTCAGCTTGGCTTTTCGCTCGGCAGACGCCTGCTTCCATTCTTCCCGCAGACGGGCGAGTTCTGCCCGGTCTTGCTGGATTGCCTGTTCTTCCTGCTCGTCCTCGAAATCGTAACGCCACTTGCGGATCACTTCGCCGCCGAGCGCTTCCATTCGGGTGTCAAGCGGTGTGACCCAGTCTTCGGCAATCTCGGCGACGAGGGCCGTCTTTCCGGCGCTGAGTTTCGTTGAGACAGCATCGACAAAATCGGCGCCGACACCGGCATCGGCGAGGTCCGCAATCCCGCCAACGATCAGGCCTGCTTCCATGCCCAGCACGGCACCGACCGGTCCGCCCAGTAGGCCAACGAGACCGCCAACCAAACCGCCCACGCCCATCCCAAGCGGGCCGGAATCGGCTGCCTCTTTAACGGCGATCTTTCCGCTTTTTTCCTTTGCGATGACGGCGCTGCCGTAGACCGTGATGCTGCCTTCGGAGTGCAGCTCGCCCAAAGCGCGCTTGCCTTCGTAGGCCTTGGTCTCATTCGGGAATACCACGACGATGTATTTGGTCATGTCAGCTTCTCCTTCGAATGCTATGGCAGGTTACGCTCGCCCGGTTCCGACGTGATTTGACCGAAATCAACATTCGGCGGATCGAGCGGGCGTAGCCACCAAGGTTTCTCCTCAGCGATCCGGCCGCCCAAGTGCACAAAGGGGTAACCTGATCATTTCCTGTGCCACCCATAAGTGGACTTCGCAGTCCAGTTATCTAGCGATCGGACGCCAGGCTGTCAACGGATAACTGGACCGCTCGGTACAGAAAAACAGGGCGACTGGTATGCTTTCTGTGCATAACTGTACCAATTGGTCCAGCAATGATTGACGGCGGGGACCGATAACCGTACTATTTGGTTCAGGAAAAAAGCGAGGGCGTCATGCGGGTTAGAACAGACGAACGGCGGAGCGCCATTTTGCAGGCTGCCGCGCAGGTGTTCCGCGAGGTTGGATACGATCGTGCCAGCATGTCGATGATCGCCGAGCGGGTCGGGGGTTCCAAGACAACGCTGTATGGCTATTTCCCTTCGAAGGAGGAATTGTTCTGGGATGCGATGGTGGCCGCCATATCAGCACACCAGGGTGAGAGGGTTTTAGGCCTTCTCGATCCGACAGAACCCGACGTCCGAAAAGTTCTGACGCAATTTGGCGAAGCCTATCTTCGGCTCTTCACAGCCCGCGCGGTTGTCGCAGTCACCCGGACGGCGGTTTCGGAAGGAGCCACGAACAAGGCCCTGAGTTCACTGCTCTACAATCGGGGGCCGAAGCGGGTATTCGATGCGATCGCAAATTATCTGACGCAGTTGAAGAAGCGCGGTGTTGTTCGTGACATCGATCCTCACGTCGGCGCCGTCCATTTGAAAGGCCTTCTCGACGCCGGAATCATCGAGCCGCTGCTGTTCGGAACGCGACCGGAGCTGAACCAAAGCAAAGCCGTTCGCGCGGCAGTCGACACTTTTCTCATCGCGTACGTACGCAACTGACTGCGCAGGTCGATAGCTGCAGCCGTGCATGACGGCGTGGAAATCCGTGGAACCGCCAGAATCGTGTGATTTTGGGCAGATTCACTGGGTTTCAGATGCCCTTCACGCGGGGGAGCCCCAATAATTCCTTAATGGCTCGCTTCTATAGTGGGCGGACATGACCCCCACCGATCCCAAATTGCGCCTGACCCGCCTCGTCGAGCTTGCCGGACGGGATGGTCCCGCATCGCGCCGCGCGCTGGTCGGCGAACTGACGGATCTCCTGCTCGACTGGCCGCAGACCTATCCCGCCAACATGCGTGAGCCGTTCGAGGCGCTGCTCGAGCGTGCGGTCCGCGTCGTCGATCCCGAGGCACGCGCCCTGCTGGCCGAACGCCTCGCCGTGACGAGCGACATGCCGCTCGAAATCCTCAATCTTCTCGTTTTCGATGCGGCGCCCACCGCGCGCGACGCCATCCTCGCCCACAATGCCGGCTTCGAAGAGGATGGCATTCGCATCGGGGTGAGCGAACCGGCGCTGCTCGCCGCCGCGCGCAAGGCCGAGCCATTTTCCATCCCTGCGATTCTGGCAGCGCGCTTCCGCATCCCCGACGACATCGCCGCGCAGATCGCAAGCGATGCTTCGGCGTTTTCGCTGGCCGTGCTGTGCAAGGGCGCCCGCGTGAGCCGCGCGGCGTTCTCCGCCTTGTCGCTGCTGCTGGCACCGGGCGCTTCGCAACAGGAAATCTATCGCCGGCTGTCCGCCTACGACGGAATCGTCGAGGATTGCGCCGCCGGGCTCGTCGCCTTCTGGCGCGCCAAGGCGCCCCGCGAGGCCGACAGCAAGGCAGCCTGAAGGCCTCTCCGCCTCGCTCCAATTCTCAATTGATGCGTTATACTGAGGCTCCGCTGGATGGAGGCGAACATACGCACGTCGCAATCTGCCGTTGACGGCTCTGGAATGGACTGGCCGTCACGGACCGGGCTACGCGCAATCGTTCTCGCGATGGCCGCCGCTCTCCTCTCGGCCTGTGGCGATCATGCGAGGCTGCCGGAGACAGCCGGCATGGGACCGCATCCCAAATTGCCTTCGCCGACAGAAACTCTGTTTCCCACGCTGAAGATCGCCCGCGCCATCGGCTGGCAGAACGGCGCGAAACCGATCGCGGCGTCCGGTCTTGTCGTGAAGGCCTTCGCGCAGAACCTGCAGCATCCCCGCCGCGTCTATGTGCTTCCCAATGGCGACGTTCTGGTGGCCGAAACGTCCGAACCGGACAAGCCGGACGACAAGAAGGGACTCCGCGGCTTCGTGCAGGAACAGATCTACAAGATCAACGGAGCGGACGCGCCGAGTGCCAACCGCATCACGCTCCTGCGCGACACGGACGGCGACGGCGTCGCCGACATGCGAACGGTGTTCCTCTCAGGGCTCAATTCGCCGTTCGGCATGGTGCTGACCGACAGCGGGTTCTATGTCGCCGATACAGACGCGGTGTTGCGCTTCCCCTACCGGCTGGGCCAGACGAAGATTGCCGGGCGAGGCGAGAAGGTCGTCGATCTGCCGGCCGGTCCCATCAATCACCACTGGACGAAGGATCTGACGGTCAGCCGGGACGGCACGAAGCTGTACGCGACCGTGGGCTCCAACAGCAATGCCGGCGAAAACGGACTTGCCGCCGAACAAGGCCGCGCCGCTGTTTGGGAGATCGACCTCAAGACCGGCAAACACCGCATCTTCGCCAGCGGACTGCGCAATCCCAACGGCGCCAGCATCCAGCCCGACACCAACAAGCTTTGGGTTGCCGTGAACGAGCGCGACGAGCTCGGCAGCGATCTCGTGCCGGATTACATCACATCGGTGAAGGATGGCGGCTTCTATGGCTGGCCGTTCAGTTATTACGGACAGCATGTCGACGAGCGCGTAAAACCGCAGAACCCGGAACTGGTGGCCAAGGCCATCGTGCCGGACTACGCGATGGGCAATCACGTGGCGGCGCTTGGCCTTGCCTTTGCCGATTACGCAGCGCGGCTCGGCCCGCAATTCGAGCATGGCGTATTCGTCGGCGAACACGGTTCGTGGAACCGCAATCCGCCATCCGGTTACAAGGTCGTGTTCGTGCCGTTCCGGAACGGCAAGCCCGCCGGCATGCCTGTGGATGTGCTGACCGGCTTTCTGACGGCCAGTGGCGAGGCGCAAGGCCGGCCTGTCGGCGTGGCGATCGACAAGCAGGGCGATTTGCTGGTGGCCGACGATGTCGGCAACACCATCTGGCGCGTGAGCGCGAAGCAGCCCTAGGCCGCAGCTTGCTGACGCCCCTTATTCCGAATGCACTTCGTGGCGTTCGCGCGTCTTGGCGAATTTGATCTTGGGCAGTTTCTCGGCGACGTAGCCCAGTTCCCACGATGACTTCGCCAGGAACACCGGCGCGCCGTCGCGATCGGTGGCCATCTGGTTGCGGTAGGTGGAGATCAGCTTCTCGACCTCCGCCGCATCGCCGGAAACCCAGCGCGCGGTGTCGTAAGGTGAGGTGTCGAGCTCGACATCGAGACCATATTCGGTGCGCATCCGGCTCTTCAGCACATCGAGCTGCAACTGGCCGACCACGCCGACGATCCAGTTGGCGCCCAGCATCGGCTTGAACACCTGCGTCACGCCTTCTTCCGCCAGGCTCTCGAGTGCACGCGTCAGATGCTTCTGCTTCATGGGATCGGCGAGCCGCACGCGGCGCAGGATTTCCGGCGCGAAGTTCGGGATGCCGGTGAACACGACATCGCCGCTTTCGGAAAGCGTATCGCCCACGCGCAGCACGCCATGATTGGGAATGCCGATGATGTCGCCGGGCCACGCCTCGTCCACCGTCTCGCGTTCCTGCGCGAAGAACAGGATGGGATTGTGGATGCCGATCTGCTTGCCGGTGCCGGATTGCTTCAGCTTCATGCCGCGGCGGAATTTTCCCGACGCAAGCCGCAGGAACGCGACGCGGTCGCGATGGTTCGGGTCCATGTTGGCCTGCACCTTGAACACGAAGCCGGTGACTTCCTCCTCCGACGGTTCGACCGTGCGTCCTTCCGCGGCCTGGGCGCGTGGGCTTGGCGCGAATTCGGCCAACGCGCCGATCAGCTCCTTCACGCCGAAGTTCTTCAGCGCCGATCCGAAATAGACCGGCGTGAGGTGTCCTTCGTGATAGCGATCCTGCCGGAATGCGGGAAGTCCGGCCTGTGCCAGCTCCGCTTCCTCTTCCAGCCTGGCGAACACGTCCGGGTCGAGACGCGTGCGCATGGCATTGCCGCTGATGCGTTCGCCCTGCCCTGCGCCCGGCGCAAACACGACGAACTCGTCGGCGTGCAGGTCGAGCGCGCCCTTGAAATTCAGTCCGGCACCCGCCGGCCACATCATCGGCGCGCATTCCAGCTGCAGCTGGTCGGAAATCTCGTCGATCAGTTCCAGCGGATCGCGCGCCTCGCGATCCATCTTGTTGATGAAGGTGACGATGGGAATGTCGCGCAGCCGGCACACTTCGAACAGCTTGCGCGTCTGCGCTTCGATGCCCTTGGCGGCATCGATGACCATCACGGCCGAGTCCGCTGCCGTCAGCGTGCGATAGGTGTCTTCGGAAAAATCCTCATGGCCCGGCGTGTCCAGCAGATTGAACACCGCGCCGCCATACTCGAACGTCATCACCGCGCTGGTGACGGAGATACCGCGCTCCTGCTCGATCTTCATCCAGTCGGAACGCGCGCGCCGCGCCTCGCCGCGCGCCTTCACCGCACCGGCCGCACGGATGGCGCCGCCCAGCAGCAGCAGATGCTCCGTCAGCGTGGTCTTGCCGGCGTCGGGATGCGAAATGATCGCGAACGTCCGCCGTTTCGCGGCTTCGGTGGCAGGGGTCTGGTACATGGCGGCGGGGAGTAGCAGGGGGACATGCGCCGGGCAAGCGGGCCCCGGCGCAACCTGCTAGACTTCGCGGATATTGAGAATCCATTTGGAGGAAACGATGTTCCGCGGAAGCCTTTGCGCCGGTCTGCTTTGCCTGTTCGCCGTTCCTGCGTTTGGGGCACCAAAGGATTGCAGCACGGCGGTCATTCCCAACACGCCGGTCAAGGGCACGGTGGCGGGCAAGCCGTTCATCCCCAATGCTGTCACCGTGCAGATCACAAAGAACGGCATGCAGATCAACGAGGTGAAGATGGATCGCTACGTGCTTTCCATCCAGACCGACGGCATCTTCAATGCGCTCGGCGTGGATGCGGTGCTGTCGCAGAAGAAACCGCTCGCCGGACACGTGTTCCGCCAGATCGCAAGTGACGAAATGGGCAAGCAGCCGCAGGCAGCGGACGGCACGCCGGAAATCCAGGGTTGGGATCTGCAGCTGGAAGCGGCGCATGTCGACACCAGCTTCACGCAAGATCAGGCTTCGTTGCGGCTCGAATACGGCGCGCGCAAGGGCAATATGATCCCCGGCAAGATCTATTTCTGCAGCGCCGCCACAAAGACGGAAATCATGGGCACGTTCACCGCGCGCATTCCCGAATAGGGGCCTGCGCCGAACCTGAGGTTTGCTACGGGCTCAGCACATCCCAGCCCGCCGGCGTCCATTTCAGCACCTGGCTCGACAGGGGACGCTCGGAGGCATGCACGCCCTTGCCCGCCATTTCCCGAAGTCTGGTGACCGTACGCGGGCTGTCGCCAGTGGCGAACAGAATGACGGTCGGTTCCGGCACGGCCACCAGGATGGTGCCGCCGGATTCCTCCGCTTTTTTGCCCCAGGCATCGTGAAGCAGGAGAATGCTGGATTGGTAATAGTCTCCACCGAATCCGTAGACGGCATCATCCAGACGTACGGCCTTGCTGAAATCCGGATTGTATTGATCGCCGATGTTGCTTTCACAGCGCTGGAAGGCCTGGGCTTCGGTGAGGCCCAGTTTGGCCGCCTGACCGCGATTCAGGTAATGCACCGTCGTGGGTTCGTCGATGGCGCACACTTCCCATAGTTCGCCGGCGATTCGGCGAGCCACGACGTCCTCACCATGTGCCTTGAACATCGCCGACATCGAATCGATGTAAGCCTGCGTTCTCACGACCGCGCGCAGCTGCGACAATTCGGTTGGTGAAGCCTTCTCGGTGAAGGTGATCGACACGTTTTGCAGGAAGCCGGTGAGTGCCTTCACACATTGATCGGGAACGCGCTGGCAGAAATCATAGATCCGATCGAGGAACACTTCCTGCTTCGATCTTTCTTTTGCAGAGACCGTCAGCGCCAGGTCGCCGGTCACGTCGACTATTGCATCCGGCGCCACTTGCCGCATGACGCCCGCCGCATAGAGGGTGAAACCCTGCCGCTCCGGCGGCACAGCGGAAACTGCGGTCGGCTTCGTCGTGTTATCGTTGGTTGACGCATGAGCGGCTGCCACCAACGCCAGCGCGAGGAATGCGCCTCGCGCCCAAGCCGAATTTCGCATTTGCCCCACCCTCCGCGCCGGCATTCATAGCACAAATGCGGCTAGACCACCGGCTCGTCGACGAAGGCGCGGCCCTCGCGGTCCTCGATCTCCAGAATCCAGATGTCGGGATCGAAGCGCATCTGCTTGTCGAGATACTTCGCCACGGCCTCGCCGTCGGCCGCGTCGCCGAGCGGTTTGGTCCACACCAGCTCGCCGTCGCCGCGCCGCGCCTGGTTGAGGATCGTGAACGTCCCGTCCAGCCGCGACACCTTCAGGAACAGCGCACCGGCTTCTTCCGATCCGCGCTGCACCAGATAGGCCTGCGCGCCGGCGACCTCGGCGCGACGGATGATCGCCTTGATCTGGATGGCGGCCTTGAGCTTGGGCTGCATCAGCCAAGCTTAGTCGAACGCCCTCTGCGCGG
>Ga0335085_10003470_pt1 | contig 27230 bp, 25 predicted proteins | sample Lox_Sample_45_FD_206712 | JGI IMG/M metagenome (GOLD analysis project Ga0335085, IMG submission 206712) | Soil microbial communities from Loxahatchee National Wildlife Refuge, Florida, United States - Lox_Sample_4.5 | ecosystem: Environmental > Terrestrial > Soil > Wetlands | place: USA...
GCGATTTTATCACACAATAAAGGTCAAATAAATCAATTAATTCAATTTGTTACACTATTTCAGGCACAACTAATTAATTCCAAAATTACCCATATCTCCCCGTCGTGTCAAGGCAATCATAGCAAACTTCATTTCTTGAATTGTACATTGCGCCCTTCTTGTCCTGCCGTCCGTTTCTCTGCTTTCCTCAAGCGCATCTTCGCGCGACTTCCATCTATCTGCCAGAAATCAAAAAAGGGGGCCCAGCATTCCGCCGTGCCCCCCTTCCAACCTTTACCTATTTCGACTCGTTTCTCCTACTTCTCCTTCTTCCTCTCCGCCAGCGACACCACCTTGGCGCCGCCGGTTTTCTTCCCGCCACCCGTGCCGTCGGGCTGGGGAGGAGAGGGCGCAGCTTCCCGCGGCTCGGGGGAAACCACCTCTTCCAGCATGATGGGGGTCCCCCCCATGGTGAAGGGTGATCCCGCCACCTGGCTGTCGTCGAGGATCCAGGTGTAGACCTGGAGCGGGAAGGTGAGAACGAGGAGCTTCACCTGCCACCACCCCGGCTTGACGTCGGGGACAATGTCCTCGACCCGGGCGTAGAACCCGGGCTTGTTGTCGACGTGGACGAGGACCAGATCGTTGATGCCTGCCATGGTGCTTCCCTCCAGGAAATTAACTCACGCCGCCCGGCGGCGGGAGAGGACGGGTCCGTTCTCCGCCAGCGCCCGCCCGTACGTGACCAGCAACCCGTGCCGGAAACGGTTGCCGAAATACTCTTCCACCTCTTCGCAGAGCTGCCGCAGTTCCCCCTCGATGAGGTAGAAGCGTTCCACCTCCGGGGGCTCCAGCAGCCCCTCGATCCGCTCGCAGTGGAAGGTGACGCAGTTGAAGGGACGGAACTCCGGCGCCATGAGGCAGCCGCCATCCCCCATGTAGGGGCAGTGGCCCCCCTCGAAGTCGGGGGTGACGACCGGCTCCCCTGCGGCGAGATGGACGAGGAGGTCGATGACCGTGAAATGGTTCTTCCCCCGGGCGCAGCATTCCCCCCGGCACGACGCGCAGATATCTCCCCCGCCGACCCCGTGGAAGATCCCGTGGAGCGCACCCTTGCGCGCCCTGATCGCCTCGCCCCGCTCTCTCACGAAGCACAGCGCCTCCGGCGGGAGGAGGGCATACTCCCCGGCAACCGCCGCAATCCCCCTGTCCCACAGCTCCCTGTCAATCACATGTCTTCCAAAAAGGAGGGGCGTGGCAGCGCACGCCCCTCATCGTTCTATTGGCCGAAGCAGCCCATAAGCCGGGTTCTGTTCCCCCGTGCGGTCTCCCGCCCGGGGGCGATGGCCATTCCTCTAGGACCGCCGTTGCCGACGGCCTCAAGCAGCCAACCCGGGAGCACGGACGGGCCATCCTTGACGCTCCCCTATTCGGCCTTGCTCCTGGTGGGGTTTACCTGGCATCCGGCGTCACCGTCGGACCCGGTGAGCTCTTACCTCACCCTTTCACCCTTACCTGCCTTCGCCGAGGCTTCGGCAGGCGGACTTCTCTCTGTGGCACTTTCCCTGGGGTCGCCCCCGCTGGACGTTATCCAGCACCATGCCCTGCGGAGCCCGGACTTTCCTCTCCCCGCCTTCGGCGGGCAGCGGCCATCTGGTCTACTTCGGCCAAGCTTGTCTCCACGTTCGCTCTTCGGGGTTAGAAATTCAGCACCGTGAACCTGGAACCCGGAACAGTGAACCGAAAAACTCGAACGCCTCTTACTCCTGATCCTTCTGCTTCAGGATCAGCACCCTCTGGCAGTGGGGGCAGGTGATCAGGTCGTCGCCCCGGAAGAGGGTGTTGTACAGCTGGGGAGGAAGGTTCATGTTGCAGCCGAGGCAGGAGCCGTCCCGCGCCTCCACCACCGCCAGCCCCCTGCGCTGTTCCCGCAGCAGACCGTAGCGGCGCGTCACCGAAGACGGAAGCCCGCCGGCGATTGTCTCGCGGGCCGCGTGGTCGGTGGCGATCTCCCCGTCGAGACGGGCAACCTTCTCCAGGACCTCAGCCTTCTCCCCGGACACCTTCTCATCCAGGGCACCAAGGGTTTCCCTGCGGCCGGCGATCTCCGTGGAAAGCTCCTCGATCTGGCCGATCTTCTGCAGGATCTGCTCCTCCAGCTCGGTCTTCAGTTTCTTCGCCGTGGCGATTTCCTTGGAAACGGCCTGATACTCCTTCTGGGTCTTGATCCCCTTCAGGTTCGTTTCCGACCGGACGATGTTCTCGGCTTCGGCGGCAAGGCTCGTTTCCAGTCCCTGCTTTTCCTCTTCCCGCAGGGCCAGGTCCCCCTCCATGCAGGCGAGCTCGCTCTGCGCCTCCGCCACTCGCCCTTCCAGGCCGGCAATCTCCGCCAGGAGCGTTTCCTTTTCACCCCGCAGTGCGTCGAGCTTGAGATCGATCTCCTGCAGGTCACCAAGCATTTTCAAATTCGTGCGCAAAATCCCCCTCCCCTTCCTGTGTGGTATCCTCAACGCCCGGCGGGCGTTTGTTGCCATGGGGTGTCATCGCCCCGTCTTCATGCGTTTCAGCAGTATGTGAACGGTTCCCGTTCTTCGGCGCACGGGATCACTTCCGCGTCGAAACCGCCGGCGGCGAGCTCCGTTGCGAGCCGTCCGGCCAGACCCTCCACCATGACCCGCTCGGTGGCAAAGTGGCCCGCATCCACGAGGGCCAGTCCCAGCATTTCGGCTTCCCGCGCCTCGTGATACTTGACGTCCCCGGTAACCAGCACATCCGCCCCCTGGTAGTGGGCGGAGCGGAGCAGGGACGCACCGCTGCCGCCGCAGAGCGCCACCTTCTTCACCTTCCGCCCGCCATCCCCCAGGTACCGCACCCCCTGGAGAGCAAGCCGCTCCTTGACGAAGGCGACGAATTCGCCGAGGGTCGTCGGTGCGGAAAGCGGGCCGATCCGCCCCAGTCCCCGTTCCCTGCCGCCGTTGAGGAGGGGGTAGAGATCGTAGGCCGGCTCTTCGTACGGGTGGGCCTTGACGAGGGCCTTCACCGCATCGGCCACGTCGGCCCTGCGGAGGAGTACCTCGATTTTGCTCTCCTCCACCTCTTCCCGGCTGCCGACCCTGCCCAGGTACGGCTGGGCGCCGTCCAGGGGGGTAAACGTGCCGGTGCCGGCGGCCCTGAAGGAGCAGTCCCGGTAGTTGCCGATGACGCCGCTGAAGCGAAAGAGCGCCTCGAGGACCTTCTCTTCGTCTCCCCGCGGAACGAACACGCCGAGCTTCACCAGCTCGTCAGCGCCGCTGACCTTGAGGGGCTGGCACGGGCCGACCCCCAGCGCCCCCGCGAGGAGATCGTTCAGCCCGCCGTCGGCGATGTCGTAGTTGGTATGGAGGGAGACCACCGTCAGATTGTTCCTGATGGCGAGGATGACAAGGTTAGCTGCAGGATCGGTGGCGGCGATTTTTTTCATGGGGGAGAATATCAGGGGGTGGTGGGTCAGAAGGAGCTGGCAGCCAGCGGCAACGGCCGCCTCCAGCGACTCCCGTCCGGCATCGAGGGCAACCATGATTTTCCCGGCCGGAGAAGCCGGGTCCCCCACCTGCAGTCCTGCGTTGTCCCATTCCTCGGCGTACCGGAATGGCGCTATTTTATTAATAATTCCAACCACATCAGAAACTCTGGGGGGTATCATCACGCTCCAAAGAAAAAGAGTGCACCCTCGCGGTATGCACTCTCATTCTCCATGCTCTGGGCTGGTGTTCGTCTCGTCAGGCGCTTTAAGGGCATCCCCACATCTTCCTGGTAGCCGATCCCCTCCCCGAGGGGAGGAAAACCGGTTGTGCTGGTAATAGTGGTGGGCCCACCAGGACTCGAACCTGGGACCGACCGGTTATGAGCCGGTAGCTCTAGCCAACTGAGCTATAGGCCCGTAAAGCGAAATTTTAGTCTACTATTCGCGACACGACCCTGTCAAGCACTTTATCGTTTCCCTGTCCGCGAAGGTGAAGGGGGAATCCCCCTCCACCTTCGCGGACCAACCGGAGGAACTGTGGTACTACCGTCAGTACATCTCGTAGCGCAGGAGCCGGCACTCGATGGGGCCGTTGAAGAGGACGATGCGCCGCGTCGCCCGCAGCCCCACGTGCTTCGCCAGATCCCGGCTGCCGGTGAGAAGAAAGGCGGTATAGCCGGTGTAGCGCTTTTTCAGCGTATCGCCGATTTCCCGGTAGAGGGTCTGCAGCGCTTCCTCCTCGCCGAGGCGCTGGCCGTAGGGGGGATTGACCAGGAGAATCCCCGGCCCTGCGGGGGGGAGGAACTCCCGCATGTCGCTGCGGTGCAACGTCACGGAGGTTGTCACCCCCGCCCGGTCGCAGTTTCGCCGGGCCGTCTCCAGGGCAGTGCCGGACCGGTCGCAGCCGATGACCGGGGCAGGAACGGCATCGAGCGCCGCCTGCCGGGCCTCCTCCGTCAGGCGCTTCCAGATGCCGGGGTCGTAATCGGGCCAGCGCTGGAAGCCATACCGCCTCCCCAAGAGGCCGGGGGCCCGCCGCGCCCCCATGAGGGCCGCTTCGACGGGGATGGTTCCGGAACCGCACATCGGGTCCACGAGGGGGACGGTGCCATCCCAGCCGGTCAACATCACGAGGGCCGCGGCGAGGGTCTCCCGCAGGGGGGCCTCGGTCCTGTCCAGACGGTAGCCGCGCCGGTCGAGAGGGCTTCCCGAGGCGTCGAGACTGACGGTGCAGCGGTTCTTCACCAGGTGGACGTTCACCCGGAGGTCCGGATCGCGGACATCCACATTGGGACGCCGGCCGCAGCGGTCCCGGATGGCATCCACGATGGCGTCCTTGGTCTTGAGGGCCACGAAGCCGGAATGGGTCATGGCCGAATCCCGCAGGACGCAATCCACTGCCAGGGTCATGTCCGGGGTGAGACGGCGGCCCCAGTCGAAGGCGCGCACCCCGTCGTAGAGGCGCTGCGGCGTGTCGCAGGGGAATTCGCCGAGGGTCACGAGAATGCGGCTGGCCGTGCGGAGCCAGAGTCCGGCCCGGTAGCAGACAGAGCGGTCGCCGCTGAAGCGGACCCCCCCGGTCTCCGGCCGGACGTCGCCGATACCGAGGCCCCGCAGCTCTGCAGCGAGGAGCTCTTCCACCCCCTTGGCCGCCGTGACAAAGTAGTGCTGGTCGTTCATGGTCGTCCCCTGTCCTCGATAAACCATGCTCCCGCAAAAAACGCAACGAAAAAATCTCCGACCGGCACCGTCCCTCCTTCTTCGCCACGACCGTGCGTCTCCGGATTCCCGCGAAGCCGCCCCATCCGTCCAGTAACCGATGCCGCCGGGGCACAGGAAAAGCACCACGGAAGCAGTGTAGACATTTCCGCAATCAAAGTAGTGAGTTATTAATGCTTTTGACATCCATATTCAACAAAATGTGGTATACTATACCTACAAGAAACAACGGAATCTACGGGGCACCTGGAGAAAGGGGGCGCCAGAGATGAGAGGAACCAAGAGTACCGTCGCCAGTGTCAAGGAGGTCGGCAAGGGCCGGTCGTCAGGGCGGACAACCGCCAGCACATCATCCATGAAACCGACCGGCCGGACAACCACATCAACGGGAACCGGCCATAATGTCAAGTCATCAAGCGGGAAGGGCGGCATGCACAAGTAGCAGCAAACCGTCGGCCCGGACATGACCCCCTTCACGGGGGACGGATGCGGAATCCGGAAAAAAGGCTTTCGAGAAATCGAAACGTCTTTTTTTATTGGCCAAGCTTCGCCGCGATCCCCTGCAACCCCTCCAGTGCTCCGCACGGCAGCGAGATGTGGGGCGGAGCTATCTGCCCTTCCCGCGGATTGATGCGGACCACGGTCACGCCGGGACGCGTCCCCAGCTGTTCGCTGGTATAGCGGATCGTGGGGATCGCCGTCCCCGCCCCCATTTCGATCACCACGAGGGGAATATCCCGGTGGTCGGTGCGGAACTCGTCGAAGTGCCGTTCCTGGCGGGCCGTGCGGTCGGAAATCCAGGACCAGTCGCCGAACATGAGGATATTGGGACGGGCAGTCGCGCCGCAATGGATGCAGACCGGGATATGCCGGGCGCGCATGGTGGCGAAGTCCACCGGGACGGTCTCGTCGTTTTCCCAGATCGCATCGCTGCAGGGACGGGTGCACTGGAGAAAGTGAATGGAGCCGTGCACCTCGAGGATCTGCTCCTCGGCAAAACCGGCCTTCTGGAACTGGCCGTCCACGTTGGACGTCACCACGAAATACTCCAGCCCGAAGCGGCCGATCCAGTCGATGAGGAGTCCGAAACCGGTATGGGGAACGGTCTCCCGGTAGAGGTTGGTGCGGTGGCCGTAGAACCCCCAGCCGAAGGACGGGTCCCGCTCGAAGTGGGCGGGGTTGGCGGCGCCGACGAAACTGATGCCGAGCCGCTCGTACATGGGGTAGGCATTCCAGAACCCCGTGTCGCCGCGGAAATCGGGGAGCCCAGAATCGACCCCCATCCCCGCGCCGGCAGTGATCACGAGGGCCTTTGCACGACGAACCGCCTCTGCCGCCTTGGAAAATCTATCGCCGAGATCCATGAAAACCTCCCATCAGTTCGAAGTCCACGGTTCGGGGTTCCGAGTCGTAACGACGAACTCCGGACACGAAACTCGAAATTCAGACAGCCACCTTCACCAGCACCGGCCTCAGCAGCCGCACCGCGTCCCGCGGGTCGAGCCCCACCAGGTACCCCCGCTTGCCGCCGTTGAGGTAGATCCGCGGCAGCTCCGCAATCGTCTCCTCCATGTAGACCGGCATCGTCTTGCGGGTGCCGAAGGGGGAGGTGCCGCCGACAAGGTAACCGGTGTGCTTGTGGGCCGTTTCCGGCGTACAGGGGTGGATGCTCCGCGCCCCGACCTGTCGCGCCAGCTCCCGCGTAGAGACCTGCCGGTCGCCGTGCATGAGGACGACGAGGGGACGGCCGGTCTCGTCCTCCATGATGAGGGTCTTCACCACGCAGTGCTCGTCCACACCCAGCTCCCGGGCGGAAACCGCAGTTCCCCCCTTCTCTTCGTAGTCGTAGAGGTGGTCGGTCCAGGAAATGCCTGCCCCCCGCAGAACGCGGACCGCCGGGGTGACCGGGGACTTCTCTTTCGCCATCCTATGCCTTCTCCTTTGCCAGGTATCCCCCGTTCACCACGTTGACCGGCTCCCCTGAGAGAAAGGCCCGGATGTTCCCGGCGGTGGCAGCCATGAGCCTGCGGCGGGCGGCGAGAGAGGCCCAGGCGAGGTGAGGGGTGATGAGGCAGTTGCGGGCCGCGAGGAGTGGATTGTCGGGAGAGATCGGCTCCCGTGAGACCACGTCGAGGGCCGCCCCGGCAATGATGCCGTCGTTCAGGGCGGCCGCCAGATCGGCCTCGTTCACCAGGGCCCCCCGGGCGGTATTGACGAGGAAGGCGCTCCGTTTCATGGTCCCGAGAAGGCCCCGGTCGACGAAACCACGGTTGTCGGGTGTGAGGGGGCAGTGGAGGGAAACCGCGTCCGCACCGGCGAAGAGCTCCGGCAGTTCCAGCCAGGTGACCGGAATACCCTCCGGGGCCTGCCGATGGAGGGGGTTGCAGGCGAGAATCTCCATGCCGAAGGCATGGGCAATGGCCGCCAGCCGCCCGCCGATCCGGCCCAGACCCACGATCCCCAGCCTGAGCCCCGCCAGTTCCACCAGTTCGTGCCGCCAGAAGGAAAAATCGGGAGCCCGCGACCACTCCCCTTCCCGCACCGCCGCGGCGTGCTCCCCCACCCGGTTGGTGAGTTCCAGGAGAAGCGCCATGGCATGCTGGGCCACGGACACCGAGGAATATTCCGGCACATTGACGACCGGAATGCCGAGCCTTCCTGCGGCGGCCGCGTCGATATTGTCGTGGCCGGTGGCCATTTCCGCGATGAGGCGCAGGCGCGGCAGCTGCGCCAGCGTGGCCGCAGCGAGGGGGGTCTTGTTGGTGAGGATGATGTCGGCGTCGCCCCCCCGCTCCACGACCCGCTCCACCGGGGTCCGGTCGAACACCGCGAGGTCTCCCAGCGCCGCCACCTCGTCCCAGGGATTGTCCCCGGGGTTGAGGGTATGGCCGTCGAGCACCACGATCCTCATTCCCTCCCCCTTTCCTCGCCCCGCAGCCTGCGCCACCCTGCTCCGGCCAGTTCCACGAAACCCTCGAAGGTCCGCCGGTAAAAACGCTTGACCGTTGCCCGGTTCACGAGGATATCGCTCCCCGAGCGCTCCAGCACCACCCGGTCTCCGGGGACGAGGCCGGCGACCTTGTCGTAGTTTTCGCCGCCGATGCCGAAGAGGAAGCTGTAACGCTCGCCGCCGATGCGGCTGGATACGACCAGTACCGTCTGGAGCGGGGCGCTGTCGCGGTGGTCGAAACGGGTGGTGGCGGTGACGAAACTTCCCTCCACCGTCTCCCCACCCGCCAGGAGGAGATCGATGGTCACATGCTTCGGCTTTGGCGTGCCGAGGGAGGGAAGCCCCCAGGGGCGGAACGGCTCGTGGCGGCGGCGCTCGAAATGCCCCGTCCTTTCCAGCATGATCACCACGTTGTTGTTGATGGGGCCGCCGATGGAGTGGGAGAGCCCCGCCGTGAACCCCTCCTCGCGAATCAGGCGATGGTTTTCCACCACCTGGATCATGCCGGTGGCGCCGAGGGGATGTCCGCGCCCCTTGAGGCCGCCGGTAAGGTTGGTGGGGAAGAGGCCGCCGGGACCGGTCAGGCCGTCGTCGAAGAGTCCATCCAGGAGGCGGTGCCGGGGAAGGATCCCCAGGTCCACCATATTGATGGGGCCGAAGCCGTTGAACGGGTCGTGCATGTTCACGTGGAGCTTGCCTGCGAAGTCGCCGATTTCCTTGATTCCCGCCATGCCGTAGGCCTCGCCGGCAGCCAGGACGGTGGCGGGAAAGGAATGGAAATAATTGCGGTCGGCGATGGTGGGGATATCGGTGGCGCTCCCGACCCCAGCCACCAGCACGTCCTGGGGCCTGCTGGTGAGGATCACGGCGGCCACCCCGTCGGACATGGGACAGTAGTCGTGGTAGCGCAGGGGCCACCAGTAGAGGTAGTTCTTGCCGGTGACGATCTGGCGGTAGTACTCCTCGACGGGGATCTCGAAGTTCAGGTGGGCAGAGGGGTTCCCCGCGGCGAAGCGATGGGCCCGCTGGGTCAGGAGGGCGGAATAGCCGGTCCATTCCTCCTCCGAGAGCCCGAGCCGCTCCATGAGCGCCCGGGCCACGAGGGCGCCGCAGGCGGGCATGGTGAGACCGAACTCGGCTTCCTCCCGGTCGATCACCCCGGCCACGACCCGGGTCGCCTCCACGGTGGAGACGTCGCTCATCTTCTGGATGCCGATGGCCAGGACATGATCGCAGCGGCCGGAGGCGATCTGCTGGCAGGCGCTCTCCAGGGCCGAAGCCCCCGACGATGAGGCGGTGTCGATGAGCACCGATTTGGCACCGGAAATCCCCAGCACCCCCGCCACTTTGGCAGCGGTGTTGTCCACGCCGGAGAAGGCCACCGGGTTCTGACATCCCACCACCACCGCCTCGATGTTGCGCCGACGGATGGGGCTCCCGGCGAAGACCTCCCCGGCTGCCTCGGCCAGATCGAGAAACGACAGCTCCTCCCGCTCCTTACCGTTGTATCGGCCGACCGGCGCCATCCATGATGCGGCGAGATAGACCCTGCGCGGGTGAAATTCCTTGTTCATGGGGTATCCTTCCCGGGCGGTCCGTCTCGATCCGGACAGCCCGCGGCGCTGCGGCGGCGCCGAACTTTCATTGTAGCCGAAGAACCCCTGCTTGACAATGACCCTGTGCATTGCGCGCCATCCATGCCGTCCGGCTTTTTGCCATGGGAAAAATCCCGCGTATCACCCATGGCATTTGTCCGGCCTGCAGGAAAACGGTTTTCGCCAAGATAACCGGCGCGAGAGGTTCCGGCACTTAGCCGGCGACCGCTTTCTTCCGGGTGACGACAACCGCCGGCCCCGCCCCTCACGGCAAGAAGCCATTCTCCAGTTGCGAATCTCCCCGCCCTCGACTATAATTCCCCGAAACACCGGGAGGTACCCATGAAATTCCTTATACCAACGCTCCTCTGCCTGGGGATGGCAACCGGCCCCGCCGGCGCCCTGGCCGGGGAGTCCGATTACCAGAAGCTCTATCAGCAGGGGGTCGAGCTGAACAAGAAGGGAGACCTGGACGGCGCCATCGCCCTCTATAGCAAGGCCCTTGCCCTCAAGCCCGACTCCCCGTCCATCCTCTTTGTCCGCGGGCGCGCCTACCGGAACAAGGGGCTCCGCGACAAGGCCCTCGACGACCTGAACCGGGCAATAAGCCTGAAGCCAGATTACGGAGATGCCTACAACCAGCGCGGCATTACCTACATCGGCCTGGAGCAGAAGGAGAAGGCGCTGGCCGACTTCACCAAGGCCTGCTCCCTGAAGAACACCGACGGCTGCGAAAACATCAAGCGCTTCAAGACGATGAACAAGAATCCGTAACGACGGAGCGGGTACGCAGACAGCTACCCCTGTCGATCGATGGGGATGAAACCGCGTGCGCTATCTGGTGCGGAAGCCCGGTCACGTCCCGTGAACTGCCCCGGGTGTGGAAACCCCGGGGGTGGCAGATCAACGAAAACCCAAGGAGGAAGCGGCATGGCCATTGAATGGCGGGAAAGCCTGGCTACAGGACACGAGACGATCGACAGCCAGCACAAGGAATTGTTCAAGAGGTTCAACAACCTGCTGAACGCCTGCAAGGAAGGGAGGGGGCAGGATGAGGTCTGCCGGCTCCTGTCATTCCTCGGCGACTACGTACGGTCGCACTTTGCCGCAGAGGAAGAGTTGCAGGCACGGTACAACTACGGGGGATATGACGTCCACAAGAAAGAGCACGAACGGTTCATCGCCGACCTCCACAAACTGGCAGACCAGATCCGCCAGGAGGGATCGTCCCTCTCGGTGGTCATCGAAACCAATCAGGTCATGGTGAACTGGCTCCTGAAACACATCAGCGGAACGGACCGGGAACTGGCCAGCTTCCTCCGCTCTGTCGGCTGACGGGCACCTTCACTGCGGCGAGTGACCCGGCACGGCCGGAAATCTCCGTCCCGACCGACCGTCCACCCCCAGGCCGAAGGCGCCAACGGCGTCACCCTCGGCCCTGGGTCCCCACCCTTCCCCTCTCCACTCCTTTCCCGCCCGCGCTGGCATTTGCCGGGAACTCCGCTACAATTACACCATACGGTGTGCGAGGCACCACCTTCAACCGGAAGTGCGGGAGCAACGCCATGGGCAATTTCGCCGTCCTGCGCGAGATGATGGTCAGGGACCAGCTGGAAGCGCGGGGGATAAGGGATCCCGCCGTCCTCGCGGCAATGCGGGAAGTCCCCCGGGAAGAGTTCGTGGCCGCCGACACGGTCGATCTCGCCTACGGGGACCATCCTCTTCCCATCCAGGAAGGACAGACCATTTCCCAGCCCTACATGGTGGCGTACATGACCGAGGCCCTGGAGCTTCACCGCGATGACCGGGTATTGGAAATCGGCACCGGATCGGGGTATGCCGCCGCCGTCCTCAGCAGAATCGTCACGGAGGTCCATAGCGTGGAGCGCCTCGCCGGCCTGGCGGTAACGGCAGAGGAGCGTCTGCGACGGCTCGGGTACGGCAACATCCGGGTCCATGTGGCTGACGGCAGCCTCGGACTCCCCGGCCATACGCCATTCAACGCCATCGTGGTGACCGCCGGTGCGCCCAGCGTGCCGGAACCCCTCCTGGAGCAGCTCGTCACGGGGGGAAGGCTGGTCATCCCGGTGGGACCCCATCCCCGCGTGCAGTCCCTCGTCCGCGTCCGCCGCCTGGGAGAGGACGATTTCCGCCGCGAGATCCTCATGGAGGTCATGTTCGTCCCCCTCATCGGTGCCGCCGGGTGGGAAACCCGCTGAGCGGCAGCCCGTCCGTCGCCGTTTCCCCCGCAGCACCCTCCCTTCGCCCGCCGTTCCGCTCCCACAAAGGACACCTGCAATCTTTCGACCGCCTGCTATACTATCCACAGTGAACTTCAACAGGGGGAGGCGGATGATGAAAGCGATACTGGGAGGATTACTCATGGCGGCTCTCGTGGCAACAGGAGCAGAGGCGGCGGTCCACACGGAGAAGGTGGCGTACCGGCATGGCACCGTCGAACTGACGGGATTTCTGGCCTACGACGATGCCCTGACGGCAAAGCGCCCCGGGGTGGTGGTGGTTCACGAATGGTGGGGGCTGAACGACTTCGCGAAGGGGCGGGCGGAAGAACTGGCGCGGCTCGGGTACGTGGCATTTGCCGTCGACATGTACGGGTCGGGGAAAGTGACATCGGACGCGAAAGAGGCCGGGCAGCTGGCGGGGGCGTTTCGCAGCGACCGGGGACTGATGCGCTCCCGGGCGGCGGCGGGTCTGGACGTGCTGCGGGGACGTACCCAGGTGGACCCGACCCGGCTCGCAGCCATCGGATACTGCTTCGGCGGCACGGTGGCCCTGGAGATGGCCCGGAGCGGAGCCGACCTGAAAGGGGTTGCCAGCTTCCACGGCGGCCTTGCCACCCCCAACCCGGCAGATGCCAGAAACATCAGGGGGAAGGTGCTGGTACTCCATGGCGCCGACGATTCCTTCGAATCGCCGGCAGAGATCGCCGCTTTCCAGGAGGAGATGCGTCAGGGAGGGGTCGACTGGCAGATGAATTACTACGGCGGGGCGGTGCACAGCTTCACCAACCCCGATGCGGGGAAGGCGGGGATCAAGGGGGTGGCCTACAACGGGGCGGCTGACCGCAGGTCGTGGCAGGCCCTCCAGGATTTCTTCGCCGAGATCTTCAGGAAGTGACCGCAGGACCCGGTGCGGAGCCGGAACCTGCAGGCCGTGCCAACGCTGGATTCGAAGCATGGCCCGCAGCGCTACGGACAGTGAATATCACTTCCATAAAAAGGCACACAATCGTATAAAAAAAGCAGAGAAGGATGAGTTAGACGGCTGTGACACCGATGGTTGTATCTGCGGTCACGCTGGCCGTTCAGATGGGCAGATACAGATCGGCCACCTAAGGATGATCAGGCAAGAAAAGGACCGTGTAACAGCGAAATCCGGGCCCGAGAACGGGTCCGGATTTTTTTGCCCCTCCCGTCTGGGAGAGGATACACTGGCCGATATTTTCGTCAATATTCCCGGAGATTGCTGAATTCTCCCCACGCAAGGAAGGTACGGGGCGTTTCGACGAAGTCGTAGATGTTTTCCACCATCTCGAGGTGATGCCTTTCTTCGCCGGCCAGCCGCCGCAGCAGATCTGCCACCGTGGGATCGGTCTCCTCCTCGGCCAGTTTTTCGTATGTCCTGATGCTCTCTTCTTCCGCCTTGATCGCATGCCGGTAGCCATCCTCGTCGCTTTCCAGCAGTTCGGCGGGGGTGGGTCCTCCGACAATTTCACTCACGTGGTTTCTCAGCCGCTCCAGCACCGCCGACTGGGCCGTCCGGGGATCGGTGCCCGCCTTGAGCATGGCCAGGTGACCGTAATGCTCCCGTTCCGAATCGGCCAGCAGGCGAAAGAGCGTTTTCACTTCACCGCTCCGGGCCGCGGCAGCCAACTGCTCGTAGTATGCCCGGCTTTCTTCCTCCATCCGCATGGCAAAATCGAACACGTTCATCTTTGCCACCACCTTTCCTCTCTGCCTCCCCTCCCACTTTCAGGGGCCGGCGTCTTCTTCCTTTCTCTCCTTTTCTTGATGTAAGTATACCACCAAAACACCCCGGCCGAATCGGGTTTTTCCGTCGTCTACAGGCGTGGCACCCGCTCCTTCAACCGGCAATTCGGCGGACACGAACCAGGCAGCGCCAACCCGTAGTCCCGCATGCTGCCGACGACCCTCCCCATCCTTTTTAACCCATTGAAAAACAAAGCGAAAAAATATCTTAAACGGTATACATTTTACCTTGACAAGCCGTCTGACGGGGGGTATATTTCATTTCACGCAAGTGGTAAATTGTGGTTAAGTGTGGTAAATAGTGCCGGAGGGGCCATGTTCGGTGGTGAACACTATACCTCCATAGACGCCAAGGGGCGGACCAGCATGCCGGCAAGACTTCGCGAGGTGTTCAGCGAGGTATTGGGCGACGAGCGGTTCGTTATTACCAAGTGCCCGGTGGATATGGGGAACGGCATGGTGAGCCGCGGCCTTTCGGTCTATCCCTTGCGGGAATGGCATGCCCTGAGGGAAAAGCTCCAGCAGGGCGGGAGCGGCCTGACCGCTGCCCAGCTCAACAGCATCAAACGCCTCATCCTGGCCCCCGGCGTCGAATGCTCCGCCGACAAGCAGGGGAGGGTCCTCATTCCCCCGACGCTCCGCTCCTACGCAGCCCTGGAGCGGGATATCGTTTTCGTGGGGACCGAGAACAGGGTCGAGATCTGGAACCAGCAGACGTGGGACAAGGTCTGCAGCCAGGCCGAGCAGGATTTCCCCTCCGGCACCCAGGCGCTGGCCGAACTGGGTCTCTAGGCCATGGAATTCCATCATCTCCCGGTCATGCCCGCCGAAGTTACCCACTACCTGGCGCCGCGGTCCGGGGGGGTTTACGTGGACGGCACCGTGGGCGGGGCGGGACACGCGGCGATGGTCCTGGAAATCTCCTCTCCTGGCGGGGTCCTCATCGGTTTCGACCGTGACCCCGATGCGCTTGCCGCCGCCACCGCCCGGCTTGCTCCCTACGGAGAGCGGGCACGGCTGGTGCGATCCAATTTTGCCGGGATGGCGGACCATCTTGCCGCGATGGGGATCACGGAAATTGACGGACTCCTCCTCGACCTGGGAGTTTCCTCCCCCCAGCTCGACAGGAGCGAACGGGGCTTCAGCTTCCAGGGGGACGCCCCCCTCGACATGCGCATGGACGCCGGTCAACCGACAACCGCGGCAGACCTGGTGAACACCCTCCCGGAAGAGGAGCTGACCGCCATCATCAGGGAGTACGGCGAAGAGCGGTGGGCCAAGCGGATCGCCTCCTTCATCGCCAGGGCGAGAAGCGAGAACCCTATCGCCACCACCTCGCAGCTCGCGGACATCGTCAAGGGCGCGATCCCCCGGGCAAAATGGGAAGAACGCCTCCACCCGGCCACCCGCACCTTCCAGGCCCTGCGCATCGCCGTCAATGACGAGCTCGCCAGCCTGGAGAAGGGGCTGACTGCGGGACTCCATTTGCTGAAGAAGGGGGGAAGGGTCGTCGTCATCTCCTTCCATTCCCTGGAAGACCGCATCGTCAAGGAGAGTTTCCGCTCCCTTGCCCGCCGCTGCACCTGTCCGAAGGAGCTTCCCCGCTGCGTCTGCGGCGGGACGCCGCAGTTGGCGATCCTGACCGGCAAGCCGGTCAGGGCCGGGGATTCCGAGGTACGGCTGAACCCGCGGGCCCGCAGCGCCAAACTCCGGGCCGCCGAGAAACTGTAGCGATTCGGAGTTCGTGGCGTACGGTTCGGGGTTGATGCATCCGCACCCCGTAACATCGAACCACGAACCAATTTTCAAGGAGGCACGTATGGCCGAATCCAGGACCGCATTCAGCAAGGTAGTCGCGCCCCGGCGGCTGGAAGAAGTGGCCCTGCTCCACTGGAATTTCTTCCCCCATCTCATTGCGATTCTCGTACTCCTGACTCTGGTTTCCATTTTCCACGTCTGGTCACGGGTGAAGGTGGTCGACCTGAACCTCCAGATCACCGAGAGCAGGAGGCTCTTCAAGGAGCAGCAGCAGGAGAACAGCCGGCTGAAACTGGAAGTGGCATCGATGAAGACTCCGGCACGGATCGAAGCGGTCGCCAAGGGTGAGCTGGGCATGGGACTCCCCACCGACCAGCAGGTGATCGTCGTCAAATGAGAGAGGGGCGGGAGAAATGGACGCGGGTCCGCATCCGGATGATCGGCGGCCTCTTCGTCTTTTTCTTTGCCATTACCTCCGCCCGCGCCTTCTACCTCCAGGTCGTCAAGAAGGACCAGCTCATCAAGCTGGCGGAAAAGCAGCACCAGAAGATCGTCCCCCTCACCCCCGACCGGGGGGCGATTTACGACCGCAACGGCGCCGCCCTTGCAGTCTCCATCGAAATGGATTCCTGCTACGCCGAACCGCGGAACATCGAGAATATCCCCGAGGCCGTGGCGAAACTCTCCCCCCTTCTCGGCATGACGCGGGAAGCCCTCACAAAGAAGCTCGCCGCCAGCAAGAACTTCGTCTGGCTGCAGCGCCGCTGTACCCCCGAACAGGCGGAGCGGATCAGGAACCTGGAACTGGAGGGAATCGGGTTCGTCAAGGAGAGCAAGCGCTTCTACCCCAATGCGGAAGTGGCCGGGCAGGTAATCGGCTTCACCGGCCTTGATCCGGCAGGACTGGAAGGGATCGAGCTGCGGTACGACTCGACCATCCTCGGCAGCACCGGCTACCTGGTAACGGAGCGGGATGCCCTGGGACGGGACATCGCCCTCAAGGGGATGGTCGTGACGAAGGCCGCCAAGGGGCACAGCGTCACCCTCACCCTCGACAAGAACATCCAGTACATCGCCGAGAAGGAACTGGCGAAGGCCGTGGAGGCCAGCCGGGCCAAGGGTGGGATGGCGCTGGTGATGGAGCCCCGGACGGGTCGGGTGCTGGCCATGACCAATTACCCCTCTTTCAATCCCAATTCCTATGCGAAATACTCGCCCCAGGCCCTGCGCAACCATACCATCGTCGACAGCTTCGAGCCCGGCTCCACCTTCAAGGTCTTTCTCATCTCCGGCGCCCTGGAAGAGCGGGTCATCTCCCCGCGGGATTCGTTCAATTGCGAAAACGGCAGCTACGCCATCGGCGGGCGTGTCATCCACGACACCCACCACTACGGCAGCCTGTCGGTCGGCGATGTCCTCAAGTACTCCAGCAACATCGGAGCCGCAAAGATCGGTGCCCGGCTCGGCCAGGAATACCTCTCCGCCTACCTGCGGAAATTCGGTTTCGGCGAGAAGAGCGGCATCGATCTTCCCGGTGAAGTGAGCGGGTACCTGCGGAGCCAGGGGCAGTGGTTCGCCGTCGACCTGGCGACCATCTCCTTCGGACAGGGCGTTTCGGCAAGCGCCATCCAGCTGGCGACGGCCTTCTCGGCGGTGGCCAACGGCGGCCTGCTGATGAAGCCGTACCTCGTGGAAAAAATCAGTGACGAGAACGGCACTGTGCTGCAGGAATTCGCCCCCGAAACGCGGCGCCGGGTCATATCGCCGGAGACCGCCGCAACCGTCACGAAAATGATGGAAGGGGTGACAGCCGCGGGGGGAACGGGCACCAACGCCGCCGTCGAGGGGTACCGGGTGGCGGGCAAGACCGGGACGGCCCAGAAGGTCGATCCCGTTACCCACGGCTATTCGGCGGACAAGCGGACCGCCTCCTTTATCGGTTTTGTCCCGGCCGAGAACCCGCAGCTCACCATCCTCGTGGTCATCGACGAACCCAAGACCAGTCCCTACGGAGGGGTGGTGGCGGCTCCGGCATTCGGTGCCATCGCCCTCCAGTCGCTCTGCTACCTCAAGGTTCCAGCCGACCGGATCGAGCACCGCAAACCGGAGCTGGTCCAGGCCCAGGCAACGCCGCCGGTCGAGGCAACGCCAGCTGCCGCCGAAGGAACCATCGATATGGTGGAAGGCGGGGTGGCCATGCCCGATTTCCGGGGAATGAGCATGCGCCAGGTGCTGCAGGTTATGGAGAAGAAAGGGCTGAACGTCAAGCTCATCGGCAGCGGCAGGGTTGTCGAGCAGAACCCGGCAGGTGGCCACCGTATCGGGCCGACTGATCAGGTCTGGGTACGGTTGGTACCATCAGCATAACGGTACAGTTACATTCCGGGAGAAAATTTTTGACATTTTCACCCCGATGAGGTCAAATGCGTCTAGCCGATTTACTCACCGTAGTTACCCCCCTCGCCGTCCACGGGGAGACTTCCCTCGATATCCGGGGAATCTGTTACGATTCCCGTCAGGTGAAGCCCGGCGACCTTTTCTGTGCCCTGAGGGGTGAGGCCTCCGACGGACACCGTTTCATCGGCGCCGCGGTGGCGGGGGGAGCGGCGGCAGTGCTGCTGGAGGATGAGAAAGAGGCGCCGGCCGGGGTGACCTGGATCAGGGCGGAAGATGCCCGCCTCGCCATGTCCCAGCTGGCTGCCGCCTTTTACGGCAATCCCGGCGACGCTGCAGTCCTGGTCGGCATTACCGGCACGAACGGCAAGACGACAACAAGCTATCTGATCGAGGGGATGCTCGAAGAGGCCGGCATCCCCTCTTCCGTGCTCGGCACCGTCAGCTACCGGTTCAGGGAATGGGCCGTTGCCGCCCCCCATACGACGCCGGAATCGGCGGAACTGCAGAGGATCCTCCGGGAAGTCGTCGACCGCGGTGCCCGGGGAGTAGTGATGGAGGTCTCCTCCCATGCCCTCGACCAGCGGCGTGCCGACGGCTGCCGTTTCGATGTCGGCGTCTTCACCAACCTGACCCGCGACCATCTTGACTACCATCGTGACATGGAAACGTACCTGTCGAGCAAGGAGAGGCTCTTCGCCCGGCTCCTCGCCCCCGATGCGGTCAAACCCCTGCGCCGTGCGGTGGTGAACTGCGACGATCCACATGGAGCACGGATTGCGACGGTTTCAGCATGCCCGGTCCTCACCTACGGCCTCTCCGAAGGTGCCGATGTAACGGTGCGGGATACCCTCTTCACGGTGGACGGCATCACCGGGACCCTCGTGACCCCGGGCGGAGAGGTGAAAATCGCCTCGTCCATGGTGGGGAAGTTCAACCTGTACAACATCCTGGCGGCGACTGGCGTCGGTGTCGCCCTGGGGCTGCCGCTGGCTGCCATCGCCCGGGGAATTGCCGGCCATCGCCGCGTACCCGGGCGCCTGGAGCGGGTCGACAACGACCGCGGCGTTAGCCTGCTCGTCGATTACGCCCACACCGGCGATGCCCTGGAAAACGTCCTGACCACCCTGCGGGAGATCGCCACACGGAGGATCGTCACCGTCTTCGGCTGCGGCGGCGACCGCGACCGGGGGAAGCGGCCGGTCATGGGCGAGGTGGCCGGGCGCCTGAGCGACCTGGCGATCGTCACCTCCGACAACCCGCGCACTGAAGAGCCGGCGGCGATCATGGCCGAAATCCGGGCGGGGATCCTGCCGCTGGGACTCCGGGAGTACCGGCCGGCCGATCTGGCCGGAGGCTTCGGCGAGAAGGGTTTCGTCATGGTGGAGTCGCGCCGGGAGGCAATCCGGTTGGCGGTACGTCTGGCAGGCCTCGGCGACATCGTCCTCCTCGCCGGCAAGGGACACGAGGACTACCAGATCGTTGGACGGGAAAAATTCCATTTCGACGACCGGGAAGAGGCGGCTGCCGCCTTCCGGGAGCTGGAAAAGGTGAAAGAATAGTCAGGGAAAGTCAACGTCACCATGTTCACCATCGAGGAAATAGTCCGGGCGACCGGCGGCGAGGTTTTCGGGGTTCCCGCGGGAAATGTCTCCGGAGTTTCCACCGACTCCCGCACCGTCGAGGCCGGAGAGCTCTTCGTCCCCCTGAAGGGTGGGCGTTTCGACGGCCACGATTTCATCGCTACGGCCCTGGCGCGGGGAATACGGGTTTTTCTCGCCGACCGGGGATGGCGGGCGGGAAACGAGGTCCCCGAGGACGCTACCTGCATCGCCGTGGCCGACACTCTGCGGGGTCTCGGCGACCTGGCACTTTTCCACCGCCGGCGGTTTTCCCTCCCCGTGGTCGGCATCACCGGGTCGAACGGTAAAACAACCACCAAGGAGATGCTCGCCTCCATCCTCACCCGGACCGCTCCCGGCCTGAAAACCGGCGGCAACCTCAACAACCTGATCGGCCTGCCGCAGATGCTCCTGCAGCTTACCCGGGAACATCGCTGGGCGGTCCTGGAAATGGGAATGAGCGAACCGGGGGAAATCGACCGCCTCGCTGAACTGGCACGGCCTGACGTGGGAGTCATCACCAACGCGCTTCCAGCCCACCTGGAAAGCATGGGGAGCGTGGAGGCGGTGGCCGAGGCGAAGGGGGAGCTGTTTCTCCGCCTGCAGCCGGGGGGATGGGCGGTCTACAACGCCGACGACCTGCTGATCTCCCGCTGTCCCTCTCCTTCGGGCGTTCATCGCCTCTCCTTCGGCATCGAAGGTGCCGCGATCAGCGCCACTGCCGTACGGAGCGAGGGTGTGGCCGGACAGAGCTTCACCCTCCGCCTGCCGAATGCCGATATCCCAGTACGGCTCACGGCCCTGGGGCTCCACAACATCTACAACGCCTTGGCTGCGGCTGCCGCGGCAGCCGCACTCGGCATCGCACCGGAAATCATCCGGGAGGGGCTCGAAACTTTTACCCCCGTGGCAAAGCGCTTCAGCCCGGAAAAGATCGACGGCATCGTCCTCATCGACGACAGCTACAACGCCAACCCGGCCTCCATGGCGGCGGCACTGGTGACGCTGCGGGAAATCGGCGGCGAGGCTTCCACCATCGCCGTCCTCGGCGACATGCTGGAACTGGGGGAAGGAACAGCGAAGGCCCACCGGGAAGTGGGAAGGCTGGCCGCAACCTGCGTGAACCGGCTCTACCTTCTTGGCTCCATGGCCGAAACGATGGCAGAGGGGGCAATGGAAGGCGGGCTTGACGCCGAGGCCGTGACGGTGGCGGCATGTCACAATGACATCATCGCCGAGCTCGGCCGCGAGCTGGGCGCGGGAGAATACCTGCTGGTCAAGGGATCGCGGGGAATGCGCATGGAGACCGTGGCAGAGGGGATCCGCCGTAGATTTGCGCCGCAGGCCGGCAAGGGGGACAACTGATGCTCTACCACCTGTTCTATCCCCTGGCGTCCAGCGTCAAGCTCTTCAACATCTTCAAGTACCTGACCTTCCGGACCATCTATGCCATGATTACCGCCCTCGTCGTCTGCTTCGTCATCGGCCCGTGGATCATCCGCCGGCTCGAAGGGCTGCAGGCGAGGCAGGTGATCAGGACCGACGGTCCCGAATCGCACCTGAAAAAGGCCGGGACCCCCACCATGGGAGGGGTCCTCATCCTGGCGTCCATCATCGTGCCGACCCTCCTCTGGGCCGATCTCTCCAACTTGTACGTCTGGCTGACCCTCTTCATCATCGCCGGCTACGGGGCGATCGGCTTTGTGGACGATTACAAGAAGGTGGTGGAAAAGGACCCGAAGGGGCTTTCCCCCCGGCAGAAGATGTTCTGGCAGGTGGTCCTCGCCACCCTCGTGGGGATCTTCCTCTTCACCCGGACCGGGTTCTCCACCGAGCTCTACTTCCCCTTCTTCAAGCGGCTCCACCCCGATCTGTGGCTCATCTACATCCCCTTTGCCGCCCTGGTGATCGTGGGCGCGAGCAACGCCGTGAACCTCACCGACGGTCTCGACGGACTCGCCATCGGACCGGTGGCGATCAACGCCGCCACCTACATGCTCTTTTGCTACATCGCCGGCAATGCCCGGCTCTCCGGCTACCTGCAAATCCCCTACGTTCCGGGCACCGGCGAGCTGGCGGTCCTCTGCGGCGCCATGGTCGGGGCGGGACTCGGATTCCTCTGGTACAATTCCTATCCGGCCGAGGTCTTCATGGGGGACGTGGGCTCGCTCTCCCTCGGCGGAGGCCTCGGCACCCTGGCGGTGATCACCAAGCAGGAAATCCTCCTGGTCATCGTCGGCGGGGTCTTCGTCATCGAGGCGCTGTCGGTCATTTTCCAGGTCGGCTCCTACAAATACCGGGGGAAGCGAATCTTCCGCATGGCCCCCATCCACCACCACTTCGAGCTGAAGGGGGTGGCGGAACCGAAGATCATCGTCCGCTTCTGGATCATCACCATCATCCTGGCACTGGTGGCGATCTCGACGTTGAAAATGCGGTAAAGACAGTTCAAGGTTCGAGGTTCAATGTTCTACGTTCGACGTTGAACAAGAACAGAACCTTGAACATAGAACGTTGAACATGGAACAGATGTACAGGGACACCATGGAACTTCGGAACAAAAAAGTACTGGTTGTCGGACTCGCCCGGACGGGGGTGGCGGTGGCCCGCTTCCTCGCGGGACGGGGGGCCGCGGTGACCGTCACCGACATGAAGGGGGAGACCCAGCTCGCCCCCTGGCTGGAGCAGCTGACCGACCTCCCCGTCACCCTCCAGCTCGGCCGCCACGACTCAGACTCCTTCCTCGGTGCCGACCTGGTCGTCGTGAGCCCCGGCGTACCCATGGACATCGCGCCGCTTCTCGCGGCCCGGTCACGGGGGCAGGAGATCGTCAGCGAGATCGAGCTGGCCGCGGCCTTCATCGAGTCACCGATCGTCGCCATCACCGGCACCAACGGCAAGACCACCACGACCACGCTCACCGGCGAGATCTTCCGGGCCAGCGGCTTCGCCACCTTTGTCGGCGGCAACATCGGTAACCCCCTCATCGAACTCGTCACATCCGGCGAGCGGGCAGACCGGGTGGTGGTGGAGCTCTCCTCCTTCCAGCTGGAGGGGATCAGGCGCTTTCACCCGCGGGTCGCGGTCCTCCTCAACATCACCGAAGACCACCTGGACCGGTATGCCACCTTCCAGGAGTATATCGACGCCAAGGCGCGGATTTTCGAAAACCAGGACAGCGCCGACTATGCGGTCCTCAATGTGGACGATCCTCTGGTGGCAGGGTTCGCCGCCAGAATCGCCGCCCGGGTTGTCCCCTTCAGCCGGACGCGGGAACTGGCCGAGGGGCTCACCTACCGGGAGGGGACCATCACCTGCCGCTGGGAAGGGCGGGAGGAGCGGTTCCCCACTGCCGGGTACCACCTGCAGGGCGTGCACAACATGGAGAACATCATGGCAGCCCTGGCAGCGACACTCCCCCTCGGCTGCGGGGCCCCGCAGAGCCAGGCGGCAGTGGCCGGTTTCCGGGGACTTCCCCACCGCATGGAGCTGGTGCGGACGGTGAACGGCGTCCCGTGGTACGAGGACAGCAAGGCGACCAACGTGGGGAGCGTGGAGAAGGCGCTGGCCAGCTTCGAGAACATCACCCTCATTGCCGGCGGCAAGGACAAGGGGGGCTCCTATGCGCCCCTGGCCGACCTGGTCCGGTCCCGGGTGCGCCACATGATTCTCATCGGGGAGGCAAAGGAGCGGATCGCCCGGGAACTGGGGGATCTCACCGATACCCGCATGGCCGGCTCCCTTGAGGAGGCGGTGCATCTGGCTGCGACGCTCACCGGGACTGGTGGGGTGGTCCTCTTTTCCCCGGCCTGCTCCAGCTTCGACATGTTCAGGGACTACGAGGAGCGGGCCGAGAGGTACAAGGCCCTTGTCCGCGGCCTGGAGGAGAAGACGCCATGCTGAAACGGATGGAGGGATACGATCTGATCATCCTCCTCATGGCGGTGTCCCTCACCTGCTTCGGGATTGTCATGGTCTATTCCGCGTCGTCGGTCATGGCGGCCAAAAAATTCCACGACGGGTTCTACTTCCTGAAGCGTCAGGGGATCTACGCCTTCCTCGGCTTCGGGGCCATGACCCTGGCGATGCTGACTGACTACCAGAAATGGCGCCAGTACGCCGTTCCCCTGCTCCTCGGCTGCCTCGTCCTCCTCATCCTCGTGTTCGTCCCGGGAATCGGCGGCACGGCCAAGGGGGCTTCCCGCTGGATCCGGTTCCCCGGGTTCAACTTTCAGCCGTCGGAATTCGCCAAGATCGCCCTCATCATCTACATGGCCTACTCCCTCGACAAGAAGCAGGAAAAGGTGAAGTTCTTCTCCACCGGCTTCGCCCCCTACATGGTCCTCCTGGCGATCCTCCTGGCGCTGCTCCTCAAGCAGCACGACCTGGGTGCCGCCCTCACCATGGGAGCGGTGGCCATCATCATGCTCTTCACCGCCGGCACCCGTCCCCGCTACATCCTCGGCATGGGGGTCCTGGCGGTTCCGTTTATCTGCTACCTGGTGATGACCGAATCGTACCGCCTCCGGCGGATCAAGGCGTTCCTCGACCCGTGGAAGGACCCGACCGACGCCGGGTTCCAGATCATCCAGTCGTGGCTCGCCTTCGGCAACGGCGGCGTGATCGGCCAGGGGCTCGGCGAGGGGAAGCAAAAGCTCTTCTACCTCCCCGAAGCCCACACCGACTTCATCATGTCGGTAGTGGGGGAAGAGCTGGGCCTCATCGGCGTGCTGGTGATCGCCGCCATGTTCCTGCTCCTGGTTCACCGCAGCATCCGGGTGGCACTCCAGGCGGAGGACAATTTCGGCCGCTTCCTTGCCTTCGGCATCGCCACGCTCCTGGGGATCGAGGCATTCGTCAACATCGCGGTGGTAACGGGGCTCCTCCCCACCAAGGGGCTGGCCCTCCCCTTCATCAGCTACGGCGGCAGCTCCCTCATCATCACCCTCTTCGCGGTGGGGGTCCTCCTCAACGTGTCGTCGCGGCTGAGGGGGACGCTGTGAAACTCCTCGTTGCCGGCGGCGGCACCGGCGGGCACCTCTTCCCCGGCATTGCCGTGGCCGAGGAATTCCTGGCGAGGGACCCTGCGAACCAGGTGCTTTTCGTGGGAACGGAGCGGGGAATCGAGGCACGCATCCTCCCCCGGCTCGGCTACCCGCTGGAATGCATCGAGGCGGCCGGCATCAGGGGAAAGGGAGGGCTCTCCCAGCTGAAAGGGATGGCGATGCTGCTGTACGGCTACTCGCAGTCCCGCAAGATCCTCAAGGCGTTCCGGCCGGACCGGGTCCTGGGGGTGGGGGGATACGCCTCCGGACCGGTGGTGCTTGCGGCCCGGGGACTCCAGGTGCGGCGATTCATCCACGAGCAGAACGCCATCCCCGGGTTCACCAACAAGTTCCTGGCACGGGTCGCGGAAAAGGTCTTCATCTCCCTGGAAGAGTCCCGCAAGTTCTTCCCCGAAGAGCGGACGGTCCTCAGCGGGAACCCGCTCCGGCGCCAGATAGTGGACGCCATCGGGGAAAGCGGTCACAGGGAGGAGGCGAAGGGAAGCTTCCACCTTCTAGTGTTCGGCGGCAGCCGTGGAGCCCGCGCCCTCAATATGAACGTGGCCGCCGCGCTCCCGCTCCTCGGCGGTCTCGGGGGCCGGCTCACCATCACCCACCAGACCGGCACCGACGATCTGGAGCAGGTCCGCGAGGCGTACCGGACCGCCGGAGTGCATGGCGAGGTGGTCCCCTTCATCGACGACATGGCGGCCGCCTACCGCCGGGCCGACCTCATCGTCTGCAGGGCCGGGGCCACAACAATCGCCGAGGTGACGGCCTGCGGCAAGGCGTGCATCTTCGTCCCCTTTCCCCACGCCGTGGACGACCACCAGCGGCGAAACGCCGAGGCACTCCTCAAGGAGCAGGCGGGATTCATGCTCCTGGAGCGGGAGCTGTCCGGCGAGAGCCTGGCACGGCTCGTCCTGGAACTGGCTGACCATCCGGAGAAGATCGCCGAGGCAGGGGGAAATGCCCGGCGCCTGGCACGCCTCGATGCGGCCCGGGTGATCGTGGACGAAATGCTGAAAGACAACGGCACGGGGCACTAGGCACGGAGCACAGAGCCGGGACCCGGAGGCGTTTCCAAGCGCCGGGAAGTCGGGCCCCGGCGCTGAGAGGAAGCAACATGTACGGTAAAATCGAGAAAATCCACTTCGTCGGCATCGGCGGCATCGGCATGAGCGGCATCGCCGAGGTGCTCCTCAACCTCGGGTACAAGGTTTCCGGCTCCGACCTGCGCCCGTCGGACACCACCGAGCGTCTCGCCTCGCTGGGGGGAGAGATCTTCATCGGCCATGCACGGGAGAACCTGGTGAACGTGGACGTCGTGGTCACCTCCACGGCGGTGGGGGAAGACAACCCCGAGGTGATCGAGGCCCAGGAGAGGATGATCCCGGTGATTCCCCGGGCCGAGATGCTGGCGGAGCTGATGCGGATGAAGTACGGCATCGCCATCGCCGGTACCCACGGCAAGACCACCACCACTTCCATGGTGGCCACGGTCCTCTCCCACGGCGGCATCGACCCGACCATCGTCATCGGCGGTAAGCTCAATACCCTCGGCACCAACGCCAAGCTCGGCCAGGGGAAATTCCTCGTGGCCGAGGCGGACGAATCGGACGGCTCATTCCTCAAGCTCTCCCCCACCATCGCCGTGGTGACCAACATCGACGCCGACCACCTCGACTTCTACAAGGGGGGGATCGAGGAGATCAAGGCGACCTTCGTCGATTTCATCAACAAGGTCCCCTTCTACGGTCTGGCGGTCCTCTGCCTCGACGACCGGAACATCGCCGAGGTCATCCCCCGGGTGAAAAAGCGCTTCATCACCTACGGCCTCTCCTCCCAGGCCGACATCCGCGCCACCCATATACGCCTGGAGGGAAACAGCACCTCCTTCGTAGCCCACTACAAGGGGTACCGGATGGGAGAGGTCACCTTCCGGATGCCGGGAGCCCACAACGTCCTCAACGCGCTGGCCTGCATCGCGGTGGCCATGGAGCTGGACGTGCCGTTCCCCCAGATACAGGAAGGCTTCGCCCGCTTCGGCGGGGTCGGCCGCCGCTTCCAGATCAAGGGAGAGGAGAACGGCATCATGGTGGTGGACGACTACGGCCACCACCCGGCGGAGATACGGGCGACGCTGGCGGCGGCGAAGAACGGCTGGCCCGAGCGACGGCTCGTGGTGGCGTTCCAGCCCCACCGCTATACCAGGACCAGGGAACTGTTCGACGAATTCGTCACCGCCTTCTACGATGCCGATCTTCTCGTTCTCACCGACATCTATGCGGCGAGCGAGCAGCCGATCGAAGGGGTTTCCGCCGAGGCGCTGGCAGCCGCCATGCGCAAGCACGGCCAGAAGGACGTGACGTACGTCGCCGACCGACAGGCCATCGCCGGCCACCTGGCGGGGGTCGCGAGGGACGGCGACATCATCCTCACCCTCGGCGCCGGCAACATCTGGCAGGCGGGTGAGTCGCTCCTGCAGAAACTCCGGGAGGGGAAGTGACGATGGCCCTCGCATCTCTCCTGGGCAGAGAGCTGCGCGGCGAGATTCTTCGCAACGAGCCGATGGCCCGGCACACCTCCCTCCACGTGGGGGGGCCGGCCGCGTACTTCGTCACCCCCGCCGATCTCGACGACCTGCAGCGGCTGG
>Ga0335085_10003471_pt1 | contig 27226 bp, 24 predicted proteins | sample Lox_Sample_45_FD_206712 | JGI IMG/M metagenome (GOLD analysis project Ga0335085, IMG submission 206712) | Soil microbial communities from Loxahatchee National Wildlife Refuge, Florida, United States - Lox_Sample_4.5 | ecosystem: Environmental > Terrestrial > Soil > Wetlands | place: USA...
CATCGGCACCCTGTGGATCTTCATTGTCACCGCCAATCTCGTCGGGTTGATCCCGGGCTTGCAGGCTCCGACCGGCGATTTATCGCTGACCGCGGCCCTGGCGGTTCTGGTATTCCTATCGGCACACTGGTACGGTATCCGAACCCAGGGACTGAAAAACTACCTGCGCCATTATCTGACCCCGAACCCCATCCTGCTTCCGTTCCACCTGCTCAGCGAAATCTCGCGCACCATCGCGCTGGCCGTGCGGCTGTTCGGTAATATGATGAGCCTGCAACTTGCGGCTCTCTTGGTTTTGCTGGTGGCGGGTTTCCTGGTGCCGGTGCCTCTCTTGCTGCTCCATATCGTCGAGGCCCTGGTGCAGGCCTATATCTTTGGAATGCTGGCGCTGATCTACGTGGCGGGGGGGATCCAGTATCAACAACTCAAGCGAAGGGGAGAATAGGAGTATCACATGAGCGATATGACCTGGTTTACCTTGCTCTCGACCGTGGTTTCCGCACTGGCCATTGCACTGGGCGTCATGTTTCCGGCGGTTGCGATGGGCCGTGCCATTACGCAGGCGCTCGACGCACTGGCCCGGCAGCCCGAGGCGGAACGATCGATCACGCGGACCTTGTTCATCGGCCTCGCCATGATCGAATCGCTGGCCATTTACGTTCTGGTGATCGTGCTGATTATCCTGTTCAGAAACCCGCTGCTCGAATATCTGATGAAATAGCTCGACGGCGGATCGGGCGACATATTTTTGGGGATTATTTCCTGGAAAAGGATGACGGGTGGAATTCAGCTGGACGACATTCGTTCTCGAGGTCATCAACTTTCTGGTCCTCCTCTGGATCCTGAAGCGGTTTCTATACAAACCGGTCCTGGAGGCCATTGCGCGACGCAAGGCCGCGATCGAAAAGACCCTGGCCGATGCCAACACGATACAAAGCGAGGCTCAGGCTCTTAAACACCAATATGAAGGTCGGCTGGAGGATTGGGAACGCGAGAAGGAAAAAGCCCGGACACAACTGCGGGATGAAATCAAGGATGAGCGCGCGCGTTTAATGGCGGAGTTGAAAATCGCGCTGGAACAGGAGCGCGAGAAGAATCTGGTTCTTGAGCAACGGCGCATCGACGAACTCAGCCGCGGGGTCGAAGGAGAGGCCTTGGCGCAGGGTAGACGCTTTTTGGCCGGGTTGTTGCCCCGTTTTGCGTCTCCCGAACTGGAATCCAAAATAATTGATATGGTGATGAAAGACCTGCCGCGTCTTCCAGATGAAAAGAAGCAAGCGATTCGCGCCGCCCATCAGGCCCCCGGTTCAAGTGTGAAGCTGATCAGCGCATTTCCCGTCCGCGCGGATCAGCGGGACGCCCTGATACGCGTCATCGAGGACCTGATCGGACAGCCCGTGCGCTGCGAGCTGATCCAAGACGCCCACTTGATCGCCGGGGTTCGTATCAGCATCGGTCCCTGGGTGCTGCGCGCCAACCTGCAGGACGAGCTGGAAGATTTCTCCGAGGCCGGTGATGGCTCAATTGGATAAAGAACGGAACGGCTCCGCACTCGCCCGACGGTCAAATTGGATAAAACGATATCGCTTCGGCTTGCGCGTCACCGAGCAGGGGAGCCTTGTATCGATCGGAGACGGAATTGCCTGGATTAAAGGACTGCCGACGGCCGCGATGGATGAGATCCTTCAACTGGAAGACGGCAGCCGGGCCCTCGTCTTCTATCTGGCCCAAGACTCGCTGGGGGCTATTCTCTTGCAGCAAACGGAACAGTTAACGGCCGGAATGGCTGCCTTCCTCACCGGCCGGCGCCTCAGCCTCCCCGTGGGGGATGCCCTGCTCGGGCGCATTATCGACCCGTTGGGGAACCCGCTGGATGGGGGTTCGATGCCGGACTGCAGGGGGCGACGGGATATGGAGGCGCTCTCGCCCCCCATCGTGGCGCGCGATTTTGTAAAGGAGCCGCTCTACACGGGCAACAAGATCATCGACACTGTGATTCCGATTGGGAAAGGCCAGCGGCAATTGATAATCGGCGATAACGGACTGGGCAAGAGCGCGTTGGCGATCGATGCGGTGATTAACCAGAAAGGCAAGGATGTCTATTGCATCTATGTCATCATCGGCCAGACACGATCGACGGTGGTCAACACGATCGAAACGTTGCGTCAGGCCGGTGCCGCGGCTCATACCGTCGTGCTCGTCGCCGAAGCGACGGCCATGCCGGGTCTGAAATACCTGGCTCCATTCGCCGGATGCGCGGTGGCCGAGGCTTGGATGCAACAGGGAAAAAATACTCTGGTGGTGTACGATGATTTGACCACCCATGCGCGTACGTACCGTGAGCTATCCTTGCTGCTGCGCCGTCCCCCCGGACGCGAGGCCTATCCGGGCGATATTTTTTATCTGCATTCGCGTTTGCTGGAGCGGTCCACCTGCCTGTCGGGCGCCCACGGCGGGGGCAGCATGACGGCCTTGGCCATCGTGGAAACCGAACAAGGGGAAATCGCCACCTACATTCCGACCAACCTGATCTCGATCACCGACGGTCAGGTTTATCTTGACCGCGCGCTGTTCGCCGCCGGGTATCTTCCGGCTATCGATATCACCAGGTCGGTGTCGCGGGTCGGCGGCAAGGCCCAGCATCCGCGCATCAAGGAGGAAGCGGGTCGGATGAAACTCGATTATCTTCAGTTTCTGGAGTTGGAGGTATTCACGCGGTTCGGGGCCCGCTTGGAAGCCTCCATGGAATTGAAGGTCAAACGGGGGCGGGTCCTCCGGGAAATTTTGAAACAGGGCCGTCTGTCCCCGCTGAGCATCGAGTTTCAAATGGCCTGGTTGGTCGCTTACAACGAGGGGCTTTTCGACGACGCGGACCCCGGCGACATTCCGGAGCGCTTGGACCGGCTGGCCGTTCGTTTGGCTGAAAGCAGACTTCAATTGTCGGACAGCCATGAAACCTGGGCTCAAGCGGTCTCCAGTTGGCTGAAACCGAAGGGTTCGCCATGACAAGGCGTCGGGAAATCGAACGGCGTCTGCGGGCCTTGGGCGACATCAAGGACATCCTGAACGCCATGAAAAACCTCTCGCTCATCGAAATGCACAAACTGACCCGTTTCCTCGCAACACAACAACGGGTCGTGGACGACATGGAGACGGTCGCGGCGGACTTCCTGAGTTTCTATCCCGACTTCCTGGCTGAACCGGAAACCCGCCGGGACGTTTATCTCCTGATCGGTTCGGAACGCGGATTTTGCGGGGATTTCAACGAAACCCTGCTTCCGGCGTTTGAGACCCAGCTCCGAAGGACCGCTCCGGAGAAGGTGGCCGTGGTTGCGGTGGGACGGAGGCTCTCGGTCCGGCTGGCAAATGAACCTCGCGTGGCCGCTTCGCTCGAGGGTCCCGCCGTCGTGGAAGAAGTGGAATCCGTATTGACCCGATTAATGGAGACGCTGAACAGCCTGAAGTCCACCCGCGGCGCGTTACGCCTGACCGTCTTTCATCACCATGCGGAGGAAAAAGGAACCACGGTATCGGTCTTTCAACCCTTTAAGCAAACGGAACGGAGGGGCCCTCGTTTTCCTTACCCACCGCGATTAAACCTGTCGCCCCATTCCCTCATGACCGAGCTGGTTGACCATTACCTTCTTCATCACATCCATGGACTGTTCTACGGCTCGTTGATGGCGGAAAACCTCCTTCGTCAACAACACATGGATCATGCGATCCGGACCATCGAACAGGACTCGTTCCAACTTTTTCAGACGCGCAACAGGCTTCGTCAGGAAGAGATCACCGAGGAGATCGAAGTGATCATGCTGAGCCTCGAGGCCCTGAAGAAGACCTGATCTCAGGGCTGAGGGATTGAACGACTCCCGGCTCGTAGGCCGCCATCGCGCCCCGCCGGAAAGAATCAAAGCAAGCTTCATCTCACTCAGATAGAATCTCGCGGGTCAACCGATCTTCAACCGTGATCCCCATGGTACCAAAAAAGTCCCGTGATCGATAGGGAAAAACACCAATCCCCTACGATGAAAAAAGCCGGGCCGGGCTTCCGGGTCATGCCCATCCGGCGGTCGGAATCCGGTTTTTTGAGACCGCATTCCGATATTATTGCTTCATCTTATTCTCCCCCCGTCCGGGTTCTTTCCCGCTTTGATTTTCCTGCGAGGGACGTGCGATAATGCGCCCAACGGCTTTGAACACCGGCCGAGATTCCGTCGTGCATGCGACGCCGGCTGAATCGGCAGTTCAGGCACAATGCGATTGAGCCGGCTTGCGATGCGCGGCTCGGAAGAATAAACAAGTAAGAGGAAGGAGTGAAAATGGCTAGTCCAGAATTAAAAAAACCGGGCTTTTCGGTAAACATCAAAAAGATACTTGTGCCCGTGGATTTCTCTGTCCAGTCGGAACGGGCCATCGTTTATGCCGGTTCACTCGCCAGGATGGTTAACGCCAAGGTCCTCGTTCTTCATGTCGTCGAATGGCCGGCTTATTGGGTCGAGACATCCTTCTTTCCTCCCGGGTTTCGGTCCAAGGATCCTTTTATGGATTGGAACCAAACGCTGCGCGAACGGGTTGAGACAGAGGTTCAGGGCTTGAACAATAACGGAATCAACGCCGAGGGACACGTCCTTACGGGCGAACCTTTCAAAGAAATCGTAAAATTTGTTCAAGAAAACAAAGTGGATATGGTGGTCATGGGCACCCACGGCCGGAAAGGCTTCGCTCATGCCTTTATGGGAAGCACCGCCGAAAGGGTGATTGAGCGCGTCTCCTGTCCCGTGATCACGGTCAAAGCCGAAAAAGCTCTTCGCCTGGCCCCGGAGAGAGGAAAAAAAGGGAAAGCCTGATCCCTTCCACACGAGCAGGAAATGCGGAACCGCTATTCACACACCCACTCACGGGCGACGTGGAATTCACTGTTATTAAAGAGACGGATCCGTGCGGGCAGCAGGAAAGCAAATGCCTTCACTGCTGCTCGAATCCAGTCCACCTCCGTCACCACGGCAATTTTTTCCCACGATGTGAGGTGCTTCAGGCCGATTTTCATGTCCTCCCACATCGCGGCCGCTTCAAATCCGGAGAATTCCGTGCCGAGATGATAGAGAATCCGCATCTTGCTATGTTTCGAGAGCGTCCTTTCGACCGAAGGAACGATCACGGCCTCGTAATCGGCTGCCGTTACAATGCCCTTGGCCCTGAAACCCAACACATTGTCGGGAAGGTCCTGGATCTGCTCAATCATAATTTCCTCCTTAGAGTTGTCGCGCCGATCGAGAAGGAAGGAACAAGTCCTAAGCCCCCACCTCCCGTTGCCTCATTAAGCGGTAGGCCCCTATTTTGACCGCATCGTTGAAAACGAACCACGCCAGCGCGTAGGCCCACATCCAGACCGCATATTTCCAACCGATCGGCGTGATCAGAAACCCGTACACGGCGATCAAGGTGCCGAGGATCTCGGTGCCGAAGGTGGCCCCGAACAGGAGGGGGGAGGGCCAGGGGCGCTGCCAGAACCATCCCCGGGCGCGTGTAATGTACAGTGTGCTGTGGCCGGCCACGATCAGTTTCAAAAACAGCAGGCTGCGGATCATGTCCTCGGAAAACCCGTACTCCTTTTTTGTGACCGGCAGGGACTCGCCGGTCAGCGAGGACTGGTCGATGAGAAGGTAATCGCCCTGAAGCAACTGGACGTCGGCGGGCACGATGTTCCCGATCCTGAGCTTGATTACGTCGCCGGGCACCAGCTCCCGCGCCGGGATGGTCATGAATTTCCCGTCGCGCAGTACGATGACTTCGGCGGTCAGGCGCTGTTTCAAGGCTTGGAGCGCATTCAGCGCCCGATGCTCCTGGAAGAAATCCAGACCGGCGTTTACCAAAAGCATGATGGCGATGATGACAAAATCATCCCACTTCCGGACGACCGCCGAGAGAAGGGCCGCCGCCTCGATCATCCAGGGGATCGGACCCCAGAAGCGGCGGAAGACGCGGTGCCAGAGCGGCTCTTCTTTTTCCGCGATCTCGTTGAAGCCGAAGCGGCCGATGCGCTTGTCCACCTCGGCGCTTTCCAAACCGCGCGCGCCGTCCGTCTGCAACTCACGGATGGTTTCGTCGATCGTCTGTCGTGAATAATCGTCGGTGTGCTTGTTCACGTCAGCCACACTTTAAATCACGGAACACGGACGCCGGCCCTCACCGCGGGCTCGAATTCCGGCGCCATCTGAAAAAACGGACCCGTCGTTTCCCCGCGGCACATGAATCATTCTCCGGCTCCTCAGCTCCGCTGTTCGCGTACCGGCATGCTGAGCTCGTTCTCCGGCGAGTTTTTGCATGAGCGAGGTCGATTCCGGAATCGAAACCTCTCTCATGTAGCGCACGTCCCGCCGTACTTATCTCCATCGGTTCATCCCGACGTAACCCATCCTAACTTGGAATCGCGCGAGGCGATCAAATTATACAGCCAGGCGAAGATCGCGCCTCCGATCGAACCGTCGATCAGGGCCCACGCCAGACCGATAAGGCTGCCCGCGGGACTGACGGAGTACCCGCGATAAACCCGTCCGATGAACATCGCCTCGCCCGTGGCCCCGTCAAACGCCATGATCCACCAGGTCAGAAAGAAAAGACCGAATCCCCAGATCAATCCAAATGTCAACGCGAAAGCCTTTACATTCAATTTCATGAGATCCTCCCATTTATATTCCCTTACAATCTTGACGAACGGTCTTCATCGCTTCGTCGCGATCATCGTTTCGGATGGGATCCCGAACGGGGTTCCGTCCCCCGCGATCGCGGGGCTTCCACGGGCAGCAATGTAAGCAGCCGCCGGAGAAACACGCCGACGTCTCTCGGTCCCCGGACGGCATAGCGGGCCCACCCTTTTTTCCCCGGCGGCCCAACGGCGATTCCGAGACCGATCTTCCGGATGGCGCGAAAGGCATCCTGATCCGTTTCGTCGTCCCCGATGTACAACGGCCACCGACCCTGGAACTCCGGCTGGCGCAGAATCCAGGCGACGGCGCTTCCCTTGTCCCAATCGATCGGCGGGCGGATCTCCCAGACCGCCTTCCCCCGGCCCACCCGGACCTGCCCCCGGCGCCGAAGCGGCCTCAGGCACCCGGCCAATAGCCGGGCGGCCCTCCGTCGGACGGCGCCGCCGGCCAGGCGGTAATGCACGCTCAGGGTGTAGCCCTTATCTTCGATGAGAATACCCGGCAGGCCTTTAAGACCATCCCGCAACCGGGTCCCCAGGGACCGCAGCCGACGCCGCCAATCCTCCTCGCCTTCCATGCGGTACCGCAAACCCTCTCCGTCTATTTCCAGCCCATGGTTCCCCGCGTAAACGATTCCTTTAATCCCCACACGGAACCTGATATCCGAGAGCGATCGCCCGCTGAGAACCGCCACGGGAACTCGTCGGGAGATCCGCGTCAGCAGACGACGCGTTTCGGACTTCAGCCAGGCCTGATCCGGCCGGGGGGCGAGGGGCGCCAGCGTGCCGTCAAAATCCAGAAAAAGCGCCGGGGATCCGTTCGGCTTTGCCCGCCTTAACAACCCCTCGATCGGTCGGACTGAATTTTTCATCGCTTATCCGGAGGCCGCCGTCATGGCGGTCAGGTTGTTTCCCATCCATTCGCGGATATCGTGCTTCCGAACCGATTCCCTCATGCGGGTGATCCGGATCCGCTGCTGCTCGACGGGCATCTCGATCGCCGTCCGGATCGCCTCGGCCGTGCCTTCCACGTCGTAGGGATTGATCGGCAGGGCCCCGTCGAGATCCTCCAGGGAGCCGGCCATTTCGCTCAGCAGGAGCACGCCGGGCTCGTCGATCTTGGAAGCCACGAACTCTTTCGATACCAGGTTCATCCCGTCGTAAACGGAGCTGACCAGACAGAAATGGGCCAGCCGGTAATAGGCGACGACCGACGCGTGGCTGAGCTGTCCCTCGATGTATTCGATCGGCCTCCAGCCCGGGCGGCCGAACCGCTGATTGATCTCCCGGACGCTCGCCTGAAGAATGTCCCGGTATCCCCGATAGGGCTCGCTCTCGGCGCGGGTGGGCGCCGCGATCTGGATGAAAAGAAAACGGCCGTGATATTCCGGATAACGGCGAAGGAACTCTTCCAGGGCCCAGAGGCGCTTGAGCAGTCCCTTGGTGTAGTCCAGCCGGTCGACCCCCAGTCCGACGATCGTTTCCGGTCCGATGCCCAGACGGTTTTTGATATTCGCCATCCGCTTCACCGTTTCCGGCGAACGCGCCCGTTGTTCGAACATCCCCAAATCGATGCCCACGGGGATCGCGGAGACCGTGGTCTCATGTCCGCGGTACCGAATCCGTTCCTTCGAGATCTCCGAACCCTCGCCCAATTCCCGTTTGACGCACTCCAGAAAATTTTCGCGATACCGGTCGAGATGAAACCCGATCTGATTGCAGGCCAACAGTCCTTCCAGCAGTTCCTTTCGCTGCGGGCAGATCCGGAACACGTCGTGCGCCGGCCAGGGGATATGCCAGAAAAGCGCAACGGTCAGATCCGGACGCCGCCTTTTTAAAAACGCCGGACAGAGGGCCAGTTGGTAGTCCTGAACCCAGACCACCCCGGGCTTTTCGTCGAGTTCCTCAAGGATCGCCTCCGCGAACCGCTCGTTCACGCTCCGGTATCCCTCCCAATAATTTTGGCGGAAGACGACCCGATCCAGGGTCACGTGGCACAGCGGCCAGAGAAACCGGTTGGAATATCCATGGTAGTACCGCTCGACCTCGTCGGCCGTCAACCAGATCCGGCGCAGCGTATAAGCGGGCCGGTCGGGCGGCACGCGAACCCGGTCCCGCGAGTCCACGGCCAGGCGGTCGGCGTCCCCGCTCCCCCAGGCCACCCAGGTTCCATCCATGGTTTGGAGCAGCGGATCCAGCGCGGCCGTAACGCCCCCCGCCGGCCGCATCCAGCGTGTTCCCTCCCGCGACCTGCGGTGGACGTAGGGCTCCCGGTTTGAAACCACGATGAAGCGCCTTCCACCGGTCTGGAGCCGTTCAGCAAGGCGCCCGGAAGGTCCGCCGTTGTTATCGTCATCGATCATATCTGGATCACGCGCTCCCCCCGATGTTCCAGGGCCGCCCATAGGGCCAGGTAGTCCTTCGCCTGCCGTGTGATCAGAAAATTTCGCCGGACATGCTCCCGGCCCATCTCGCCCATCTTTTTTCCCAGCCCGGGATTATGCAGCAGCTGGCGGATGCGGTAGGCCGCGCCCTCGACCGAATGGACCAGAAAGCCCGTGACGCCGTGGTGGATTTGGGAGGGAATCCCTCCGACCGCCCCCCCGATGACCGGCTTCGCCTTCCAGAGCGCCTCCGCCACGGTCAACCCGAAACCCTCCCGCGTGGATTTTTGTAGGACGACCGCGGCGGCCCGCTGCAGGGCGTTGATCAGCCGGTCGCTGAAGGGCGGCAATAACAGGATCCGGATATCGGGATCATCGCGGGCCTCTTCACGAACGCGGGCCAGGATTCCTTCCCCCTCCGGATCGTCCGTCGCGGTTCCCCCGGCCAGGATCAATCGGCAGTCGTAATACCGCTTCACCATTCGATAGGCCTGAACGACGCCGACGGGGTCCTTGAAACGGTCGAAGCGGGAAACCTGGAGCAGGATGGGTTTGTCCCGGGGAATTTGATGCGCCTCCAGCTCCGCCTGGATTTCCGGATCGCTCAGGTCCCGATTTTTCTCGCTCAAGGGATCGATGGAGGGCGGCACGACAAATTGCGGAACGGCCAGCTGCTGGGCGAACTGGGCCCCCGAGAAAATTGCGGCGTCGTACCGGCCGACGTCCGCCGCAAGCCCCCGCCAGACGGGCGGATGCGGATGGGACACGTCCACATGGCAGCGCCAGACCCACAGGCCGTTCCTGCGATGCTCGATCAGGTGGACCGGTTGCGGGTCATGGATGAAAACAAGGTCGGCGTCCAGATCCATCTGTCCGGCGTTGGCCTCGTTAACCTCCCGATGGATTTCCCACATCCGGGGGCTCATCTCGACGGCCTGGCCTTGAAGACCGTTGTGAATCTGTTTGGTCACCTCGAAGAAGGATTGATCGCCCTTGATCACTTCCCACCGGGCCGAGACGCCCAGGTCGCCGAACAGGGCGATCAGGCGATGGAGAATTTCCGCCACGCCGCCGCCGACGGAGGTCGAGTTGACATGGAGGAACGAGCGGCCGCGGAGCCTTTCCCCCAAACGGGTCAATAACCGGATCTCATCCGGCTCGGCGATGCCGTTGTATTCGGAAAGGCCTCTCAACGCACACCCCTCGCAACGGTCGGGCGAAGCAGGGTTAAAATCCGATGGCGAAGTCCTTCGAGACTGAGCTGGTAGGGGTCCAACCCGCGGATCGCCTGCGCGAGGTCCGGACGATTGAGTTCGGAACCGATCCAAACCGAAAAGTCGTCCGCCGGACGCCGCAGACGGAACCGCGCCTCAAAGAAATGGAAGTAGATGCTGCTGGTTCCCACGCGATCGAGCGCTTCTAAGAACGCGGGCAGGGTCTCGGCCTCGAAGCCGGTTTCCGCGATAATCGTGACCGCGTCGTTGAAGAAGAAGGCGTCTCCGTCTCGGGCCGGCCGGGGCGCGGGGTTCTCCCCGAGATACGACTCGATGATCTCGATCAGGGCCGCGCGGACCTGTTCGATCTCGGAAAAGGCGTAAAGGTCCAGGTTGGTCAATTTTTCCGCGAGGGCGCTTTCCTCGAGGCTCCGGGCGGCCCATACGGCAAAGTCGTTCGGGTATTCGGGCGTCTCGACGGCCGCCTTCAGGAAATATTGGTGCGTATGGTGGTAGATGACGCCCGGGTCCACGATACGGATCAGGGAGAGCAAATCGGAGAGATCCTGGGCCTGCCTTCCCGTCGGCTGGATCAGGCTCGTGCATTCAAAAAACCGGAACGGCCGCTTCGCCCGACTGTCCGTCTTCCCCACGGGTCACCTCGCCGGTTCGTTCCGCTTCACGTAAACCGTCCGGGTCGGAAACGGGATCTCGATCCCCTCTTGTTTAAACCGTTTAAAGATTCTCTTCCGGAGCTCGTGCTGGGCCAGGTATTGATCCGTAAATTCTTTCACCTGGCAGATCAGCGTGAAGTCCAGGGAAGACTGACCGAATCCCGGGATGAACCGGACAAACGGCGCTGGTTCCGACAGCATCCCCGTAATTTCTTTCGCGCACGCCGTCGCCTCCTCCACAAGGACCCTCTCCACCTGCTCCGGATCGGAGGCGTAACTCACGCTGACGGGAATCTGGAGGGACATCGGCTGCTGCGGCAGGTAAAAGTTGGTCACGACGCTCTGGGCGAGCTTGGCGTTGGGGATGATCACGACGTTGTTCGGAAGCATCCTCAGCCGGGTCGACCGCCATCCGATATCCACCACGTACCCTTCCTGTCCGGTCTCCAGCTTGATGAAGTCTCCGACGCGGACCGACTTTTCCATCAGGACATGGACGCCGGCGAAGAGGTTGCCCAGGGTATCCTGGAGGGCCAGCGCGACGGCGAGTCCTCCGACGCCCAGAGCGGTCAGCACGGGCGTGACCGAAATCCCAAGCGTCTCCATCAAAATGAGGACCCCCGTCGTGATCACGAACACCTTGATCACGCCCTGGGTCAGTCCCGTCGCCTGGATCGGGATCTCGGCCTTTTGGATGGAATAAATCGCGATTCTCGAGGCCAGGTTGGCCGCAACGAGCGTGACGGACAGGATGACCAGAACATGCAGGAGCTTGAAGGCATAGCCGATGGCGTCCTTGGGAAGCTCGGAGGTCCCAAGGGCAACATACAGACCGATCGCCGCGATCCAGAACACGGAAGGCCACCGCACGGCCTGGAGAACGATATCGTCAACGGCGGTTTTCGTGATCCGGGACAACCGGGCGAGGATATTCATCCCCCACGCGCGAAGCAGCAGACCGGCCGCCGTTACGGAAATGAAAATGACCAGCGGCATCGCCACTCGTTCAAAAATGGCGTACGACATCGGAACCTCCAATTTTCAACCGGCTTAGAAACGATCGGATAAAGAATGCCCTATGGCGATACGGGTTGAAACCGATGCGATGAACCCGGGGAGAAACGGTACGAACAAAAAGAAAACGCGCCTCGGCGGATTCCTCGAACAATTAAAGTATAATGAATCGCAAGTTCGTTCGCAATATTTTATTCGCATTGCCGGAAACAAATGAATACAATACACCGAGAGTTCACTGTCCCATGACCCGGAATAATCCCATTATGGAAAATGCCCCGTGTCGCTGGCGGGCCGGGCTTTCGGCCAACGTCCTGCTGCTCGGCGCGGTCAGTTTCCTGAACGATTCGGCGTCGGAAATGATCTACCCGCTGCTGCCGTTCTTTCTGACGTCCGTTCTAGGGGCCGGCCCGGCCGCGCTGGGGATCGTCGAGGGCATCGCGGAATCCACCGCCTCGCTCCTAAAATTGGCGTCGGGATTCATCTCGGACCGCGTCCATCGCCGGAAGAGCTGGGTCGCCGGAGGGTACTTTCTGTCCAACGCCGCGCGTCCGCTGATCGGTCTGGCCGGTTCCTGGCCTGCCGTTTTGGTATTGCGATTCTTCGACCGGATCGGGAAAGGCCTTCGCACCTCGCCGCGGGACGCGTTGATCGCCGAGAGCACCCCGCCGGACTACCGCGGAAAGGCCTTCGGGTTTCATCGTGCGGCCGATCACGCCGGCGCGGTCGTGGGGCCGCTTCTCGCCACGCTTTTCCTCGACGTCTTTATCCTGAATATAAAGACGGTCTTCCTGTTGTCCGTCATCCCGGGCGTCATCACGATCGGCGTCCTTTGGGCCGGGGTCCGGGAAATCCCGGCCGAAGCGCGGCCGACCGCGCGGCCCGAACCGCTGCGGATCCGGCAGGCTTGGCGGGAAATGCCAGGGACGCTTCGTCGATTCGTGCTGATCCTCTTTCTTTTCACGCTCGGAAACTCGACCGACGCCTTCCTTCTTTTAAAAGCACAACAACTCGGCGTCCTTGTCGCCTATCTCCCCCTCCTGTGGGTCGTTCTCCATATCGTCAAGATGACCAGCTCGGTTCCGGGCGGCGTCGCCTCCGACCGGTGGGGAAGAAAGCGGGTGATCGTCGCGGGATGGATCGTCTACGCATTGACCTACGCCGGTTTTATGATCGCCGATTCGGTCTGGGAGACCTGGACGCTGTTTGCCGTCTACGGGCTTTATTTCGGACTGACGGAGGGCGTCGAGAAGGCTTTAATCGCGGATTTTTCGCCGGCCCATCTCCGCGGATCGGCCTTCGGGCTGTACAACCTGATGATCGGGGTCGGCGCGCTTCCGGCCTCGTTGCTGTTCGGATGGATCTGGCAGTCGTTCGGCTCCGAGGCCGCCTTCGGAACGGGGGCGGCCTTCGCGTTGGCGGCAAGTATTTTGCTTTGGCGTCTCCCGGTGCGAGGATGATCCGTTTGCCCTTTCGGTTGCCGGTCCAGGAGATTCTCCCCGCGTTGCGCGAGACGCTCGCCGCGAATCCTTCCGTCGTTGTGACCGCCCCACCCGGCGCCGGAAAGACCACGGTCGTTCCGCTTTCGTTGTTGGAAGAGCCGTGGCTTGCGAATCGGTCGATCCTGATCCTTGAGCCCCGCCGTTTGGCCGCGCGCGCGGCCGCCGCGCGGATGGCCGATCTTCTCGGCGAGCCCGTCGGCGAGACGGTCGGCTACCGCATCCGCTTCGACGTCAAGGTTTCGGAAAAAACCCGCGTCGAGGTGCTGACCGAGGGCATCCTCACGCGGCGGCTTCAATCCGACCCGGGATTGGAGGGCGTCGGGCTCGTGATCTTCGACGAGTTCCACGAGCGGCACCTGCATGCGGACCTGGCCCTGGCGCTATGCCTCGACAGCCGACGGATGCTGCGTGAGGATCTGAAACTCCTGGTCATGTCCGCGACGCTGGACGCTCAGGCCGTCTCCGCGCTGCTGGGCCGCGCGCCGGTACTGAGCAGTCCGGGCCGCCTTTTTCCGGTCGAGGTTCTTTACGCCGCCCACGACCCGCGCGATACGGAAGCCCGGATGCCGGAGACCGTGCAACAGTCCGTGCTCCACGCTTTGAGACATGATCGGGGCGACGTGCTCGTATTTCTGCCCGGGGCCCGGGAGATCCGTCGGACACAGGAAGGGCTGGAGAAAGCCCTGACCGACGGGCCGGTCGACCTCTTCCCGCTCTACGGCGATCTCCCCTGGGAGGCGCAGGACCGCGCGATCCGTCCCACGAAAGGGGCGCGTCGAAAGGTCGTGCTGGCCACGCCGATCGCCGAGACCAGTCTTACGATCGAGGGGATCGGCGTCGTGATCGACTCCGGTCTCGTGCGGGTCCCCGAGTTCGATCCGCGAACCGGGCTGACGGGCCTGACGACGGTGCGCGTGTCGCGCGCCTCGGCCGAGCAGCGCGCCGGGCGGGCCGGGCGCCTCGGCCCCGGCGTCTGCTACCGGCTTTGGAGCGAGGCGGCGCAGCGCGGACTGACGGAACGGCCGATCCCAGAAATCCGCGCCGCCGATCTGACGCCGTTCGCCCTGGAGCTGGCGCAGTGGGGTGCGCGCGACCCCGAGACCTTATCGTGGCTCGACCCGCCGCCCGAGGGCGCGCTCGCGCGGGCGCGCATCCTGCTGGCCGAGCTTGGCGCGATCGATCCGAACGGCGCGATCACGCCGGCCGGGCGTTCGATGGCCGCGTTGCCGGTCCATCCCCGTCTCGCTCACATGATCCTCGAGGCGGACGCACTCGGCCTCGCACGATTGGCCTGCGACATCGCGGCCCTGCTTTCGGAGAGAGACCCGCTCTCGGTCGGGCGGAGACAATCGGCCGATTTTCTGATCCGCCTCGAAGCCCTGCAGGCCTTTCGAACGCGCGGAGGCGAGGGAGCGATGTCGTTCGGGGCCGATCCGGCCGCCTGTCGGCGTGCAGAGCAAGCGTCCCGGCAGTTTCTCCGGCTGATTCAAAGCAAGGATCCCGGAACGGCGAAGGTTCTCGATCGAACCGGGTTGCTGCTGGCCTTCGCCTATCCCGACCGGATCGCGCAACAACGCTCGACGGGGGATGTCCGTTACCTCCTCGCTTCCGGACGCGGCGCCCGACTGCCGGGGTCGGAGCATCGGATGCGCCCGCCCTACCTCGTTGCGGCCAGCCTTGACGCGGGCGAGACGGAGGGGACGATCCATCTGGCCGCCCCCGTCGAGCTCGACGCGTTGCGCGAACATCTTGGGTCCCGATTTCGCACGGAGGACGTCGTTCGCTGGGACGCGCCAACGAAGAGGATCATCGCACGGCGCGAGGAACGGCTGGGCCAGCTCCTCATCGGGGAGGGCGCGATCCCCGCACCGGACCCCGAAAAAGTCCTCGCCGCCGCGCTGGAGGGCGTTCGATCCCACGGCCTCGGGGCTCTCCCCTGGACGCGCGAGTCGCGGGATTTTCAGGCGCGGGTGCTTTCGCTTCGACAATGGCTGCCTCAAGAAAAATGGCCCGACCTGTCCGACGGCGCGCTGAACGAGGCGATCGAAGATTGGCTGGGTCCTTTCCTAGGCGGCGTAAAACGACTGGAGGATCTGGCCGGGCTCGATCTCCTTGCCATTCTACGGACCCGCCTGGACGGAAAACAGCAACGGCGCCTGGAAGAGGGCGCGCCGACGCATCTGACCGTTCCGAGCGGATCGCGGCTGCGCCTTGAATACCGGCCGGGCGAGTCGCCCGTGCTCGCCGTAAAGCTGCAGGAGATGTTCGGACTGGCCGACACGCCCCGCGTGGCCTTCGGGAAGATTCCCGTGACGCTTCATCTCCTCTCGCCCGGCCGCCAGCCGATTCAGGTCACCCAGGATCTGCGCGGATTCTGGGAGCGGACCTATGCCGAGGTGAAGAAGGAATTGAAAGGCCGCTACCCCAAGCATCCGTGGCCGGATGATCCGTGGAAGGCGGCGCCCACCGCCCGCACAAAACCGCGTCCGCGATAGCATTTGGGCACGTTGCGGTCTCGCGTAAGTCATTGTCAAAGGCGATTAGCTTTATCTCCTTGTTCTGATTCTGGAAGAATGAGACAACTGCTACTTGGGATAACAGTTGATTTATTTCCTCTTGACTAACTTTACGAGTTCCGGTATATTCCCGCTTGATTTATGGTTGACTTGGGCATGGCTTCTGACTAAGTTCACAACGAGGCCGCAATCCCCAAGCCGGCATACCGAGATAGGCCATTGTCATGAATGTACATATTTCTTCCGCTTCTCCAATTCCAAGCCCCTCTGCTGCGCTTTCCGATCCATTCCTAAATAGCCTTACAGGACCGAAAAGAAGCGTTGGATCTATCCCGCATTACAAAGACGGACAAAAGTCATGAAACCATGTCTAAGATATAAACTTTTAACCACTATTTTATTTCTTATTTTCATCGTGGCTCTCGACCTTGATGGATGTTTGAGTAATCAAGACGGCTTGTTAAGTCCGGAATCGACATCGGAAATCCATGGCACGGTCGCCTTCTATCATTTCGACGAGACGAGCGGCAGCACCGCCATCGATTCGTCCGGAAACGGGTTCAACGGAACCATCTTCGGCGCAACCCGCGTCTCCGGAAAAGTGGGGCAGGCTCTTCAGTTCAGTTCGGCAGGAAGTCGTGTCGAAATACCCGCGCTAGGAAATGTTTTTCAAAACCAGGAAATTACTGTTGACGCTTGGATATACCCAACGACATTGGATCCCGGATCTATATATGAGATTGTGAGCCCGTCCAATGTAGGACTGGCCCCTTTCGGATTTCAGATAAACGATGGAAAGGTCGAGTTCTTGCTTTTCGACAACGGTGGCATTTCACAAACCATGATCAAATCCACCGCTTCCCTCAGTTTGAACATCTGGACCTATGTTGCCGTAACTTTTAACGGCTCCGATGCACGAATTTACATCGACGGATCTCTGGACAGCACTTCCTCAGTCGCGTTTGCGATTCAAAGAGACGATAATATACTTTATGTTGGAACTTTGCCCAATTTTCCAGGCATTTATTTGAATGAATTTCAGGGCCAAATCGACGAATTGCGTATTTCAAATGTAGTTTTATCAGATACCCAGATCGCGGATTACTATCAACAGACGAACCTATAAAATCAATTAAAGAGAATTACCCAAAAACACAAGGATGCCCAATCCGTGAAGAGACTTCTTTTGGCCGGGATCTTAGGTATTTCAATCTTGATCAGTCTGGATCGGACCGTTTCAGCCAAAGAAGGATTTTATTTAGGCTTGAACGTTCCTTACACCACGGTTCAGGGAGATTTTGACGGCTCATCAGAACTGACCGGGACACAAGAAGCCATAGCTATTCCGGTGATTAAAGGAGCCTTCGGCATCGGCGTGGTGGCCGGCATCGGTATTGGTGAGTCATTTGCGATCGAAATAGCTGCTTCGGACAGTGTCCATAATGTCGAATGGCTTGGAGCCCATGGAAACGGGGATCAACGGTCCCTCGCCCTGCTTCTAAAACACAGTTTTTTAAGGACTGAAACCATTCAACCATTCATTACGTACGGAATTACGTACAATCAGCTAAATTTAAAAGATGCCGCGGTCAATCTATCCGGCAGCATCGGTGACGCAACATTAACCGGATGGGGGATCGACTTCGGTGTTGGTGGCGACCACTATTTCACCCCCTATATCTCGGCCGGTGGAACAGTTGTTTACCATTTAGTCGAATATAAATCCGCCAAAGGAATTAATGAAAGCGGCAGTATCGACAACGGGGTCAATGGAAGCGGACTGGGAGTTGTATTAAGCGCCGCTTACCATTTCTAATGTCCTGGTGATCCGTGGAACGCGGCGCCCACCGCCCGCGTCAAGCCGCGTCCGGGGCGGCAATGACCCATCCTCCCGAAAGGTTCTTCGGAGGTATTCCCCCCCTGACAGGCCTCTGCCTCCCACTTCATGCCGATTCTCGCGAGCCGTTCTTTCGGGTTGACTTTTTGCGGTCCTTGAGAGAGACTGTTCAGCGGGCCCGCCCCGGAGCCCCGTGCGGCCGGCCGCTGGCATTTCCTCTATCGAAGGCAGGAGGACTCCGCCATGAGCAATGCCTATCGGATATTAACATCGGGCCTTTTAGTCGAGGTGTTTGTGGGAAAGATTACGAAGGAGGAGCTCTTCGAGCATGAACGCCGACTGTCGCAGGACCCGAAACTTCCTTCCGCGCCCCACGTCTTGGTCGATCTAACCCGCGCCTCCCTCGAGCCGACGATCGACGAGAAAGAACTCCAAGAGTTCGTGGGTCTCTATCAGCTTCACCGCGACAAAATCGCCGGGGCCCGGGTGGCGATTGTGGCGGGAAAAGAATTCGAGAAAGCCAGTCGGTACGGGCGCTTGGCCGGGCGGGAGAAGATTAATGTGATCGTGTTCATCACGATCAATACCGCCTGTGTATGGCTTGGCGTAAACGAACTGGAGGTTCGGGAATGGGTTAAGCGCACCCAGGCCGAACTCTTGGAATCCCCGCCGCCCGGCGGGTAGAAAGAAAGGACGGGAGGTGATTTCATGAAATTCTGGGACCGCGTTAAAAAGGATCTTCAGTCGGCCGTGAAGGAAAGCACGGAACTCTTCAAGGAAGGCACCTCCGTGCTGTCGACCGAGGCCCGCCGGATGGCCCAAAAGGGCGCGGCGACGATGACGGCCGAAGCGCAAAAGATGATGAAGGAAGGGGTTGCGACGGCCAAAAAAGGGGCCGCCTCCGTGACGGCCGAGGCGCAGCGGATGACCAAGGTGGCCAAGCTCCGGGTTCGGCTCATCGGTCTGAACCAGAAAGCCCAGGACAAATTTACCGAGATCGGAGGGCAGGTCTATGACTCGGCCGTGAAAAACCCGAAGGATCTCCGGCTGAATGAGAAGGCGCGGAAACTCGTTCTGGAGGCCAAACAGATCGAGGGACAGATCAAGAAACTGAAATCCGAACTTGGCCGGGTTTCAAAAAGATAAAGCCGGGGTCCGGCGGCGATCCCGGAATGCCATCCTGAACAGATCGGCGTCATTAAAACCAACCCGCGCCGCGGCCCGGCGCATTGGGAAGAGGAGGAACGAGGATGATTAAGAAACGTTTGGGTGTCGGGGTTTTTGTATTAATATTTTTCGTGGGGGGATTGACCGCGGCCGCACCGGTCAAGGAAATCGAGGTCACCTGTCCCCTGGACGGAACGAAGTTCAAAACCCCCGCCAATATGGCCGGCCCCCGTATGGGCGCCCAACTGGATTTGAAACCCCTCGGATATATGGATGTTCCGCCTCGGATTCCCGTATGTCCGAGCAATCACTTTGTGGTTTATAAAAAGGATTTTACCGATGATGAAAAAGTGCGCTTGAAGAAATTCGTCCTCTCCCCGGAGTATCAAGAAATGGCCAAGGACAACCCGTCCTATTTTTTGCTGGCAAAAATCTTGGAGTACATGGGTGACACGGACTTTATCGTCGCCAACGCGTATCTACAAGCCTCGTGGCAGGTGGACGACCGTCCCGACAAAGAAAAGCAATACATCGATTTAACCCTCCAGCACCTAAAGAAGTTTCTTTCCACAAGCAAGACGAAAGAGGGCCCGGAATGGGTGACAGCCCAAATGCTCGCCGGTGAAGCGGAGCGCCGACTCGGACGCTTCGATGAGGCCAAGGCGCGATTCCTTGAAATGAGCAAAATGCCGGTATTTCAGTTAAGCTTTAACGCCAAAATCGTCGCCTATCAACTCGATCTCATCTCCAAGAAGGACAGCCAACCTCATGACATTCCGTAACCCATGATCGTCGCCGAGTCCGGACCCCTGGTCCGCGCCTCCGCGCGACGGAGCCTGCGTTTCCTCCTGATCGCCGGAATGGTTCTCGCGCTTCAGGCCCGTCCCGGTACGGATGCGGCCGCCTCCCCTTCCGGGGGCGACCCCGCGGCCTCCGGCCTGAAAAAGATCAACCATGTCGTCGTGATTTACCAGGAGAACTGGAGCTTCGACGGGCTGTACGGAAAGTTCCCCGGCGCGGACGGCATCGCCCGCGCGGGCGACGCGGCGAAGCAGGTGATGAAAAACGGCCGGCCTTATCGAACGCTGCCGCCGCCGATCGACACGAACCGGAATCCTCCGGCCCCCGACCCCCGCTTCCCAAAGGATCTTCCGGTGGCGCCGTTCGACGCGGGCCTGTTCGTCCGGCCCGACGAGAAGACCGGCGACCTGGTCCACCGCTTCTATCAGGAACAGTACCAGATCAACGGCGGACGGATGAACAAGTTCGTCGCCTGGAGCAATGCGGGGGGGCTCGTCATGAGCGTTTACGATCTCAGCGACGGCCCGGAAGGCCAGCTGGCCAAGCGGTTCACAATCGCGGACCGGTTCTTTCATGCCGCGTTCGGCGGGTCTTTCCTGAACCACATCTGGCTGGTCTGCGCCTGCACCCCCCGATGGCCCGATGCCCCGGCCGCCGAGATCGTTCAATTGGACGAACACGGCGTTCTCAAAAAGGACGGCGCCGTTACGCCCGACGGATACGCCGTCAATACCGTCTTTCCGCTCAACCGCCCCCATCCCGCCGGCCTTGCCGATCCGAAGAAGCTGTTGCCGCGCCAGACGATGCCGACCATCGGGGATCGCTTGAGCGAGAAGGGAATTTCCTGGACCTGGTATTCCGGCGGCTGGAACGACGCGATGGCCGGGAAACCCGATAAATTATTCCAGTACCATCATCAGCCGTTCAATTATTTCGCGGCCTACGCGGACGGCACGCCGGCCAAGGCCGAACATCTGCGCGACGTCTCGGACTTCCTCGCCGCCTTGAAGAACGGGACCTTGCCCGCGGTATCGTTCGTCAAGCCACTCGGCCCGGAGAACGAGCACCCCGGCTACGCCGACCTTCTGCAGGGCCAGGCCTACGTGAAGCACCTTGTGGATTCCATCCGGGGCAGCCCCTACTGGAAGGAGACCGCCGTCGTCATCACGTACGATGAAAACGGCGGGCGCTGGGATCACGTCGCGCCGCCCGTCGTCGATCGGTGGGGCCCCGGAACGCGCGTCCCGGCGATCATCGTCTCCCCGTACGCCAGGCGGGGCTTCGTGGATCACACGCCCTACGACACGACCTCGATCTTGAAGTTCATCGAATCCCGCTGGGACCTCAAGCCGCTCGGCCCGCGCGATGCGGAAGCCAACGACCTGCTCAACGCGTTCGACTTCTCCCTAAAACCGTAAACCAAAACCATTCGACGGGTGGCCACGGGCGGGGCGCCCCATCCGCCCGCAACGGAAAGGCCAAGGAATCTTCGTGTGGTTCCCCTGCAGCCCTTTGAAAAACGCTGAGTGAGGACGGATGGGGCTGCCGAAGGACAGGACCCGTCGAATCAACAGGATAAAATAGGAAGTCTACCCAGCGAGCAAAGCTCGCGTGAGGGGGGCTCAGGCGAAGGGGTTTTCCCGGAAGCGTTTTTGAATTTCTTCGACCCGGCCGGCGTTCTTGATCAGCGCGTCCACGCAGTCCCTGTCGAGCTGCCTCCCCGCGAGCTGGCGCAGCATCGCGAAGGCCTCCTCGTTGGTCCAGGCCGTTTTGTAAGGGCGGCGGCTGGTGAGGGCGTCGAAGATGTCCGACACGGCGATGATCTTGGACTCGATCGGGATCGCATCGCCCTTCATCCCGTGCGGGTAACCCCGTCCGTCGATCGTCTCATGGTGGTATTCGGCGATGTTTCGCATCACGTCGATATGCTGAAAGGAATCAAGCCCGAAGTCCTTCAACATGGCGTCGATCATTTGCCGGCCCTTCTGGGTATGCGTCTTCATCGTTTCAAATTCATCCTCGGTCAGTCGGGCCGGTTTCCGGAGGATGGCGTCCGGCACGCCGATTTTGCCGATGTCGTGCAGCGGGGCGAACAAGAAAATGTGCTCGATGAATTCATCGTCGAAACCGTAGCGCTCGGCGAGTTCCTTGGCGATCAGCCGGGCGTAATGGGACATCCGGTCGAGGTGGGCCCCCGTTTCCATGTCCCGGTGGGCGCTGATGTCACGCGCGGCCTTGACGGTCGCCAGCATGGTCCGAATCGTCATGAGGTCGTTGATGATCGTTAGGGAAACGAGATGGCCGAAAACGTCCAGGTAATGGAGCACCTCGGGATCGAGGGTGTTTTTCTCGCGGGCGTTGAAGAAGACAAAACCGAAGAAGGTGCCGTTGATGTACATCGGCATTGTGTAGCTGGAGACGTACCCCTCGGCCGCGATCCGCTGGGTGTGCATCCGTTCCGAGGGGCCGAAGACCGTCAGGTCGTTGATCACGCGCGGCATCCCGGTTTCCAGGATCTCCAGGAGGGAACGCGACTCGCCCATTTTGGCCTCGTAACGGACCAGCGGGGCTTGCGGACCGCTGCTGTGGCTGAAGGTTTTCAACAGATCGGTCTTGGCATCGTAAACGGCCACGGCGATGCGGTCGATCATCGGGAACCTGGACTTCAAAACCCGATGAATCGACTCCAGCTTCTCCGAGAGCGTGATGTTTTTATTGAGTTCCTTTAAGACGTCCTGATGGAAATCCATGGAATGCTCGACCGCCAACTTTTATCATAACGGCCATCCTCCAAGCTGTCAACGATCCGGCCGAGGTCAACGGCCGCGGAAGACGGATCGGAGCCGGTTTTGCGCAAAAAAAAGGGCCCGGGGAAGATTTTCCACCGGGCCCTTTGGGTCATCGGCCGTTTAAAGACCTAATACCCTCCGTTCGATTTCTCCATCGGCTTCTCCATCTTTTTCATTTTCTGCAGATGGGCCTTCAGGATCGGAGAGTCGGCGATGGCTTTGTTGTCGGGGGCCAGCTTGAGCGCCTCATCGAACTCCGCCGTCGCCTCTTTGTGCATGCCGAGTTTGTCCAAGGCGAGTGCGTGGTTGTAGTGGGCCTCGGCCGATTTTTCGTCGGCCTTGACCGCCTCGCCGAAATGCATCTCGGCGTCCTTCCACACGCCCATGTTGTAATGCTTGATTCCTTCCGAATTATGCCCGGCAGCCGGTGAAGAGGCGGGAACCTCTAGGGCCGGCTCCGCTTTCTTCTCGGCGGCCTGAATTCCCCGGAACGGAACGAACAGGAATGCCGCCATCAGGAACACGGCCATGCCATAATATGCGAACGTACGCATCGGAATCCTCCTTTCGGTTGTGCCAATGAACGGCCCCTCCGGTCGCCCGGAGGTTCTCTCAATGAATAGGAAAGCCCAAGCGGCCATGCGATGTCAAGGAAAATGTAGCCGGGGTCTCGCGCGACTTCAGGTTCCCGCGGAGGTTCTGGCCTTGGCCCGGTCCGTGGCAAGGAACATGTACATCGCGGGAACCACGAAGAGCGTGAAGAGAGTACCGATCGCGATGCCGGTCGCGATCACGAGGCCCATGTTGAAGCGACCCACGGCGCCGGCGCCGGATGCGGTGATCAACGGCAGCACCCCGAGGACCATGGCCGCGGTCGTCATCAGGATCGGCCGGAGACGGATGCCGGCCGCCGTCTCCACGGCCTCGCGCTTGCCCTTTCCCTCTTGCTGAAGATCGTTGGCGAACTGCACGATCAGGATGCCGTGCTTGCTGATGAGCGCGATCAGCGTCACCAGGCCGACCTCGGTGTAGATGTTGAGCGTCGCCCCCCCGATCCCGAGGCTGATGAAGATCATCGCCCCGCAGATCGACATCGGCACGCTCACCAGCACGATGAGCGGATCACGAAAGCTCTCGAACAGCGCGGCGAGCGCGAGGAAAATGATGATCAGGGCGAAGAAAAACGTCACGACCAGCGCGGTGCTCTCCTGTTTGAACTGCCGGGACGGACCCCCGTAGTCGATCGCGTACCCCTGAGGAAGGATTTCCTTGGCCTCGGCCTCCAGGGTATCCAGCGCCTGCCCCAGCGTGATGCCGATGGCGGGAACCGCCGAGAGCATGGCCGAGTTGAGCTGCTGGAAGTGATTCAGAGTCTCCGGCACGACGACGGTCTTGAGACTCACGACGGTCGAGACCGGGACCGACGCGCCGCTCGGAGTCGTGATGTAATAGTCCCGGAGGTGCCCGGCATTGAGCCGGTCGCGCTGCATCACCTGCGGAATCACCTTGTAGGACCGCCCGGCGAGGCTGAAGTAATTGACATAGCCCCCTCCCAGCATCCACCCGAGCGCGTCGCCGATGTTCTGCATCGTCAGCCCCAGCTGGGCCGCTTTATCGCGGTCGATTTCCACCGTGGTCTGGGGCTTGTCTATTTTCAGGTCGTTGTCGACAAACATAAACATGCCGCTGGCCCGGGCTTTGTCCATCAGCGCCTCCGACACTTCGTTCAACCGTTCGTACGAATCGGTCGTGCCGATCACGAACTGGACCGGAAGGCCCCGGCCTCCCCCGGGCAGCGGCGGCCGCTGAAACGCCACCGCGCGAACGCCGGCGATGTCGCCGAGCTGATTCTGGACCACCGGCTGCATTTCCATCGTGGTGCGTTTGCGCTCGTCCCACGGCTTCATCACCATGCCGGCGATCCCGGAATTGACCCCGCTGATCCCGTCGAGCTGGAAGACGTGGTCGGTCTCGGGATAAGAGGCGAAGGTTTTATAAACCTCGCGCGTGTAGAGCTGGGTCTGCTCAAGCGTCGCGTTGGGCGCGGCCGAGACCAGGGAGATGATGACCCCCATATCCTCCTGCGGGGCGAGTTCGCGCTTGGCGTTGGCATAAAGGAAATAAATGCTGACCAGGATGATCGCGGCAAACACTCCGACGACCGGCAGGGAATCGAGAGCCCCGTGGAGCCGGCGGGCGTAGCCCTTCCGCAACCGCTCAAACTGGGTATCGATAAATTTGACGAATCGGGCCTGGCCGCCGCCGTCGTGCCCCTTGAGGAGACGCGAGCACATCATGGGAGAGAGGGTCAGGGCGATGACCGCCGAAACGGTCACGGCGCCGACCAGCGTGAAGGCGAACTCCGTGAAAAGCGCCCCGGTGAGGCCGCCCATGAACCCGATCGGCACGTAGACCGCGATCAAGACCACGGTGATGGCGATGATCGGCCCCGCCAGCTCGTACGCCCCGGCGAGGGCCGCCCCCATGGGGGGCATGCCCCCCTCGATATGACGGTGCACGTTTTCCACCACGATGATCGCGTCGTCCACGACCAGCCCGATGGCCAGGACCAGCGAGAGCAGTGTCAGCAGATTGATCGAGTATCCGAGCACCAGCATGACGAAAAACGTCCCGATCAACGACAGCGGCATCGCGATCGTCGGAATGATCACCGACCGCAGGGACCCGAGGAAAAGGAAAATGACCACCGTGACGATCAGCAGGGATTTGATCAGGGTGCTGATCACCTCGTGAATTGAACTGTTCACGTATTTCGTCGCATCGTAGACGATCTTGCCGCCCAGGCCCTCGGGCAACTGCGCCTGGATCGGAGGAAAGGCCGTGCGAACGCTGTTGATCACGGTCAGGAGATTGGCGGTCGGCGCCACCTTGATGCCGATATAGACGGCCGTCTGGCCGTCGAAACCCACCGCGGTATCGTAATCATCCGACCCGAGCGTGACGTTCGCGACATCCCCGAGGCGCACAATGGCACCGCCCTGCGATTTGATGGCGAGGTTGCGGAATTCGTCGACCGAGTGGAGTCCGGTGTCGGCGGTCAGGTCCACGGTCACCATCTGCCCTTTGGTCCGTCCGACCGCGGAGATGAAGTCGTTGGCCGCGAGCGCGTTGCTCACATCGGCCGCGGTCAAATGGTAGGCCGCCAATTTATCGGGATCGAGCCACGCCCGCAGCGCGAACTGGTGTTTTCCGAGGATCTCGGCCGTCTGCACGCCATCCACCGTCTGAAGCTTGGGCTGCACCACCCGGATGAGATAATCGGTGATCTGATTGGTCGAAAGCACCGTGCTGTAGAACCCGATGTACATCGAATCGATCGTCTCGCCGATGGCGATCGTCAGAACCGGCTGCTGCGTCTCCTTCGGCAGCTGGTTGAGCACCGCGTTGACCTTGGTGTTGATCTCGGTCAGCGCCTTGTTCGGATCGTAGTTCAGGCGCAGGTTGGCCTGGATCGTGCTGACGCTCTGCGCGCTGGAGGAGGTGAGGTAGTCGATGCCGTTGGCCTGCGCGATCGAGTTTTCCAGCGGAGTGGTGATGAACCCGGCCACCAACGCCGGGTCGGCCCCCGTGTACGTGGTCGCCACCGTCACCACCGCGTTCTGGGTCTCCGGAAACTCTCGCACGGGAAGCAACCCCACGGAGCGCAGCCCCAAAACTAAGATCATGAGGCTGACGACGGTGGCCAGAACGGGCCGATGAATGAATAAATCGGTAAAGCGCATCAGAGGGGCTCCCGGGTCATTGATCCACCGGCTTGGGCGCGGGGTCGTTGCTGGGCTGGACCGTGTTGTTGATGACCACCGCGCTTCCGTTCTTCAATTTGAGCTGTCCGCTCGTGGCCACCAGGTCGCCCGGCTTGATCCCCTTTAGGATCGCGACCTGGTCGCCCCGGGTCTCGCCGACGGTCACGAAGGTCTGCCGGGCGGTCAGGACCGGTTTTCCATCCGCCCCCTTTCCGCCCTCCTCAATGACGTAAACGCTTTCCCCGTAGGGATTGAAGGTTACGGAGGTCTGGGGCAGGGTCAGGTACTGCTGGACCCCGCCGGACTGGACCGTCACCGTCGCGTACATGCCCGGCAACAGTTCGTGCTTGGCATTGGCGATCGTGGCCTCGATCTGGAGGTTACGGGTATCCGGATCGACCTTGGGGTTGATCGCATTAATCCGTCCTTCAAACGTTCGGCCGGGAATCGCATCGGTCGTCACCGTCACGGTCAGTCCGATCTTCAATCGCGAGAGGTTCTGCTGGGGAAGGAAAAAATCGACAAAGATCGGATCCAACGATTGAAGTGTGACGATCTTGTCTCCCGGGTTCACGTACTGTCCGAGATTCACGGCGTTGATGCCGAGCCGCCCTTCAAACATCGCACGGATCGTTTTTTTTTCGACCACGGCCGCCTGCTGGGCCACCTGGGCTTCTTTGCTCTTGAGATCGGCCGCATCGCCATCCAGCACCGCCTTACTGACCGCCTGAATGGCAAATTGTTCCTTGTCACGCTCGTAAACGATCCGGGCCAGTTCGGCCGCCGCCTCGAGGGACCGCAACAGCCCGACATCCGCGTCGGCATTGAGCTGGACCAGCACCTGGCCGGCCTTCA
>Ga0335085_10003472_pt1 | contig 27218 bp, 15 predicted proteins | sample Lox_Sample_45_FD_206712 | JGI IMG/M metagenome (GOLD analysis project Ga0335085, IMG submission 206712) | Soil microbial communities from Loxahatchee National Wildlife Refuge, Florida, United States - Lox_Sample_4.5 | ecosystem: Environmental > Terrestrial > Soil > Wetlands | place: USA...
GGCGAAGTCGGCTGCGTTGGCGCCGCCTAAGGCGACGGTGGTGATGTGCAGCGTATCCGTACCGCCGTTGGTTAGCGTCAGAGTTTGAGCCGTACTGGCCGTGTTTTCACGCTGATTGCCAAACGCCAGCGGACTCGGCGATGGAGTTGCTTGCGGGAAAGTGCCCGTGCCGGTGAGGTTCAAGACCTGCGTGGTGGGGTTCGCGTTGTCAGTGAGCGTCACTGTCGCGGTTCGGCTGCCCGTCGCACTCGGCGTAAACGTTGCAGCAATCACGCAAGTACCGCTGGCCGCGACGGTTCCCACTGTGCGGCAGTCCGTGCCGGTCGTCGGCGTCACGAGCGCGAAGTCGCCGGCGTTGGTTCCTCCCAGCACGACGCTGCTGATCGACAGCGAGACGGTTCCTCCGTTGGTTAGAGTCGCGGTCTGCTGTGTGCTCGAAGTGTTTTCCCGCTGATTTCCAAATGCGATGGGGCTGGGAGCAAACGTCACAGAGGGCTGGCCTCCGGTACCGCTCAAATTGATTGTTTGCGTCGTGGACGAAGCATCGTCGGTGATGGTGATCGTGGCGCTGCGGGAACCGACCGCGGTCGGCGTGAAGGTTGCGGCAACGACGCAACTGGCGCTCGTCGCAACCGTTCCGATGGTGCGGCAATCGGAGCCAGTCGACGGTGTCGCGAGCGCAAAGTCCCCAGAATTCGTGCCTCCCAGGAGGACGGTCGAAATGTGCAGGGTAGCCGTGCCGTTATTCGTTAGCGTAACGGACTGTTGGCCGCTCGTGGCACCGACCGTCAACGTCCCAAACGACATCGTGCTGGAGCCCAGGCTGGCGCCCGGCTGGATGCCCGTTCCGTTCAAGGTGATCTGGTGCGGGCTGTTCGCGTCCGCCGGCGTAGAACTGTCCGCGATCGTCAGCGTGGCGGTGCGCGCACCGACGGCAGAGGGGTGGAACGTGACATTGACGACGCACGTACCGCCGCCTGCACTCACCGCGCCGGAACATGTGCTGCCCGAGGCTATGGCAAAATCGCCCGAGTTCGTGCCCGAGATCGACGGCGAGCCGGAGTTGATCGTGATCTGCGAAGAAGTGCCGTTTGTGAGCGTGACCGCCAGCGCCGAACTGGTTGTACCGACCAACTGGCCTGGGCTGAAGCTAAGCGGGTTTGGAGTGACGAAGACGGTTGGGCTCGCGCCAGCGCCTGAAAGCGTAATCGCGGTGAGGGTGGTGGTTCCGTTGTACTTGACGGTCGCAGTTCCCGGATTGGTCAGTCCGGTGGGCGTGAACCTGATATAGACCGCGCAGGAGCCAGTAAACGCCCCCACAGTCCCGCCCGAAACGCAAGTATTGGGTCCGGTGTCGGCCGAGTACGGCCCGGTGAAAGCGACACTCGTGAAGGTGATAGGCGCATTTGAAGTGTTCGTCAAGAGGACGCTTTGCGTGACGGAGGATCCGATATTTGTTTGCGGGAAGGTCAGGCTCGCCGGAGACACCGAAACGGCGCCGGATGCAACTCCGCCCGTCAATGGAACCGTTTGGGTCGTACTCGGATAGGCGTTGTCGGTAATGGTCAAAACTGCGTTCCTCGTCGTGGCGGTGGACAGCACGGAGGGCGTAAATGTAATGGGAATCGTGCAGCTCTGGCCAGGATTGAGCTCCACGAACTGGCAACCCTGGCTGGGTCCTGAACTGAAACTCGCGGCAACAAACGCAAAGTCAAAGGCATTGGTCCCGCTGATTTTCAGGGTATCCACGAACAAAGGGGCGTTGCCCGTATTCGTCAATACGACGTCTTCGACGAGGCTTTGTGTGTTGAGGATCTGGCTCGGGAATGTGAGAGGGCTCTGAGCAATACTGACCTGCGGTGCCGTGGCGGTGCCGTTGAGGTTCACCACGAGTTGCTGTTGTGTGGTGCTGGCTCCTACCGTGTAGTTCACTGTGAATTGGGCGGTCAAATTCGAGCCGGGAGCCGTTGGCTGGAAGTTGAGGAAAATCTCGCAGGTATTGCCGAAACCGCCGGTCGCGGTCAATGTTACGCCCGTGCACAAGTCGAAGCTGACCGAATAACTCGCTGCGGCAGTTCCCGTAATGGCGCTCAAACTTGTGATGGTGGCCGTGGACGTGGACCCGTTTCCGATGACCACGGTGGCGGAGGAGGCGAAACTCAGCGATCCGGTGACGTTCAACGGATTCGGTACGGCGGCCAACGAGTTGGTGCCTGTGCCGTTCACCGCGATCGAGAAGGGGCTGCTCGAAGATCCCGCCCCTGTGTAAGTGACGAGAATATGGTTCGATTCCGCGCCGTTCGTCGTCGGCGCGAACACAACATCAAAACTGCAACTCCCGTTCACTTGCAGGGTCGTCGTGCAACTGCTGTTCTGTACCGTGAAATCGCCGGTTGTCTGCGGCGCGACGCTCGAAATGGTCACCGGACCCGTGTTGGTGTTCGTGAGCGTTACAAAACTGTTGTTATTGAAGCTGCTGAAGTTCACCGAAGTGCCAATGGCCAAGGTTCCGAAGTTGAGCGGAGGAGTCGGCGCGACGCCAAAGCCGCCGGTCACGACATTTCCGGTAAGCGACACGGTGTTGGATGTGGCGACGTTGTTGCCCAGATTGGCCGTGACCAACAGACGTGCGGTGTATGTCCCTACCGTTGCCGGCGCGCTGAAAGATATCGCGACCGTGCAAGTGTTGCCAGGTCCGGGCGCTGCGGGGACTACAAAACCGGTCGTACCCGGGATACAGGTAGTCCCGGTGGACGCAATAGAAAAATTCGAAGAATTGGTTCCGGTTAGGGAAACGACGCCGAGAGTCAATGGGCCGGTCCCCGTATTCGTCACCGTGACCGTTTGCGTTGTTCCAGAGGTCGTACTTGGCAATTGACTGAAGGTTAGTGCCGAACTTAACGACAAAACACCCTGGGTCCCTCCAGTTCCTTGAATCTGTACCGTGTGCAGCCCTCCGACACTATCCGTCAGTGTCACCGAATTGGTCTGCAGACCCACGGCAGTCGGCTTAAACGTCACATCAACAGCACAAGTGGCGCCTTCCGGAAGCACTACCTTACTTACCGTGCAGGAGTTGGCGGCCGTGACAAGCCCGAACGCCGTGCCGGTAGTCGTGGTGAGCGCGGGTGCGACGCTGATGGTCGTCGATGAGTTTCCGCCGTTGGTCAGATAGAAGATAGCGGTTGCCGCGGTGCTCTGATTGATGAGGACATTTCCAAAGTCGAGCGGGCTCGGATTAACCGAGATGGTCTCTGACGCAGCTTCTCCGGTTCCCTTTAAGTTGAGAGTGCGGGGACTGCCCGTCCCGTTATCCGTAATGATGATCGACGCAGTACGGCTGCCCGTTGCACTCGGCGTAAACGTAAGGTCGAGGTAGCACTTTCCGCCGGCGAGCACGGTTGCACTGTTCACGCACGTGCTGGTGTTGACGATGGCAAATTCTGTCCCGCCAGGGGGTGTGACGGTACTGATCGTCAGGGCTGTTTTCCCAGCATTCTGCAGGTAGACCCGCTGGGGTGAAGCCGCGAGGTTCACGACCTGGGTACCAAAATCCAAGCTGCTCGGGAATTGCACGGGACCGGCCAAACCGGTTCCCGTCGCGGTTAGGGTCAGCGAACTTCCGCTCGGCGGAGTGTAGTTGATGGTCGCCGTCACAGACCGCGTCCCCAGTCCCGTGGGAGAGAATGCACCGTCAAGGAAGCAGATGGAGTTCGCGGGAACGACGCCGTTGACCGAGCAGGAGTTATCCAATTCGACTTGGTAGTCCTGGGGATTCGGACCGCTCAGGACAATACTGGTGACGGTAATGGGATTGGCGGTTCCGTTGAATAGCTGATCGAAGTCGGTCTGACGCCCTGTCGCGCCAACATACTGGCCCGAGGCGGTGTAGGTGCTCTGGTACAAAGTGACGCCTGTTTCACCGGTTCCCTGAAGCGTTACGACTTGAGATCCCGATAGCGTCCCGTTCCAAGTAAATGTGTACGTTGCCGTCCGCCCGTCAAACGAACTGCCCGCGGTCGGCCTGAAATACGCATAAAGGCTGCACGTCACGCCCGCCGGCAGCACGAGGCCAGCCTTGCAGGTCTGGCTGGAAGCGAAACTAGGGCCGTTTGGGTCGACCGGGAAGTCGCCGGGATTCGCGCCGCCTGCCGTAATACTCGCGAGTGTAATCGGGCCGCCAGAACCGTTCTCTAGGAAGATTCCCTGGTCCGACGACGAGGTTCCGATCAGCCATCCGCCAAATTCTCCCGTGAGCGGCTGGACAATTACCAGCGCGACGCCGGTACCACTCATCGTGACGGTTTGCGGGCTGCCGATCACGTTCGTATTGAGCGTCAGCGTGGCGCTGTAAGCTTTCGCGGTCGTCGGAGTGAAGCTAATCGAGACAGTGCAACTCGAATGGGAAGCGAGAGTACCGCAACCGTTGAACGTCACGTTGAATGCCGACGCATCCGTGCCGGAGATCTGCACGCTGCCGACCGTGAGCGCGCCGCCTCCTGTATTCGTCAGCGTGATTGAGCCCTGCTGCGCTACGTTCAGGGGCTCGCTCGTCCCGAAATTGATGGCGCTCGGACTGATGCTCAATTCAGGCACAGCCCCGAAGCCGGCAAGATTTAGTGTGGAAGCACTGGCCGGCGCGCTGTTGATGGTCACTTGGGCGGAGCGCGCATCCTGGTCGGTGGGAACGAACTGAACGCTGAGAATGCACGATGCGCCTGCGGCCAGCGCCAGCCCATTCGTGCAGGTGGAGGCGTTCGTGATCACGAAGTCACCGGGGTTTGTTCCACCGGTGGAGAACGAATTGATGGTGGCGCTCGAGGCCGAGTTGTTGCTCACCGTGATGGACTCAACGACGCTTTGCCCGCCGACGCCCGCGGAGTGAAAATCAAACACCGGCGGAAAGAAATTCAAGCCGGAAGGCGCCGCGGCAGGGGATACCTTGGTGACGAACGCGTTCCCAGCGGAAGATCGCAATTGGTTCTGAAACGGCGGCGTCGCCAAATTGACCGAGCTCATGACAGGGAAATTCGGGGACGTCGTGGTGCCCGTAATGTAGGCGTTGCCGGCGGAATCCACGGCGACGCCTGACCCCGCGTCGCTACCCGTTCCGCCAAGGTAGGTCGAATAGCTGAGGGCGCTACCACCGCCATTCACCTCGGTCAGAAAGGCGTCCGTAACCCCGGTGGCCGTTTGCGCGGACTGCAGAGGACTCACGAGCGGGAAGTCCAGAGAAGCTGTGGACCCTGTCACGAACGCGTCCGGGGGATTCGCCCCGTCGAGCGCAATGGCATGGCCCGTATCGCCAGTCGATCCCGATCCGCCGAGAAATGTCGAATAGATCAGTGCCGTAAAATCGCCCTTCAATTTCGTTACGAAGGCTTCCGTTTTTCCCGCTTTAGGACCAAAAATCGGAAGCTGAGTTGGGAAAGGGGTGGTGCTCGTTGAACCCGTCTGGCCGGTTATATACACATTGGGCGGCGATGCCGTATCAATTGCGATGCCATACCCAACGTCGTTTGCCGCGCCGCCTAAGAAGGTAGAACCCGCCAAATTCAGTGTTGAGGAATTCGTATCGAAACTCAACTTCGAAACAAAGACGTCATTGCCGCCTTTTACGGTGGATTGAAACGGCGCGGGAGACGTCTGAACGGGGAAGTCGCTCGAATCTGTCGCTCCTGTCACGTAGGCGTTTCCGCTGGCGTCCACCGCGATCGCGTTGCCCTGGTCCTCAAGGCTACCACCCAAGTACGTCGAATAAACCGGCTGCCCCTGAGGATTGAATTTTGCGACGATCGTGTTCTCGAATCCGTTCAGTGTGGCTTGCTTGGGATTTACAGTCGGGAAATTCGTAGAGTTGGTGTAGCCGACTACGTACGCATTTCCGGTAGAGTCAGCCGCCAAGCCGTTGAGATAGGTGGCATCTTCCGAGTTCCGCCCCCCGAGATAGGTCGAGTAAATCAGGGTTCCATCGGTGCTCTTCAACCCCGCGACGAAGCCGCTTTGTACAAAGCCGCTATTTTCTTGAAGCAGGTCTTCTCCGATCGTCGACTGGAAAGGATTGAGCAAAGGGAAATCGGCATCGGCTGTGATGCCCGCGACGTACGCATTGCCCGAACCATCGACGCCGATTCCATTCCCGCTGTCTTCGAAGCCCCTCGTTCCGCGAAGTAATGTTGAATACACAAGAGCCTGGCCGGCGGAATTGAATTTTGTAACGAAGACGAATGGAGGAGCGAATTGGTTTACTGGACCGGTCGCCGAACCTGGGAAATCCGCGGATTCTCCCGCGCCGGTGACGTACGCCGCGCCAGTTGAATCGATCGCGATGGCCAAGCCAGAGTCTTCCGTGCTTCCGCCGAGATAGGTGGAGTAGACGAAAACGGGATCGATGACGAGAGAGTTGCGGCGGTCGTAGTTTCCGATCTGGAGCCCAATTCGGTCTCCGCCGCGAAGGACGTAATGCGCCGAAATATCCCGCCGCACACCTTTCTCCATCTGATACACCCCGGGGCGAAGCAATCGCACATTCCCCGCGTCCGTGACCAGGGACATATTCCCCTGGGGATCGAAACGAATTTCGCGGGCTCCATCTACCTCAAACTGAATTGAAGTGGGGTCGGCGCCGGGTTTCACAGTGAAGTCCGACTCGAGCTGCTGCTGATTTCCGTAGTACGTCACATCCACTCCGGGATAGATCGCCTGATAGGTGACGCGGCCGTACTGGCGGACTCCGGTGCGCCACTTGCTCGGGTCGTTGCCGATGTAATAGTTGATCTTGCCGGGCAGCATGTCTGAGCCGAGAATGTTCGCAGACGAATTTGCGCCCACCATCTTGAGCCAAAGGACGGAATTCTCGGAATGACGATTCGCAGAATCAGCGCAACGCGGATTGGTCTTTTCGAACGTGAAGAGCCCGGAGCAATTCGGCGGCGCAGCTGCGCTCCGCAAAGCGAAAACGGCCTCGTCCGCTGTCAAGAAGAGGCTGTAACCGGCGCCCCGCGACGTATATTTTACGCGGCTGTCGGTTTGCCCGATATTTTGTTCAAAGGTCAGCGGTAACTTGGCGTAGGAAACACGAGCCGCCTCCACGGCGGCAGGCGGCGCCGAAACCGGCGTCGCCTGCGCCTCTGTCGACGGTTTTGAAGACTGTGCCGCCAAGCTCGCGGAAAGGCAGAATACAAGTGTAGAAACAAACAGGGCTCGCTTCATGGCTGGGCCTCCATGCGTTTCCGTCCATTCGATCTCGAAATCAGCCGGGGAGCACTGGCGCTCCTCCGGTTCGTGAACCGGTAGAAATGAATCCAGACGTTCGTAAGCGAAGCGACGCCCGCTTCAGCAATCGGGATCCGCGTCCTTAGATCCGTCCAGCCAAATTTGGCTGGAATGTTTTGGTTTCTACTGGACTGCCGGAGCGAGGGATGGACTCCGGCAGCGAACATACCCCTAAGGCAGCGTCTCTATATCACACAGTCGCCGTGGAAATAAAGTTCTAGTACTCGCCGTTTTGGCTGGCGGAACTTAGCTCAGTCGTTACTCCCAATGGAGTTTGGACCAGGCAAGAAAAAGCGATCTTTCAGTGAGGAGAAAACGCCCCAAAAGCGCAAATTCGCGTCGTTATTGGGAACGGAGGAAGGATGACTTGAAGACGGGGTGATTTCCGCCAAGCGCCGCGCCAACGATTTCCGGGACCGCGTCGAGGCCGTTTCCGCTATTTGTGAAGATCACAATCCCGGCTCCCGTCTTCCGGGACGCCATGACAAAGCACTGAAACCCAGGATTATTTCCCCGGTGAAAAAAGAAAAAATCATCGCCATTTTTTTCAAGGCCCACACCCAACCCCCAAGAAAACGAGTTGGCGTTCTCCACGCTCACGGTGGGATTCAGCATCAAGCTGACCGCGGATTCATGGGCAGTCTGCTCCTGCGCGGAGGCCAAGAGACGCATCACGAACCGCGTGTAGTCGCCAATGGTGGCGTATAGCGTCGCGGTGGCGGTGGGCCGGGAATAATGGTGGGCCGCGACGGGCGCCCCAGAGCGATCATAGCCCGTTGCCATTTCGGCGGCATAGGCTTCTTGCCAGATGAAATTGCTGCGCACCATCCCTGCCGGCCTCAGGAGGCTGCGGGAGAGGAATTCTTCGGAGGATTCTCCCGTGACGTGTTCCACGACGTGTTGCAAGTAAAGATAGCCTTCGTTCGAATACGACCACTTTTGCCCGGGCAACGATTGGAAGCGCAAAGTTTGATTCCAGGCCGATTCCGGCATCCCCGAAGTATGGTTCATCACGCGGATTGCGGTAATTTGGTTGAGCAGCGGGTCGTACAGTGACTCCGTCCGAGACGTTGGGGAAAAAAAATCGAAATCCCGCACGTAGGGAAGTGGGAGATACGTAGTGAGGGGCGCGCCGGGATAGAACTTGCCGTTTGCAGCGAGCAATAAAACCGCGTAGGCATACATGGGCTCGCCAAGCGAACCGGCCTCGAATATGGTGTTTGCCGTAACCGGCAAGGCGGATTTCTGATCGCGAACGCCAAAAACTTCGATCGCGTGTAATTGACCCTGCTCAATGAGCGCCACAGCGAGACCTGGAATTTTGTATTTCTTTGCGGCGTCGGAAACAGCTTGGCGAAGAGCGGGCGAGGGCGCCGGGCCGCCCCGGAAGTCTCGTTGGCCGTGTGAATTGCCCGCAAGCAGCAATGCGCCAAGCGCGCAAATCCCCGCTTGCAGGAGCCTGCGATGTGCGCTTTGGAGGTGTCGGGTCATGATCGCATTCGGAAGGGTTGCGGACCGGGAAGCCGCGCCGCCTCAGGGTTGGCACTCTTTGTGGGCCGCCAGGGCGGCCCGTCTTTCTTTATGCGCTGGCCGTCGCCGCGGAGTTCAGGAATTTCTCGATGCGGTCGAGTACCTGCATCGCGGTGTAGCACTGGGCGACGCTGGCGTTCGGTTCACGCTTTTCCCGGATGGCGGCAAAAAACTCGCGGTCTTGCAGTTCGATGCCGTTCATCGACACGTCCACCTTGGTCACATCGATTTTGTTCTCTTCTCCGTCCACGAGGTCGTCATAGCGGGCGATGTACGTGCCGTTGTCGCAGATGTACCGGAAAAACGTACCCAGCGGCCCCTTATTGTTGAACGAAAGCGACAGCGTGCAAATCGCTCCGGAGGGCACCTTCATCACGATTCCCATATCCATGGCGATCTTCAGCTCCGGATGGAACGGGCCTTGCACTGCGTAGCATTCCGAAACGAGTTCGCCCGTTTGGTATTGGAATAGGTCCACCGTGTGGCAGGAGTGGTGCCACAAAAGGTGGTCGGTCCAGCTCCGCGGCTTTCCGGCGGCGTTCATGTTCGTTCGGCGAAAAAAGTAGGTCTGGACGTTCATCTGCTGGACCTTGAGTTCGCCCGCCTTGATCTTCTTGTGGACGTACTGATGGCTTGGGTTGAAGCGCCGCGTGTGGCCGCCCATGCAAACCACGCCGGTTTCTTTTTGCACTTTGACCAACAGCTCGGAATCGGCCACCGTATCCGCGATGGGAATCTCGATTTGCACGTGCTTGCCGGCGCGCATGCACTGCACGCCTTGGCTTGCGTGCATCTGGGTGGGCGTGGCAAGAATCATCGCTTCGAGGCCGGGCTGCTTCAGGCTCTCGCCGAGGTCGCCCGTAAAATGAGGGATATTGAATTTCTTTGCCACTTCTTCCGTGGAGGTCTGATTCCCGCCAGTCAATGTGATCACTTCAATGCCGGGGATCTTGGCGAGAGCCTCCAGATGCTTTTGGCCAAATGCGCCTTGTCCAGCTACGCCAACCTTCATGTTCTTCCCCCTAACTTTGAATTTTTGCCTAGCTACCTTACCACACTCCGGTGTCACGGCGGCGCGCCGGAGGGCGGGAGCGCAGGTTGTGGACGCGCTCGATTAGTGCAACAATTCCCGCCAGCGATTCTTGCCGTTCGCGGGTATCAGGCTTCTGATTCGGATTGGAGAGTAGCCATGAAACGAGTTTTTTTGCCGGTCCTCGTCATCGCGTCCGCAATGAGCCTTCCTTCCGCCGGGCGTGCGCAGACGGAGGTGACGCTGATCGCGCCGGGCGGAATTCGCTCCGCGGTCCAGCAACTTATCCCGGGTTTTGAACAAAAAACCGGCTACAAGGTCAATCCAACCTTCGGGTCGGGCGGTGGCACGAAACAACAGGTCGCGCGCGGAGAAGTGTTCGACGTGCCTATCCTGCAGCCGCCCTATCCCGAGGTACTTGCCTCGGGCAACGTGATCGAGGGCAGCGCGACGCCGCTCGCGAGCGTCGCCGTGGGAATCGCGGTTAAGCTCGGTTCACCCAAGCCCGACATTTCGACGCCGGAAGCCCTCAAGAAGCTGCTGCTCTCCGTGAAATCGATCTCGCTGCCGGACCCTGCGCTGGGAGGTGCGGCCGGTGTGAGCTTCAGGGAGACGCTGAAAAAGCTGGGTATTGCGGACGAGGTGGAGGCGAAGTTCAAGCCTGCGCAAGGAGGCGGAGCGGCCATGGCGATGGTCGCGAAGGGCGAAGTGGAAATCGGGGTAACGTTTCTCAGCGAAATGAGCGATCCGGGAATCGATAAGGCGGGCGCGCTGCCGAAGGAAGTCTCCCCGCGTACGGCTCTCGTGGGATTCGTCTCCACCCATGCGAAGAACCCGCAAGCCGCCAAGGCGCTGTTGCAATATCTTTCGGCTCCGGAGGCTGCACCTGTTTACAGGTCCCTGGGAATGGAGCCCAGCCGATAAGGGGTGCCGCGTCCTGTCTGGGAAGGCAATTAGTCCACGAAAGCCGCCGGACGGCCGCGCGCGTAAGCGTGGCACGCCGCCAGGAACAGCGCCGCCGCGAGATAGCTCAGCGTGAACTCCGGCGCGACCCACCAGCCCAGTTGATTTTCGATGCCCTGCGTGGTGAGACGATAGGCATGAATCACGCCGAGGCAGGACAAGAGCGCGGCCACGAGCATCCAGGCCGAGGCCTGCAGAAATCGGCGCTCGATAATCCACACGAGCGTCGCCGCCCAGACCATCGACACTAGCAGCGCGCCCTGGCCCAATGCGATCATGCCGTAGATCGCCAGCTCACCGCCGAAGCGAGGGGCCACGGTCAGAAGGTCGCTGCCCGATTTGCGAATCGCCAAATCAACGATTTGCGTCACCCATTGGGCCAGCATGGGCACGATTCCCAGAGCCACGGCAACACAGTGAGCCGCAGGAACCTCTTGGAATGCCTGCCCTACCATGGCGAGACCGAACCAGACCAGGGCGAACGCGACCACTTCCAGAGGCACGATGCGGAGCACGACGGGCACGAGGCCAGTCAGGCAAAGCACGGCGCTGACGACGCCATTTAAGATCGAGTATCCAATCCTGGCGCCGTTAGCCTTGTGCGCGTTGTGGCCGATATAGAGCGTGGTGGGAAAGGGGCTGCCCAAACCGGCTCCGGCAAGAGTGGCAAGTCCATTGACGAGCAGCGATGGCGTGGTCGGGTAATCGTCACCCGCGAGCCGCACGCTTTCCAGAATCTGCAGCGAGACAAGCGTGTCCAATAAGCTCAAGGGTAAAAAGATCGAAGCGTAGCGCCAGCCCTCGCGGCTGCCGAGGACCTTCAGGAAGTTCACTGGCTTCGGAAGGTAGAGCCCCGGCGGGAGGAGCGGCGGCTGGGCTGGCAGATGATACAGGTGCATCACCCTCAAGAGGACGACCGCAACGCCGCCCACTGCCATCGCCAGGAGCCCCGACGGGATGCGCCACGGCAAACGCATCCGCGAAGCGTAGGTCCCGAGCAAAATGATCGCGGGGAGGAGGGCCACCGCCGGAATCTCAAAGATTCCAAAGATGAAGCCCAGGCAAAGAAACGCCATCGCGAGTCCGGCGAGCGGACAGAGGAGCGCCGCGAGCGGCGTCGTGCGGCGCAACCAGTCGATGCAAAATGCGCTGGCCGTTTGTACGGCGCCGCTCACCAGGCTCGCAAAGATTCCCATGTGCCAGGCAAGATTCGCGTCATGCGTGCGCTCGTAAACGGGCAGCATGATCAGCGAAATGTAGGCAAAAATTGTGGGAGTGTTGACGCCAAAAGGGATGGCCGTCACGTCGTTGCGTCTGGAATTGATCGCCAATCGGCGGGCTTGCCAGGCGTAAAAGAAATTCCCGAGCAGAATGGACAGCGCCACCGCCGGCAGAATACGGCCCGTGACCAGTTGTTGCGGCAAGCCGCACAGGGGCGTGAGGCTTGCGATCAACAGCAGATCGGGAAACCCGCTGAAAAACAGTCCGAAGAAACCATCGAGATCGCCCGCGACAAACCAGCGCGGTCCGTTATCCGGCTGAGGTTGGATCGTGCTAGGGATGAAGGGGTCCTCGTGTCATGAGGTTCTATACGGCAGGGTTGACCGCCGCAGCCGATGCCGGCATGCGATGACAAAGTACTGGCCGCTGCCATTCCTCGTACAGTGCGCCACGGGCGGGCCGGCCCTATGCTACCGTATCTCTGCCGCGCGAAAAAATGGCCATCAGATCGAGTTGACGAACAACTGGCCGCGACGGACGACGGACTTGTTGACCAACATTTGGCGGCCGGTGCGCTTGGCGCCGTCGCTGTCCTCGAACTCAAACTTTCCGTCCCGCAGCTCGAAAATGCCGACGTCGGCCTCGCTGCCGGGACGCAGCGTGCCGATTTGCGGTCCAAAGTCGAAGATCTTCGTTGGATTCGCCGTGACCATGCCGATTGCCTTGTCAAGCGGCACGCCGATCGCCGCGAATTTTGAGACCATCGTGGGCAGGTCGAACACGCGGCGTTCCGTAGCGATCACGGTCATGTCCGTGCTGATCGTATCGGGGAAGAAATCCTGCTGCATGCATTTTTCGGCAACGTCAAAGCTGAGGTGCGTCTGTCCCTGCGCAGGGTCGAAGAATACGCCGCGGGCGCGCGCCTCCCGGGCCTCCGGAATGATCTTCCCGCTTTCATCCAGGATGCCATGCGTGTGGTTGTTATAGCAGTGCGTGAAGACATCTCCTTTGCGAAGCATCTTCAGGATATCCGGCAGGGGAGAGTACGGGTCGTCGATATGCACCATTAGTGGCAAGCGGGCGATTTCCGCAGCCTCGACCGCGCGTTTCAGTCCTTCCAGGTCGTTCGAGCCGGTGATCACTTTACTCAGTTGGATTTTGATTCCCACGACGGCTGGCTTATTGTCCATCGCCATTTTCGCGGTCAATTGCGGATTGACCCAAGCCATGTTTTCGAGGCCACCTTCAAACATCATGGTTCCGATCGCGCCGATGTGGACAAGGGCGGCGATGCGCGTCGTCGAAGCATTAATAATGTACTTTCGAAAATTGGGAAACGCCACGTAACCGGCCGAGCCGGCGTCCACCGCAGTTGTCACGCCACGGCCCAGGCAGGCGCGGTCGGCGACCACTCCGATGGACACTCCGTCGTAGCAATGCGCGTGGATGTCAATGAAGCCGGGTGTAACGACGCGGTCTCTCGCGGACACAACCTTAAGTGCGCGATCTTTGGAAATATTCTTTGATACTTCCAGGATCTTGCCTTCCTTGACGGCCACGTCGAACGAGCCATTCAAATTCTGCGACGGGTCGATCACGGTGCCGCCCTCGATCAGCAAATCGAATTTCTCCGGCGCGTTCTGCGGCGGGAGAGAAGATGATTCGGATGCGGCGGAGAGGAGCTCTCGCGGCGCGAGCATAGCGGCCCCGCCCGCGGCGATGAGCTTTGAAAAGTCTCGACGGTCCATGGCCATATTGCGCCCTCCCATGCGTGCGTTTGACTTTCGTTGCAGGCCGCCATCCCGGCGGGGAATCGGTTCGGCGATTTCCGGAAAAGGCCTTCGTCCCATTTCGGACGGGACGAGCTACGCCTCAATCGAGCGGCTGAATACGGACAATGTAGCCCCCACTCGAGTCGATATACCACACGGAAATCGGGTTCGTGGAATTGTCGATCCACGTGCGGCGATCGTGCGCGAAAGGCTCCGGCATTTCGTATACGCGCCAGTTGCCCGTCTTCGGATCGAAGCGCACAAAACTGCGCGCGTGCATTTCTCCCGCCCAGATTTCGCCGTTCTTGTCCGGCATGGCTTCGTAGAAATCGGAATAGGGATAGTACGGAGTGGGCGGCCATTGTTCGCGCATCTGTTGCGCGTGCGGATCGAGTTCAACAAGGGTGCCGTTCGTGCCTCCGAACCAGGCATTGTCGGACGGATCGAAGCCGCCACGCTTCGGAGCGGATTGGTGCGCGCCGGTATTCAGCTGCAGCATTTTCCCGGTTTGAATGTCCAGAATTTCTCCGTAGTTTCCGGTGGGACCGCCAGGCGTGCCCCCTGCCCAGTAGCGGCCGTCGGCGGAAACGAGACTGTCATAACTCGCGCCGTCAAAAGGGAATCTGGCGACAACTTTCCCCGTTTCCGGATCAATTTTTTTCACGCCGCCCGGGCTGCCGTTCATGTTCGACCAGACGAAGCCATCGGGCCCCATCTCCATGTTTCCGAGGCCGGGAGAATTCGGCAGGATATCCGGCCGGTCAATGTGCACCTGCGCAAATTTTCCGGTGGCTGGATCGAGGCTGGTCAAATTGTGCGCCCAGTTTTCCGAGAACCAAACGATTCCGTTTTTGTCCACTTGGACTCGATGCGTCCCGGGAAGGGAACCTGGTGTTTGCGGGACTTTGTATTCGGTGACGATTCCGGTCCGGGAATCGAGTTTGCCCACATGATTGGTCATGTGGCTGCTGTACCAGATGTTGCCCTTGCCGTCTCCCGCAACGTCATGGCCCACAAGGAGCAGGCGGGGAACCTCAAATTCGGTGACGACCACGCGAGTCTCCGGGCCGGACGGCCGCGGAAAAACGTACATTGGGGGATCCAACGATTCGGGCCCGCGGACGCGCGCCAGCCACTTGACCAAGCCTTCCTCTTCCGCGGTCAAAGCCGTTCCGCGCTTATCGGGATTGATGATCGGGCCGCCGCCGTGATGAAGCATGCGCTGCACGAGGACGCGCCAGCTCCGCTCATCGTAGCGATTCTTGAGAATTTGCTGATAGGAGTGGCATCCGGCCGAGCCACACCCTCTGGCGAACGCTTCCTTATCCTGCGCTGAGCCGGGAAGGTTCCATAACAGCTCATCGCCGCTCAGGTAGGATTCGATTTCACGTGTGCCAGGAAGTGCCTGGTCCGGTGGATTGGTGATGCGATCGAGAACGACGTCGTCCAATTTTGCCGCGCCTTCGATGTGAACGGGATCGCGCCGAAAGGGCTTGAATTCGCGCGGCGTGGCGATGCGCAGGATGTAGGAACCCGTTTGCATCACAGGGAATTCGAAATATCCCTTGTCGTTGGAATAGACCGTTGTCCTTACGTTGTTCGGCGCGATGAGCTGCACCGGAACGCCCTCAAGCAATTCGTCTTGCGCCGTCCGAACCACGCCGCGCGCGCCCCCGGAGACGCCGCTCTGCACGGGCCATTTACGGCTTGCGGCGATGTACCACGGGTTTGCCGGAGGATTTTCCTCCTCCCGGCAGCAGGTCCCGCTTTTGAGGTAGCTCACCACGTCCGCCACGTCCCTGTCGGACAGCGTGGTGCGGAAGGAAGGCATTCCGGGTCCGCCGTTCTTGATTTGCTCGGTTACAGAGGCATCGCTAACCGCATTACCCGAGAGAAGTGCGGAGTGCTGGAAGAGGTCCTTGAGATCGGGACCAACCTTTTGATACTGCTGATGGCAAACCCAGCATTTATATTTGTAGATGTTTTCGCCGCGCGCCGGACCTTCGTTCGCCATGATCAGGTAGTTGTCCAGGCGGTAGGAGCGCTGCAAATCATCCGGCGCCGCTGCATCGGCCCCGGCATTCTGCGACGCAGCCAGGGCGCGCGCCGGCTTCCCGAGCCGTGCGGCCGCAAACGAGGCCAAGCCAACGGCGCAGGAAACAAGAATCACAGGCAGCCCACCATGCAGTCCTCGCACTGGTTCCCCCTATCGCATCCCTTGGCAAATTCTAAGCAAAGCGCAAGATTTCGCACGCGTATTTGACGAAGTCTAGCACATCCCTTCACACGCATCACGAGAGCGCCGCGCGAAATTGGAACGGTGTCCGCGCCCGGCCCGTCGTTCAAGAGGCAAACATTGCATCTTCCAGTCGCGAGGAGTAACGTACCCGCCATCCGGGACCAGGGACGCGAATTGCGCATTGGGAGGATTACGTCATGAAACGGAGTACGGAAAGAATTCTCACGACGCACGTGGGTAGCCTGCCGCGGCCGGACGATCTGCTCGCCATGATGATCGCCAAGGATATGGGAGAGTCCGTCGATGACGCGGCCCTCGCGAGCATGGTTCGAAGCGCCGTGAACGACGTGGTACGCAAACAGGCCGAGGTAGGTCTGGACATCATCGACGACGGAGAATACGGCAAACCAAATTTTGTTTTTTACATCCACGAACGGCTCGGTGGATTTGAGCCGCGGCCTGCTTCTCGCGAACTTGTCTGGTCGGGAACCAGGGAGTTCGAGTCCTTCCCGGAATATTACACGGAGCTGGCCGAGCAGGCGAAAGGCGCCCGGATGATCGGAGCGTCGACCGCCGTCGCGTGCGTCGGGCCCGTGCAGTACAAAGGGCAGAAGCAACTCCAGAGCGATCTCGACAACTTTAAGGCCGCTCTCAGCGGAGTCAAGGTCGAGGAGGCGTTTGTGCCGGCGATTTCGCCCGCGAACGTCGAGGTGGGAAAGAAGAACGAGTATTACCTGACCCAGGAAGAATTCAGCGCGGCGATTGCGGATGCTCTGCACGAAGAGTACAAAGCAATCGTGGACGCGGGGTTCTTGTTGCAGGTGGACGATCCACATTTCGTCACGCATTACATCCGCAACCCGAAAATGAGCATTGAAGAATGCAGAAAAGAAGCAGAGCGGCATGTCGAGGTCCTGAACTACGCGCTGCGCGACATCCCAGAGGACCGGATTCGTTTCCACACCTGCTACAGCATCAACATCGGCCCGCGCGTCCACGATATGGAACTCAAGGACATCGTGGATATCTTGCTGAAAATCCGCGCGCAGGCGTATTCGTTCGAAGCGGGCAACCCGAGGCATGACCATGAATGGCGCGTGTGGGAAGGCGTCAAATTGCCCGAAGGAAGGTTGCTGATTCCGGGCGTGATCACACACTCGAACGTGCTCGTGGAGCACCCGCAGCTCGTAGCCGACCGCCTGCTGCGCTACGCCAAGGCCGTAGGACGAGAAAACGTGATTGCCGGCGCTGACTGCGGCTTTGCCAGCATGGGCACCATCAAGGAAATCCACCCAACGATCGTATGGGAGAAGTTCAGGTCCCTGGTGGAGGGAGCGCGCATCGCCTCAAAGCAGCTTTGGGGCCGAGCTGCCGCGGCCTAAGGAAACTAGAAGGCCTATTACTGCATTATCGGAGCGCGCCGCGAATCGAGCGAATGTTCACGAGGCGACCACGAGCCACGAAGAGCGGGCGTCTCGCAGCCTTGTCTTGATCGCGGCGCTCTTTTTCCGCTCGAATCCCCGCAGGAAGCCAACAGTTCTTCCGTTTTCGTTCGAATCCCGCCGCAAGCGGACGTGATCAGAGTTTGCCTTGTGTCGTGCCGGGCAGCGGCATGCTGTGCGCGAGGGCTTCGGCATCCTCAGGCAAAACGAAACGCTGCTGAACGAGGGCATCGACGGCGTGCTTGCGCTTGTCGGCGTAATCCTGCGCGCTCTTGTAGCGCTCTTCGAGCGAAAGGCGCGGATCGCCGTTCGAGAGTCGTTCCGCCTTGGTGGCGGCAAATGGGATGTACGAGCCTGACAGGCCGCACAACTCGCCGGGCGAGAAATTCTCAGCGCGTACGTTTCTTCCGGAAAACGTCGCGATGGGAACCGCGAGCTCGGGCAGAGTGATGCCCCCCTGCGGATTGCCATCGGCGTCCACAGGCGGGAAAAACTGCACATAGGGGGGGCCGGAAGCTTCCGGTGGCATAGTCTTCTGATCGACGACCTGGATCTGGTTGATCATCGGGCTAAAAGGCGCACCCGGGATCGCCGGATAGGAGGCCTGCACTTTTGCCAGCGGAACCAGGGTGTGGCTCTTCAGATTAGGAATCGTACTCGGTGGCGGAGGAACGCCGTCGGTGACCCAACGATCCAGCGCCACGAGCAGCGCGCGAGCATATGGCGCATAGCTCAACGCGTTTTGAATCTGTTGGCAAGTGCCGCGGGAGTTCCAATTCGGCGCCGGGTTGTGGGCAAGTCCGGACATCAGGTACGCCCGCACGTTGTCGGGTAGGGCAACCGGCCGGCCGCTGGTGTCCGTCATCACCAGCGAGACGCGTCCCTGCCAGAATTCCGTGTCGGAATCGAGGTGCATAATGCGCGGGCAGGTGTGCGATTTTTCGCACTGCATCAGGAGGCCATCGGTTTTTCCGGTGATGGAGTCTTTCGTTGTGGCATAGGTAAACGGAAACTGGTCGCCGCCGTAAAGATGGTCTTCGTGCTGGCGCGCGAAGCGGCCGGGCTGCGCGAATTCGAAATTGGTGAACGTGCGTCGCGATCCGGAAAGGAGCGGCAACGCGCCGTCAAATACGATGCGCCCCGAATCGTCGGCGTTGAAGCCCTGGTAGATGAAATCTTTGAGAACACGCCCTGTCTGCGAGATGCCGAAGCCGAGAGCCGCTTTGAATGTGGTGTCCGGATCACGCACCGGATTGGGCTGGCCCGTCGAATCCCGGTCGGCGTAGCGCAGGAACGAAACAAAGTCCCGCGCGGCCACGAGTCCCACGTCGGCAACTGTCTCGTTCGTTGCGGGATAAACGAGTTCGTAGAGCGCGCCGCGATCGAATCCGGCGGCCGCGGTGATTTCAACGTGCCGTTCGTCGAGGAAACGCCAACTCGAACGAGGCAAAGCCTTGCGAGGATCGGTTTCGCGCTCGCGCACGGTGAGCGTCGCGCCGGTCGTGTCGAGAAGAGCTGGATAAGTCAGTGCTGCCGTAAAAACAGGACCGGGCGGCACGTCGGTGATTTCCTCGCGGCTCGTCCCCACGACCGGTTTTCCGTTGTCCACCACCGTGGGCAGAGTCGCCCGAAGAAAAGGCGGATTGGATGACACGTCTGCCTGCCAGCCGCTCCAGGCAACGGTGTATCCGCGATTCATCAGGAAGCCATTGCCGGCGTCGTTTGCAGCGAAGGTATCGCCGCTCTCATTGAGGTGCGTGAGCGCGGTATTCCTTCCGCGATTGACGAAATCGTAGAGTAGCCGGCCGTTGCCTTTTTTTTCATCCACAGGCTTGAGGATCATGATGTCGGTGCTGTACTCGACGTGGCCCCTGGCATTCAGACGGGTGCGATTCACATTGACGATGCCTGCGCTGCCAGGTGCATGCGGGTCGAGTTCGCCGTAGGCGGTTCCCGTCAGGACTTCATATTGCCCGGCGCTGCCAAAGGAGGCGCCGCCAAAGGCGATCTGGCGTTTCGCAATGAGCAACCGGGTAATGCCCACTCCGGCGGCAGGTGCGCTTTGTTGCCCAGTCACGGAACTACCGAGGAACAGGGAAAGTCCTAAGCCGAACACGCAAATTATCTTTTTCATTAGTTGGCTCCCGCACAGATCCTTCGCGAGTCATACTTTTACCCCCAACACGATGTTCGGGCAACCCTTTCCTCCGCCGGCGTGGCGTATTGCTTCAAGCGTCGCGCCGCCCGCGATTACGGATCCCAGCCGATGGATCCTCTTCGTTGGATATAGGTCACTCCGTATCGGAATCGCCCATCTTCCATTTTGTGGCAATAGATGACGGAAGCAGGAGAAAAAAAGTTAGTGCTGGACTTGGTGTAGGGGGCCGCCACTTCCACTCGCGTTCCTTCGGGATATTGCCTGCGGCTGATGAATCGAATTCCGCCCCGGGACATATCTTCGCAGGGGACCACGTCTTCCACTCCTGCGTAAAGAATGCACGCGACGGTCTTCATCGTCGCCCGCCTATTCTTACGTCGTTCCTCGACGGCGGATGCAACCGGCGACGAGGCCGGCCTGCGCTTCGGGGAAGCATTCTGCTGGTTCCCGGTTATTTCGCCGCGGGTTTCTCTCCAGACGGCCGACGATTTGCAAACACTGCAGGATCGAGTTAGTTCTCGCGTGGCTTGGAGGACTTCCAGTTCGATTTCCGAGAGGGCGACCGCACAGATGAAATGGCATGTATTGCACTCCAATCGGATCACCTTCGGCGAAGCGGCGGGAGGAGATTGGGCGTGCCATAGATTCGCGGACGGATCCAGAAACAGAATGCCGTACACGTGGCCGGAGGCTTCTACCCGAATTTCTCCGACCACGAATGCAAGCACTTCCTCCGTTGTGTCGGGATTGCGAAGGATCACTTCGGATTCCGGAGCCAGCTTGTTGGTCAGGAGGATTGTGGCTCCATGGTAATGAACGGTCAAAGTCTGTGTGCGCTCGATGAATTGCCGCCCGTCAAGATTGGAGCCGATCACTTCGACCGGCAATTGGAGTTTTTCAGAAGTCGTCATAACGGAGTTGGCCCCAGATGCATCTTCTTCGGTCGTCCGAGCCAGGTGGGATTCGCTCGATTCTCGTGCGAATTGGGGGATGACGCGGGCCGATAATTCCACTTGCAAGATTAGCACTTTAGCCGCAGGAAAGGCCGCGTCCGGCAGAGTTGTAGTGCCCTATGATTCATCTGCCGGGCGCGTCGCGTGAAGGGTTAGGATTGGCGGACGTCGCTCCCGTGCGGCCTACTGGCCGCTGTCCACGTCGCCGTAAATGTCTGTCTTGATGTGCTCGGTGCAGCGCACGTCCTCGCGAATGTCCCAATCGGGGCGCAATTTGCGAAAGATGTGCTCGGTCCATGGTTTTTCGAGCGCTTTTGGATCATCCAGCGTCAAATCGATTTGTAGGGTGTTGAAGTCGATTCGCTGGATGCGCTCGACCATGTGCAGCTTGTCGCTGTGCACGTGGCCATTGTCGTCAATCCAAGTCTCGGGGCGAAAGCCGACCGTGTCTACCACGAGCGCATTGCCCTCCCAATGACCGACCGAGTTGCCCTCCCAAGTCAGCTCCAAAGAATCCGGATGCTTCCGCCCATCGGTGTAAATCTGGCGGACCATATTGTCATCCTCAAAAACGATCACAAGCTTCTTCGGGGTGTGCAAGATCTCAAATGGAGCCCCAACCCCGCCGAGGAGTTGTACGGGACTAAAGGGAACGCAGTGAGCGTAACGGGGATTCAACTCCAAACGGGCACTATGGGCGTTGATCCCCTTGGTCGGATTCCAGTTGTAGTCAAACTGCGCTTGCGCCCAGGGAGTCATGGACCATTCCCCCTGCACAATGCCATTCCGCAGCGTACCGTATTGTGTTGGGAGGCTGGCCGGCTCGCCAGGCTCGCTTGGACCCGACCAGATCCCCGACAAGTCCGGATGACCGTCCGCTGTCCGCGGAATAGGTGTGTTTGCCGGAACGGACTTCGCTGCAGTTTGCGCATGTAGCGCCGGCCCGCAGAAAACAAAAATGCCTGCCAGGGCCATAGCCGAAATTGCAGTCAGAATTTTCATTTCTGGGTGCTCCTTTCAACGATTCATGTGCGTTTCGCTAATCTTGCTATTGTTTCTTGGCTTGGCGATCCAGATAGCCTTGGTAAACTTGTTTTTCCGCGAATCCTTCCGGAGTCTCTTCTCCATTGCTCCGGATATGCCGCACCCCGAACATAACCTTTCTGCCGCTCTTTTCTGCAAAGCCCATAACCGTGAGTTCCTCTCCGGGTTTGAAATAATCATGGGTCCAACCGGCTCGCGCCGCGACGCCCGGAGGCGCACTATAGCAAAGCCAACTCTCGATGTTCCCTTTATCGTCCTTGACATCCAGATGAATAATACTGTGAGGATTGATGAACTCGAACTGCGTGACCGTGCCCTTGATGGTGACCAAAGTGTCTTCGTCGTAGGCGGCTTGCGAATGATGCGCGAATAATGGGGCGGAAGCAACGACGAGAGCCGCCAACAACAAACACGCGGTCAGCCAACGGCTATTCGATTTCAGCTGCATGCCAATACGAACCCCTCCGGATTCAGATTTCGGCTAGCGACAAACAATCTTCTCTGTTCTGCTCACTGCTGTTGCTGGCCACTACTGCTCAATTTCGCCGTAAATGCCCTTGCTGATGTTTTCGGTGCAACGAATGTCTTCCCGGATGTCCCAGTTCGGCCGCAGCTTGTTGAATACGGTTGTCGTGAAGGGTTTCTTGAGGGCTTTCGGATCCTCGAGCGTCAAGTCGGTCTGCAAGGTGTCGTGGTCGATGCGTTGGATGCGCTCGACCATGTGCAATTGGTCGCTGTGCACGTGGCCGTCGTCGTCCAGCCAGTTTTCGTCGCGCATTCCAAGCGTGTCGATGACGAGCGTGTCGCCCTCCCAGTGTCCGATCGAATTGCCCTCCCAAGTGAGTTCGAGCGGCTTCGGATGCTCGCGCCCGTCCATGTAAACCTGGCGAACCATAGCGTCCGTTTCGTAGAGCAGGACGATCTTTTTGGGCAGCTGAATGATTTCGAATGGGAAAAAGGGCCGCGTGCCCATGACGAGCTCCGCCGGATTGTACGGCACGCAGTGGGAATATCGGGGGTTTAGCTCCAGCCGCGCGCTGTGCGCATTCGTGCCCGGGGTGGGATTCCAGTTGTAGTCATATTGGGCTTGCGCCCAGGGGGTCAGGAACCACGGAGGACTTGCATTGCCGCGTGGCGCGGGCTTGTACCACTTCGGGAGGCTGGCTTTTTCTCCCGGATCGACCGGGGCCATCCAAACACCCGAGAGGTCCGGCTTTCCTTCGGCGGTGCGGGGGACCGGAACGGCCGATGAACTGTTCGAGGATGCCGACTTGGGAGCCGCCTGAGCCAACGCCGCAGTCCCAAACACGACCGTTACCGCCATTATCGAAAAAACCGGAACCATCAGGCACTTCCGCATTTTCGAGCCTCCGCCCGTTTCACAAATGCCAGCCGCCAACTGACAAACCCATCCACCTGCCGCCATTGCGAGCGTTCTTGGGGGCGTGCGCCACCTGACGAAGCCCGGTCGAGGGCCGGCCAGCGTTCGGCAACGCAGTCCGACAACGCCTTACTTGCCCTGTTCTTTTTCGCGGGCGGCTTTGCGGTCCAGATAACCCTGGTAGATCTGCTTCTCCGTGTACGCTTCGGTGACTTCCTCGCCGTTGGCGCGGATGTGCTTCATGCCGGTCATGACTTTTCTGCCGCTCTTTTCCGCGAAGCCCTGAACGGTCAACTGTTCGCCGGGCTTGAACATGTCTGCGGTCCAGCCCGCTCGTGCCTCGACGCCCGGGGGGGCGCTGAAGCACAGCCAGTTGTCCGTGTTCCCCTTGTCGTCCTTCACGTCCAAGTGAATGATGACGTGGGGATTGATGAACTCGAACTGCGTGACGGTACCCTTGATCGTGACGAGAGTATCTTCGTCATACACGGCCTGCGAGTGGTGAGCTGGCACGGACCCGGCAAGCAGCAGAATCCCTACGATTAGCAAAGCTGTGGCAACGAACCCATTTCTCCACTGAAAGCTCATCGTGTACCCCCCTTGAAAGTTAAGCGTTGACTTAAATTTCTACGCCCGAATTTGCGGTTTGTAAAGGGTTTGCTGCGGGCCGCTGGGGTCGTGGGATCCAAGTTCCTTCCGGCGACTTCGGACCAAAAACGGCGCGGCGGGCCGGGCAAATTCAGTGCGGAATTTAGGATACTTTAACGCGCGGGAAGACGAGAACGATCAGTAATAATCAATTGAAAACCATTCCGCGACTGTGCGACGATTCCAGGATAGAGACCGCATGGTTTCTGTACGCCTGAAATGATTCGGCGCTCGTTTAGGGTCCCAATCCGAAAGGGGCACGAATGAAAACTGCCGCGCTGCTTTTAATGTCGCTGCTGATTGCGTCTCCTTTGGCAGTTTCCGCGCAAGAGGCTAAATCGACCGGCGCTCCCTCTCTGAATGACACGCAGATTTTGGGCCGCCGGCTGTTTCAGCAACGGTGCGCGGTGTGCCATACGGAATCAACTCCGGGCGCGAGGAGATATGGGCCAGTCTTGTACAAAGAAATCATCGACGGGAACGAGGACACGATCCGTGCCTTCATTGCGAACGGGTCCAAGGGGAAAATGCCGGGATTTAAGTACGGGCTGGAATCGCCGGAGATTAATGCAATTGTCGAATATTTGAAGACTGTGCCACGTCCGGCGAAGAAGAGCGGCGCGGCTGGACCGGGCGGCGGTATGCCAGATTAGTCCCTTTTTTGAGCGACGCGCGAATGACCGGAAGACGGCACGACGGAGGAACCATGAAAACATTGCGAAGCATGCGGACTGCAATGATGTGTGCTGTTGCGATTGCAGGAGTCGCCGCTGCGGCAATCATCGCGAGACCCATTCCTGCGGCGTCCGGCGGCGCGTTGCTTGCCGGCACGATCAAATCCGCGTCCGGCGGAAAGCTCGCGGGCGTGACGGTCTCGGCCAAAATGGAAGGCAGCACGATTACCACGTCGGTGTTCACGGACGAACAGGGCGACTACTACTTTCCTCCGATGGCCGCCGGAAAATACCAGGTGTGGGCACAAGCGGACACGTTTGAGACGGCGCGTGGCGATGCGGAGCTTGCTACAACGCGGCATCGGGATTTTACTTTGAAGCCGCTCAAGGACTACGAAACACAATTGACGGGCGACCAGATCCTTGCGTCGCTGCCGCAGGATACGCCGCAGGACCGGCGGATGATGCGCGTGTTTCGCAACAACTGCACAAGCTGCCATCAACCCAATTACATTTTGCAGAACCGCTTCGATGCGGACGGCTGGGTCTCGATCATGAACGCGATGCGATATTTCTTCGTCACGGGAAACTACCTCGACGAGGATTCCCCGATGCAGCCGACGATTCAATATTTTGAAAAAGACCTGGCTGCCTATCTCGCCAAAGCGCGGGGGCCGGGTCAGACGAGCATGGAATTCAAGGTTCGTCCGCGACCCGCGGGCGAACCCGCGCGCGTCGTATTCACCGAATATGACGTGCCGCTCGACCCCGGCCTCGCGCCCGAATTGAAATATCCCACGAATAATGGAAGCGACTGGTCGATGGGAACTCCGTCGGGTTTGAGCGGCAGCCGCGGCGTGCACGATGCGCAAGCAGACTTGAACGGGAACATCTGGTTTACGCACAGCGTCCTCAGCCCGGACATCACGATCGGCCGGGTGAGCATGAAGACCGGCGAAGTCAAATTGTTCAGGCTGCCGGGCGCACGCGGGATGGCCGCGGGCAGCCATGGCATGACGCGAGATTCGCAGGGAAATCTTTGGTTTAACGTAATCAATCCTGCGGAAACCCCAGGCATCGGCGCGCTCGGCCGGGTGGATGCCAAGACCGAAAAAATCGATGAGTTCTTCCCGCCGAAGGGCATGGCCGGAACCGGCGGAACGCTGGACATCGACGGAAAAGGCAAAGTTTGGGTCACGACAAACGTGGGAGCGCTGCGGTTTGATCCGGACACGCACGAATTCAAGGAATTCAGATCGCTGACGTGGGCCGATTCGGACGGAAATGGAATGACGTACGGCCTTGCGGCCGATGGACAGGGCAACGGCTGGTGGGCTGAGATGGGCATCGACATCATGGGGCATAGCGATATCGAAACGGGAAAGTCGCAGGAGGTTCGTATCCCGCCGGTCCCGGGTCAGAGGGAACGATTCACGCCCAAGGAACAGCAGGTGTTTTCGATGAGCGGATCGGACTTCGATACGGCGGTTCCGTGGGGCGAAGGGCCGCGGCGTCTCGGCGCAGACAAGAACGGCAACTTTGTCTGGGTCTGCGATTTCTGGGGCGGGAACCTGGCCAAGATCGACATCCGCACGCAGAAGGTGACCATTGTGCCGCTGCCGCGTCCGGACGCGATGCAGCCGTATCACGCGACGGTCGACAAAGATCACAACGTGTGGGTGAATGCAATGAACGCGGACGAAGTGCTGAGATTCAACCCGACAACATCCGAGTGGACCGAATTCCCGCTGCCGACGCTCGGCGCGGAGACGCGCTATATGTCTCTGCTCGAGCAGGACGGCTCGATGCAGGTGATCCTACCGTATTCGCGCACGCGGAAAGTGGCGCGAATGACATTCCGGTCAAGGCAAGAGATCCAGGCGCTCAAGGTTCAGGTGCAGCAGCAGGAACAGGAGCGCGCGCAACTCCAATAATTGACGTGGGCGCGAACGTATCGAAGGGGAGGAGGAGCGATGCGATTCGAACGGCGATTGGTGATGCTGGCCGCAGGCGCGATTTTCCTTGCGGGACTCGCGTCGAGCGCCTTGGTTTTCAAGTCGCTCCACGCGGAGACGAGCGGGGCATTGCTCACGGGCTCGATCAAGTCGGCGTCCGGCGAAAAAATGGGCGGCGTGACGGTCTCGGCGAAGATGGAGGGCCGCAGGATCACGACCACCGTGTTTACCGATGAGCAGGGCGACTACTACTTCCCGTCGATGGACGCTGGAAAATACCAGGTCTGGGCGCAGGCCGACACGTTTGCAACCGGGCGCGCTGAAGTCGATCTCTCCGCCACGCGCCACCAGGATTTTGTCCTGCAACCGATGAAGGATTTTGAGCGCCAACTCACGGGTGACCAGATCCTCGCGTCGCTTCCGGAAGAAACGCCCGAGGACCGCCGCATGAAGCGCGTGTTTCGCAACAACTGCACGAGTTGCCATCAGCCTAACTACGTTTTGCAGAACCGCTTCGACGCGGACGGCTGGGTGGCCATCATGAATGCGATGCGCTTTTTCACCGTGACGGGGACTTACATGGGCGACGACGCTCCTTTCCATCCCGCGATCGAATATTTTGAAAAGGATCTGGCTGCGTATCTTTCGAAAGTACGCGGGCCGGGCGAATCGGCGATGAAATGGAAGGTGCGGCCGCGACCGACGGGCGAAGCGGCCCGCGCGGTCTTTACCGAATACGAAGTGCCGCTCGATCCGAGCATCGGCTACGAGACGCAATATCCGACGAACAATGGCAGCGATTGGTCGTTGGGCACGCCCTCGACGATGAATGGCAGCCATGGCGTGCACGATGCGCAGGCAGACTTCAACGGGAACATCTGGTACACGAACAACGTCGCGAGCCACGCCATTACTCTTGGCCGAATCGACGCG